>Ga0207428_10004354_pt1 | contig 13518 bp, 16 predicted proteins | sample RhiMethybrSRZTD1_FD_187600 | JGI IMG/M metagenome (GOLD analysis project Ga0207428, IMG submission 187600) | Populus rhizosphere microbial communities from Tennessee, USA - Rhizosphere MetaG P. TD hybrid SRZTD1 (SPAdes) (version 3) | ecosystem: Host-associated > Plants > Roots > Rhizosphere >... | reverse complement strand
AGATTCATTCCCAAAGATATCCCACTGAATTGCTTTGGACTCGAAGTCAAAACAACATTCACAGAACCGATTTGCATTAATGCTAACCCAATAGCGACTATGACGAGGACGGCAGCTAATGAAGCCTATTACTGAGGTACAATATATTCTGAATTTTATCATGAGTATAGGATATTATTCCAATTTTAATTAACTAAATTGTACCGGTGGTTTTAATAACACTTCATAAATTCTCCTACATAGATAAATCTTGTAAGATTCATCTAACATACTAAATTCTTATTATTTCCTAGTACAATCCAGCCCTCTCTTAAAGCTCAGCTGACTTTGCAGGCTTTACTACTGCCTTGAACCGTACATTACCATTAGCTACTTTTTCATATGCATTGCTGATATCCTCTAAGGAGAATATTTCATTCATGACCCTCACTTTACCTTTAGCAACGAAATCTAATGCCTCGTAAAGATGTTCTCGATCATTTTGAGTGGAACCAAGGATGTGACCACGTTTGAATAAGATTTCCGGAGGTAACCCAAGACTGTCTGTAGTTGAGAACCCCATTAAAACGATGCGGCCATCCGGTCTTAGAGCCTTTATGGATTCTGCTGTTGCTTTGTAGGAGTTACTCGTAGATAGTATCACATCTGCACCACCTTCTTTTAGCAATACGTCTGCATCGGAGACAACGCTATCGGCTCCCAGTTTGTATGTTAATTCTTCCTTATCTTTTGAGTGTGTGACACCAATGGTTTCAAATCCTGCAGCTTTAGAATACTGGATACCCAGGTGACCCAGAGCTCCAATTCCTACAACTGCTACCCTTTCATGGGGCTTTGGACTTGCAACTCTGAGGCCGCTATATACGGTGTATCCAGCGCAGAATATTGGTGCAGCCTGCTCATACGACAGTTCATTCGGTAATAATTGAGTAGTGTCAGCGTAAGCAACCATATATTCAGCGTGGCTTCCAGGAATGTTTATTCCAGTTGCTATATGATTAGTACAAAAGAACAATTTACCGCGTTGACACCATTCGCATCTGCCACAGGTCGATTGGATCCAAGGAACTCCCACCCTATCACCAATTCTCCTATTTGTCACACCCTCGCCTAAAGCAACAATTTCTCCCGCTGGTTCATGACCTATCGTATTTGGGAATTTTACTCCCAACTGGCCCTTAGTTATATGAACGTCCGTATAACAAATGCCGCTTGCATGAATTTTTATGAGAACTTGATTCACTCCTGGTCGTGGAGTAGGAACTTCTTTTACTTCCCACTTTGCATTTTCTGATGGAATAACTGAAGACAACATTTACTTGACTAATTTAAGATTATCTTTGATATAAGTATGAATTAGCATTTTGGGAATAAGATAAAGATTAGTTAACTCATTGGTTATTCTTTGTAGCTTTTTAATAGTTCACTGAATATAATGCCCTCGGTTTATTTATGTAGTAACTAGGAATTATTTCCTTGTGATAGTTACCACTCAGTTTTATTTACTTAATATTATTTAAATACTTAATCCGTTTCATTTGAGTAATAATGGAAAATAAGGGCATCGCAGAAGAGGAAGAAAATAAATGCCAAGTTTTTAGCCACGTATGGGAGGTATTGGGGAAGAGGTGGTCCTTATTGATATTAAAGAACCTATACGAAAAGGAAACTGCACGCTTCAACGAACTTAAAAGGTCATTAGGTAAAATTAGCAGCACAGTGTTGTCAGCAAGATTATTAGAGATGGAACGTGAAGGACTAATTTCAAAGAGAATTTTCCCCGAAGTACCACCAAGAGTAGAGTATAGAGTGACCGCTAGAGCACGGGAACTGGGAATAATACTCAACGAATTAGGGGAATGGGCAGTCCGTTGGAAATCTCCTAAAATGGCATCTACAAAAGTTCAGTAATATTACCATACGATAATGTGGTCGCCAAGATAAGCAATTTAATCTTGTACGACTCCAGCAGAACACTGCTAGAAGAGACAATCATTAGATCTGTCGTTACGACTCGAAGAACTTGTTCTTGAAATGTATAATCTTCGGGATTAAATATCATCGATAATCGATGCATCAATTCCGGGAAAGCAATTGAATACACAATTAACTTTTTCACAATAGTCTCTTTCAAGGTCTTACTTCAAGAAAATCTCAAAAGAACAGGATAGTAAACAAGGACCTATAGGAGTAGATTTAAGGCAGTCTGCTCACAATGATGTTCTCCCTATGTCCTAGACTCCTGAGCATTCACTGCAGATCCGAAGCCAGGTTGTATGCCCATTTGTTCGAGCATGACGCTGACGCTAACGTAGCAGTTGAACTGCTTAATCTTGCCGTCTTCTAAGTACCAAAAGTCAGCGCACGGCACGTCAAGCCTGGCTCCGTTCCCCTGGATGATGCCTGCAGGGGACTCAAACACTCCGCTGAAGGTACCCATGATTGAGAGCTCGACCGCGACAACGTTTCCAATAATGTGAACTCGATGGAGTTCACGATGGACGTCAGGAGCCAGCTTGCCCATGAACATGACGACGTGGCTCAGCTGCTCACCACGGTAGCTGTTCTTTCCGGCGTGGATGACGCCGTCGTCAGAAAACAAATCATTGAAGCCCTTCAAGTCCAGTATTTTGCCCTCGGCTGCCTGATATGCACGGCGCACGATTTCTTCTACGTCGGTCATACTTTTGGTCATACTTTCCTAAAGAGAAACTCAATATTTTAAGTCAATAGTAATATTTGACCTAGTAAGTATGTGCTACTATACCTAGTAGTCCGCCGGCTACCTTGTAGACGAGGTCATAACATCATGCAATACTTAATGAGGGCATGAACATTTGAGCTCGCTGGTAACCAAGTTTGATTAGTGGAAATTTTGCTAATGCTAATACTAGGTAAGAATTTTATTACTTACTTAGTAGTCAAAGACTACCACACTTAAATAATTACTTTACGTAGTCAGGTGCATGAAAACACTGATCGTAAAATATATCCCCAGGAATGAACATTCTAATACCAAGAAGATATTAAATTCATACAAACAGATAGCCATTAATTCGGATATCGAGGAACTTGATCTCTTGGCTGACGTTCCCGATATGATTGGTAACAATCTAGTAGATTATGAGGTTTAAGTGATAAATTAAATGAAACGCGGACTTGATTTTGATATCACACACTCAGAGAATGATTCGTCATGGTGCTATCTACTTATTAATGGTTCAATCGTTACCGCAAAAGTAAAACATATTGGTAGCGGAAGATATAAGATTATAGAAGACAAGGAAAACGGAAAGTATTTCGATATGACAATAGATGCGTCGGATATATTTCACTGTAATTTATGATATCTGCTTGTCTGATGTGATTTACTTTGAACAATAATAAAATGATCCAATTCGAAGATCTCGTACGCAAATTTGAGGAATTCCAATTAGTTTGTAGAGCTGTTCTACCGACAGTATCGTGGAAACTTATAGAAGATCTGATTTTGCATCAACAAGAAGATCCAAGTTTAGAATACATGTACAAAATTGAAATCTTTACCAGGAAAGAAACCGGTGTCAATAAATTCAAACAAGTAATATTGGAAAAAACAGGTATGATCCCGGAAGTATATGATTCTGGTACCCACTATCTTGTTAACTACAAGTTATCTCTCGAAACACTCAAAGAAATTTCACAATGTGATCCTAATATCTTGGAAATTAGAGGGGAATACATTGGCAATAAAGGTTTGAAAGAGTTTGAGCACAAATATAAGTAATCGTGTATTACTTGTGTCATAACTCCCTGGTTGCTCAGTCGCCACATACAAAGTTTAATTGACTCATACCAATAAAGAGATGTAATATCCTATGCAAAAAATAAAGAAAAATTTAACTTCACCGTGGTTGATACTCGCAATCCTGAGCAGCCTCGGCATAATTGCCATGGTTGCAGAAACCATGATACTTCCAGCAATTCCAAACATTATTCAGGAGTTATCTATATCCTATGAGAATTCGTCATGGATATTGGCGTCGATATTAGTCATGGGTGCTGTTATGACCCCTATTGCGGGGAAGCTGTCCGATGTCTATGGTAAGAAGAGTATTTTACTGATACTTTTTGGAGTATATATAACAGGTCTTTTAATAGGATCATTTGCATTCGATTTTCTTACGCTCGTAATTGCTAGAGCAATACAAGGGATAGGAATTTCTATGTTCCCTATAGCTTTCAGTATTCTAAGAGACAAGTTTCCCGCGGATAAACTTGCGATAGCTCAGGGTATATTTAGTTCTACACTATCAGGAGGTGCAGTAATAGGCTTGATTATTGGAGGAATCATAGTTGATGACTTTGGATGGCGGGCAACTTTCTTACTCATTGTGCCCATCGCAGTTATTCTCTTTTTAGTAATTGCCAAGTTTGTCCGTGTTGGAAAAGAACAAAATTATGTTTCTGATAAGGCCTCTGAATTTTGCTGCATATTCACTCATGTAGGGAAAGATATACTATTGACAGAGAATGCAACCGTTATCAATACTAGTAATGAAACTGCACTAAGCAATAGAAAGAGCCTAGACATAAAGGGAGCTATATCTCTGTCGTTTGTAATAGTCTCATTTTTAATTACTCTTCAATTTCTGGAAAAATCTATTACAATTAATAATTTAATGCAAATTGTAGCGCTTTCGATTACGTCAGTCGTTTCCCTAATCTTGTTTGTAAGAATAGAGAAGAACACAAATTTTCCATTGATAGATTTCAAGATCTTAAAAAATAAGATCATACTTTATGCAAATATACTTAACATGACTGTAGGACTTGGCGCATTAATGGTAATATATCAAACGGTTCCTATATTAATACGAAGTCAACCTCCATCGGGATTTGGAGGAGATGCATCGAGTATAGCAACTGTACAACTGCCGTATATGGTTGTGTCATTGATTTTCTCAGTGGCTTCGGGTTTTCTGATATCTAGGTTCGGAAATCTAAGACCTACCACCGTAGGAACTATTGTTACTACAGTAGGATTCTTTATCCTTTTTTTATATCATTCTACAGATACCTCAATTGCCACAGTTCTTGTCATAGTAGCTGTTGGATTAGCCTTAACACAAATTGGTTCTGTAAATATCGTTCTGACCTCAACCCCAAAACAATTCAGTGGGATATCATTAGGAATGAATCTTCTAATATATCTAATCGGCTCAGCAGTAGGGCCAATTATTGCAGGGACAATTATGCAAGCTAATCAAATAAGTACAAATTCGTCAGATGGGATTCTGACTTTCTATCCGTCTCCAGAATCATATAACCTGATTTTTCTAATTGCAACCATAATTTCATTAGCGTCAGTGGTATTTGCAATTCTCCTCAATAGAAATAAACTTTCAAAGGGTGGAGACATCAAGGAACAAACAGTTTCTACTTAACAGTAATGTTGGCGATATATTTAAAACAATAAGAAGATATTTTGTAATCGACTTTTTATAACATTGAATGTTGCCATTGGATTGTCACACAATTCTCATGTTAATTTTGATCTGGCCCAATCTTTAAAAGTAATCCAATTGACCGCGGGATACTCTCGTTGAAGACTCGTAATGTCTATACCTGTTCCTACCTTCTCAAACCACTCAAACATACGAGTCAAATCTTCATTTGGTGCTGGAATCTGGGTATATTTAATCTCCTGGTCTAATACACTGGAAAGAATTTCAGTAGCTTTTTGTCCGGTAACTTCGTCTGATGCTATATCTATTCTCTTCCCCAAAAAGCGTTCAGGACTTTCTATTACCATTGCTGAGAATTCTGCAATATTTTGAACAGAAATTTGTTGTAATATGGTAGATGGAGATAAAGGTAAAGCGAGTTGACCCTGCTGTAGTGCTTGTCTTAGCCTTGGATCGAGTAGATTTTCCATAAAAGAGGTCGGACCGATAATGGTATAAGGGATTCCAAGATTATCAATGTATTGCTCGACTTTATATTTACTTTCAAAATGAGGTATACCTGTATTTTTATCAGCATTTACGACTGAACTGTATACCAGGTGCTGTATTTTGTTCTCTTTAGCAATATCAGCCACAAGTTTCCCTCTACGGATTTCACCTTCGATTCCATCTTCAATTGGTGTTCCCATTAGAAATATGGATTCTATGTTTTTTAGTACCTGTTGTAATGAATCAGGATCATCAAGGTTTCCTTCCACTATATTAGCTCCTCTATTCTCTAGGTCTTGAATTGCAGATGACCGAGCATTCCTGTTTCTGGTGAGTGCATATACTTTATGTTTATTTTGAAGCAATAACCTAGCCAATGATCCACCTTGTTGTCCTGTTGCGCCAATTACTAAAACGTTCCTTTGGTTTAAACTCATTGTAACTCACTAAATTGTTATTTAGATTTTATCCGTATCTCAAAGTAGACTATTCTGAAACCACAATTTCTTTTGATTCTGCCTTAAATCCAGTTTTTGTATGGGCACCATCACAGTAAGGCTTGGTATTTGTTCCTCCACATCTACACATAGCGGCAAACACCGTTCCATCTGATTCAATTAAGTTAGGACCATTCTCAGCACATTTGATTATGACTCTTGCCATGGATCCTTTATACATTAGAATTATTTAAGTTGAGTAGTAATTTTATACCAAGTAAGTAATAAAAATCTTACTTGATATAAGAAACAACTAAGCATCACTAGTAGAACTCTAGTACGTACCATCTTGAAATCCTAATGGTGCAGTCCTTGGCACGATTTACCAATTCAACTATCATTATCTATATTGATTGTGGCTTCAATGTTCACTGGTAAATTCTATGCTCAAACCTCCGAGTCCGAATAATATTGATACTACCCTATAAAACTTATTGTTTGGTAATGGCATTCATCCACTGGTTTCACTATGTAATTTATCGTGGTTTGATCGTGTTCACTATGGCCGTGGCTGGTAACGGTAATTTGTAACCCTGTTCAGGAACGTTAAGTTTTTAATCTGTTCAGTATACTTATATAATTTGAACGCATAGTGTGAAATAATGAAAAAGCTTGAAGGAAAGATTGCTGTCATAACAGGTGGAAACAGTGGCATAGGACTAGCCACGGCACAACTTTTTGCCTCAGAAGGTGCGCATGTTTTCATTACGGGTCGCCGTCAAAACGAACTCGACAAGGCAGTAAAGGCGATTGGTAAGAACATCACCGGCATTCAAGGTGACACATCAAATCTTGCGGATTTGGATCGCTTGTATGAGTCTGTAAGACAACAGAAAGGCCAAATAGATATTCTATTCGCAAACGCCGGATCTGGCGAGTTCTTGCCCTGGGAGAAAGTCTCTGAAACTCACTATGATAAAATGTTCAATGTTAATGTCAAGGGGGTTCTCTTCACAATATTAAAGGCCCTTCCTTTGTTTAAGGATGACGGTTCAATCATTCTGACCGCATCTACGAATGCGTCCAAACCGTCGGAAGGATTGATTGTTTACAGTGCAACCAAGGCAGCAGTACGCTCATTCGCTCGTTCCTTCACAGCCGACTTGAAGAATCGCAATATTCGTATCAACGCTATCAGTCCAGGTCCAATTGAAACGCCGGGGATCATGAACGCCGTTACTAGGTTGGGAATGACTGAAGACCAATTTAAGAAGACAATAGTATCGGCCATCCCAATGGGACGAATGGGTACTTCCGATGAAGTGGCTAAGGCTGTTTTGTTCCTTGCCTCAGATGACAGCAGTTTTATTACAGGAATTGAATTATTCGTAGATGGCGGCATGGCACAAATCTGACAGGCAATGCTCAGTGTTGTTCAAGATTCTCTTTTATAGTAGCAACGCATTATAAATCACCTTGTAACGATTGGTCATGTCGACGGCGCCAGAAAAGAGAGTCGGGCCATCGTTGTTCTTTTTGATAATAGACATTCCGATCTATCATGTAGTTGTTGAACCCCATAATGGCTTCGGAGGCATAATCCTCAAAAGAATTCTCTTTTCCCTTATAGTAAGAAATGATGGATTGAGCAGCATTAATTCCAGAATCTAGTGCCTTCATAATACCACTTCCTGCGAGGGGATCACAAGCACAGGCGGCATCACCTATAGCAATCCATCTAATTCCTACGGGCTTATCAAGACGAGTGCTCTGACATCATTTTCGTTTGCCACATCGGTCTTCACAAAGACGCCGTCACTTCCAGCTTCTTTGACTAGCTGTACGGTTTCCTCTCCTTCTTTGGTACGGCGAGCGGCTATCGCAATATTAACTCCTTCTTTCGCAAGTGCAACTGCAGTTGCCCTTCCAATGCCAGAACTACCACCGGTTATGATCGCAACTTTTTGTTTTGTCATTTTTGTATATCGAATATTTGTTCTCGCATTATTTATTACTGTCGATACTAATGTTCTAAATAATATAGATAGCAGATAATAGTGAGCTTTACCTAGATTTAGGAACGGTATTTGTCATTGCAGATTTTATATTCTTATCTTAAGTATAGAACAAATTTCATAGATGGAACTCTCATTACTGAAGTTAGGATATATAGTTTAATATTAGTGATTAGAGATTTTAAATAACTAGATATTAGATAAGTTAAGTTTAAGTAAATTCAAATATGGTATCAAATGAAGGACCAGTATTAATTCAGACTTTTCAAAACTTGACGCTCTTTTGGCTTACTTTCAAATTACTTGAAATCATTCTTCAAGACTATGCGATATCGTGCCTTCCCTGATTCAAGATGTGCCATCGCCTCGTTAACACAGGATAGGGGATACTCTTCTATAATTGGCTCTATGCCATGACGGCTACAAAAATCAAGCATCTTTAGAATATCTGCAGGACCTCCTCCCGGTGAAGCACCTATGGATTTCTCGCCAGAAATCAAGGGAAACACGGCAGCCTTTACTTGTGAAGCTGCTCCAACAATATGCAACTTTCCACCAGGTCGAAGTGTACTAATGTAGTTGTCCCAGTCTAGGTCCACATTTGCAGTAACGAGTACCATATCGAAATTATTTGAGATATCCATATCTAATTAGATTCAGTTTATCATCTCTTACCTGCCCTATTCCTGGTGCATAGTACCTGTAGGCTACTTCTTCCGGGTCAAGTCCATCAGTATCTTTTTCTTTTAAACAATTTTCAAATTTACCTGCAGGTGTATCTACTGTTTCACTTAAACTTACAATCTCTGCCCTATCAATCGCAACTTTAGGAGCCGATTCTTGGTAGTATCTTGCTCCTACCAACGGCATTCCAGGCATCATTAGACCAGCTTTTGAATTATCAACTCCGTCGTGCCAAGTTCCACTATGGTTTGCCAGTTTGCCATTGTCATAAAAGTTTACGTCCTCTCCGAAGTAAAATATACTATTAGTTTCCTTGCATAATGCAAAATAATTCCTCGATACCTCATATTCCATTCCACTTTTAATATCCATTGATTTTTCTTCAATTATTCTAGTATCAATCCCATTTATGATCTTTGTTTCATTCAGAACCGTAATTGTTTGGCTAACGTCTATACCTTCATCTACCCCTTCATAGACAGTTTGATATCCGGGCTTCAGAATAAAGTACTGGTTGCTACCATTAGAAGAGAACGTACAGTTATTCAAAGAGAATGAATCAGTCCATTTTTCATCCGTAGAATTTGATCCAGATTTTCCATTATCATTTGTATTTCCGTTAGACGCTACTGTAAATTGCTGTGAACATAAAATTGTCCCTATTAAAAGGACCAGTCCTAATGCAAAGATTGACGCTAATCTTAAATTACTTACGATTTTCATCATTCATTAACACTATTTGCAATTATTAATAAGAAGTTTGATACATCTCTATTAGTGACATGTCAAAAATATGAAGCAAATAATGCAATCAACCGCTTGCTTGTACCACAATGTATTATAGTGTGGTAGACAACGGAGTAATTGATAGTAGACTGATTTAGTAGAAAAAATAACTATGAATTATATATTTGAAATAAAACAAAAAAATAAGATAAATTGTCTTTCGTTACTCACATTTAGTTATGTGGCAATATGCTAGATTTTGAAGATGATGTGTTAGTCTTCATTATCCCCGGCATCTACGTCGCCTGGTTCGTCAGCATCTTCACCGGTTCCTTCTTCTGGGATTCCTTTATCGTCCTCTTCTCCATTACTTGCCATCGTAGTAGTATTCTGTATGTTAGTCATGTTGTCTTGTAAGCTTGTAATAGGAGTTTCTTGAGCATGAGTTATGGTAATAATACCAAATGCCAGTATTGTCAGCGTTGCTGCAATTCCAACTGCTATCATTCGTATGCCCATGGATGATTTTTCAACCATAGAGTTTGTAATCAACTAAAGTTAATAAGAAATATGATACATCTCTATTAGTGACATGTCAAAAATATGAAGCAAATAATGCAATCAACCGCTTGCTTGTACCACAATGTATTATTAGTACGACAATGAACGGCAAAAAAGAATGCATCCATTAAATGGACATTATTATACCGGTAATTACTATACCACCGCTGTATTAGGAGTGATTGATTGGAATTGGATGAGAGTGAAGACACTGCTACAAAATTATTATCTTTCATCCAAAATAATCCAGGTTATCATTTACGTCGAATTAAGAGGGCAATGGGCGTTTCAATGGGAACAGTCCAATATCAGTTAGATAGGTTGGAAAAATTTGGAAAAATAACGTCTACTAGGCGTGGTTTGTACAAATATTACTTTCCTGTAGGAGTCTTCAAGGAGAAAGAAAAAGAGATACTAGAGATTTTGACCCATGAAACTGCAAGGAAAATTCTCATGTTCATAATTGAACAAAAAAAACCTAGTCAAATTGATATTGTCAATGAGATGAAAATTTCTACTGCCTCTGTCAGTTGGCATGTCAAACGGCTGATTGATCTTAAGATATTAGATGAAATCAAAGAAGGAAAATATAAGAAATACCAATTGCACGAAACGGATCCTAAGTTTATTATAAGACTAATTAGGAATTACTATCCTAGTATTTGGGACAAATGGAGCGTCAGAATTGCAGAAATGTTTCTATCATTACCACGTCAGAGTGACATTGAACAATGATGCCCGACCTTATATCCATTTTTATGAGTATATACTCTATTTTTGTAATGGAAACAATTGAAAGTATTGAGCTCATTATTTCCGCTAGTATTGCGATATTTTCTGTCTTGTTACTGGTCGTTTCAATTTCCGGCTACAGAAAAACACGCATCAGACTTACAATATATGCAATAATCATTTTTGGCCTTTTTGCAATACAACAATTTTTGGATTTGTTAGATGATGTAATTCCAATACTGGACAATACGATAACTGATTTGGTAGTGCACTCCTCAACACTCGCCATTTTGATTATATTCTTTTTGGCCATCATAAGAGATCCAACCAAATCTTAACTCTTGAATGAAGTCTACCAAATATTTCTTATTACCCAGATGTCATCTAGATACACAAATTCTCTTAGGAACACAATCATCAGAGTACAACCTTAATGAGAAAATGGGATAACTTGAAATATCTGTATTTCCTATTAGAAACATAGATGACATCTTTTTAATTGTACTATGCAAACAAAAATTAGAATTGATATTGCAATTGAGATTAAACCCCAAATATTCAAGATACGCCGCTGAGATAATATAATTTTCCATGACTATAAAAGATACAGGCAAAAAGGAAAATTTTAGTGACAGGACCATTATATCATATGACCTAGGTAAAAATAAACGCTCTACTTGTTACCTATTGCTACCATTATGTGTAATATGTTAAGAGTAATGGCCCAAACAATAAAAAGTAAAGCGATACAAATCCTTTTCCCTTTCTAGGGTTCATCAAAACTCAAATCGATTAGCAGCGCTTTATAAACTAGTGTACTAAACGGTTTTACCCCTCTTATACAGTAAAATTGGTAAACAAGATATCCCTACTTGTATATCATTTATTTTATAACCAATTGTTTTTCCTCAAATTTATTGAGCTCAAATTGATTGAGAACCAAAGGGCATTTCTTATCACTCTAATCATTTAAACCATTTCTTATTGAAATCCAATTACATTTTTAGGAGGAACTATAATACATGTTATTTATACACCCCAGTTTTCTTTCCACGCAAATAATTTAAAGTACCGAAAATTCCGATCAAGACCGCAGGTACTCCGAATGCAACAGGAAGAACATTACCTGGATTGAGATTTAATTTTGGTGCTACTTCAAGATCGATTCTAGAACTAACGATGGGAGTTGAAAAAGCATTGTTGTTTTCATTAAAGAGAACAGAAATTGTATATGAACCTGCTTTGACGAGTCTTACATTCCATTCTAATGGAAGCGATTGGCCTGAGCTAATTGATGGAATGTAGAGTCCTTTCTCTGCGCTCCAGTCTTCCAGATCAACCGGAACTCTATCTTTAACATCAACGATTGAAATGTAGGCAATTCCGCCTATAGTACTATTAGTACTGGTGTTATCATTCTTGAGATAGTGGAGATTTGCATTAACTGTAATATACTTACCAACCAGTTCATGAATGATTTGAGAAGGATTGGAAATATTTATTCTTAGTGAATTTTCACCCGAGGATGAATTTAAACCTGGCGAAGACAATTGAGAAATGGCTGTTGGTATTAGTGAACAACAAAATAAAAATATTGACAGTGCTATCGCTAGTATCATCAGATCTACACATATAAAATTCCAGTTTATCTTTTTACTTACTATACTGTCTTTCGATTTTTTTGACAGGATTATTTTATTCATAATTTTCATAACATTTTAACCTCAAATTTTCTGGTAAATGTAAGAAAAATAATAGAACAGATAATCGTAAACACCAGAACAGGCCAGATATGAGGGAACTGCTCATAAACTGTCTGTTGGTTATCGACTAGTACACTATCGAGAGAGTTTATAGAGTGAGAAAATGGATTGATGTTCTCTAACATATTGCCAAAATCAGTTTTCCGAAGTGATGTTGCAAAAAATAGTGATGGGGCAGAAAGTAGTAAAATAATCATAAGAGCCACCATTATACTATTCTTAGAAGTTTTCAGCATCCACGATAATGCTATCGATATCGACGATATAGCAATCGAAAGAAGAGTCCCGTATAACCCAACATACAGAATAGCAGAAATTGCTAAATTAGTTCCATTTGAAAGAACGATGATATATGGGATCGAAATTAGATATAAAACGATCCAGATCGTTACAGTGGAAAGCATTTTCTGAATTGCTATCTGGATATGCTTTATGGGAGTGAGGAGTAGACATTCAAAAGTTCCGGCTTCGATCTCTGCGGAAATTGATGAGGACGAATTAATCCCCGACATTAGTAAACCTAAAACTAAAATTACTACCGAAAATGTAAATAACATCTCTCCCTGATCTAACAAGCTTAGCTCTTTGTCAGTGAGTAGCAAGTATGCTACGAGACTGAAGATTGATGCAGCCGTAATTATCCAGGCTGCTCCTCGCCAAGAAT
>Ga0207428_10004350_pt1 | contig 13528 bp, 9 predicted proteins | sample RhiMethybrSRZTD1_FD_187600 | JGI IMG/M metagenome (GOLD analysis project Ga0207428, IMG submission 187600) | Populus rhizosphere microbial communities from Tennessee, USA - Rhizosphere MetaG P. TD hybrid SRZTD1 (SPAdes) (version 3) | ecosystem: Host-associated > Plants > Roots > Rhizosphere >... | reverse complement strand
GTGGGGCATCGGCGAGTCGACGCTGAAGTTCAGCAACGATCGCCAGATGAGCGAAAAGGAGATCTTCACGCTCGTCGCGTGGGCCGATGCGGGCGCGCCGAAGGGCGACGATCGCGATCTGCCCGCACCGCCGGAATATCCGGGCGGATGGAAATTCAACCGCGAGCCCGACGTCGTCATCAAGATGCCCGTCGAGTTCACGATCGAGCCGCGCTCGGAATATCCGATGCTGGATTTCTACGTGCCCGTGCCGTGGAACGACGGCATGAAGCTGATTCAGATGTCGGAAGCGCGGCCCTCGAACAAGGCCGTCGTGCATCACATCACCGTCAGCCTCGTGACGTTCCCGCCGGGCACGGAAGTGATCGACGGACAGCCGTTCACGACCGATGCATCGGGAAAGAAAGTGCCGCTCGATCGCCGCACCGCGCGCATCACCGAGCAGAAGCTGCCGGGCGATCTGCAGATCCCGCGCGAGCCGGGCGAGAAGCCGGATCGATTGAGCTCGGTCGGCGGATTCACGACCCTGCTGGCGTACGTCGCCGGCCGCGGCTTCGACGATCATCCCGACGGCGTCGGCACGCCGATGCTGCCCGGCCAGTATCTCAACTTCAACATGCACTACACGCCGACCGGCCGCGTGGAAAAGGATCGATCGGAAGTGGGGTTGTGGTTCGCGAAAGAGCCGCTGAAGAAATTCCACTTCAGGACGCCGATCAACGAGCGGCAGCACGTCAACGGGAAGATCGTGAGGGGCGCCGTGCCCGACGCCGCGGATGTCGAAGCGGGACGCGTGTCGCAGGGCGCGACGGCGACGACGATCTCGTCGTTCAGCGGCCTGCCGCCGATTCCGCCGTACGCGGCCGACTTCACGGTCACGTCGGAGCTGGCGATCACGCAGGACATCACCATCAACGGTTTCTATCCGCACATGCACGTGCGAGGAAAGTCGGCGGAATACAGGGTCGTGTTCCCTGATGGCAAGGAGCAGCTCCTCTTCGAGGTGCCGCACTATCGCTTCGACTGGCAGGAGCGCTACGTGCTTTCCGAAGCGCTGAAGATTCCGAAGGGCAGCCTGCTCAAATACAAGGCGGTGTTCGACAACTCGGCGAACAATCCGCTCAATCCGAATCCCGATAAGGAAGTGTATTGGTCCGAGCAGAGCTGGGATGAGATGAGCCTCGGCTGGATCGAATACACGCTCGACAAGCAGCGCATTCCGTCGCGCACAGAAAGGCGCGAGCAGTAGCGGAATGACGCTCGTCTTCTTGATGCTTGCGGCGCTGCTCCAGGCGCCGCAAGCGCAACCTCCGAAAGAGCAGCCGAAGGGTTTGATGCCGAGTCTCGGCCGGCCCACCAAGCCGGACGATGTCGTGCCGCTGCTCGATTTCGATCAGTATTTCCTCGGCAAGTGGATGTTCACCGCCGACGCGCCCGATTCGGTGCTGGGCCCCGGCGGGGAGTCGAGCGGCACGGTGACCTATCGCAAGCTGGCAGACGGCTTCTACGAAGCGGTCACGCAAGGGAAGAGCGAGGCCGGCGCCTTTACGATCACCGAATCGATCGCCTACAACCGCGAACAGAAGGTCGCGTTCCGGCACGTCACCGATAGCCGCGGCTACACGTATGCGCAGATGGCGGAAGTGGGCGGCAACATCGGCGGCGACTACCGGCTGTTCTTCAAGAGCGCGCCGTTTTCATACAAGGGCAAGCAGGTACGGTTGAATCACACCGTCTACCTCGCCGCGCCGCTGACGTTCCGCGTCGACGTCGAAGTCGCCGAAGGCTCGGGCGAGTTCGTGCACATGAGCCCCTGGAGGTATCGACGGGCGCCGTAATCACCGTCGCCGGGGTTCGCAAGACCTACAAGCAGACGGTTGCTGTTGATGATGTGTCGTTCGAGGTCCAGGACGGCGAGATCTTCGGGCTGATCGGCCCCAACGGCGCCGGCAAGACCACGACGATGGAGTGCGTCGAGGGGATCAGGAAGCCTGACCACGGCGCCATTTCCGTGCTCGGTCTCGATCCGTTTCGTGACGTCTATCAACTCCAGGAACGCATCGGCGTGCAGCTGCAGCAGGCGCATCTGCAGAAGCGCATCAAGGTGTGGGAGGCGATGCACCTGTGGGCATCGCTCTATAAGAAGCCGATCAGCCAGGGCGAGCGCCTGCTCGAACAACTGGGCCTCTCCGAGAAGCGCAACGCCTGGTTCATGACGCTGTCCGGCGGACAGCAACAACGCCTCTTCATCGCGCTCGCGCTCATCAACGATCCGGAAGTCGTCTTTCTCGATGAGCTGACGACCGGCCTCGATCCGCAGGCGCGCCGCGCGATCTGGGAGCTGGTCCGCGGCATCCGCGCCCGCGGCAAGACCGTGTTCATGACGACGCATCTGATGGAGGAGGCGGAGCGGCTGTGCGATCGCGTGGCGATCATCGAGCACGGGCGCATCATCGATGCCGATTCGCCGCAGCGCCTGATCGACAAGCACGTGCCCGATCGAATCGTCGTGCTCACCACCGAGGAGCCGCGGGCCGAGCAGCTCTTTCGCGCCTGCCGCGCCGTCGTGGACGTGAAGCGCGACGCCGGCCAGTTCACGATTCACGGGCGCGGCGACGCGTTCATCACCGAAGTGATCCAGTGCCTCGCCGAGCATCAAGTGCGCGTCGGCAGCTTCCGCACCGAAGAGCCGACGCTCGAGGACGTGTTCCTCAAGCTGACCGGCCACTCGATCAGGGATTAACCAATGCGCGGACTGTTTCAACTGACCTGGCTGGAGATCAAGATCTTCCTGCGCGAACCGCTCGGCGCGATCGGCACGATGGTCATACCGGTGATCCTGTTTCTCGTCGTCGGCCGCGCGATGAATCGCGGCGGCGGTACGCCGCGCGCGCCTCGCGGATTCGACTTCCTGCAATCGGGCTTGCCGGTGATGGTGTCGGTGTTCATGGCGATCGGCGCGGTGACGTCGCTCGTCGCGATCATTTCGATTTACCGCGAGGGAGGGATCCTCAAGCGATTGCGCGCGACGCCGCTGCGGCCGTACACGATTCTGTCCGCGCACGTGCTCGCGAAGCTGCTGTTTACGGCCATCACGCTGTCGCTGATGATGCTGGCCGGCCGCCGTTTCTATCCGCCGGGGCTGCAGGCGCCGGTGCTCAGCTTCGCGGTGGCCGTGCTGTTCAGCACGTTGTCGATTCTGTCGATAGGATTCGTGATCGCGAGTCTGGTGAGGACGGCGCGTTTCGCGCAGCCGGTCGGCGCGGTGATCTTCTATCCGATGCTCGCGCTCTCGGGCTTGTTCGTGCCGGTCGAAGCTTTTCCGCCCGCGCTGCAAGTCGTGGCGAAGCTGCTGCCGCTGACCTACATCGTGTCGCTGCTACGCGGCATCTGGACCGGCGAATCCTGGTTCGCGCACCTCGGCGACGTCGCGGCACTCGTCATCGCGGCGGCGATCTTTGTCGCGATCTCGGCCCGAGTGTTTCGTTGGGAATAAGACGGCGTTGATCGACAACGTCAGCGGCCGAACGCAAACGCCCAGCCGACTCGAACCACGATCCACAGCGCGAATGTGATCCCGACGGCCGTCGCAAGGGCGTTATCACTGGCCTTGCTACGGCCCGACGCTCCCAGGACGGCAACAAAGACCATCAAGTACAGGATCGTCAACGCGTCAAACGATCTGCCGAGTGCGAGCAGCCATGGCGCCGAGTCCGCCGAAAGTACGGCGCCGACGTTTGCGTTCACGAACGTGCCCTGGACGATTTCGCTGGCGGTCGGCTGTCGCGACAGTGTCAGCACTGCCCGCAGGAGCAAACCGGCAATGGCTTGCGCGAGAGACGCGTAAATGGTGGCGGCGAATACGGTGCCCCATGTCAGTCCTGCCTCCGCGAGCTTGAGCACGAGGAAGAAGACGGTGGTCAGAAACGGCCACCCGATCGCCATGGCGACCAGGATCACGATCGGATAGTTGGTGACCATCGGTCGCATGAACGATTCCATCGCCGCGGCGCGCTCCGCGGGCGCGCCGGACATGCTGATGGTGGCTGCGACGAGTGCGTCGGCGTCGACACCGGCCGCGCGCCGCTCGAGAAACGACGCTCCGACGGCGATGGCATAGGTGGCGACAGCCGCCAGGATCACGTTCCGGGCTGAGAAGAGGGAAGGCATGTGGGGATGCGGAAGCCTATCCCATTCCGAGCCGTGACCGAAACGATCGGAATAAACCACCGCCTCGGGGACATCTAGAATCGATGGTGCCTGTAACTGTTACCCCACCAACCATTTCGGCAAATTAGGTGTCTAAAGCCACGGATCAAAACCTGATGCGCCGCTGCCCGTTCGCTTGTTTTGTCTTCATCTGTCTCTCGATCGCGCTTTCAACGGCCGTGCCTGCTTTCGCGCAACCGGCGGCCGGACGATCGGGCGGCCCCTCCGAGCCGGTTGTTCCAGAAAAAGTGGGCAAGGAGCTGAAGGCGTATTACGTCGGCGATTCCGCGCCGCGCATCGACGGACGGCTGGACGACGAGGGGTGGCAGCTGGCGCAGGCCATCGACGACATGGTCCAGAACGATCCGAACAACATGCAGCCGCCGACCGAGCGCACGCAGGTCAAGGTGCTCTACGACGATCGCTCCGTCTACGTCGGCGTGATCAACTACATGCGCGATCCGTCGAAGATCACCACCGCGCTCGGCCGCCGCGACACGTTCCCGCGCAGCGACTCGATCAAGATCACGTTCGACCCGCGTCACGATCACCTGACCGCCTTCACGTTCGATTCGAACCCGAACGGCGTGCAGGGCGACATGACGTGGTTCGACGACACGCGCTCGAGCACGGACTACGACGCGGTGTGGGAAGTGCGGACCGAGGTCACGCCGGAAGGGTGGACCGCGGAGTTCCGCATTCCGTTTTCGCAGTTGCGCTTCACGATCACTCCGGGCGAGCCCGTCGTGTGGGGATTCAACATCCGCCGGGACATCGTCTACAACGCGGAGATGATCCGCTGGGTGGCGACGCCGCGCGGCGCGCAAGGGTTCGTGTCGCGCATGGGGCACCTGACGTTCGTGAAACCGCCCGCGCCGCCGCGGCGCCTCGAGCTGCAGCCGTTCACGCTGGCCCGCAATGAGCACACCACGGCGAGCGGCAACGACAAGGATGCGACGGCGGGCCTCGACATGCGCATGGGGCTCGGCACCGCGACCACGCTATCCGCATCCGTCAATCCGGACTTCGGCCAGGTCGAGCAGGATCCGGCGGTGCTGAACCTGAGCGTGTTCGAGACGTTTTTTCCCGAGAAGCGCCCCTTCTTCATCGAGGATCGCCGCACGCTCGTCGCCGATTATCCGCAGGTCCCGATGTTTCATTCGCGGCGCATTGGCCAGCGCCCGAATCGATTCGCGATCGGTGAAGGCGAGACGCTGATCGAGCGGCCCGATGCCACGACGATCCTCGGCGCCACGAAAGTCACCGGGAAGGCCAACGGCTGGACCTATGGCGGCCTGACCGCACTGACCGATCGTGAATACGCGGTCGTCGAAACCGAAGACGGGCGCCGCGCCGAACGGCTAATCGAGCCGTACACGTCGTACAACGTCGCCCGGGTCCAGAAAGATCTGCGCGGCGGCTCAACGCTCGGCGGCCACGCGACGTCGGTATTCCGCGAGAAGGATTTCGACGCCTACACGGCATCGATGGACTACACGCTGCGCTGGAAGCAGAACAAGTACAACTGGAACGGCCAGTGGAGCGGCACGCGCAGCGCCATCAACGGCGAGATGCAGAACGGCTTCGGCGGTGTCACCAATCTGAATTACAGCAGCAAACACTTCGGCGGCTTCGCGCACTACGACTATTTCAACGCCACGTTCAAGAACAGCGATCTCGGCTTCTTCGGGGGCCGCCCCAACAAGACGCAGGTCAACGGCGGCGTCTACGTCAGCAACCCCGATCCGGGCAAGGTGTTCCGCAGCATCAACGCGAGCACCAGCTACTTCACGCAGTACAACGGCGACTGGCTGCCGCTCGACAAGAGCTATTTCATCGGCGGCGACGGGCAGTTCCTCAACTACTGGAATTTCTTCGTCGGCACCGGCCATTTCTGGCAGACCTACGACGATCTCGACACGCGCGGCGGCCCGCCGATCGTCAAACCCGGCGGCTGGTGGATCGATACGTTCATGGGCACCGATTCGCGCAAGCGGATCCGCCTCAGCACGGACATGCATTTCAACAACACCGAGGCGGGCGGCTTCAACCGCAGCTACAACTTCAGCGTCAACTATCAGCCGAAGCCGCAGGTGCAGATGACGATCAGCACCAACATCACCGACGGCCACGACGCGGCGCAGTGGATTCAGAACGAGGACGTCACGGGCGACGGCGTCACCGACTACATCTACGGCGAGCTCAATCGCAACGTCGTCAGCATGACCGCGCGCGGGACCTACGCCTTCACGCGCGACATGACGCTCGAGGTCTACCTGCAGCCGTTTGTCGCCGTCGGCGACTACTACAACATCCGCCGCCTCGCGGCGCCGCTGTCGTACGACTTCGAGCCCGTCACCATCGACAACAATCCCGATTTCAACAACAAGTCGTTCCGCAGCAACGTCGTGTTCCGCTGGGAGTACCGCCGCGGCAGCACGCTCTACCTCGTCTACAACGTCTCGAACAGCGAGCAATCGCGCCCAGGCGAGTTCTCGGCGTTCCGCGACCTGCGCAGCGGCTTCGGCGCCGCCGGCACGCAGGTGCTAATGGTCAAATTTAACTACTGGCTCGGACTCTAAGCGCCGAGCCGGGAGCGAGCGGCTTGCCGGGAGGCCGTTATTTGCCGGGAAGCGCGCCATTTGCCGGGACCGTCCCGGCCCTCAGTTCCCCCCGAATCAGGCTCTCAATTCTCATGGCGCTGCGTGTTTCAAAAAACCCGCCGACGCGATGTCCTTGCTTCTCGAACAACTGCCTCAGGCTTTGGACATCGTCGGCCTCGGATGCCGCGACTTCGCAGGCATGCTGCAGTTCGTGACCGAGAATCGCCGTGCGACCGGACTTCGACAGCTCGGCGTTGATGGTGATCCGGAGGTAGCGATAGCCGCCACGGCTGGTCACGAACCGCGTGGTCCCGCCGACGCCAAGCGGCAGGGTCTTCGACGAGACGATGTGGACGATGACGTTCGACGATTGAAGCGTCGCGACGAGCGAGCGAACCACGGCGGATTGCTCCTGAGCGCGGGCGAACGCCTCGATGGCGACCGGATCGAGCGGGCGGGGCGTGAGCGGCTCTCCCGCAGTGACAGATGAAGGAATCAGAACGAGTGCGAACACGACGATAGACAAATAGCTCATGGAGCGACTCCATCAAAGAGGTGATACACGTTCATCTCCGCGGCGCGACGGCGCCGTGAAGATTCACTCAGTTAAGAAAGGGAAAGAACTACTGCTGTCGAATCTGACAGCTAGGCTGCTGCTGGCGGGAGATCGGCTGGCGGAACTGCGAGGCGAACGTTCGTGTAACGAAAGACAAATGCGGCAGTGGCAGTTCTGTCATGCGCGAGATCCTACGCATCGCTCGCGGTGGATTCAATAGATGCGTTCGCCGCATGACGCGCCTCATCGAGAAAAGTTCTCGCTTGCATGAGCGCGTCGCGAACGGCGCTCGCATGGATCATGTCGGAGAGATCGAGCCGTTGCTTTCGGCCGTCGATGGCGACGACGGTGGCGTAGCGATCGTCAAGATCGATCGACGAAACCTCCGGCCACGCGAGCGTCACTCGCGAGAACGGCCGCACCGGCACGCTGATCCCCTCGGCGCTGACTCGCAAATGGCGGCGCCGATCGCCCCACGCCGCGATCCGGCCGTGCGTCATGCCGACGACGAACATGGTCACGGCGAGGAGGATTGTCGGCCGCGGGATGTGATGCGTCGCGTGATACTTCGCGTAGGCTTCGACGCTCAGCATCAACGCGATGAAGATGTCGATCCAGTCGACGCCGTGATGCGCGTGCTGCGCTTCGCCGCCGGCCGCGGTCTGTTTGATCAGCTTCCTGACACCGTGCACCACCGAGCCGATCACCAGCAGTGCGGCGATGACTTCAACGGCGCCCAGCGCGAGCTCGAGGCCTTCAGGATTGTGCGAGAGGTGCCCGAGGCCGTCGCCGAGCACGACGATCGACGGCAAGGCATGCTGAAGTTTCTGGAAGAACAGCCCGCGTTGCGCGCGCCGGTAGCGGATCGGGACGGCGATCATAATGATGTAGTCCGCCTTCGCGCTGCGCGCTCCGGCGGGACAATTTTCGCCCGTGATCCCTGAGCGAAAATTGGTCGGGGCGACTGGATTCGAACCAGCGACATTCCGCTCCCAAAGCGGACGCTCTACCAGGCTGAGCCACGCCCCGGACCGTAGTTATTGTATCGCGCTACTCGCCGTTGCCGCCCAGGAACAGCTCGTAGGCGGGATTGCGCTCTTCTTCCTGGTGCGAGTAGCCCAGCGTGCCGAGGAAATTCTCGAACGCGTCGCCGTCGCCCGTCGGCACTTCGAAGCCGGCCAGCACGCGCCCGAAGTCGGCGCCGTGGTTGCGATAGTGAAACAGGCTGATGTTCCAGCGCCCGCCGAGCCGATCGAGAAAATCCATCAGCGCGCCCGGACGCTCCGGGAACTCGAATCGATAGAGCCGCTCGTGCGCGACGGACGAGGATCGTCCGCCGACCATGTAGCGGATATGCATCTTCGCGACTTCGTCGCCGGTGAGATCGACGGCGGGATAGCCGGCGACACGCAGCATCTCGGCGACCTGATCGCGATGCCGCCGCGATTCGGTGGCGATGCCCACGAAGATGTGCGCCTGGCTGCGGCCGCTCAACCGGTAATTGAATTCCGTGACCACGCGGCGGCCGAGCAGGGCGCAGAAGGCACGGAAGGCGCCGGGCCGCTCCGGAATCGTGACGCCGAACAGCGCCTCGCGGGCCTCGCCAAGCTCCGCGCGCTCCGCCACGAACCTGAGGCGATCGAAATTCATGTTCGCGCCGCTCAGCACGGCGATCAGCTGATGATCTCGCGCGCCCGTGCGCGCCGCCCATGCGCGCAGGCCGGCCACGGCGAGCGCGCCGGCCGGCTCCATCACCGAGCGCGTGTCGTCGAACACGTCCTTGATCGCCGCGCAGATTTCGTCGTTGCCGACCCGCACGACCTCGTCCACGAGCGATTGCACGATCGGGAACGTCAGCGCGCCGACCTCGCGCACCGCCACGCCGTCGGCGAAGATGCCGACCTGATCGAGCGTAATCCTGCGTCCGGCTTCGAGCGATCGATGCATCGCATCCGCTTCGAACGGCTCGACGCCAATGATCTTGACCGAGGGTTTCAGCGCCTTCACGTAACTGGCGATGCCGGCGACGAGGCCCCCGCCGCCGACCGGCACGAACACCGCGCAGTTCTCGCCGGTGCAATGCCCGAGGATCTCGGCGCCGATCGTCCCCTGGCCGGCGATCACGAGCTCATCGTCGAACGCATGAATCGTGACGCGCCCGGTCTTTGCTGCGACCGCCGCCGCGTGAGCGGCAGCGTCCGCGTAGCTGTCGCCGACGAGCTCGACCTCCGCGCCGAGCTCGCGAACGGCGTCGACCTTGATCCCCGGCGTCGTGAGCGGCATCACGATCAGCGCGCTGACGCCGAGATGACGCGCCGAATACGCCACGCCCTGGGCGTGATTGCCGGCGCTGGCCGCGATGACGCCGCGCTCGCGCTCGCCGGCGGTGAGGTGCGCCATGCGGTTGTAAGCGCCGCGCAGCTTGTACGTGAAGATCGGCTGGAGATCCTCTCGCTTGAGCAGCACGTGATTGCCGGTGCGCTGCGAGAGTCGCCTGGCTTCGTCGAGCGGCGTTGACTTTGCCACGTCGTACACGCGGCTGGTCAGGATCAGCCGCAGCATCGAGTCGGGTGTCATCGCGCCCCCAGCGAACAGATGTCGTTCAGGATGCCAGCGGCCGTCACATCCGGCCCGGCGCCCGGTCCGCTGATCACGAGCGGCTCGCGCTTGTAGCGGCGCGAGTGAAACGTGACCAGGTTGCGCGTGCCGCCCGCGGCCGCCATCGGATCCGAGGCCGGCAACGCGACCAGGCCGGCCGTGACTTTCTTCGCGGTTGCAGACACGACGTAGCGAAGCACGCGATGGCGCCGCGCTTCGTCGGCGACGCGTTTCGCCCACGCCTCATCGAGCTCGGGGAGGCGGTCGAGGAACTCCTTCAACGGCAGCGCGGCATACGCGCGCGGAACCAGATCGTCGGGCTTCACTCCGTCGCCGCGATAGCCGAGCATGCGCCCGAGGATCAGGCCCTTGCGAGCCGCGTCGCGGCCGGAGAGATCGTCGCGCGGATCAGGCTCCGTGTAGCCGCGCGAGAGCGCGTCGAGCACTGCGGCCGAGAATGGGCGGCCGGCCGACACTTCCGACAGCACGAACATCAGCGTGCCGCTCACGCAGCCGTCGATCCGCAACACGCGATCGCCGGTCTCATCGAGTTTTCTGAACGTGTCGATCACAGGAAGGCCCGCGCCAACCGTGGCTTCGTATCGAACACGTCGGCCGGCGGCTGCCGGTGCGGTGACGAGGCGATCGTAATCCTCGCGCGATCCAGCAAGCGGTTTCTTGTTGGCAAGAACGATGTCGAATCCGCGATCGATCGCGGTTCTCAAGAACGGCCCCGTCTCTTCGCTGGTCACGTCCACGACGACAGGCCTCGAAACCGCGTGGCCGGCGATGAACGACAACGCGTCAGGCGCGGATGCCTTGACACCTCCGAGCGACGACAGCAGTCGTCCGCGATCTTTCTCCCGCGCCAGATCGAGCAGGCGGCGCCGCCCAATACCGCGTGCGTCGAAGACGTAACCCGAGCGATCGAGCAGCCCGACGATGCGAACGTCGCGGCTTCGGCTCGTCGCGATCTGATCCGAGAGCGCGCGGCCGACACGTCCAAATCCCAGCAGCACCACGTCGGTGTGCGGCCGCTCCGGCGGGCGGCCGCCGCCGATCTTGGACAGCTGAAAAGCGGCATGGACCCGGCGCGCCGCTTCGGCGGCGTCGTTGCCGGCAACCACGCACGAAATGTTACGCTCCGACGATCCTTGCGCGATCGCGACGACGTTGATGTTGCCGCTCTCGAGCGCGGCGAACACGCGCGCCGAAATTCCCGGCGTGCCGGCCATGCCGTCGCCGACCACCGCAATCACCGTCATGTTGGGACGCGCGCTGACGCCGTCGATCAACCCCTGTTCGATTTCATGATGGAACGCCTGTCGCAGTCGCCGGACCGCCCGCTCACCCTGCGACTCGGGCACCGTGAAGCCGATCGAGCTCTCGGACGACGCCTGGAAGATCGTCGAGACCGAGAGCCCTTCCGCGTCGACCGCGGTAAACGTGCGCGCGGCGATGCCGTGCACGCCGACCATGCCCTTGCCGGCGACCATCACCACCGCCTGGCCGGGCAGCATGGCGATGGCCTTGACCGGATATCCCTTCAGCGATTGCCGTGCCGAGACCTCCGTTCCTTGCTGGGTGAGATCGAGGAACGATCGCACGTGCAGCGCGATGCGCGTGCCCGACACGGGAATCAACGCGCGCGGGTGAAGCACCTTGGCGCCGTAGTGCGCGACCTCGGCGGCCTCGCGATGGTGCAGCTGCGGAATCAACCGCGCATCGGGGACGATGCGCGGATCCGCGGTCAGGATGCCGGGCACATCCTTCCACAGCACGACACGCTGGGCGCCGAGCGATCGTGCGAGCACGGTGGCGGTGAGATCCGATCCGCCGCGGCCGAGTGTCGCCACGCTGCCATCCGGCGCGCGTCCGATGAATCCGGGGACGATCACGATCGCACCGGCCTTGAGCGCCGGTGACACCACCGCGCGGGCGCGCGATGCGGTCTCGTCCAGTTTCGGCGTGGCCCCGCCATGCTCGCCGTCGGTCTCGATGATCTCGATGGCGTCGATGTACGACACGCGCCGCTTGAGGCGGGCGACCGCGGCCGCCAGTAGTTGCGCCGACACGCGCTCACCGCGCGCCACCAGCGCGTCCTGGCCGCGCAGGCCGAGATGCCCGATCGCGTCGATCGCCGCGCAGATGTCGCGATACTCGCCGGCCGACTGATCGATCACGCGCGCCAGCTCGCGATAGGACGCGCTGTTGCCGAGCAGCACCCGCGCCGCCTGCTGATGTTTGCGCGCGAACGTCTCGGCCGCATCGGGCGTCGACTGCAGCAGCAGATCGGTGACGCCGGCCAGCGCCGATGCGACCACCACGAGCGGGCCGCGGTGCGCGGCGATTCGATCCGCCGCCGCGGCGATCGCCCGTCCATCCGCGAGTGACGCGCCGCCGAACTTCCAGACTTCGAGCTTCACTGCTGATCCCCCTGCAAAACCAAAGGGCCATCACCCCTGCGGATGATGGCCCCTTGAAAGCCCCGTGAGTGTCGACCTCACATCATCCGCAGCTACCCACACCAGTGGTGCTGGTAATGGTGGTGCCGGTAATGGTGGTGGTCGTCACGATCGAAATGAACACGATGCGCAGAGGTTACCACCTCTAGCGTTTTACGAATGCCCCGGCGTCCATCAACAGTGCCGTATTGGGATCCAGCACCACGGACGCGGGTGCAGCTTCGAGCGGAAATGTGAACGTGCCCTGCCGGGCGGCCAAAGGCACCGTCTTCACCGTGGGCAGTTCGCCGGCGTTTCTGACGATGCCGACGTCCATGCTGAGGCGATAGGGCTGGGCGGCTTGTGCCTGGCTCAGCGTGACCTCGAGCTGCCGCCTGGCGGCGTCGTAGCGCCACGAGCCTTCGATTTTCGGCACGCCCGGGACGTTGAGCCATTGTGTGAAGAACCAGTCGAGCGGCTTGCCCGACACCTGCTCGAACACGGCGCACAGATCCGAGGTGGAGGCGTTGGTGTTTCGATAGCGGCGGTAGTACTCGCGAATCGCGGTCCAGAAATTCTCGGTGCCGACTTCCTGCCGCAGCATGTGCAGCACCCAGCCGCCCTTTTGATACACGAGGTTGTTCAGCACCTTGCTCATGTCGTCGAGATTGCGATGGATGACCGGCGTATCCGGCATCTTCTGTTCGAGCTGCAGCACTTGCGCGCGGCTGCGCTTCAGTCCGTCGACGAACGCATCGCGGCCTTCATCGTGCTCGGTGAAGAGCAGCGCGAAGTAGGTCGCGAATCCCTCGCTCAACCACACGTCGTCCCAGTCGCGCTCGGTCACCGAATCGCCGAACCACTGGTGCGCGATCTCATGCACGACGGGACCGCGGCCGGAGCTGACGCCTTTTTCGCCGTAGAAAATCGCGCTCGCGTACTCGGTGCCGCCGGTAAAGCCGGTGGCCTGCACGTTGGCGAGCTTTTCATAGGAGTACGGACCGATGTTGTCGATAAAGAATTGCAGCGCGCGCCGCGACGTGTCCTCGAACAGTTTCTGTCCCGCGTCGCGATCCTGCGGGAAGACCCACGTCTGCACCGGCACGCCGCCGACGACG
>Ga0207428_10004349_pt1 | contig 13530 bp, 16 predicted proteins | sample RhiMethybrSRZTD1_FD_187600 | JGI IMG/M metagenome (GOLD analysis project Ga0207428, IMG submission 187600) | Populus rhizosphere microbial communities from Tennessee, USA - Rhizosphere MetaG P. TD hybrid SRZTD1 (SPAdes) (version 3) | ecosystem: Host-associated > Plants > Roots > Rhizosphere >... | reverse complement strand
GATCGACTCGGTGGCGTTGCGCGAGAACGTGTCGCGCGGGTAGGCGCAGAAAAGCGGGAACTTCTCGGCCGCGCACACCTTCGTCCACAGCAGCTCCAGGTGGATGGTCGCCGCGTGGTTGCCGCGCGACCAGAGGATCGCCACCATCTCGCCAAAGGCACGCACCTGGCGACCTTGGGAGCCGCGAGCCTGGGTGATCAGCTCCTCCATCGCTGCGACGAAGCGGCCCTCGTCGGGCCAGTCCTTCACCATGAACGACAGCAGCACGTCTTCCGCGAGGCGGGGGATGTAGCGGCTCTCCGCGCGCGCGCGATCGACATCGATGCCATTGGCGCGCATGCGCTTCTCCAGCCCGTGGAGGTGCATCGCGGTGGCGAGCACGATCGCCGACTCGCCGTTGCGCAAGCCGTTGCCCACGAAGCCTTCGAGGCCATCGAGGAAGACGCGATCGTCGCCATAGATCTGCACCACGTGCTCGCAGGGCGACATCTCGGCCCAGAAAACGTGGGGATCGGCGTTCGGAAGGACGCTCACGGTGCCCATGAGGCTGCCTGCTGACGGAATTTTCGAGCGTAGCGCCTCCCACCGGGCGCGAATGTCAGCGGATTCCTACGCTATGATCGGATCATCCACCACGGGAGGAGCGAAATGTTCGAGACGACGATCGCCGGCAGCCTGCCCAAGCCGGGCTGGCTCGCCGAGACCCACAAGCTCTGGCCGCAATGGCGCGCCGAGGGCGCCGAGCTCGCGCGCCTGAAGAAGGACGCGACCCTCCTCTGGCTCAAGGAGCAGGAGGATGCCGGCGTCGACATCGTCACCGACGGCGAGCAGTCGCGCCAGCACTTCGTCCACGGGTTCCTTCACCAGGTCGAGGGCATCGACTTCGAGCACAAGGTCGAGATGGGCATCCGCGACAACCGCTACAAGGCGATGGTGCCGGTGGTCGTGGGGCCGATCAGCCTCAAGGGCCGCGTGCACCAGGTCGAGGCGAAGGTCGCACGCGCCCATACGAAGAAGAAACTCAAGATCACCATGCCCGGGCCGATGACGATCGTAGACACGATCGCCGACCGCCACTACGGCGACCGGGAGAAGCTCGCGATGGCTTTCGCCGAGCTGCTCAACCAGGAGGCGCGCGCGCTCGAGAAGGACGGCGTCGACGTGATCCAGTTCGACGAGCCCGCCTTCAACGTCTACATGTCGGACGTGAAGAAATGGGGCATCAAGGCGTTGCACGTGGCGATCAAGGGCCTGAAGCGCGTGAAGAAGGTCGTCCACGTCTGCTACGGCTACGGCATCCAGGCCAACCTCGACTGGAAGAGCACGCTCGGGAGCGAGTGGCGCCAGTACCAGGAGATCTTCCCGGTGCTGGCCAGGAGCAGGATGGACGCGATCTCGCTCGAGTGCATCCATTCGCACGTGCCGCCCGAGCTGATGAAGCTCCTCAAGGGCAAGGACGTGCTGGTAGGCGTGATCGACGTCGCCTCCGACAGGATCGAGACCCCCGAAGAGGTCGCGAACACCATCGGCCTCGCGCTCAAGTACGTGCCCAAGTCGCGCCTGTACCCGTGCACCAATTGCGGCATGGCGCCCATGGATCGCGACATCGCCGTCGCGAAGCTGAAGGCCCTGGTCGAAGGCGCCGCGCTGGCGCGCAAGCGCTACAAGTAGGCGCTACTTCTTGTCCAGTTGCGCCGGATCGTAGAAGAACTGCTCCTCGGCGATCCGCTCCCCTTCCCAGCGCTGGTAGGCGAGCTCCTCGAGGTGGGTGCGGCTGCCGTCCGGCCACTCGAAATCGAAGATCCAGCGGATCACGACGCGGTCGCCCTCCACGAAGACGGGGCGAACGCACTGCGACCGCACGTCCTTCGCCCGCTCCAGGGTCTTGCGCTCGCGCTCCATGAGCGTGTCGCGGCCCACGCGCGGCTCCTTCACGTTCTCGCGCATCGAGGCGCCCTCGGTGTAGAACTCCTGGATCGCGTCGACGTGGGCGTTGGACTCCACGCGGGCGATGAAGCGCTCCAGGGTGTCGCGGGAGGGCATTCCTAAGGTCTCCTCATGCCAACGGCAACGACCCCGTGGCGCGTGTCACGCGGTCGTGGATCTCCACCAGCTCCGGCTCACCGCCGCCGGCCATGCCGCCCTTGCCCACCGTCTCGAGGTACCTGCAGGTCGCGAAGCGTTTCGACGCCTGCTCGTATTGCGCGAGCCACTCGGCAAAGCGTTGCTCGCCATCAGCGTCGCGCGGGTACTCACCCGGTGGGGGCTTGAGCCCCACGCGCCAGGGCTTGGGCGTGAGGCGCGCGCGGAAACTCTTCTGGGCGAGGCACAGTTTCACGAACCACGGATCCGTGTCCGTGGCCTTCATGAGCGCCTGGGCCTCTGCGCCGGCGGGATCGAACTCACGCTCGGTCGCGAGCGCGCGAAAGCCGGCCGCGGTCCGATAGATGCGGAATGAGCCCTTTCCGGACTTCGCGAGCGCCTCGCGCAGCTTCTCGAGCGCTTTCACCTCGGCGCCCTTCGCGCCGAAGAGCTTGCCGATCAGGCCGGGTGCCCCGGCGCCTTCGGGAAGGTCCACGTCGAGGAAGAGAAGCCGCGCCGCGTTCATGACCGTAGCCCCGTAGCGGTTGCGGGTGAGCACCGCACGCGGCTCGGCTTCGCCGCCGATGGTCTCCAGGATCTCTTCACGGATCGGCCGGCTACCGTACTCGTAGCCGCGCGGGAACGGATCGCCGCGCCGTGCTCGATCCGAGATGCGCTCGAGGCGGCTCTCGGCCTCGCGGCGCGCCGCCGCCTCGTCGTCGCCCCATCCCCACGCGACGACCGGAAGCACGCCTCGATCGGCCGTCGAGACGTCCGCGTCGGCCCGGAACCAGATTCGCGGAATGTGCATTCCGCGAATCGTACTCGATCAGGCCGCCTTGCCCTATGTACGCGCTCTCAGAACCGGAAGTCCACCCCGGCCAGGTAGCTGTCCACCTCGATCTTGTCGTTGCGCATCCACTCGGCGAAGATCCCGAAGTTGGGGTTGAACATCCAGCGCGCGCCCACGGCGTAGGTGGCGCCGCTGTCCCTCGTCGAGGCGTTCGCGGTGGCGACCGAGCCGAGGTTCGCGTTGACCTTGATCTCGGACTCCTCGTAGCCCAGGCGGCTGTACAGCTCGAAGTTCTGCCCGATCGGTGCGATGCCCACGACCGAGATGCCATAGGACTTGGCCTTGGCCGAGCCGGTCACGAGCTGCGCTCCCGAGCCGCCGCTGAACTCGTACTTGCCCAGGTCGTAGTAGCCGAGCTCGAAGGCGCCGTAGCGGCTGAAGCGATAGCCCAGGCGCGCGGTGTACGTGGTGGCGTTGTCCTTGAGCTGCGCGTTGGGAATGTTCGTCAGGTCCTGGCCCGTGGCATCGAGGTTTCCGCTCCCTGCGCCGGCGCCGAAGTACCAGGCCTGCGCGAAAGCGGACGGCGCCGCGCCAAGCGCGGCGGCAAGTGACAGTGCGATGACAACCTTCTTCATTGAAAAAGCCTTGCTCAAAGTTGTGGGATGTAGCCCATTACGGGGCCATGCGCAACGAAGGGCAATTGACCTTTGGTCCCATCGCGGCAGAACGCAGCACCCCCTCAACGATCGAGGACGTCGCGAAAATCCCGCTCGCCGGAGGCGCTGAAGCGAACGACGCGGCTGTCCCGCTCGCGCTTCGCCCAGCCCAGCGCGTAAATGCGATCCAGCATCGCGGCGCCGATGGAACCCGCGAGATGGTGGCGGCGCTCGCTCCAGTCGAGGCAGAGGCGGCACGCCGGCCTGCGCGTGCCGCGATGCGCTGCGGGATCGATGCCGAGACCCGCCACGAAGCGCTCGCCCGCGGGCGTGAGCTGCAGCCCGCCGTCGCCATGGCGCAGGAAGCGCCGCTGCTGGAAGCGCTCGAAGGCCATGACGCCGAGGTTTCCCGCGAGATGGTCGTAGCAGACACGCGCCTTGCGCATCGCGGGTTCGCGCGGACTCGACTTGAGGCGCAGCGCCCCGGCGCGGTAGGCCACGCCCATGAGGCTTTCGAGCAGCGCGGCGACGTCCTCGTCGGCCAGGCGGAAATAGCGATGGCGCCCCTGGCTCTCCACCGCCAGAAGCTTCCCCTCGACCAGCTTCGTGAGGTGCGCGCTCGCCGTGGCCTTGCTCACCGCCGCGACCCCGGCGAGCTCGGTCGCCGTCAGCGCCTGGCCGCCCATGAGGGCCGTGAGGACGTCCGCGCGCGCCCGGTCGCCGATGAGCGCGGCGATGCGGACGATGTGGGGGCCGTCTTTCATGGTTCGATGCTAGACGAACCATGGGCGCCTGGCAACGGGCTACGATGCTGCATGCCCCTCACCTGCTTCATCCGCTACCGCATCGACCCGTTCCAGCGCGAGGCCTTCCGCGAGTACGCCCGCCGCTGGCTCTCCATCATTCCGCGCTGCGGCGGTAGCCTGCGCGGCTACTGGCTCCCGCACGAGGGTACCAACGACATCGCGTGGGGCCTCATCTCCTTCGAAAGCCTCGCCGCGTACGAGGCCTACCGCGCGAGGCTCAAGGCGGACCCGGAGGGTCGCGCCAATTTCGCGCTCGCGCAGGAGAAGCGGTTTATCCTTTCCGAGGAGCGCACCTTCTGCGAGGACGTCACGCCATGATCGCCATCATCTTCGAGAGCAAGCCTCATCCGGACCAACGCGACCGATACCTCGAAGCCGCCGCGCGCCTGAAGCCCCTGCTCGCCGACCAGGACGGCTTCATCTCGGTCGAGCGCTTCGAGAGCCTCACCGAGCCGGGCAAGCTGCTGTCGATCTCGTTCTGGCGCGACGAGGAGGCGGTGGCGAAGTGGCGCCAGGTGGAGCAGCACCGCCGCATCCAGCAGGCCGGCCGCAAGTCGATCTTCGCCGACTACCGGCTGCGGGTGGCGGCGGTCGTCCGCGACTACAGCCTGAACGAGCGCGACGAGGCGCCCGAGGACTCGAAGGCCGTCCTCGGCGCCTAGGACCCGCGCCTCAGGGGGCGACGCGCTGGATGCGCTCCGCCGAGATCGTCACCGTTTCCATCAGGACCTCGGAAGCGCCGGCCTTCAGGGCGCCGATCTCGATCTTCGCAGGCCATGCGTTCTCCAGGTGGTAGCGCGCGACGGGCTTGCCCATGGTGTCGTACATGGTGATGCTCGCGTTCTTGCGCGCGCCGGCTACGCCGCCCGCTTGCGCCGCCTCGAGCCACGACGACATCTCGATCCCGGGCGTGAGCCCACGCTTGAGCACGATGTCGCCCCATTTCGTCGGACTCGGCACGGTTTCGACCGGGGTCACCTCGGTCCTGATGCCCTGCAGCTCGGAGAACGACGCGATTTCCCGGCCTTCGACCATGAGCGAGTAGCGATCGGCGATCAGCCCGGCGGTCTGCGCCGCAAGGACGGCGGCGGAGGTCATGGCCAGGGCGAACAGGGTAGCGGGGCGGAAAGACTTTCCTTGGATCACGGCGACACCTCCCATCTGGGATGCGTGCGCCGGATCTTCTTCTGGATTTTTGGGGACTATATACCGTGCGGCCGGGGCTCGCGACCTTGCCCGGCGACCAGACCCGAGCCACGGGAGGTTAGATCGACTCCCACGGCGGCAGCGAAAGCCTGCGAGCCTTGTGCCGCAGGAAAAAGGCCATCGCCAGCCCGAAGGTGAGTCCCGCGAGCGCCGCCGCGATGGCGACATAGGCCGCGGGAATGAAGAGTCCCGCCACGCGCACGAGCACGATCATGGCCAGGCCCCAAAGCGCGGCGAACAGCGCCGATTGCACGATGAAGTGGAAGCCGAAGCCCGAGAAGAGCGGCGGTGGCAGCGCGAGGCCCAGCTTCCAGGCCCATCGATAAACCGGCGGCGCGATCCTGGACCGCGGAACGCCGAGCGCCGCGAGATGCGCCCGCGCGCGTTCGAGTCTCCCTGCGAACTCGGGCGACACTGCCCGCTCGCCTATTCCCCGGGCGCCGCGGCTTCCACCCTCTCCGGCCGCGGGATGCGCGCGAGCCGCACGGGCAGCCCGTTCAGCGCCGCGTTACCCGAAAGCTCGTCGCCCGCGGTCTCTTCCGACAGGTCGTTGTAGCTCACGCCGGCGAGCCGCGAAGCCTCGCCCAGCCGCACTCCCTCGCGTCCCTGGCTGAAGCCGTGCGGCAGGCAGGCCACGCCCGGCGGAACACGATCGCTGAGATGCACCGTGGGCGTGACGCGGCCAGAGCGTGTCTCGAGCACCACGGGGTCGCCCTCGCCCACGCCGCACGAGGCCGCGTCGGCCGGGTTGATCCACACCTGGTCGCGTCGCGGCCCTTTGGTGAGGCGATGCGAGTTGTGCATCCAGGAATTGTTGCTGCGTACGCTGCGCCGGCCGACGAGCTTCATCGGCGCCTGCGCCCGGTCGATGAGCTCCGCGCGCATGCGCGGCAGGTCGGCCAGCATCACCCCGGGGGCGCACTGGATCTTCCCGTCCGCGGTCTCGAGACGCTCGAGCAGCGACGGCTTGAGCGGCCCCAGGTCGACCCCGTGCGGCGCCGCGCCCACCGCCTTCGCAACCTTCGCGAGCATCACCATCGGCGCCGGCATTTCCTTGTATTCCACCCCGGCCGCCCTCGCGTACGCGCGGCCCAGGCCGTTGTAGATCTCCCAGTCGTAGAGGCTGCCTTCGGGCTTGTCGAACACCGGCGGGTTTACGCGCGCCACGTTGCGCACCGCGAACGCGTTGAAGATCACGTCGTAGTTGTCGTGGCACAGCATCGAGGCCGGCGGCAGGATCACCTCGGCGTGGCGCGTCGTCTCGTTGACATAGATGTCGATCGACGCCATGAACTCGAGGCTTGCGAGCGCGCGATCCAGCCGCCGCCCGTTGGGCGTGGATGACACGGGATTGCCGGCGACGCTGAGGAAGGCCCGCACCTGGCCCTCGCCCGGGGTCTCGATCTCCTCGCTCATGGTGATCGCGGGATACTCGCCCCCGAAGACCGGCCGGCCCGAGACGCGCGTGCGTGTCTTGCCCCAGTTGCCCGGCCGGGTGCCCGGCCCCGTCACCGGCACGAGCGGCTGCGTGGGCAGCGCGCCGCCGACGGCATCGAGGTTGCCGGTGAGGATGTTCACGAGCTGGATGAGCCACATGCACAGCGAGCCGAAGGGCTGCGTGGACACACCCATTCGTCCGTAGGCGACCGCGGAAGGCGACTCCCGCAGCTCGCGCGCGATCGCGCGCACCGCCTCCGCTCCGATTCCGGTGCACGCGCACGCCCCCTCCACCCCGAACGGGCGCAAGGCGCCGAGCGCCACATCCAGCCCCGCCAGCTTGTCGCCATATCGATCGACCTTCGGCGGCCCGATCTCGGCCAACGCATTCACCAGCGCGATGAGGAAGGCCGCATCGGTGCCGGGCTTGATGAAATGGTGGCGCGTGGCGGCGTCCGCGGTCTCGGTGCGCACCGGGTCGATGACGACGACCTTGCCGCCGCGATCCTTCACGGCCTTCAGCCGCTTCGCCACGTCGGGCACGGTCATGAGGCTGCCGTTGGACACGATCGGGTTGCCGCCCAGGATCAGCCAGTAGTGCGTCCGGTCGATGTCCGGGATCGGGATCATGAACATGTGCCCGTACATCTCGCGCGCCGCCACGTGCAGCGGCAGCTGGTCGACCGAAGTGGCGGAGAAGCGCGTGCGCGTCTGCAGCGCCCGCACCAGCGGCGGGAGGTTCAGGATGCTGCCGACATGGTGCGCGTTGGGATTGCCGAAGTAGACACCGAGCGCATTCGGCCCGTGGCGCTTCTGCACGTCGGCGAATCGTTCGGCGACGAGCTGGAAGGCCTCGTCCCACCCGATCGGTTGCCACTCGCCGCCCACGCGGCGCACCGGCCCGCGCAATCGGTCGGGGTCCTCGTGCACGTCCTGCAGCGCCACGGCCTTGGGGCAGATGTGGCCGCGGCTGAAGGGATCGTCCTTGTCGCCACGGATGGAGACGATCGCGTCGCCCTCGGTGCGGATCTCGAGGCCGCAGATCGCCTCGCACAGGTGGCAGGCGCGGTAGGTGACCCTGCTGCTCATACGCTCCCTTTCGAGACATCCCCGGGTGTGGCGGAATGCGCGAGCTCGTACATTGCACTGACCGCACCTGCGGCAGCGCCGCGTTCCGCGAGACTATCGGCGCAAAGCTCGTTCTTCGACAGGGCATCCAGGGTGCGGGCGTCGTAGCCGCAAGCGACGAGCACCCACTGGGCCGCCTGATCGGCCCCGCCGCGCAACTTCTGTTCCACGGTCGCTCGAATGTCAGGGGTGCGGTGTTCCAGGAGATGCGCACCCACCAGGCCCGGCTTCATCGCGAGATCGCCAACCAGTGACTTCAGGGAAGCGCGAAGGTCGTCACCATCTCGTTCGCCCGGTGACAACCTCACGGTCACTCCATTTGCGGCAACCCCGCCTCCGCTCGACTCGAGCACCACGCATTGGCTTCGCACCATGTTCCTGTGGTGCGGCATCATCTTCGTCGACCACGGGGTCGGCGCGTTCAGCCTTGCCAGGTAGGGCGAGGACGAGAGGGTCTCATAGGCCTCGAGCTCGTACATGACGAATATTCCGTCTCCGCCGGTCGCGCTGCGCCAGCGCGAGCCGCGACGAAACCCGGGAATGCCCATGCGTTCCGGGAAGTGCTCGTGTGAATGCCAGTGTTCGAAGTCGGCCTTCATCTCCGGCGCCAGGTCCCACCACATCGCCAACGCAGCCTTTCCCAGCAGCGCCATGTCGGAAGCCTCGTCTTTCCCGCCTCGGGGTGCCCGGCGTGCGAAATTGAATCGTGACATTATCCTGAACGTCGCCCGACTGGTTCATGCATTTCGGCTTCACGAGGTCCGGATGGGCAGAAACGACGACAGCAAGGGCTTGAAGACCCGCCGGCGGGGGCGCGGCTACGGCCCGCCCGCAGCGTCCCAGTCCCACGGCAAGCCCACGTAATTCTCGGCGAGCGAGGCGGCCGCTGCCCGCGAGCGCATCACGTACTCGAGCTGGGACTTCTGCAGCTCGCGCTGGAATGCGTCTTCGCCGGGCACGCGGTGCAGGAGCGCTGTCATCCACGAGGAGAACTGCTCGCATCGCCACACGCGGGCGAGCGCCGTTCGCGCGTAGCCGTCGAGCCCCTTCTCCGAGCCCCTGGCATAGTGCGCGGCGAGCGCACCGGCCAGCAGCCGCACATCGGCCACCGCAAGGTTCAGGCCCTTCGCACCTGTGGGCGGAACGATGTGCGCGGCATCGCCCGCGAGAAGGAGCCGGCCGTGGCGCATGGTCTCGCAGACGAAGCTGCGCATCGCGACCACGCCCTTCTGCACGATGCGGCCTTCTTGGAACCCGTCCCCGTCGGCGGACTCGAGCCGCGCATGCAGCTCCGCCCAGATGCGGTCGTCGGACCACGTCTCGGCCGAGTCGCCCGGGTCGCACTGGAAATAGAGGCGCTGCAGCGACGGCGACCGGGTGCTCACCAGCGCGAAGCCGCGGTCGTGGCGTGCGTACACGAGTTCGTCGGACGCGAGCGGGGCCTCGACCAGGATGCCGAACCAGGCGAACGGGTACGCACGCGAATGCTCGACGCGCCTGCCCGGGGGGATCGAGGTGCGCGCCACGCCGTGGTAGCCGTCGCAGCCGGCGACGAAGTCGCACGAGATCACCTGCTCGTCGCCTGCGGCTGTGCGGTAGCGGACGGTGGGCGTATCGCTCTCGAGGTCGCGCAGCCGAACCTCGCGCACGCCGAATTCGATCGACCCGCCCGCGACCGTGAATGCGGCGGCCAGGTCCTTGATCACCTCGTGCTGGGCGTAGAGCGTGATCGCAAGGCCGCCCGTGAGGCTCGAGAGGTCGATGCGACGCGTCTGGCGCTCGAAGCGCAGCCGGATGCCGTGGTGCACCGCGCCCTCGCGCACAAGGCGCCCGCCCAGGCCCGCGCCCTTGAGGAGCTCCACGGTGTTGTGCTCGAGCACGCCCGCGCGCACTGTCCCCTCGATCTCGTCTCGCGTGCGCGCTTCCAGCACCATGGACTCGATGCCCTCGAGCCGCAGGAGGTTGGCAAGCAGCAGGCCCGCGGGCCCCGCGCCGACGATGGCCACCGGCATGCGGCGCATTGCTAGGCCACTCCCACGAGCCGCTCCAGGAGCGGCGCGTCGGCGGCGAGCGCCGCACTGGCGCCTTCGTGCACGATGCGCCCGCGCTCGAGTACCGCCACGCGGGCAGTCAGAGCGAGCGCGGTGCGGGCGTGTTGCTCGACGAGGAGCATCGTGGCGGTCCCCGCGGCTGCGAGCTCGCGCAGCGTCGCGACGAGCTCCTGCACGATCACCGGCGCGAGGCCCTCCATCGGCTCGTCGAGCAGCACCATGCGCGGGTTCATCACGAGCGCACGCGCGATCGCGAGCATCTGTTGCTCGCCTCCAGAGAGGCGGTTGCCGGGGCTCGCCCGCCGTGCGGCCAGTGCCGGGAACATCTCATAGGCCCGCGCGATGGTGTATGGACCCGGGCGCGCGACGGTCGCGAGGTGCTCGTCCACGTCGAGCGACGCAAACATGCCGCGCTCCTGGGGCACCCAGCCGATGCCGGCGCGCGCGCGGCGCCACGGAGGCTCGCGCGACAGGTCGCGGCCCGCGAAGCGCACCGTTCCACCGTGCAGGCGCGTGATCCCCATCACGGTCTTCAGCAGCGTCGACTTCCCGGCCCCGTTGCGCCCCAGGAGCACCACGCCCTCCCCCTCGTCCACGCGAAGCCCGGCCCCGTCGAGCACGACCGAATCGCCGTAGCCGGCGCTCGCACGCTCGAGCGACAGGAGCTCAGCCATGCGCGGCCTCGCCGAGGTAGATCCTGCGCACGCGCTCGTCGGCCGCGACCTCGGCGGGCGTGCCCTGCATCAGCAGCTCGCCGGCGGCGAGCACCGAAACGCGCTCGGCGAAGCGAAACACGATACCCATGTCGTGCTCGATGAAGAGCACTGTCACGTCGCGCGGAAGGCCCGCGATCACCTCGAAGACCTCGGCGCTCTGGTCGCCCGGAATGCCCGCGGCCGGCTCGTCGAGGAGCAGGATCGAGGGCTTCGTGGCGAGCGCGAGCGCAATTTCCACGAGGCGCTGTCGGCCGTAGGCCAGGTGCCGCACGGGGGTGTGCGCGTCGGATACGAGGCGCAGGCGCTCCATGAGGCTGCGTGCCTCGCCCTGCGCATCCGCGTACGCGGAAACGGGCCGCAGCCACCGCATCCCCGAGCCCTCGCGCTCGAGAATCGCGAGCACCACGGACTCGAGCACCGTAAGCCGCGGAAAGAGCGACGTGACCTGGTACGTGCGCGTCATGCCGTGGCGCACGCGCTCGTGCTGCGCCAGACGGGTCACGTTCTTCGCGCCGATGAAAACCTCGCCCGCTGTGGGCACCAGGACGCCGGTCAGGAGGTTCACGAGGGTGGTCTTGCCCGCACCGTTGGGCCCGATGAGCGCATGGCGCTCCCCGACGGCGAGCTCGAGCGTCACGTTGCGGTTGGCCTCGAAGCCGCCCCAGCGCTTGGTGAGCCCGACGGTCCGCAGCGCCGCGGTCACGACGATCCCCGCCACCGCGCCATCCCGGCGTCGACGGCGCCCAGGATCCCGCCACGCGCCGCGAGCACGATCGCCACCAGCAGCAGCCCGATCCAGAACTGCCAATACACCGGGTTCATTCCCGCGAGCACGTCCTGCACGACCATGAAAACCGCCGTGCCCACGATCGCGCCGTACAGGCGTCCCGCGCCGCCCAGCACCAACATGACGAGGAGCTCGGCCGAGCGCTGGAAGCTCAGCGAGTCCAATCCCACGAACTGCGTGGTCTGGGCAAGCAGCCCGCCCGCGAGCCCCGCGATCGCGGCGCCGACGGTATACGCGGCCACCAGGCGCGAGCGTACCGAGACGCCCAGTGCGGGCACGCGCGACGCGTTCTCACGGATGGCGCACAGCGACAACCCGAAGGGCGAATTGACCAGCGCGCGCAGTACGATGAAGCCCGCGAAGAGCACGACGAGGCTGTAGACGTAGGCGGTGCGCCCGCCCAGGTCGAATGCGAACACGCCGAGGAGCCGGCCCATCGCCACGCCGGTGAGCCCGTCCACGCCGCCCGTCACCGGCGCAGCGCGGTTGGCGGCCTCGAAGAAGAGCAGGCCGATGCCCAGCGTCACCATGAGGCGCGTGAAATCGCGCCCACGCACGACGAGGAAGCTCGTGACCCATCCAGCCGCCGCCGCGACCGACGCGGCCACCACCAGTCCCGAGACCGGCTCCCCCCAGCCGTGGCGCGCGAGCAGCCCTGCGGCGTACGCACCCACGCCGAAGAAGGCCGCGTGACCCAGGGAGATGACGCCCGCGTAGCCGAGGACGAGATCGAGCGAGAGCGCGAACAGCGCGGTGATGAGGATCTGGCTTCCGAGCACCCGATAGTCGGGAAAGAGGAAGAAGCACGCGACCGGCACGAGCCAGAAGGCGACCTCCGTCTTCCTCACGCGCGCCGTCCCATGAGCCCGGCGGGGAATGCGATGAGGAGCGCCACCATCATCGTGTAGATGATGAACCCCCCGGCTTGCGGCACGTAGTACTTCCCCGCGACGTCGACGATCCCGAGCACGAGCGCGGCCACGAGCGGCCCCCTGATCGTGCCGGTGCCGCCTACGGCCACCACGAGCAGGAAATAGACCATGTACTTGATCGGGAACGTGGGGTCGAGCCCGAGCACGTCGATGCCGAGCGCGCCGCCCAGGCCCGCCAGCCCCGTGCCCAGCGCGAACATGAGCGCGAAGAGCAGGTCGACGTTGATGCCCAGGCCCGAGGCGACCTCGGCATCGTCGACCGCCGCGCGCACGCGTGCTCCGAAGCGCGTCCGCTCCATGAGGTACGCGAGCCCGGCGGTGATCGCGACCACGATCGCGACCAGGAAGAGCCTGTATGACCCCAGGTCCAGGCCCAGGACGTTCACCTGCCCACGCAGGATCTCCGGCAGCCGCACCGGCTGCTGCGCCGGCCCCCACACGTATGTGGCTCCCGCGATCGCCATGAAAGTGAGCCCGATGCTGAAGAGCACCTGGTCGAGGTGGCTCGCCTTGTAGAGACGCCGGTAGAGAGTGCGCTCGAGGACTGCTCCCGCGGCCGCGGTGGCGAGGAAGGCGATGGGCAGCGTCGCGAGAAAGGGGACACCCCAACGCGTCATGAGCGTCACGCACACGTAGCCGCCCAGCATGGCGAAGGCGCCGTGCGCGAGGTTCACGAAGTTCATGAGCCCGAGCGTGACCGAAAGGCCGACGCTCACCAGGAAGAGCAGGCTTCCATAGGCGACGCCGTCGAACAGCACGCCCAGGAAGCTGCCGATCACGGCTTCCCGGGATCCTTCACGTCGGCGATGCGGTCGAACTCGACGTTGTAGTAGCTGGCCCCGCGCTTCTCCACCTTGCGCACGTAGACGGTCTGCACGATGTCGCGCGTGGCCGGGTCGATCACGATCACGCCCCGGGGGCTCGTGAGCTTCATGC
>Ga0207428_10004345_pt1 | contig 13541 bp, 14 predicted proteins | sample RhiMethybrSRZTD1_FD_187600 | JGI IMG/M metagenome (GOLD analysis project Ga0207428, IMG submission 187600) | Populus rhizosphere microbial communities from Tennessee, USA - Rhizosphere MetaG P. TD hybrid SRZTD1 (SPAdes) (version 3) | ecosystem: Host-associated > Plants > Roots > Rhizosphere >... | reverse complement strand
AGCTGATGGTTGGCTGACCGAGAAACAGCTTTTCCGCCACCCGAGTGACATTGCGCTCGAGCATCAGTGTTTCGAATACCACCATCAGGTTGATATCGGCCTTGCGAAGTTCGTTGCGGTTCATCCAATGCTCCCCTGACTCCCAGACTCGGAGCAGTGTAGAAAGTCCCCCGGCCTGGCGTCCATCGATACGCGCAGTCGCAGGGGCGATCAGTGAACAGTCAGCGTTTTCAACCCCAGCCCCATGACTCGCGTGTCATCGTTCAAACCCAGGCTTTGCGGACTTATGGCATCGGGTAAATGCAGGCGGATGTTCAATATCCCGTCATCCGTCAGCGTTTCCCGGATGGCCGTCGTGATCGGGATGTTCAATTGATTGCCTTGAGCCTGAGTCAGACGCGTCGACAGGATTTCTACGCCATTGAGACTCACGATAACCCGTTGGCTGAGGTTCGGCGGCAAGACGAACGCCATTGCGTCGATGACGATCGAGCTTGTCTGGGGTGGTATGCGCAGCACGATTTCAGCCTCCTGCCCGTCACTCCATGTCCCCCAGGCTTCCGGGGCGGACCAGCCTTTTCCCAGTTGCCGGGTCTTGTGGTTGAACGCCTTCACGGCTCCCGGCTCACTCCTGGGAACGGATGACATCGCTTGCCCTTCATCGCCCATTGCCAAACATTGTGCACAGTGCTTCCAGCCAGGGGCCAGCACGACAAAATCGTCGACCCTCGTCAGCAGGTCGGTATCGCTGCGAACGTTCTTGATGGCAGCGTCCAGCGCATCGTCATCGAGGATGTACAGCGAATCGGCCTCATACTGGCCAGTGGCGAGCCTGCGCTGCGCGTCGTGTTGCGCGCTATCCAGCGCGGACGAACTCATGCGCCCCATGTACACGGCATCCGTCTTCAACCCATGGCGCACGGCGAAATCGGCAATGGCCGGCCACTGGTCGGGCTGGTTCCTCGGCATCATTGCGCGGATATTTTTGTAATGACTGGCCGCGCTGCTCCAGAACTGATCCTGCATCGGACTGGCCCAAGCCAAAGTCTGCGGCACCATTTTCATCGTTCTCACGCCTGCCCAGCCAACGCGGGTATCGACGATTTGCACCACCAGCGCCAACGCCAGCAACGCCATGGCGATTCGCGGTCGATAGCCGCGCACCACCAGGAACGTGACGAGCGCCACAATGGCGTAGAACACCGGCCAGAACATCCGCCCCGAGGCCCGAAAGATACTCGCCAGACCGACCAGGAAGTCGGGCAGCGGATAATGAAAAGCCAGCCTGCCGAAACCGACCTGATTCGATAGCGCGAACAGCGTCAGCCCGATCAGCGCCCATGGCAGCAAGGGTCGACTGCGCAGCAAGGCTTTCAATGAAATGTCGCTTCTGAACCAGGCAACGCCAGCCAATGGCACCAGCAACAAAACACCGAGACCCAGGTAGTTGAAACCCTCGTAATCCCCCCCGCGCTGCGCAATGTTCGGCATTACAGCCGACCAGCCATTCGGATCGAATGGAGCCAGCAGATTCATGCGAAACCAGCCAAAACCGGCCTCGGCCGCACCGTCGGTAATGCTGAAATAGCCGGCCTGCCAGCAGCACACACTCACCAGCGCGAACAAGCCTCCCAATTCGATCAGCCCCTGACGACGGGACAACTTGCCGATCAACAGCTTGCCGAACAAATCGGCCACCCAGATCAGCGCCACCATGGCCAACAAGTACGCGTGCACCAGAGCCGTTGCAGCCAGTAGTGCGCCCCAGGCCAGGCGTCGCCGTTGAAGCGCCGGATGCAACGCCAGATACAAGGCGGCCAGAATGAGGAAGTGCCCCGCCAGGGACAGGTGCCAACCCATACGAAAAAACATCGGCGGCGAGAACACGAACATGCCCGCCCCCAGCAGGCGCAGCACAGTGTTGCTGGTCATCAGGCCGAGCAGCTTCCAGGCAAACCAGGCCTGTAGAACGAAACAGGCCAGCAGCCATAAGCCGAGATACTGAAAGGTCTCCGGCAGCAAGGCATTGAAGGGTTTGAACAGGAACGCCAGCAGCGGATTGGAGTCAGAGAAAATGATCGCACTGCCCAGCTCCAACCCATAAGAAGGGTTAAGCCCGAGTGGAAATGACCAGGGCGCATGGCGGAAATACACCCACCCCAGGTAATGCGTCGCCGGATCACCGTCCTTGAGCCAGGCTATGTTTTGCGGATCCAGCACCCGCGGTCCGATGACCAGAAAAAACGCCAGCACGCCCAGCAACAACGGTAGCAGCGCGAGGGCCGGATGCTTGTTCAAGTCCCTCATCGATACGTCCAGAAGTTATGCAGCACAAAGGTGAATGCCGGAATGATCAGCGCGACTGCGCCGATGCCCAGCAAATAGTGGAGTCCAGCCATTTGCGCAGCCCAGGCAACCAGCATGGCCAACAAAAACCCGCCGAAGGAGACCAGCATGAAACGCAGCAGAGTTCTGCCATGCAATCGGGCAGAAAAACTCCAGGTAGTGTTGATGACGTAGGACACCACCGTCGCCACGGCAAATGCCACACCGTTTGCCAGAGGTGGATGTGCGACGACGAAATTGATGAGCAGCACCGCAACCAGCGCATGCAGGGCAGTAACGAACAATCCTGTTACAGCAAAGCGCAAACCGCGCTGGATCAACGCTGTTTTTTCGGCTGATGTCACGGCTTTCGCGCCAGCACGAATACACTCAAACCGGCCAGGCGGTTCATGCCCATTAATGGCAATTCAAGCTTACAGAGGGTCTTGAGCACAGTGTTCACCAGCGGATGATGGCGTTTGAGCTGCGAACGAGGCGCCGAACCCTGCCGTCCGCGGGGCAACAAGCGTAACGCAGCGGCAATCGGGAACACCGCACCGAAATAGTAGGCACCGCGTTGTACCGTCAAACCCGCGTTCCGGGCCAGAGTTTCAAATTGGGCCAGGGTGTAGCGGCGCTTGTGTTCGAGAAAGTCGTCGTGGCCGCTCCAGAGAAACTGGAAGGCCGGCACCGTCATCAGGAAGCGACTGCCTGACGGCACTGTATCGACGTAAGCCTTGAGCAAACCGAGGTCGTCATCGACATGCTCCAGCACGTCCATCAAAAGTACCAGGTCGGCGTCGACGGTCTCGATGCCGCGACGGTAATGCACCGGTTTACCGGCTGTGGTCGCACTGGAATCGGCGAGGTAGCTGATATCGACGCACCAGGCCTCGCGCGCCTCGGTATGAGTCAGCAGATGGTGGGTAAAAAAACCGGAACCGGCGCCCACGTCGAGAATCCGCTTGATTGGCGCGTCACCCAGCAGGCGGCGGATCGCTGCCGCTTTCGAGCAGTAATACCAGTGTTCACCGATGCTATCGCCGAGGATGTCGGTTTCCTTGAGATCCATACGCTAGTCCTTTGGGTCGTAGACGCGGCGCACGAGAAAAACCGGCCGACGTTTGGATTCGATGTAAGTGCGGCCCAAGTACTCACCGAGTACGCCGATGCCAATCAGTTGCAGGCCGCCAAGGAACGTCACGGCGACCATCAGCGAGGCGTAACCGGGCATGTCGACACCATGGATCAACGTGCGCACCACGATAAATATGGCAAAAGCGAAAGAGACGAGCGACACCAGCGCCCCTATGTACGTCCACACTCGCAAAGGCTCAGTGCTGAAACTGGTGATACCTTCCAGCGCAAAGTTCCACAGCCGCCAACCGTTGAATTTGCTCTGCCCCGCCACCCGCTCGGGACGCGTGTAATCAACGTGGGTGGTGCGAAACCCGACCCAGGCAAACAGGCCTTTCATAAAGCGCCGGGACTCGGGCAAGGTCAGCAAGGCATCGACCACACAGCGATCCATCAGGCGAAAATCCCCGACGTTTTCCGGCAGCGGCTGCTCAGCAATCTTGTTGTGCAGGCGATAGAACCAGTGGGCGGAAGTCTGTTTGGCCCACGTATCGCTACGACGGCTGATCCGGTGACCGAGTACCACTTCATAGCCCTCTCGCCAGCGCTCGATCATCTGCAAAATGACTTCTGGCGGGTCCTGCAGATCGGCGTCGATCGGCACAACGATCTGCCCGGTAGCGACCTGCAAACCGGCGGACAATGCCGCTTCCTTGCCGAAGTTGCGACTCAGGTCAACGATGCGCAGGCGCGAATCGTGCTGCTGGCGCTCAAGCAGGCGCGCCAGCGTGGCGTCAGTGCTGCCGTCATTGATGAACACCAGCTCAAGCGTGATCAACGCCTGTTGCCGAAAGACTTCATCAATGCTCAGGAGAAAGGCATCGAGGCTGTCCTCCTCGTTAAAAACCGGGACAACCAGCGATAACGTCACCTGGGCGGACAGTTGCGTTCCGTGCTCAGTCAATGGAGTGCTCTTTTTATAATGATTTTCGGTCGCCAAAAGATTCTGGACGCCATGAGCGATTCTGTATTAAGCAGTAGCCCCGACGGGGTTGCAAGGGTGAAACGGCGCTGATCCGGACAATCCAGAGGCTGATCCGCCCGCTCTAACCCGCCGTTTCAGAACGCTCGACCAACGATTGGAAACAAATGAACGATAGCCAAAAAAACCTGCTCCGCCAGGCTTGCATCGATGCGTCACACAGGCTGTCGCACGATCTATCGACGGGAGCGAACTGAATGTACTTCAAGATTGACAGGCAACTCCAAGGCACACCGAGCAGCGGCAAAGGCCAATGGCGATGGAGGTAACGGGCGGGAAACCATGAGACCATCGCCAGCGGCGAGTCTTATGTGAACAAGGCGGATTTTCTGCAAGTAATCCAGTTGATCAATGGGGTGAAGGATGAGACCCCGATCAAGGAGATCTGATAGCTGCCGGTAATACCAGCAGAAACGAAAAAGCCCCGCAGCTTCTCAGCTACGGGGCTTTTTCCATGTTATGGCGGAGAGATAGGGAGTCTCCGATTACGACCTTCAACCCCAACAAACCCAGCATTTACTGAGCTTTACCACCATGAGTAGTAGAAATTAGTAGTAGAATCGACACTACTACTCACGTCTTGGTACTACGTATGGCTGATCACATTTTCCAGAAGAAAGGCGAATCGACGTGGTACGTCAGGTTGGATGTACCGAAAGATGTTCGTCGAGCACTTGGCAATCTGACCGTGTTAGTCCAGTCACTCAAAACCGGTATGAGATCAGAGGCGATGGTTCGTCGCCTTCCAATACTTGCACAATGGAAATCTGACATTGATGCGGCGCGGGCTGCCAGAGATAACAAGGGGGATGAGTGGCGACTCGCTCAGCATGAGGCGGGATTGGCTATGCAAGGCACACAGACCACCGCTATTCAGAAACTGCTCACCCCAATCAACATCAGTTCACCTACATCCGAGCAACCTCCACTCTCATGGTTTGAAAAGATATTTGAGGTCATTCACGAACTGAAGTCGGACGGTCAACATGGGTTCGCAGATCGCCTTACCGAGCACGTTGGCAAGTACGTTCCCATGCTTGAAAACGGTGCCTCTCCTGGGGATGCAATCAACCTTCACAATGAATACCTGACGATCATGAAGGACATAGAAGCGGCGTGCGTCGCAGACGAATACGATCTGTCTGACGACGAGCATCAGGAAGCTCAAGCGATTGTTCATAACCCGACAATGTACAAACCACGCTCACCGATCAGTCCATCCATGATTGAGGCATGGGGGAAGCACCTCGTCACTCAAATCGAATCAGCCAAAACCCGTGATAGCCACAAGGCTCGCGTTGAAAGGATATCCAAGTACCTGACAACTGAAGGTGCCCCGCTCACGTTCGACACCATCCACAAGTTTTTAAACAAACAGGGCGGTGCTCGTCAGACCCTCATGAACTACATGTGGTCGGGTCGAAGCTTCTGGAAGTGGGCGATAAAGTACAACGCTCAGTTCCGTGACCAATTCAATGGACAACCATGCCCGTTCGATGGTCACGATCTACCTAAGGTGGGAAAGGAAGCTGGTGAGTCGTACATTCCATTTACTCGTAAGGAGGTTGAAGACCTTCACGAGAAAGCCAGAGAAGGTGGTAAAGATGATCTAGCCAACCTGATCGTCTTTGGTGCTTACACCGGTGCGAGAATTGAAGAGATTGGGCGTATCCAACCAGAGGACACATTATTCGACGACGTTGGCGAACCAATAGGTTTCCACATCCCTAAAGCCAAGTCGGTTGCCGGTGTCCGAGATGTCCCGCTGCACCCTTCCCTTGTCCCGCTATACAAACATCTCTGTTCGCAAGCACCAGCAAATGATGGATACCTGTTCAAAGGTGGTCGCAACAAATACGACATCCGACTTGACAGATTGAGCAAGCAGTTTGGGCGACTGAAGAAAACGGCTGAGCTCTCTGACCTTCACGTATTCCACAGCATCCGAAAAACAACCACGACCGAGCTTCACCGGGCAGGTGTGCGTCTGGAGGTGCTGCCGTACATCGTAGGACACGAAAACAGGTCGTTCACGTTGAGCGTCTACAGTGGCGGATGCTCATTTGAACAGAAGCAGGAAGCGATCCGACACCTCACCTTTGACTTTGAAATAAATGAAGAAAAAGGTTGACTATCTCACAAATTGTTGATCTATCCGTTGACAAAATGAGAATTATTCGGTATAATGAACGCATCAAGAGAGGGAAACCGACACCTCCCATACTCAGTACCCTCTAATATCTGCGTATCCTTGTCTACCTTAGCCCTTTCCTTCTAAGCGTCAGTAACGTGTCGGTAACCTTCTCCCTAATTCATAAGCCGTACTCTTAAAACCAGTACGGCTTTTTGTTGCCCGATACACAACACATACCACAACTCTTTATAACCAACTCTAAATGGAGCGAATACTTATGCCTGTAGAAAAACATTGTTTGTCCTGTAACAAGTCACTAGCCGGTAAACGGTCACATGCCGTCACTTGCGGATCAACCTGTCGTGGTATTCAGTGGCGAGCAAACAAAGGAGTAATGGTGCCAGTGACACTAGTTTTCCGCATTACCCACTTTGAGGCAATCAAGAATGCTGCTGACAAGAACGGGATGACAGTCACCAACTACATTGTCAGCCGGTCAATTGGTTCTGATATCACCACCGCTATCAGCAACTGACGGTAGTCCTTAACACTGAAAAGGCATATGCCTGAAAGCGTGATTCTACGTGGCTTGTAGCCACAAATAGGAGTTTCAAAAGTGAAAATTAGACTTAATCCAGAAGCAGCAGATCAACTCAATTCAATTATGGAGCGCATGGGCTATACGAACATAACTCACTGCGTGCAAGTGATGATCTCTAGCACGTACAACAATCTAAACAAACCAAGGCATATTTCCCCAACAAGCGAGGATAGAAACAAACATGGCAATCAATCGAGTAAGAGTATGTAAGACATGTAACACAGAATTCACCACCAGTCAGTTCAATGCAAAGTATTGCATACCATGCCGTCCAACATCCTACAGTAAAACTCAGAAAGACAAACGTCTGACAGTTGCTCAAAAGCGAATCTTAAAGCTCTCTCAGTCTGATGAATGGTTGTGGGTTGCACGAGAATGTAAACGAGCCGGTACGGTGGAAATACTACAAGGTGTAGATATTATTGAACTGCTTGAAGTGTACAAAACCAAGTTTAAAACTGGTGGATACAATAGTGAGACAAGAAAGTCGCAGTACCATCTTTGTCATATTTCACCGGCAGTTGGTAAAGACACAGTAGGACTATTACATCATCTTAACCTGTTTACTGGCACTGCATTCCACAACCAAACACACGGTAACAAGAGTTACCAAGACCGTGGTTTGTGCATTCCAAAGAAGCAGCTTAAATCAAAGTGGAAAGTAACCGACAAAAACAGTGATCGCGTTGTCTTGGACAAAGTGACTGAATTCCTGGGCCAAGTGCTAATTGATTACGCCAAAGATAACCCGATTACCAAGAGTCGGCGATTGTGCGTAGCCAAATGGGTATTCCAAAACGATCCAGACAATACATTGCCACTGAGCAAGCTTGAAAGAATGTCGATGTCTGACCTTCGTGCTATCAGGGCAAGGGTAGAAGATAAACCAGCATATACAATCGAATATGCAACCAAGCGATCATTCATTGTAATGTTAGAAGAATGTCAGCGATTGTCAGAACAACTGCCTGATGGTCAACATAAGTCAGACATTGCATTCATGATACCAGTGTTACAAGTTGCGATAGCTTTCTTGAGTCGCCAACCAGATCAACAAGGTTTATCAAGTGTTCTTGAGAACCCATACGGTGTGACATGGAAGCCATTAGAACTACGTGACGATATGAATGAATCAACGTTCCGTGACTTCATTGGCTTTCAGGCGTTCCATACGCTTCAGGGGAAGCTTGTAGATCGCAAGATGATAAAGAATACCCTGAGCCTGTACTTGAACGTAACGTCGCTCACACCGGACTACAGCGAGTCTGACAGTGCCATACAGAAGTACTACGCAGACGAGTACACCCAGTTTGTTCAACAAGTACCAATGATCAAGAATGCAATCATCGCACTTGGTCTGGTAGACAAGTACATGCTGGCAGAAGAGATTGCAAAAGCAGAAGTGGTCGCCTATGAGGAAGCAATGTTCGCCAGTTTCCAAATGGAGCAGTGTGAAGGTTTGCACGACTACTCAACGATCCATTACGAAGTTGAGGATGACTACGTAGCTAACCCACACCTAGTAACATTCAAAGAACCAGTGTACGTACCTCCTAAGCCTGTACCGGCATGGATGAGAGAATGTGAGTTCTGACACCAGAGGTAGTGCTTACAGTTGAAAAGGCATGTGCCTGAAAGTGTGATTCTATAAGGGCTGCAGCCATTTTGAGAACATTAATTCTCTGTCTGATTGAGACAGAACCAACAACGTCAAAACCATCACTATAGAAAGGAAATCAGAATGATAGAAACATCAATAGACCTTGAGCGTCACTTAGCTGTCGCTCAGATTAAGCATTATTTACATCTTCAACAATGTGCAATTGCAGTTGGTGACAAAGTTGAATACCGTCGTGCCACTGACATTATCGACCGATTAACAACTGAAAATGGTGTCGGTGCATTGCGTGACGCTCGGGAGGAATACAAATGAGTAACGATCGTTTCATGAGAGGATTAGCACGAGCATTTGAGCGTCGTGCTAAAGAGAAAGTAAAACAACAACAATCAAGTGTGCAACCCGTACAGAAGGTTGACAGTCACGTCACTGAATCAAATATAGAAGTTATACCAACATTCTCAGCACCTTCTGCAAAGCAATTTGATGAAGAGCAGTACAGAACAACGATCATAACCAAGATGATTGCTTTGATTGCCAAACATAAAGGCATCACCGCAAATCATGGTCAGTGATGATTACCACAAAAACCACCAAACAACTCAAGGAATTAATGCAATGACTATATCTATCAAAGGAACACCCCGTAAGTTCGACCCTGCGGAATTGGAACAACGTCAGCAGGGTTTTCACAACATGTATAAAAACACCCTGCAATGCAAAGAGTTAGTGATGGCTCCCATCCTCCATCATCTTTTTCTGAATGTAATCCAGAAGAGCAAAGAAGGTTATGTACTGGATGAAAAACTTCCAGTCAACATTGAAGCACTCAAGCACAGTGTTTACATGATTAAACCAGAGCATTTGCAAGCTGAAGACTTGGCAATTATCAACGAACGTGTAAAGCAAGAATACACTGCTGAGTTACAAGCAGAACTCACACAGTATCGTGAACTACTCACCCAACAATTGCTGGATAAAGCAGAATTGGCAGAGCAGAAGAAGGTTGATGATAAGAAAGCAAAGCTACTGGCCGATGTGCTCAAGGAAGTTAACGGTGTTTTCGGTGAGCAAGTGTTAGTGCCTGAATAAGTCAGCAACACCATCTGCAAGCTCCTACAAGCCATTCTGTGAGCCTTTACAATGTCACCAACAACATCATCACCCTTATCAGCCTCTGTAACGCTCACCGCGTCACAGGGGCTTTTTTGTGCGCGTACATATTCACCACTACAGATGATTATCAGAATCAGCAACAGGGATAACAACCGGTCATAACTCTTGAATTTATACACCAGTACCGCTGAAACACTGATTAAACCTGGGGCTCCAACCATTCAGGTTAAGCACGATTCACTTTCTTTCCCAATATCGCACGTAGTGGTTCCATTCGATTGAAAACCGGTAATAAAACCTAGCTTTCAACCGAAGTTACATCTTCGCCCGACGACCACCACCTAAAAAACAAACAAACTACCCCACCTTCAAATCTTTCATAGCATCACCAAACCCAGCTTCCATCACGGCCCAGTGACGCTCTAATTGCCGCTGAAGGTCTGCCGCATCACAGGCAATTCCAAGGTCTTTGCGTATAGCCATCATTACCTTCAATTGGAGCTTAGATAGCTCTTTCATTTCAGGTAGAAGAAACTTGTCAAACTCACGCATCCCAACCAAGAGTGCATCGTAAGCGAGTGCCCGCTCATCTGCGTACTGCTGAGCCTGACTGGAGTTAAACTCATATGAGCTTTGAAGAGCCTGAAATATATTCTCATCCTGTCGCCCCTCCTCATGAAACTTATTCATTTGCTGTATTGCTCTTGAAGCCTCAGCAGACGAACTTTCATGTAATAAGTTGTTAATTTCAATGTCTGCTCTTGCATTATGCACGGCTGTAAGCCGAGGCAGCAGCTTAAAAAACAACACTCCAAACTCAGAGCTTAACTCCCCGGCCAATTTCGAAGTTTCAGGTTCGGCAACTAACCTTAACTTTGCTATCGACGCGGTAATTGCTTGAAGTTCTGGTGTCAGATTTGAATTGGTAAGATCACGACTAGCCAAGCTTCCAATATGAACGTTTGTGATTTCAATATCTTCAACAGCTTTCAAATAGACCTCGCGCCTAAGGTTGCTAATCTTTTCCTTAGACTTCTCGCTCGCATCATGATTAAGCTGCAGTTTAAGGCGAGTGGTATTGTTTTTATCCGAAAGCATCACCCCGAACAATGTTATAGCTGATGCAACCATGGCGGACCAAATTACATCTGGAACTAATTTTACAATATCAATAATTTCCGAAAGCACTGCGTCACTCCTTGATATTGATGGTCCTTCAAAGGCGAAACCATCTTATGGTTATTAACTTAAGTCATGCTCAGCAGGTGAATCCTACCTGTAATCCCGGCTCACACCACTATCATTCGATTCGACTTGCTCGATGCCACCGGGCAGCGATGAACGTGGTTATACCTTCTTGGGGCGGAATGACAGGAATACCCATCCGACTAACACCCCAAAAGCAAAAACGCCTACGCCCATCAAGAAAGTCTCCGCAACTAAGTTCAGGAGGTAGTCTATTTGTTTCTTGGGAAGGTTGTTCAGGTCGTCCCGGTACAGGCCACCCAGATCAATAATGTCTTGTTCAATAGCGGTGATGGCCTGTTCACGATTTTCCAGACTGGCGTTGTCGGGACGGATTGAAGTGGATTGACCGAGCTTGATTTGCTCAATGACGTTCTTCTTCACTCCCAAGTGGTACTCATAGAGTGCAGCCAGTGATTCGGGAGAGGGCTGGTTGTCGTGTTTCAAATAGACATTCGCACATCCGAGCAGAATGCACACGATCAGCCAAACCACCATACAACGATCCAAAATCGGATCCTTAATCTGTTCAATACTCGGTTCCATAGTCTGTTCCATTTTGATTCCTGTCAGTCAAGCCATTATCCATGACGGCACCCGATCCAGACAGTGATAACGGACACTCCTACAGCTATCACACGGTTGACCTGGAGCGAACGCACCACGCCGACTGACATGGTTAGCTGACGTTGAATGAAGTTAATCACAAACCAGCGGTGCTTACCGCTACAGGGTGTTGGCGTTAACCACAACTGCTATTTCAATCTCACCTCAGATGCCACTACACGCCGTCACCCGCATGCTGAGCTACGATCTTTGCATCACCATCAAGGATGACTCCCATGCCCGACAACCACTCCAATATCGCCATCGCTGACGTTCTGACCTTGTTGCTGCACAACCAGCACGCGCTTGCGTCAGCAATTGAAGAAGTTTCTTTGTGGGTAAAGTCAACAGGTTCGTCTGAAACGCATGACAATGTGATCGCAGCACTGGAAACCATCGACAAAAATGCGTCAGCAATCACCGCTGGCATTCTTCGGATACGTCAGTAACCACTATCAAAGAAGTCTACTTGTCTGGTAGTCGGATAACTGGTGATAAACCACTATCAAATATCTATTGTGGATAGCTATCAGATAGCATTATCATAGGTCTATCAAATCACCAGCTAAAGGATACCAGCATGAACGCACATCTCTACTTGAGAGCATCGACCAAGGATCAAGATGCAAACCGTGCACGCATCGCACTGGAAGCATTTGCTGGTGACAAAGACTTGAACATTGTTGGCGTGTACGCCGAGAACATCTCAGGAACCAAACTGAATCGCCCTGAGTTGATGAGACTGCTGGACACTGCAAACGCCGACGACGTGTTGTTGGTGGAGTCTGTAGACCGTCTCAGCCGTCTGTCACAAGCTGACTGGGAAACTCTCAAGACAACGATCAAGGCTAAAGGCTTGCGTCTGGTTATCGCCGACCTTCCAACCAGTCACATGATGGTACAAGACAAAGGTATCACCGGTCAGATCATGGAAGTGATCAACAACATGTTGCTTGACCTGATGGCCACCATGGCACGACTCGATCAAGAGAAGAGAGTTGAACGAATCAATCAAGGTCTTGCTAACAAACGCGCTGCGAATCCTGATTGGAAGCCAGCAGGGAAAGGGAAGAATGCCGCGTTGTGGGAACAGGTGAAGTCTCTGATGACGAAGCATCCAACAATGTCCGCTGACCAGATTGCAAAGCTTGCTGACTGTGGTGTCGCTACGGTGTACAGGATTAAACGCGAACTGGCATAAGCTCACAGGAACAACGACAACGCCGGGTGAGATGGTGACATTCCCACTCGGTTAAACCTTCCCATACGCAGCCTCAGACAGGCTCAGACCACGCCGGGGTCACCACTCAGGATTTCAACATTGTCTGACAGGGGGTGGTCTGCCAGAAAGCTAGGTGGTTAAACCCACCGGATCAATCTCTGACACCCAACATCCCACCACCACGGATTTCATCACCTCAACATATGGATTCGACTTTGTAATCGGGTTTTCCACACGGAGTTTTGGGTTTTGAGGGGAAAAACGTCTGTACGTGTAATGTGCTGAGGATTGACTCACAGCATCATTCAGAATCGACACAGCAACGCGTAGCAGAACCATTGTTGGCGGGGGTTGAGTGGTAGAAATGAGTAGTAGAATTGGAAAACAAAAAGCCCCGTAACTCATTGAATTACAGGGCTTTTTTATATATGGCGGAGAGATAGGGATTCGAACCCTAGGTACCGGTGAAGGTACAACGGATTTCGAATCCGTCCCATTCGGCCACTCTGGCATCTCTCCAACGGCGCGCATCATATCAACACTTTCGCCGGAAGC
>Ga0207428_10004339_pt1 | contig 13546 bp, 11 predicted proteins | sample RhiMethybrSRZTD1_FD_187600 | JGI IMG/M metagenome (GOLD analysis project Ga0207428, IMG submission 187600) | Populus rhizosphere microbial communities from Tennessee, USA - Rhizosphere MetaG P. TD hybrid SRZTD1 (SPAdes) (version 3) | ecosystem: Host-associated > Plants > Roots > Rhizosphere >... | reverse complement strand
ACAAAAGCGCGCACTCGATTTTCTGGCGGCGCGCATTGATGAAATCGCCGAACCTTACATGATTGCATCGTACGCTTTGGCCGCGCTCGACGTTGGCGATACCAGCCGAGCTGATAAAGCGCTCGCCAAACTCCGCGCGCTGGCGCATGACGAGAACGGCGCCAGCTTCTGGTCGCTCGAATCCAACACACCTTTTTACGGCTGGGGAATGGCGGGACGCGTGGAGACTACAGCGCTGGTAGTGCAGGCGCTCTCGCGCTCGCAAAACTCCGGCGACGCAAAGTTAGTCGACCGCGGGCTCTTATTTCTGCTGCGCGAAAAAGATAGTTACGGGGTCTGGTACTCGACCCAGGCGACTATCAATGTGCTCGACGCGATGCTGGCGTTGTTGGCCCGGGACGTTAGTGCCGGCGCCTCACCCCCGGCGGAAGTCTTCGTGAATGGACGCCGCGTCCAAACAGTTGCCTTGCCGCCGGCGAACCAATTGTCCGGTCCGATCACCATTGACCTCTCACAATTCGTCCAAAGTGGAACGAATCGAATCGAGCTGAAACGCGCGCGCGGAAACTCGCCGGCTTCGGCGCAGGCGGTGGCCACTTACTACCTGCCCTGGAGTGAGTCAATCGCTACCCAGGAGGCAAACTGGCGGGCCAACGGTGCGAGTGGTCTGCGTCTGGCTACGAAGTTCAACAAGACGGAAAGCAAAATCAGCGATGAGATCACCTGTCATGTCGAGGCCGAGCGGATTGGATTTCGCGGCTATGGCATGATGCTGGCTGAGATCGGCCTGCCCCCCGGAGCTGACGTCGATCGCGCTTCGCTTGAGAAAGCGATGAAAGGATCGGATTGGAGCATCAGCCAGTACGACGTGCTTCCCGATCGGATCGTCGTCTATCTCTGGCCGCGCGCCGGCGGGACAAAATTTGATTTCAACTTTCGTCCGCGCTTTGGTTTGAACGCGCAGACGGCTGCTTCGACGGTTTATGACTACTACAACCCCGAGGCGCGCGCAGTCGTAGCGCCGGCCAGGTTCGTGGTGAAGTAGGCGCACTAATGCGCGATGTTCCTCATCCCCCAAAAAAGGGGCCAGAAGGGCTCTGGCCCCTCTCCCTAAACTTTCACGCCTTCGATCACGCTGAACGGTGATTCGGTCGGAACGATGCGCGTTAACTTAAATCCGGAGGCCTCGTACAAATCTCGAAACTCTTCCTGCGTCCGTTCGCGACCACCGGTAATGACCAGCATGTTCAGATCGATGAACTTGCTGAAGTGCGGTTCGCTGGTTGCCGGAACCACTGCTTCAATCAGAATCAGTTTCCCGTTCTCCGGCAGAGCGCGATGGCAGTTCTTCATGATCGCCACCGACTGTTCATCGTTCCAATCGTGAATGATCCATTTCATCACGATCGCATCGCCACCTTCAGGAACAGACTCGAAGAAGTCGCCGCTCACCAGTTCGCAACGCTCACCAACACCCGAACTTTCGATCGAGGCTTTTGCTCCTTCGATCACCTGAGGAGCGTCGAACAGGATTCCGCGCATGCTCGGGTTCTTTTTCAGAATCCCCGTTATCAATCCGCCATGTCCGCCGCCTACATCGATAATCGCGTTAATGCCGGCGAACTCATACGCCGCATGGACCGATTCGTTTGCCAGCGCGGTCATGCCGCTCATGGCGTCGTTAAAAATCTGAGCGTTCTCTGCATGCTTCGCAAAGAATTCCCATATTGGCTCGCCGAAAGCCTTGTCGAAAGCGATGCCGCCGGTGCGCACGCTGTAGAGTAACTCGCCCCAGGCCGGGTAATGTTCTTCGCCGAGTTCAGTCATCGCGAACGCGCGGATCGAGCCGGGACCCGAGCCGAGTGTCTGAGACAGGGGAGTCCCACCAAAACGGTTATTACTGTCCTGTGTGATCACACCGACGGCAGCCAGGGCCCTTAATACTCGAAAGAGCGATGGGCCATGAGTGCTGGTGGCTGTGGCTAACTCGTCAGCCGTCTTCGATTCATCTTTGATTAGGTCCGCAATGCCCAGTTTCGCGAGAACGTAAACACAGCGCGCAACCCAAAATCCCGAAATGATTTGCAGCATCTGAAGCTGCGGGGGAATTTCCTTTGCCGGAGCGGTCTGTCCTTCCACTGATAGGTCCTCCTGAGTTATTGAATGAAGTGTGCCGGCGATGTTATCCGGCAGGGCCGAGTTTCGGCAAATCGCCAATACCAATCGCGCGCTGGTTGTGTTAAGCTCACGCCCCGTTTTTCAATAAATTTTGTAAGCGAGACCAAGGAGGCATCATGGCGGACGCAGAAAAATGTAAAAACCCACCGTGCACTTGCAAACCTGAGCCAGGCCAAAAGTATTGCAGCGCGTCGTGCGAAGGTACTGGCGACACAATCGAACTCGATTGCGATTGCAGCCACGAAGAGTGCCAGGGAAATTTCTAATCCACTTGGAGTGCGCTGACTTGTCAGCGCTTTCGAAAGCGGCGACGAGTCGCCGCACTCCAAAGACTCACCGCGCCGTGAGTTTTTCAAGCTTTTGCAGAAACCCGATCGTTAGCGATGGTGCTGGGCAGCGGCTATTAACGAATGCCACGGAGCAGGCACCCTCCCTGACGGTCGGGTTTTTGCTTTACTAGCGCCGCCGCGCGATGGCTATGGCCAGGTGCTGGGCCATATTCGGATCGATTGCCTGAAGTTGCTGCTGTTGCTCCTGCGCGTTCTTCACATCTCCAAGCATTAGATAGCTGATGGCAAAGTTGAAGTGAAAGGAAGGGTCCTTCGGACTCAGGGTCGTGGCTTTCTGATGAAAGGGAATGGCTTCGCGCGAGCGACCTGATTTCGACAGGGTGACGGCCATGCCGTCATAAGCCAGAGCGAAATCGGGATGATCGCGAATCAGAATCCGGTACACAAATTCCGCGTATTTCAACTGGCCCAGTTTGTCGTAAGTCACGCCCATGTTGTATCGCGCCTTTATGTGGCCGCTGTCGAGCGCGATCGCTTGTTGAAAAGCCTTGAGCGCCGCCTGGTATTGTTTAAGTTCGCCGAGAGCTTCACCCAAATTGTTCTGCGCCGCAGCCAAACCGGCATCAAGCGCCAGTGAGGCCCGAAAAGAAGCCACCGCGTCAGTAAACCTGCCCATGCGCATGTAGATGTTGCCGGCACTCAGGAGTGCGGCCCCGGCGATTTTGGGCGAGCCTTTGGCTATGTTGGCGACGGTTTCGTAGGCCTTGATGGCGTCGAGGTAACGGGTCTGCTGTTCCGCGACCTGGGCCACCCGCGTCAGTCGTTGGGTTTCCTTGAGCGGATCGTTGAGAGCTTGAGCCGCGGTGGCTGATGCCAGGGACAGCACAGCCAGAGAGGCGATTATTACTTGTCGAATACGGGTCATGCGCAATAAGTAGGGGGCTATTTACGCGTCGTTATAAAAAAAGGCTTAATCGCCTCAAAAATCTGGGAATTTTTTGGCTTTGGTAGTATTAATGTATTCGTAAACCTTAGTTTCCTGCACGTGAACCGACAAGGAGGTCTTTCGGATGAGCCGATTCTTTCTCTTGCTCCTGGTGGCTTTACTTTCCGCCCCAGCCGTTCTTGCCCAAGATAGGGACTACTCCCGTTATGAATTTGTTGGTGGATACGCTTTCGAGCGTGCCAGCAACAATGCCGCGACTTTCGACAGAAACGGCCAAGCCGCCTTCAACGGCGTTACGGTGCGTTTTGACGAGAAGTATCAGAGCTATAACGGATTCTATGGTGAGTTCAATCAGAACATAACGCGTAATATAGGGATCGCGACCAGCTTCACCGGCACCTATGACACGTCAGATTATGTGAATCTGAAGACCGGCCGGGTATTTCCCGCCAGCGTCCAGCGCTACGATGTGTTGATCGGACCGCGCTACAACTGGCGACTCTCTGCCGTGACGCCGTTTGTGCACGCCATGGCTGGTATCACGCATATGCGAGTCAGTTTTGACGATACGTTGACTCCGTCGAAGAAGGCCGAAACATCGTTTGCGATGGCCCTCGGCGGTGGTCTCGACGTACATGCCGGCGAGCACTTCGATATTCGCGTGGTCCAGGTTGATTACCTGCCGACATTTTTTAACAGCACACATCAGAACAACATTCGGGTTGGGGCTGGTATAAAGATTAAGTAAAGTTATGCCGGAACCACCTGCGGTAGCGGGTGGTTTGCCTTTGGTCTGAAAACTATTGATTGCCATCAACCGCCCGCCACGGCGGGCGGTTCTGATAGTGCAATAAACTGTGCCGCCAGCTTCGGTCCGGTGCCTTCGTCTTCATGCTTGAAAAAGACGAAGGCATCTGTCCATTTCTGTTCCTGCACGCGCTTCATCCAATCAGCCAGGTCCTGCGGTTCGTAGTTCGTTTTGCGCAGGCGAAGGTATCCCCACTTTGCGGTGCTGATGATCTCCTCCAGAGGTTTCTCATCGGTGTCCGACACCACCAGCGCGCAATCGTGCGCTCGCAGCAGGTCTAAAGTCTCATCATCAAACCAGCTCTCGTGACGAAACTCGAAAGCTGCTCGTTTGTCACGCGGCAACAAAGCCAGAAAATCCTTCAGTCGCTCCGCATCCTTTTTTGAATTCGGCGGCAGCTGAAACAGCACTACGCCCAGCCGTTCTCCCATCAGCGCCGCCGTATCCAGCAGATACTTCGTTTCGTCGGCGCAGTTCTTCATCCGCTTGATATGCGTAATGCGCTGCGTAGCTTTGATCGAAAAGCGAAACGTGGCCGGTACTTGATCGCGCCAATTCTCAATCATGCTCGGTTGGGGCAGGCGATAGAACGTGTTGTTGATTTCAACTGCGGGCAGGCGCCGCGAGTAGTACGAGAGCATGTCTTTTGCCGGCAGATCTTCCGGATAGAAGTTGCCCTTCCACTCTTTGTAACTGTACCCGCTGGTGCCGACGTGAAGTTTCATTTTTCCTCAGTACTTAGTTCAAGAAGAGAGTTCACCCACCAAGGTTATGAATCGTTGAAAAGTATTGCTTCCATGGGAACGTCTCCGAGTTGTAATTAAAGCAACGTGGCGCAGTCTGATGATTGTAAGCCAGTGCCAATTGTTGAGCTATGCTTCTAATTACTTCAAAAGACTTATCTTCGGTTAGATCGTGCAGGGTGAGTTTATATTCCATTTGCAGGTTGGGCGTTTGACATTGCAGCTCTGACAGGTTGCCGTACAAATTCAAGGAACCTGTGGAAGAAAAAGGCTGACGCCACTTTTTGTCGTTATCCGCGGTCTCGTCTGAAAAGTTAGACAAGATTGTGTCCCTCGTGCCCACTAGGTTGAAGAGGAATCGGACGCCTCCCGGGAACCCGGCGTCCATCAATATTGCTCTTGCTAAATGCAAAAACTGCCAAGCAAGACCCACTACCTCAACATTGCAAAAGCATCGAACATCATCGAATTGCCAAAAGCTAAAAGCATCATCTGCATATTCGATGTTTCCAGCTTTATGTAGCCTCAGATAGTTTCCCCAGAATTCATTGTTGCCCAGCGTTTCGTTGTACAGGATTATTGAATCGATTGTCGTCTTAGACTTTCTAAACAAATGAAATTGCTCAATCGAATTTGCACCGGTGCGACAGTACTGCGGAAGGCGACGAGACCAATCAGTAAGGTCAATTGCGAGTGTTTGCATGGCGACTGGTTCAATTGTCAACGCTAACCAAGAGTAGGCCTTAGAATAATCCGCCCCCAAGAAGTCTTTCCGGTCTCTACGCTCACCTAAACGCGCTGAAAGATCATTCCGGCCGAAACTTGGGTGTTCGGGATAACCGTAGCCAGCGCGTTCAGCAAATGTTGGCTCGACGCGAGGTGATAGTAATTGCGGAACGCTCTCCGGCATTTCCTGCAATGGTTGGACGAGGTAATCTGCGGAGTGCTCTTCACTTAAGTGCTCATTGTTGGGAGTTTGCAAAATGAAATCGCCATCGCCTTCGATGTGGCCGTAGTGCGGAGTCTGCTGAGACCTGCCGTCCTGACCGACCTTCCTATACACAAAATTCATCAGCATGTTGGCGGTCAATACGCCACCTTCGTCGCTGGCGGCGCCGCTCAGACCCTCAATTAGGTACCCCGTGAAAATAGAGTTCTTGCCCGCGGGACCACCCCCATCAGCAACTGTTTCATCTGCCTTCCCTGCCGTGATGACCTGACGCGACACTCGTTGCAGCATGTCATTAACGAATCGCCCCGTCCCCGGTGGAATGACTCGTTGAATCATTAGTCCGCTGTAACAAGCGTCAATTATGAACAAAATGTGTTTGGCGGGAATTAACTCCGCGTTGCGAGTTAGTTCATCCCAACGAATGAGTGAGTTCAGTTTGTCAGTGTGTCCGTCGACCGGCACCAAGTAACCAACCGGACCTCTTAATCCTTGAGTCGTGAAGCCATGCCCGGCAAAGAAAACGAAAACACGATCGTCTGGATCTGTGGCAAGTGAACTGAGTTCAAGGTAACGATCGAGTATTGATTGTTTCGTAGCTCTCTCGTCCTTCAACAAAAAAAGTTTACTAGACTCGAAGCCCAATCGGTCGACGAGTGACGAAGCCACTGCATCAGCGTCGTTGCATGCATACGAAAGGGGAGAGCAGAATTTATAAGCGTTGACACCCACGACCAGCGCCCAGCTATTCGTGTATTGAGGTTTGCAACTAATCATACGCAAATGAGATACAAAGCGGGGTGAAGCTTCACTTGCGAGGCCGGCAGCACCTAAGCAGCTTTGAGCAGCGCCAGCTCAACGTTACGCGGTAGCTCAATGAACAAAAAATAATCAGCGGGGTAGAGGTAGTCTTCACCTTCGTTGTCGATGACTCGAATGTAGTTTGATTTGGCAGCGCTCTCGTCAGGCAGCACCTGGTAAATCCTGCGTGGAGTTAACAAGTCTGGATCGTCTGATTCGATACAGACAGCAAACTTACATTCCTTATCATTCTTCCTGGCCATTTTCTTAATCCAAATAGCGTTTAATTCGCATTTTCCTTTTGCCGATTCCATGTGCTTCAAACCAGTGGACCTCGGCAAGGCGTATCGTACCATCAGAAAGGCGAACGTTAGCAACCCCTTTCAACTTTCGCCAACGACCTCTTCCGTATCTCTTGCGCAAAGCACTGCGAATTTTAACACCCGGCCCCGCAGCTATCGTTTCAATTTCAGCAATGTTTCCCAGAACCTCAAAGTGCATCGTGTGAGTTCTCACGAAATCAGTCGCGCGATCAAAAACGCAGCGCCCGCGGCGACACTGCCAATCAGGGCCGTTTGCAAAGCGCTGCGCAGCGGCCGGGTGCCGGTGAAGCGGCCCTTCACAAAGCCAAAAACGAACAAGGCTACCAACGTGAGCGCGACCGAAAAAAGCAACGCCGTTCCCACCCTCATGTTCTCCCAGTAAGCAGTTACGACGTACGGCGCCAGCGGAATGAAACCGCCGGCAATGTAGGACGCGGCGATGGTGAAGGCGCTGATAAACGCGCGCTTTGGATCTGGTTTCTCCAAACCGAGCTCGAACCGCATCATGAAGTCGACCCACTTCTTCGGATGCTTCGAGAGGGCTTCAACAATTGGCGTACTCTCCTCTTTGGTTAGACCGTAGCTGTGCAGCACCTGGGCCACTTCACGCTTTTCCTCTTCGGGTATTTCAATCACTTCCCGGTGTTCACGTTCGCGTTCTTTTGCGTAATGTTCAGCGTCGCTTTTGGCCGCGAGATAACCACCCAGGCCCATCGCGATGGCGCCGGCCGCTATTTCCGCAAAACCCGCTGTGACGATTATCCCGGCATGGTCGATTGCGCCGGTCAATCCCGCCGCCAGGGCGAATGGAACGGTCAGCCCATCCGACATGCCAATCACGACGTCGCGAATAGCCGCGCCCGCAGTGAAGTGTCGTTCGACGTGTCTGGTCTGTGGCATTGTCGTTAAGTGTCAGAAGCCCGACCGTCAGGGAGGGCGCGATTGTTAGCAAGTTGTTCCGCAAAACAGCGCGGGCCCTGGCTTTACGCGCTGCCTTTGGACACGAGCCATCCGAAAGATGAATCTAAAACTTCCCGGTCAAAACCAACACTCCGATCACAATAAACGCCGCTCCGGCCACACGCTTGATCCAATCAACCGGCAAATAATGACCCAAAGCACTTCCAATCACCACGCCAATTGCTGAGACAGCGACCAGCGCGACCGACGCCCCCAGGAAAACTTCCCAGGGCCGCTGCTTCTGTGCGGCCATGGTCATCGCGGCGATTTGAGTCTTGTCGCCCAGCTCAGCCAGAAAAATAATTCCAAAAGTCGTCAACGTTACGCGCCAGTCCATAGTACTCCCTTTCTCCGGACGGTCCGTTCGGAGTGGCCCGCGCATTCTGCGCGTGATTTCACGGGCGGGACGCCCGTGCCACCTCTGAACTCCAAACATTTGATTGCGCAAATCATGTAAGGCACAATTGCTCATCTGTCAACAGAGGTAACTCAAACTGTTTAGTTCGAAGCATACGCTAACAGCTTGATCATCCGGGGAATTCCCTCGTGGTAAAACCCGCCAAAGAGTTTATCGGGACTGAGCGTTTCACGCTGCACCGCTGTCTGGGGTCAGGCGGCATGGGCGTCGTCTATGAAGCCCACGACCGCCAGATGGACAAGGTCGTCGCCCTTAAAACGTTGACCCGCGCCGAAGCCTCGCACATCTATCGTTTCAAACGCGAGTTTCGCACCCTCGCTGACGTTTCTCACCCCAATTTAGTAACGCTGTATGAACTCACTTCGAATGGACAGGACTGGTTCTTCACGATGGAGCTGGTTCAGGGAGTGACCTTCATTGAATATGTGCGCCCGGAGAGTGCCGGACCGCCAAAAACTTCTGCTGATTACACTCTGCCTGGGCCGCAAACAGCGGCGCCGCCGTCGCACGACTCGGCCGCGGACACTGAGATTTTCGATCCTTTGGCGATGCGTGATGGCCCGACGACGGCCATCGCCGATCAAGCGCCCTTCATTGATACAAACTATCAACTGAATGAAGCTCGTCTGCGCGGAGCTTTGCGCCAACTCGCCGAAGGCGTCCACGCCCTTCACGAAATCGGCAAGCTGCATCGCGATATAAAACCGTCGAACGTGCTGGTGACTGACGAAGGCCGCGTGGTCCTGCTGGATTTTGGACTGGTTGAGGACATCAACCCTGACATGCACGAAACGCTTCTGGCCGGCACGCCGGATTACATGTCTCCCGAGCAGGGCGCACAAACCAGGATTTCGAAAGCCAGCGATTGGTACAGCGTGGGTGTGATGCTCTACCAGGCCCTGACTGGTCGGCTGCCCTTCCGCGGCAGGTTCTTCGAGATCATGACGCGCAAGCAAACGCACGAGCCAATTCAAGCCAGAGAGATCAATCCCGACATCCCGCGCGACCTTAATGATCTGTGCACCAGGCTGCTACGTCGCCGGCCCGAGAGGCGACCGGGGGGCGATGAAATACTGCGCGCGCTCGGAGTGCGAAATTCGTCCAAACTTGTTCCCCGGACCTTGTCCCGAACGGTCGAAGATTCATTCGTTGGACGTGAGCGGCAGCTGGCCGAACTGGAACGTGCCTTCCGCGCGACCCGCGACGGTCAAACGGTGACCGTTTACCTCCACGGAAACTCGGGCATGGGAAAGTCGACGCTGGTCCGAACATTTCTGGATCAGGTGAAGGCGAAAACACGTAACGCAGTCGTGCTTCAGGGGCGTTGCTACGAACGGGAATCGGTCCCCTACAAAGGTCTGGACGGTGTCGTTGATAGTCTGAGCAAGCACCTCGCTTCAATGCGACGCGCCAAAGCTGAAAGCCTGATGCCGCGCAACCGGTCGGCGCTGGCGCGGGTGTTCCCGGTAATGCTCCAGGTCGATGCGATCTTTGATGCGCGGCCCAACCAACCCGAGACGATCGATCTTTTTACCATGCGCCGCCAGGCCTTTGGCGCGTTGCGCGAGATACTCACCCGTCTCGCGGGGCAGAAGCCGCTGGTTATCTATATCGACGATTTGCAGTGGGCCGATGCCGACAGCATTTTTCTGCTGGAAGATCTTTTGCAACCCCCGGATGCGCCGCCGCTGTTGCTGATTGCCAGTTTCCGCAGTGAAGACATCGAGGAGCAATCCTTCCTCAAGCAAATGTTGCTGCAGGCCGGCACCGATCAATGTCGCGAAATTCAGTTGGGACCATTGGCTGCCGGCGAAGCCCGCGACCTCACTCGCGCGCTTTTCAGGCTCGCCGGCTTTTCCAGCGAGCCCTTCATTGACTCAATCGTGACGGAAGCCGGTGGCAGTCCCTTCCTGCTCGAGCAGTTGACGCATTACGGAATGATGAACGAGCGCGCGGCCACCGCCGGTATTTCGCTAACGACGATGCTCGAAGAGCGCATCAGGCAGCTGCCGCAAGGCTCACGCGCGCTGTTGAATGTGCTGGCGGTCGCGCGCCGCCCGGTGAACGAGGAAGTCGCGCTCGGCGCTGCGGGCCTGCGTGGCGATCCGCTTCAGTTCTTGACGACGCTGCGCGCGAACCAGTTCGTACGCAGCGGCGGCACCGGCTATGGCGTCGAGCTGTATCACGATCGCATCGGCGAGACGCTGGCGGCGCTGCTCGATGATCACGAGCGCCGGCAAATTCATCGTCGCCTGGCCCAGGCGATCGAAGCGCGCGGCCTCGACGACCCTGAGAGTTTGTATGAAGACTATCTGGGCGCCGGCGAAAAAGATCGCGCGGTGTTGCATGCTGAGACGGCCGCCCAAAAAGCGGCCGGCACGCTCGCTTTCGATCGGGCCGCGCTTTACTTTCGCCGCGCCATCGATCTGAAGCCCGACGCACCCAATGTCGTCGAATTGAAAATCGGATTGGGTGATGCGCTGGCCAATGCCGGCCGCCCGGCCGAAGCCGCCAGGGAATTTCTCGAGGCAGCCAAAGCAACTTCAGCGCGACGCGCCCTCGAACTGCGGCAGCGCGCCGGCGCCCAATTGCTGATGGGCGGACACATCGAAGAAGGCCTCGCGGTCTATCGAGTTGTGCTGGAAGCGGTTGGATTGAAATTGGCGAAAGGACCGAAGAGCGCGCTGGTTTCACTCGCTAAGCGACGCTTGTGGATTCGTATGCGCGGTCTGGATTTCGCCGAGCGCGACGCGGCTGATGTCCCGGAAACCGACTTGTTGCGCATCGATATTTGCTGGGCGGTGGCAGCCGGCCTGGGCGTCGTCGATCTAATTCGCGGCGCTGACTTTCAAAGTCTGCACCTGCTGCTCGCCTTGCGGGCGGGAGAAATTTCGCGTCTGGCGCGCGCGATGGCTTTTGAAGTGAGCCAAACCGCGGCCCGCGGCGGTTCGGCGAGCGAACGGGTAGCTGAACTTTTGGAAAAGACGGAAAGGCTGGCGAAGCGCGCCGGCAATCCGCATTCAATCGGCATGGCCCTCTGGGCGCGCGGGTTGAGTTCCTATCTTTTGGGTCATTGGAAAGAGGCCGCCGAATACTGCGAGCGCAGCACGGAAATCCTGCGCGATCAATGCACGGGCGTGACCTGGGAAATCACGATCGCCAATCGCTTCATGCTGACCGCGCTGCTCTACCTGGGCGATGTCGTGGAGGTTTCGCGGCGGGTGCCGCAACTTCTTTCTGCAGCTTTGGAGCAAGGCAATTTGTTTGCGGCCACGGACTTGCGGACGCGCCTCAACGCGATCTGGTTGGCCGCTGATGATCCTGATCGCGCGCGCGACGAAGTTATTGCGGCGATGACCAGTTGGCCGCGTAAGGGTTTTCATTTGCAGCATTACACTTCGCTGGTCGCCCTCGCCCAGATCGAGGTGTACACGGGTGATTATGAAGTCGCCTGGAAACACATCGAAGGTCAGTTGAAAGCTTTGGAAAAGTCGATGTTGCTGCGCATTCAGGGATTACGGATCGACGCGATGCAAGTGCGCGGGCGCCTGGCCCTGGCCAGTGCCTTCGGCGAGCACCGCGCAGCTCGGCTAAAAATCGCCGAGGCGGTGGCCCACAGAATCGCGCACGAGAACATGATCTACGCCAATCCCTACGCGGCGCTGATTCGCGCGGGTATTGCCCACCGGCGTGGCGACGTTGACTCGGCGGTAACCCTCCTGGAAAAAGCTTTGAAGGAATTCAAAACGGCTGACATGACACTTTATGCTGTCGTCACGCGTCATCGTTTGGGTGAAATGATTGGCGGTGATCGGGGACGTGAACTGCGAGCAGAAGCGAACGAATGGATGAGCGGCCAGCTGATTAAGAATCCGGCAAGAATAATGAATTTGATGGCCCCCGGATTTTCGTGAGATTTTGTAACGCAAACTGTTAAAGGTGGCACAGACTTCAGTCTGTGATCTAATTGCCGAACACCACAGACTAAAGTCTGTGCCACCAGTTTGCGGACGCAAGCTGACAGCTTGCGTTACCTTAACCGTGATAGCATGGCCTGCTTTCGATTAAGACGATCTTAATGTCGCAACCTTTACTCGCATCTCTGTTCGACGAAACCGAACGCCGCCCGGTCAGCGTCTCAGAATTAACATCGCAAATTCGCGGCACTCTGGAAAAGCGATTTGCGAGTGTTTGGGTTGAAGGCGAGATTTCGAATTTTCGCGCCCACAGTTCGGGACACTGGTACTTCACGCTCAAAGATGAATTCGCCCAGCTGCGATCGGTTTGCTATCGCAGCAGCAATCAGCGAATACGCTTTCGTCTCGAGGATGGAATGCAGGTGCGCGCGCGCGGCCGTCTGAGCGTCTATGAGCCGAAAGGCGAATACCAACTAATCGCTGACTCGCTCGAGCCGGTCGGCGCGGGCGCTTTGCAACTCGCCTTTGAGCAAACTAAAGCGAGGCTTCAGGCTGAGGGCTTATTCGCGCCGGAGTTGAAGCGCGCGATACCAGTATTTCCGCGCCGGGTCGGGGTGGTGACTTCGGCCAACGGCGCCGCGTTGCGCGACATTCTGAATGTCCTTTCCAGACGCACGCGCACGGTGCATGTCTTGTTGGCCTTCGCGCGCGTGCAGGGCGAGATTGCTCCGCACGAGATTGTCCGGGCCATAAAGTTTCTGAACGAACACCATCAGCGCGCTTTGCGCTCAGGTAGTTCCGACACCGGCATCGACGTGATAATTGTCGGGCGCGGCGGCGGGTCGATCGAAGACCTTTGGGCCTTTAACGAAGAGGTAGTCGCGCGCGCAATTCGCAGCTCGGCGATTCCGGTCATTTCGGCCGTTGGTCATGAAACAGATTTCACGATCGCCGATTTTGCGGCTGACCTGCGGGCGCCGACGCCTTCGGCAGCCGCCGAAATCGTGGCCGCGCACGAAGCGGAGCTATGCTCACGACTGGCCGCATTAACCGGCACCCTCGCACGCTCAATGCGCTATCGAATTGCCGGGGCGCGCAACGAAGTGCACGAGTTGGCACTTTCACCGGCATTCGATGCCGTCACTGCGCGAGTCCGGAGTGCCGCTAATGCGATCGATGCTGCTGACTATCGAATGCAAACCGCGTTGACCAG
>Ga0207428_10004327_pt1 | contig 13557 bp, 14 predicted proteins | sample RhiMethybrSRZTD1_FD_187600 | JGI IMG/M metagenome (GOLD analysis project Ga0207428, IMG submission 187600) | Populus rhizosphere microbial communities from Tennessee, USA - Rhizosphere MetaG P. TD hybrid SRZTD1 (SPAdes) (version 3) | ecosystem: Host-associated > Plants > Roots > Rhizosphere >... | reverse complement strand
CCAGGTCGGCCGGGCGGGCGGCGTCGGCGGCAGGCGATGGTGCGACAGCCGCGCTGAGCGTCGATCGCTATCTGAGGTCCGGCTAAAGCCGGACACTACACGTCCGGCTAAAGCCGGACACTACACGTCCGGCTAAAGCCGGACACTACACGTCCGGCTAAAGCCGGACACTACACGTCCGGCTAAAGCCGGACACTACACAGTACGATGATGACGGTATGACGCAACGGATCACGGTGCACGACCCGCGCGGCTATCCCCCGAAAGTCGTGGGCAAACGTCTGGCGTCGCGGCTGTCGGCGCTCGACGGCAAGACGGTCTATCTCGTCGACTGCCTCTTCGACAATTCGGCCGTGTTCATGGAACAACTGCAGCAGTGGTTCGGTGAGCACCTGCCCGCAGTGGATGCGCGCATCATCAGACCGAAAGAGACCTGGGCGGACGATCCGGAGATGCGCGCGGCCATCGCCGCCGACGGCCACGCCGCGATTCTCGGCATCGGCCTTTGAAGCACCTGCAGCCCGACGGTCGTCGGGCTCACCGCGGCACTGGAAGAGGGAGGTGTTCCCTCGGTCGCCGTACACACGCAACGATTCCACCGGCTCTGCAAGGCGACGGCGTTGTCCATGGGGATGCCGCGTCTGCGTCAGGCGTACACGCCCCACCCGGTCGTCGATCAATCGGCCACGCATCTGCGTGCGTACATCGACGGCAGCGATGCGATTTCCGGCCGCCCGTTCATGCAGGAAGTCCTCGACGGACTGACGTCTCCGCTCGAGCAGGAGGATCTCCAGGGCCTTTCGTTCGAGCGGACGACGCCGCGGCTGGTGGAGCCGGAGACGGAAGACAACCTCCAGCGGATCTTCGTCGAGAACCGCTGGACCGACATGCTGCCGATCATCCTGCCGACGGAAGCACGCGTCGAGGCGATGCTCGAGGGGACGAGTCATCCGCCGGACAAGATCGTCGGCCGACTCCGTCCGACGGTCTTCCGCGAGTTCTGGGAATTCGACGTCGAGAAAGTCGCGGTCAATGCCGTCATGGCAGGTGCGCGGCCCGAGTACTTCCCGGTCATCCTGGCGTTGGCGGCCAGCGGCATCACCGCGCGTTCGAGCAGCACGACGTCGTTCGCGACGATTCCGGTCATCAACGGTCCAATTCGCAACGAGATTGCGATGAACACGGGGATCGGCGTGATGGGTCCGTACAGCCACGCCAACGCCACGATCGGACGCGCCTACGGTCTCCTGTCGCAGAATCTCCAGGGCGGATCGGTTCCCAACGAAAGTTACATGGGCTCGCAGGGGAACTGGTACGCGTATACCGCAGTCATCCCGGAGGCGGAGGAGCGCAGGCCCTGGCAGCCGCTGCACGTGCAGAAGGGTTTCAAGCCGACCGACAGCATCGCGAGCATCTTTTTCGGCGGGTGGTACACGCATGCCGGCTACGGTCCGAGAGCCACATGGAAAGAGAAGATGCGCCACGCGCTGGCGGCGGTCGAGCAGTACAGTCCGCCGCTGTTCGTGATGGATCCGATCGTGGCGCGTGGCTTCGTCGATCTCGGCTTCGACACGAAGGAGAAGCTGATTGACTGGTGTGCCGAGAACGCGCTGTTGACCGCGCGGGAGTACTGGGACAATCAGTCGGTTCAGCTGTTGCGCCCCAAGGCCGTGGCGGGCATCGAGCCGTATGCGTCGCGCTTGAAGGCCCATCCGGATGAAGTGATCAGGATCTACGAGCCATCGGAGATCACCATCGTCGTCGCCGGCGGCGAGACGCAGGGCGCGTGGAAGATGATCAGCGGCGCGCTGCGCGCGACCGTCTCCATCGACGCATGGCGATAGCTGGAGTGGCCGCCTTTCCGCCTACGCCAAGGCTGCGGCGGACCCGATGTAGGGGCCACCGTTAGGTCGCCCGGGAAAACGCTATGAGTCAGCAGATCACAGTCCACGATCCTCGTGGCTATCCCCCGAAGGTCGTCGGCAAGCGTCTAGCGCCGCGGCTGACCACGCTCGACGGCAAGACCGTCTATCTCGTCGACTGTTTGTTCGACAACACCGACGTCTTCATGGAGCAGCTGCGGCAATGGTTCGCCGAGCGGCTGCCGGCCGTGAACGTGCGGGTGATCCGACCGCAGAAGACGTGGTCCGACGATGAAGCGATGCGGGCGGCGATCGCGGCAGATGGCGACGCCGCAATCCTGGGCGTCGGTCTTTGAAGCACCTGTAGCCCGACGGTCGTCGGGATCGCTTCAGCGCTGGAGCAGGATGGCGTGCCGTCGATTGCCGTCCACACTCACGTGTTCCAACGGCTCTCCAAGGCCACTGCTTTGGCGATGGGCATGCCGCGTCTCCGGCAGGCGTATGTGCCGCAGCCGGTCGTCGACCGCTCGGCCGCCGATCTCCGGGCCTACATCGAAGGTCAGGATCCCATCTCGCGCAGACCGTTCATGCAGGAGGTCATCGACGGTCTTCTGTCGCCGTTGGACGAGGCCGATGCGCAGGGGCTGACGTTCGAGCGAACAACGCCGCGGCTGGTCGAGCCCGATACCGAAGACGGCCTCCAGCGGCTGTTCGAGAAGAACTGCTGGACGGACATGCTTCCGATCGTGCTGCCGACCGAGGCGCGGGTCGAGGCGATGCTCAGAGGCACGAGTCATCCGCGCGACAAGATCGTCGGCCGGCTTCGCCCGACGGCGTTCCGCGAGTACTGGGAATTCGACGTGGAAAAAGTGGCGGTCAATGCCGTCATGGCGGGTGCACGGCCCGAGTACTTCCCGGTGATCCTTGCGCTCGCCTCGAGCGGCATCTCGGCCAGGTCCAGCAGCACCAATTCGTTTGCGACGATCACCGTCGTCAACGGCCCGATCCGCAATGAGATTGCGATGCACTCCGGCATCGGCGTGATGGGGCCCTACAACCATGCGAACGCCACGATCGGACGCGCCTATGGTCTGTTGTCGCAGAACCTTCAGGGAGGGTCGGTGCCAGACGACACCTACATGGGCTCGCTCGGGAACTGGTACGCCTACACGGCGGTCATTCCCGAAGCGGAGGAGCGCAGTCCCTGGCAGCCGCTACACGTGCAAAAAGGCTTCAAGCCGACTGAGAGCGTCGCCAGCATCTTCTTCGGCGGGTGGTATACGCATGCCGGCTATGGACCGCGAGCGACGTGGCAGGAGAAGATGCGCCGCTCGCTCGCCGCGGTCGAGCAGTACAGCGAGCCGCTGTTCGTGATGGATCCGATCGTGGCGCGCGGCTTCGTCGATCTCGGCTTCGACACCAAGGAGAAACTGATCGCCTGGTGTGCCGACAACGCGCTGATGACGGCGCGTGAGTACTGGGACAATCAGTGGATTCAGTACTTGATGCGGCCGCGCGCCGTCGCCGGCGTCGAGCCGTACGCGTCCCGGCTCAAGGCCAAACCGGACGAGGTGATCACGATCTTCCAGCCGTCGGAGATCAACATCGTCGTCACATCGTCGTCGCCGGCGGGGAGACGCAGGGCGCGTGGAAGATGATCAGCGGCTCGCTGCGAGCGACCGTGTCGATCGACGTCTGGCGTTGAGCAGCTGAGGCCTGGCCCAGGCCTGCCCTAGGCCTGCCCCAGGCCTGGCCCGGGCCAGGACCCCGTATACAATCGCGATGTGTGAAGGCCGCACGTCTTCGAGCGATACCCTCCGTTGACAAGGTTCTGCAGTCGTTAGGCGACACTGGGCTTCCGGCACCCGTGGTCCTGAAGGCCGTGCGCCGGCATCTGCAGGCTCTGCGAACCAAGAGGACGATCCCCGATGCTGGCACGATCGTCGCGGACATTCGTTCGATCCTCGATCGCCTGCGTGCTTCGCGCATCATGCCGGTCATCAACGCGACCGGAGTCCTGGTTCACACGAACCTCGGTCGCGCGCCGCTCGCCGCCGGCACCATTCGAGCGCTCGCCGACGTCGGTGCCAACTACAACACTCTCGAATACAGTCTGAGCGACGGCACCCGTGGCAGCCGCGGGGCTTATCTCGAACACGCGCTCGCGATCCTGTGCAGCGCCGAAGCGGCAACGGTCGTCAACAACAACGCCGCGGCGCTGGTGCTCATCCTCGAGCACTTCTGTCGAGAAGACGCGTCCGAGGTCGTCATCTCGCGCGGCGAGCTGCTCCAGATTGGTGGCGGCTTCCGCATCCCCGATATCCTCGAAGCGCGCGGCGCGCGTCTGCGTGAGGTGGGCACGACCAACCAGACGAGCGTCGCCGATTATGCTCGGGCGATCACCCGCCAGACCGCGCTCATCCTCAAGGTGCATCGCAGCAACTTCTTCATGGACGGTTTCGTGGACTCGCCATCCACCGAAGCGCTCTCGGCGCTGGCGCGAAAGAAGCGCGTGCCGTTCGTCGAGGACCTCGGCAGCGGAGCCATGATTCCGACCGAGACCGTCGAGGGCGCCGAGCACGAGCCGACACCGGCGGAAGTCCTGAAGCGAGGCGTCGATCTCGTGTGCTTCAGCGGCGACAAGCTGTTCGGCGGTCCGCAGGCGGGCATCATCGTCGGTCGCAAGCGGATGATCGATGCCCTCAAGCGCGAGCCGCTCTTTCGCGCGATGCGGTGCGACAAGCTGATTCTCTCGGCGCTCGAGTCCACTGTTGATACGTACTTGCGCGGCGACACGCGGATACCGGTGCTCGAGATGATGCTCGCTGCCAACGACGAGCTCCGCGGCCGCGCCGAGCGCATCGTCTCGGCGCTCGCGGGGCGGCCGCTGCGCCTGCGCGTCGGCCACGGACGCGCGCAGATCGGCGGTGGGACGCTGCCACGATCGGCGCTGCCATCAGTCACCATCGAGGTGAGCCACCCCACGCGTGGAGCACAGGCGCTGGCCGCTCTGCTGCGATCGCAGCCGGAGCCGGTGATCGCCTACGTCGGCCGCGGCAACCTCAAGCTCGATCTCCGCACGGTGTTTCCCCACCAGGACGCGGCGGTGATCCGCGCGCTGCTCGCGGCATCGGAGTAACGTTCCCACTGTGTCACACGCGACGCACTACATCGTCGCCACTGCCGGGCACGTCGATCATGGGAAGAGCGCGTTGATCAAGGCGCTCACCGGAACCGACCCCGATCGGCTGCCGGAAGAGAAGGCGCGCGGCATCACCATCGATCTGGGCTTTGCGCATCTCGAACTGCCGTCGCTTGCATCGGAGGCGACGATCCATGTCGGCATCGTGGACGTGCCCGGGCACGAAGACTTCGTCAAGAACATGGTCGCCGGCGTCGGCGCCATCGACCTGGCGCTGCTCGTCATCGCGGCCGATGACCGGTGGATGCCACAGACGGAGGAGCATCTCCAGATCCTGAGCTATGCCGGTGTCGGTCGAGCCGTGGTCGCGCTGACGAAGGCCGACCTGGCATCGGACGAGGCGGCGGTGATGTCCGACATTCGCGAGCGGTTGATTGGCACGGCGTTCGCCGACGCGCCCATCGTTCCCACGTCGGTCGTCACGGGACGCGGCCTCGACGAGTTGAAGTCTGCGCTCGCGCGCGCACTCTCCGCCGCGCCGCCGCCGCGCGACATCGGTAAACCCAGGCTCGCGGTCGATCGGGTGTTCACGCTCGCGGGCGCCGGGACGGTCGTCACCGGCACGTTGACAGGGGGCACCTTGCAGCGCGGCCAGTCGGTCGTCGTTCAGCCGGGCGGTCATCCGACGCGCATTCGCCGTATGCAGTCGCACGGGCGCGATGTGGAAACGAGCGGGCCGGGCACGCGCACAGCGCTGAACCTGACCGACGTGAACCCGATCGCCGGAGTGCATCGAGGCGATGTCATCACGCTGGCCGGCCTTGGCGGCGCGAGCCACTGCATCGACGTCATGCTGACGATCTCTGCGCGAGCCAGCCGGGCCGTCAGGGACGGCGTTCGTGTGCGCGTGCACTACGGCAGCGGCAACGCGCCCGCGCATGTGGCGCTCAGCGCGGGAAGGGAGATATCACCGGGACAGCATCAGCCCGCCCAGTTGCGCCTCGAGGCTCCGGTGTTCTTGTTTGCCGGAGACCATCTCACCGTGCGCGACTGGTCCGAACAGCAGACGCTGGCAGGTGCGATCGTGCTCGATCCCGAGGCCACGCGCCGCGCGTTTCGTACGACTGAGCGCCTGCACTGGTTGGAGCGACTCGCCGAATCGCTCGACGATCCGGCGCGATTTGTCGCCGCACACGTCGCCCGTGATACCGCTGTTCGCTCCTCGCGCGCCTTTGTGAAGACAGGGTTCAGCGGGCACGACATCGATGCCGCCATTGAGCAACTGGTGCGCGACCAAACGGTATACGCGGCCGGAGACACGCTGATCGAGACCGCTGTCTGGAACGCCGCGTTGCAGCAGGCTGCCCGACTCATCGAAGAGACCCACCGCGAACACCCTGAGCGTGCTGGCGTGTCGCTCACCGACTTGCGCAACACTTTGACCAAAGACTTCCCGCTCGATGACCTGTTCGACTCGTTGATCGCGCGACTGTGTGAGCACGGCTTCGCGCGGAGCGGGACAGTGATTCAGCGGACCTCGCATCGTCCGCAGCTTCCCGAGCCCCTGCGGGCAGCAGGTGAAGCACTGCGGCGTGCGCTGTCGGCGCAACCGCTCGAGCCGCCGTCCCGCAAAGAGCTCGCTCCGGATGTGTCGTCGCAACGGGCGCTCAAGTTTCTGATCGAGAGTGGGGAAGTCATCGAGATCAGCGCCGAGCTCGTCATGAGCGCTGCCGCCGTCGCGCAGGCAACCGCGCAGGTCAGAGCATTCATGGCGAAGCATGGTCCCGCGACGGTGAGTGAAGTGCGGCAATCGCTGGGCAGCAGTCGTCGGGTCGTCGTCCCGTTCCTCGAATACCTCGACCGGTCATTCGTGACCGTCCGCCACGGCGACAGGCGTGCGCTCAGATGATCGCGCTCGATGCGCTCCAGCTGCGCACCATCGCCGCCGACGTGCTTCGGGTGCTGCAGGTGGATGACTCGGTCGCAGTCCTCGACGTGTACGATCTCTCCGACGGTGCCTGGTCGGTCAACTTCGAGGACCGCTGGCCGGAGACGCGGTTTCCGACGTTCGCGATTGAAATCCAACAGGACTGGTCGCGCGACGGCGCCGCCCGCGAGCTGCGCACAGTGCTTCGCGAGAAGCTGTGGGTCTGCCCGTTGTGTCAACGTCGGGCCATGATGCGCCGGCTTGTTGACGCCAACGTGTTCCGGGTCGAGTGCCGTCGATGCCGCCGGTTCGAAATCGAGAGTGAAGTTCTCGACCTGTTCAGGTCGGCCTACGAAGCTGGCGAGGAGCGAATCCTGAAGGCGTTGCCTCGTCTATCCGACGCCATCCGAGGTGCCAGTTCGCCTCCATCCCTCGGCGTGGACACGTGGCAGGGCTTGGCGGGCGACTGAGCGTCGGAGTACGATGATTTGTTGGGCCGCCTCAAGGCAGCCCCCACATACCATGGCCGACAGTATCGGGAACCCGCTGGAGAGCACCGGCACGTCGCTGACCTCTGGTCGCCGTCGTTTTCTGATGAACGCCGGGCGGACCACCAAGCAGGGACAGCAAGTCAGCTCCGGCAAGTTTCTGGACGACTACAAGGCCACCGTCAGCACGATGCTGATGCATCCCGACGACATGAAGGACATCGGTGTGCCGAACGGCAGCACGGTTCGCGTCCGGTCGTTATGGGGTGAAGAGACATTCAAGTGCGTCGAGGGCAAAACACCGAGCGGGATGATCTTCATCCCGTACGGACCGCCGACGTGCCGTTTGATGGGACAATACACGGACGGAACCGGCATGCCCCTTTCCAAGGGCTGGGAGGTCGAGGTCGAGCTGCTCGAGCCGCCAGCCTCGGGTGCCGTGCCCGCCGCCCCAGAGGAATGACGATGAAACGAACGAACCTGGTGGTGGATCGCGAGCAGGCGATTCGCTACGGCATCCTGCCGGAAGAGCAGGTGCGTTACTGGACTGAAATCGAGGAAGGACGATTCCAGCCGCGACGGACTCGAGGGAGTTACCGCGGCCGGGAACTGGCTTGAACGTTCCTCGTGTCGCCCGGTACGGGTGACAAACAACCTGGCTAGCGGAAGGAATCAGGAGCCAGGAATCAGGAATCAGGCTTGGTCAAGGTCAGGAGGTTTCAGGCGCTAGGCGTCAGCCTTCGTGCCTGATGCCTGGCCCAGGCCCGAATCCTGATTCCCGATTCCTGATTCCTTCATAGAGGCATTTCATGGAGATTGTTCGCAACGCGACGTGCACCTTCTGCGGGTGCGTGTGTGACGACATCGAGCTGCACGCCGAGCAGGACAAGATCGTCAAGGCGAAGAACGCCTGCAGCCTCGGCGAGGCGCACTTCCGCTACCACACCGCCGAACGTCACTATCCCGACGCGTTGATCGACGGCAAGGAAGCGACGGTCGAGGAAGCCGTCGAAGTGGCAGCCGACATTCTCTACAGCGCCGACATGCCTCTGGTCTACGGGCTCAGCAACGTCACCTGCGAGGCCAGTCGCGGCGCCGTCGCGCTCGCCGAAATGATTGGAGGTGTGGTCGACAGCCACACCTCGCTTTGACACGGCCCCACTGAGATAGCCGCCCAGTTGGGTGGCAAGGTCACGTGCACACTCGGTGAAGTGAAAAACCGGGCGGATTTCATCATCTACTGGGGTGGAAATCCGGCGGAGTGTCACCCGCGTCACTTCACCAAGTACACGATCATGCAGAAGGGCAAGTTCGTGCCTCAGGGGCGAAAAGGCCGGACGATGATCACCATCGACATCCGCGAGACGCCGTCGGCGAGGGCCGCGGACATCGCGCTGATCATCAAGTCCGGGAAGGACTTCGAACTCGGGACCACGATGCGCGCGCTGATGAAGGGTCAGCCGGTGGACGAGGAGCGGGTCGCGGAGATTGGATTGTCGCTCGACACGATCACGGATCTCGTCGAGCGGATGAAGCGCGCCAAGTTCGGCGTCATCTTCTTCGGCATGGGTCTCTCGATGACCCGCGGCAAACACATGAACTCCGCCGGCATTCTCAATATCGCCGCGGAGATGAACGCGTTCACGAAGTTCGTCTGCATGCCGATGCGCGGACATGGCAACGTCACCGGCGCCGATGTCGTCCTCCGCTGGACGACTGGCTATCCCTTCGGCGTCAACTTGAGCCGCGGGTATCCACGGTTCAACCCCGGCGAGTTCTCGACCGTCGACTTGCTGGTGCGCGGTGACAACGACGCCACTCTGGTGCTGGGCGCGGACCCTGGAGCGACGATGCCCCAGCCGGCGATCGATCATCTGACGCGGACGCCGACGATCGTGCTCGACCCCAAGGTGACACACACGAGCAAGCTGGCTCGCGTGCATTTCACCACTGCCGTCACCGGTGTCAGCGCAGGCGGCACGGCGTATCGCATGGACGAGATCCCCATCACGCTGCGGCCTGGGCTGAAGTCACCGTATCGGACCGACGAGGAGATCGTCAATCTGATCATCGCCGCCGTCGCGAAGAAGCCGGGCTGGCGCCCCGCGGCCGTGATGCCGCGGGCAGGAATCGCCTGACGCGACGCGCCGCCGTCGATCGCGCCTCTACGAATGCCAGGCCTGCATAGCCCCATGGCGGTCACAATCACTGGCGGCCGAGTCTACGATCCCGCCAACGGCGTTGACGGCGTCGTCAAGGACATCTCCATCGGCGACGACGGGCGCGTCACGGCCGACGCCAACGGCGGTGCCAGCCGCACCATCGATGCGACCGGCATGCTCGTCTTCCCGGGCGGCGTGGACGTGCACACACACGTCGCTGGCGGAGCGCTCAATTTCGCACGCGGTCTCGTTCCCGAGAATCAGCGCGTGGCGCGGAAGTTCGTGCACACGCCGGAGCTCCGGGCTGGCATCGGCGGACTGACGCCGACCACGTTCGCCACCGGCTATCTCTATGCCGGCATGGGCTGGACGACGGTGAACGAAGCCGCGGTGCCGATCCTGTCCGCCAAGCACACCCACGAGGAGATGCACGACATCCCCATCGTGGACAAGTCGACGCTGCTGCTGATGGCGAACAACGAGCTGATGCTCGATCTGCTCGAAGTCGGCGAGTTCGAGCGCGCGAAGTCGCTGGTCGCGTGGCTGCTGTGCGCGTCGAAGACGTTCGGGATCAAGGCGGTGAATCCCGGCGGCGTGGCGGCGTGGAAATGGGGCAAGAACGCCAACCAGCTGCATCAGCCGATCGAGGGCTATTCGAAGGTCACGGCCGCGCAGATCGTGATGGACCTGGCGCGCATCGTCGACGAGCTCGGCCTGCCGCATCCGATGCATCTGCATCAGAACAACCTCGGTGTGCCGGGGAACGTCAGCTCGACGATTGAGACCATGAACATGCTGCAGGGGCGACGCGCACACCTCGCGCACCTGCAGTTCCACGCCTACGGCGGCCAGGACTGGAGCACCATGCGATCGGGTGCGAAAGAAGTCGCCGACGCGTTCATGAAGCACACGAACCTGACGTGCGACGTGGGCGCGATTCTGTTCGGCGATGCCGTGACGATTACCGCCGACGGTCCGTGGCAGCATTTCCTGCACGAGCTCACCGGACGCAAGTGGGGCAATCTCGACGTCGAGAACGAGACCGGCTGCGGCATCGTGCCCTACGTCTACAGCGACCATAAGCTCGTGAACGCGATCCAGTGGGCGGTCGGACTCGAGCTGCTGCTGCTCATCGACGATCCGTGGCGCGTGTATCTGACGACGGATCATCCCAACGGCGGAGGCTTCTGGCGATATCCCGAGATCATGCGTCTGCTGATGGACGTCGAGTTCCGCAGGTCGGAAGTGAAGAAGCTCCCGCCTGAAGCGTTGAACCGGATCTCGCTGCCGGAGATCGATCGGGAATACTCGATTACTGAGATGGTCATCGTCACGTCCGCCGGACCGGCGCGTGCCCTGGGCTTGAAGCAGAAAGGGCATCTCGGCGCTGGCGCCGATGGCGACGTCACCATCTACTCGGCCAAGCCAGACGCCGACGGCGTGATGTTCACGCATCCGAGATACGTCCTCAAGAGCGGGAAAGTCGTTGTCGAGGAAGGGGAAATCCGAGCGCTCACCGAAGGGCGCGTCTTCCTGGTGCATCCCGAGTACGACCCGGCGATCGAGGACTTCCTTCGGCCGACGTTCCAGAAGCTGTACACGTTGTCGTTCGAGAACTACCCGACTGAGATGACGCGGTTGAAGCATCCCGTGACCGTGCCGTGCGCGCCGTCCGGATCGTCGGCGCCGTCGGCATCGGCCGAGCCACGATGATCAGCCTGACGCTGCAGCGGTCCGTCGACACCGTCCCGCTCGAGGCCGAAAGCATCTGCCCTGACGTCATCGCCGGACTCGACAACAACGCCGTCCGCGCGTTGCCGGTCTATCTCGGAAAGCGCCAGTGTCGCCTCGACGATTTCTTCGCCATCGATGGCGAGAACAGCGACGAGATCGAACTGCGCGGCGATCTGCGGAAAGTCAGATGGATCGGCCGCGGCATGAGCCGCGGCCGGATCTCAATCGACGGCAACGCCGGCATGCATCTCGGCGCGTACATGAAGGGCGGCACGATTGAAGTGTCCGGCGCCGCCTCCGACTGGGTGGGCGCCGAGATGTCCGGCGGGGTCATCAGGGTCGCCGGCAACGCCGGCGGTCAGATTGGCGCGGCCTACCGAGGCAGCCCGCGCGGGATGACCGACGGGACGATCGTGATCGGGGGATCGGCCGGCCTCGAGGTCGGCATGCGGATGAAACGCGGGCTGATCATCATTGGCGGCCTGGTGAGAGACTTCGCCGGCCTCGAAATGAAAGGCGGCACGATCGTACTGCGCAGTGGAGCGGAGCTACGCACGGGCGCGTGGATGCAGCGCGGGACGATCATCTCGCTCAGGCCGATTCCGCTGCTGCCAAGCTTCCTCTATTCATCGAGCTACGTGCCCACGTTCATGGGCGTGCTGGCCAGACATCTGGCTTCCCTCCAGATCAGTCTTCCGGTCGATCAACAGGTCGGCGTGTATCAGCGCTTCCTGGGCGACACCTCCGTCGTGGGGAAGGGCGAGATTCTCGTCTGGGGCGCTCACACCGGGGCGTAATCGCTTTCCAGATTCCTGTCCTTGAGGGTCGCATGCGCACCGCGCTCATCGTCGGCGCTGGCATCGGCGGCCTCGCTGCCGGCATCGCCCTGCGGCAGATCGGGTGGCAGGTCCGCATCTTCGAGCGCACGTCGTCGCCGCGCGAGCTCGGGTTCGGTCTTGCCCTCGCGCCGAACGCCATCGCCGCTCTGCGTGAGCTTGGGATCGCCGACACCGTGGTCGCACGGGGATTCGAGCCGACCTGCGGTCAGATCCGCCGGATGGATGGCACGGTGCTCAAGCGCGCCGAGTTCCCGCCCCGCGACGCCCTTGGCGGCCCGATGGTCATGGCGCTGCGTCAGGCGCTCCACGGTGCCCTGCTCGACGCTGTCGCCGCGGAAACGATCGCGCTCGGCCGCGAGGCTACCGGCTTCACCCTGCTCAGCGGGCGGGCGACGCTGCACGGCGCGAGCGGTGACCTCGCCGAAGGCGATCTGCTCGTTGGTGCCGATGGCGTCGGCTCGAACGTGCGCCGCGTCTTGCATCCTGCCGAAGCGCCGCCGCGATCGAGCGGCCTGATCTCCGTGCGCGGTGCGGTGCACGGCGTCCTGCATCATCTTGGCGACCTGTCGGGAATCTACTACCTCGGTCCCGGTGTCGAATCAGCGATCGTGCGCGCCAGCGACACCGGCATCTATTGGTTCCTGTCGCTCGCGCGCGCGCTCGTCCCGCCCGGCCTGCGCGATCCAGCGGCCATCGTCGCGCACGTGTCGCCTCGCTTCGACGCGACGTTTCGGAGCATCACGTCGGCAACCGACGATCTCCGCTATGACGAGCTGGTCGATCGAGATCCGATTCCGTCCTGGGGGCGAGACGTCGTGACGCTGCTTGGGGACGCTGCGCATCCGATGCTGCCGCATACCGGTCAGGGAGCGGCACAGGCGATCGTTGACGCGGTGGCGTTGCGCAACGCCCTGCAACAGGACACAGATGTCGCACGAGCGCTGCGATCCTACGAACGCGAGCGGCGCGAGAAGACGGCGACGCTCGTCGCGCAGGGCCGCCGCACGGCCCGTCTGATGCGAACACAGAATCCGTTGGTGTGTGGGCTGCGCGAAGTGGCAGTGCGTCTGGCGCCGGTCAAGACGATTGTCAAAGTCATCGTGACCATCAATAGACGCGCCGGAACAGACGTCAGGCGATAGCGCTCGGCTTCGCCTCGCGGGGTGCGGGCACGCGCTGCGCGCGTGGGGTGCAGGCGCGCGCTTTGCGCGCGAGGTGCGGGCACTCGGCTTCGCCTCGTGGGGTGCAGGCGCTCGGCTTTGCCTCGCGGGTGCGGGCACGCGCTTCGCGCGTGAGGTGCAGGCGCGCGCTTTGCGCGCGAGGTGCGGGCACTCGGCTTCGCCTCGTGAGGTGCAGGCGCTCGGCTTTGCCTCGCGGGGTACGGGCACGCGCTACGCGCGTGA
>Ga0207428_10004325_pt1 | contig 13559 bp, 13 predicted proteins | sample RhiMethybrSRZTD1_FD_187600 | JGI IMG/M metagenome (GOLD analysis project Ga0207428, IMG submission 187600) | Populus rhizosphere microbial communities from Tennessee, USA - Rhizosphere MetaG P. TD hybrid SRZTD1 (SPAdes) (version 3) | ecosystem: Host-associated > Plants > Roots > Rhizosphere >... | reverse complement strand
CGGTCGCTGGGCGCTGTTTTCAAGCCCCTGGGACGGCAAGCTGGGCTCAGCGGCGGGCGACTTTGGCTATCCAACCCGCATCGATACATTCATCGTTGAGCTAAAATAACAGGCGACGGGCGGCTCGTTCAATTTTCCCGTGCTATTGCTTCGAGCCGCCCATGCCGCCACTTCCCTTAGGACACAAGCCGGTCAATGAGGAGGGCATGAATCACCTAAAGTAGCGGAGGAGAAGGATCGGTTTGTGACGGCTCACATTCTTGAGCTACTACTCGGCATTGCGATACCTCAACACGGACAGAGACACGCTAAGTTAAGCGGTGCCAGCCGTTAGTCTGTTCGAAAGAGTTCTCTAAGTGATTGAGAAGTTTGGTTGCGGGGAGAGGATTTGAACCTCTGACCTTTGGGTTATGAGGGCAACTGCAGAGCGAACCAAGCTACACCCGTATGCATTAGATCCTACAGTTACGAGGTTCCGGCTCCGTGGGAGTTGGCTCAAGTTGGCGTGAGTTGGTTTCAGGTTACGGACAGAACACGGACATTTTGTCCGTTCGCTCCCCGAGTGAGGTGATTGTATTTCTGTCAGTTAGACGAGAGAGCAATAGCTATCAAGTTCTCTCAGTATATGGACAGAACACGCACAACCGCCAACGCTCAGGCAGGCGGGTGCCCTGAAATGGGTTCCCATCGCCTAGCCATACACACGAGTCGGATCGAGAATTAGACTAAAAGGAAGTAGCCGAGCATCAACAGCACAATTCCGCTGGCCGCGATCGACAAGTTTAGAATGATATCACCAACATACTGAAGTGTGGTTGAAGGGTAGCTGACGCGACGTACCCAGGGTGTCATAGCATGGTTCTCCGTGTGAGGAGTTCAGTCTGCACCACTGTTGAATGAGTAGATATAGAGCTTTGGGGTTAGGCTATCAAAATGGGGAGAAGGAGAGTATGGGAAAAGTGCTGCCGTAGCCTCCCAGTGGTCGGGAGGCTACGGAGAATCGGTGGGACTCTTATTGGTCCTTTTTATTGCGTCGACGAATCAATTCAGCGGCGCCCAGTCCGGCTAGACCTGCTCCCAGCAACGCCAGGCTGAGTGGTTCCGGTACCGGGTAGGTAGAAAGAGTGGCGAAAGCTTCGATGGGGACCAGTAATCCGCTCGCCACTAACAAAAGCCTTTCAAAGAATTTCATAGAAGACCTCCAAAAGAAAAGTTTGAGTCTATCAGCAGCATACTCTATGCCTCAATGATGCCTGTTGAGAAAACGAGGGGTTAAAGAATCGCAACGAGGGAGAACTGTCAAAGGCTTTGACAGTTGAGGAGTTACGTATAAGTTTCATAAGTATGAATTCCAGGTACAAACAGCTGAAAAACGTATTCTTTGCATGCATGTCAAAGACGCTGACACTTGTAAAGCCCCGCCAATAGGGCCTTTTGCACCTGAAGGCATCCTCCGAGGTTTCACGAGAGAATCTTTCAAAACAATAGATGCTCTCGAGACTTTGTTCTCGCTAAGGTCCCATGCGGCGTGGTGCTAGCGGCGCGAATTTGGGGCTAATACGATTAAGGAAGCAGAAGCTGAGTGACTGAAGTGCGAGATGTCTCTTTTTTGTGATCCCTTGGAACTGTCGAGACCGCCCGAAGAATCGTCTTGTCGAGAACATCACCAGACGTCGTGTTCTTGCAGAGTGCAGCCACCGCACCATTCTTGACGGCCAGTTCGAGGAGAAATGGATTCGTCAAGTGAGTGAGAACGATAATGGGAATCTTCAGAGGCCCAGTTGGAACAAGTTGTACCAAGACTTCAAAGCCTGACATGTCTGCTAGGTCGATTTCGAGCACGACACAATCGATTAATACAGTTTCACAAACAGAAATTCCCGCCTGTCCATTCGCCGCTTGGAAGATCACGTAATCGGACGAGTAGATCTTGAGTCGATCACCGTAATAGTTGCGGTCTATGTCGTGGGAGTCAATGAAGAGAACTGATATATTATCATCTTCTCTCATAGCGGGAGCGCTAGTGTCTGCTTCTCAGGATAAAGAGTCAACAAGCCGCAAACGCCTGATGGGAACCGCTTAGGCGCAAGAATAGCCGACAGTCAGTCGTTTACAGCCTGGAGCCATCAATCCGCCATGGAAACCGCTAGTAGTAGAGGTCCTTTCTTTAGATCCCCCCCGGCTCTCGCTGTCTGCTGCTTGATTCTCAGGTCCCTGTGCGGCCTTGTCTTTTGCCTGTTGGCCGATCCGGCTGAGAGGAGAGGTAGACCCCGCAGGCAGTGCAAACCACCTCTCCTGTGAAGACGTTGCCTTGCCGTTCCAACTCGAAGACGCAGGTATGCTTTACAGACTTGGCTAGATAAGCGTTCGACATAGGCGACCGCTTATCTCACATGTGTCGGCGGTCGGGCCTTCCAAGAGGCCGTCGGCAGGTGTGTCTGGAGTGGAGAGCAAAGTGTGGGCGTATTAGGGGGTCATGTCAAGGGCCGCTGCTCGTACAGAGATTCGCATAAAGCAGTAAGCTGCCGACCCTTGCCAGATGAAGGCTACTTCATACTAGGATTCGACAATGAACCTTGCGAGTATTTGATCGCGATGTGGCTGGCAAATGCCATGGGACTGGACTTCCCAGGCCGGCGGAGGATGCTCTAGCGAGCTCGAATTACGAATGATGGAGGGCCTGCCCTCTTGTTCGCACCATGCACATAATACGATCATGTCACCTCGTTGCTGCATGAAGATTCTCTGCCGCTTGCAATACTTTGACTGGCGGGTCTCCGATGTGCGGCTCTAGTTCCGGCGTCTGCTTGGATACTTCTTCGGAGCACAAACTGCTCAGTCCATCAGAGGTATAGGCACTAACCACAAAGTAATAGCGTGTTGAAAATTCTAAATGGGTAATCATAAGGGTCGGTTCAGATACATCGACGGAATGCTCATAGCTGCAGGAACCCAGCTCTCCAGCCGAATCTTTACCATAATGCACCCTATAACCAGCGACGTTTGGATCGTGAAGGGGATCCCATGACAACGTCGCGGTAGCTCCAATGTTTCGATCTTCCCCTCCGCAAGCAGTTAACGCTAGAAGAAGACATATGAGTAAAAGAGCCCAATGCAATGCCATCCAGCATTTCCCATTACAGTCGTCATAACGAGAAAACCCCTCTCCAATCGTCGTCTAGACGTCTTGGAGGAAGGAAGGTGTGTATGACTAATTACAACTGGGAAGCAGGGGGATCGCTTTGGGAGGGACTAGATATGTATCGATGTTGACTTCTGTCTGGCATGGTAGCAGCGAAAGTAGGCCAAACAAAATGGTGACTAAGCAAAGAGCAGCAATAGTTCATGGTGTTAGGATAGCTCGCTATCAGATAACGCCACACGGTAACCGCACCTGTCACACTCGCGTCGGAGGTATAAACTAATGCTATGAAACTGTCAACCCGAGCCTTGGCCCTTGTGACGAGTGTTGAAACATCAAGCCGTCGGGACTTCGGTGGCAGAAGGTCCGACCAGTCCACGTGGCCTTAGTAGATCTACGCGAGGAGTTGATACAATGTTTTATGTTCCTTCCGCGGCCAATGTCGTTGGTTCAACAGCCAGAGCCGTTCGATGACTGGGACTGGATCTATGAAATTAAGCACGTTGGCTTTCGCGCTTTAGCCGTCATCGAACAGGGACAGTGCCGATTCTTGTCCAGGAAGAAACACAAGCTCACCGGCCATCAAGACCTTCGAGCGGCATTGGTGCGGGAGGGGAATGCGGAGACGGCCCTCCTAGATGGCGAACTGGTTGTTATCGATCATCTCGGCCGAAGCGTCTTTGCTGATCTGATGCAACGGCGTCACCTCGCTCGATACTTCGCCTTTGATCTGATCTCGCTCAATGGGGAGGACTTGACCAAACTGACATTGCTGGCACGAAAGGAAAACTGAAACGGATCTTACCATCGCGATCAGCCCATGTTCTCTATGTCGACCATTCGCGTGGCAATGGGACTGCGCTTTATCGCAAAACACGGACAATTAAGCGGTTTCAGCCGTTTAATTTTGAAAGGATTTTCTAAGTTATTGAAAGGGTTGGTTGCGGGGAGAGGATTTGAACCTCTGACCTTTGGGTTATGAGCCCAACGAGCTACCAGGCTGCTCCACCCCGCGCGCGGATACTAACAAAGCGCTTCTCGGCAAGTCAAACCACGCCCGTTGCTTTCGCCTCGCATGGATGCTAAAGCGATGCAATGCGCATCGTTTTCATGGGGACGCCCGAATTTGCCGTTCCTTCGCTGGAGGCTTTGCTTAAATCTAATGATGCTGTCGTCGGGATTGTGACACAACCCGATCGTCCCAGAGGTCGAGGGCAGCGCCTTTCTCCGTCGCCAGTCAAAGTCATCGCACAACGCGAAAACATTCCGCTATTACAGCCCACAAAAATGAAAGATCCGTCATTTATGGCCGAGCTTTCCGGATGGAAGCCGGACGTGATTGCGGTCGCGGCGTTCGGCCGCATTTTGCCGCCCGCTATTCTCTCGCTTCCTTCTCGCGGGTGCATCAATGTGCATGGCTCGCTCTTGCCGAAGTATCGCGGAGCCGGCCCTATCCAATGGGCTCTCATCAATGGCGAAACCGAAACGGGCATTACCACGATGCTGATGGACGAAGGAATGGATACCGGCGCGATGCTGCTGCAGGCAACCATGGCCATTGGGCCGGACGATACGGCCGGGAGTCTGTCTTCCCGGCTCGCGGATCTCGGAGGGCGCTTGCTAGTGGAAACGCTTGCTCAGTTAAAGGCGGGTACGCTGACACCGCGTCCCCAGGACCATGGCCAGGCTACGTTGGCGCCCCTCTTGAAAAAAGAAGACGGCGCGGTCAATTGGATGATGTCTGCCACATCGATCGCCAATCGCATCCGAGGTCTCACGCCTTGGCCGGGAGCCTACACCTTTTTAAAGACGGATCGTTGGACGATTTCTCGAAGCGTCGCTCTTGACGAGGCAACGACTCTCGCTCCCGGTCAAATCATTGCGCTAACCAAAGATGCCATTCACGTGGCGACCGGGAAAGGGGTTTTGGCGATTCGCGAACTCCAACCGGCCAATGGGCGCCGAATGCCGGCTGCCCAGTACCTGGCCGGGCATCCCCTTCAGACCGGCATGCAATTAAGCCAGTCGGAAGCATGGTAGTGTATCTCATGCGGTCGTCCGGTAATGCCTGCTCGCAAATTCACCATATCAAGCAGCCGATCTCCTATTGAGCCGAACTCGTCGTCTCCCGCTCGGGCGATGGCGCTCTCGGTGCTCATCGAATGTCAGCACTCCGATGACAGTCTAGAGGCTCTGATGGATCGCGCTCTGAGGCCAGCGGCCTTGGACCAGCGTGATCGGGCCTTGGCAGTGGAAATTGCCTTCGGCGTGTTGCGGCGGTTGGGCACGATTGATTGGCGGCTTGGACCCGTGCTCAACAAGCCGCTGGCTCGTCTGCCCGTGGTGGTGCAGATGCTGTTGAGGATCGGAGCGTACCAGATTCTCTTCCTGAACCGCATTCCACCCAGCGCGGCGGTATCAGAATCGGTGAACCTGGCCAAGACGCAAACTCGAAAACTGAAGCGAGACTGGAGTGGACTCGTGAATGCCGTGTTGCGCGCGCTGATACGCGAGCCGAGCCCACCCTGGCCTTCCCTCCATGAGCAGGCATCGGAAGCGCTCGCCGTCCGGTATTCGGTTCCTGAATGGCTGAGCCGGCGCTGGATCGAACGTTGGGGGATCGAACGAGCACAGACGGCCTGTGAGCAGGTCAGCGTGATCCCGCCGCTCACGCTGCGAGTCAACCAACTGCAAGTGAACCGCAATGAATTTCTCGGCCGGTTACATGAGGCAGGCATCCAGGCAAAACCGACGCGCATAAGCACGGTGGGAGTGGCTCTCCAAGAAGGCGTATCTATTCCGTCCCTCCCCGGTTTCGAAGCAGGTCAGTTCTATGTAGAAGATGAGGCAGCCCAGTTGATCCCGGGTCTGCTCGATGTTCGTCCGGGTGATCTCATACTGGACGCCTGTGCGGCACCAGGCGGAAAAACCACGCACCTGGCTGAATTAACGAAAGACATGGGCCGGATCTACGCGGTGGACCGAAGCGAGGCACGACTGAAACTGCTTGACGCCAACCGCCGGCGATTACGACACACCAGTCTTTTCCCCATTGTGGGCGACATTCGCGATCCTTCCTGGCGGAACGCGATCTCGAGGGACGGGGAACGCCGAGACGGCCTCGTGCGGTTCGACCGCATTCTCGTCGATGTGCCGTGTAGCGGTCTCGGCGTCTTGCGTCGGCACCCAGAAGCGAAGTGGCGGAAGAGCAGCGAACAGTTCGAACGTCATCACGAACTGCAGCTGCAGATCCTTGATGCCGCGGCTCTGTGCTTGCGGCCCGGAGGGGTGCTGGTCTATAGTACGTGTTCGACCGAAGCGGAAGAAAACGAAGGCGTTATCGATCAATTCTTGCGGTCCCATGCGGAGTTCCGGCGCGAATCTGTGGCGCCTTGGCTCCCCGAGGGAGGACAGAACTTCCTGACCGAGCGCGGAGACCTCTCCACGATGGGAAACAGGGATTCGATGGACTCGTTCTACGCTGCCCGTCTAACGAACGTCTGCTCATGACGCGAACGACCCTTATTGCTCCCTCGATCCTCTCCGCCGACTTTGCACGTTTGGCCGAGGAAGTAGCCGCGGTCCAGCGAGGCGGCGCCGATTTGTTGCACGTCGACGTCATGGACGGACATTTTGTGCCGAATCTGACGGTCGGCCCGCCGATCGTCGAAGCATTGAAGAAGGTAACCAAGCTTCCGCTCGACGTTCATCTGATGATCACAAACGCCGATGTCTTCGTGGACGAGTTCGCCACCGCCGGCGCCGACTATTTAACCGTGCACGTCGAAGCCTGTCCCCACCTGCACCGGACGGTGCAGGCCATCAAGGAACGTGGGGTCAAGGCGGGGGTGACGCTGAACCCTGCAACCTCTCTGCACACGATTGAGGAAATTCTCCCGGACGTGGATCTTCTGCTCATCATGTCGGTGAACCCGGGATTTGGCGGACAGACATTTATAGAGTCCTGCCTTCGGAAGGTCGCCACCGCTCGTCAGATGATCGACCGAAGCGGCAGCCGAGCGCTTTTGGAAGTGGACGGCGGCGTCAAGGTAGACAATGCGGCGCGCATCCTGGCCGCCGGCGCAGATGTGCTCGTCGCCGGGTCCGCAATTTTCTGTGGCACGGACTACGCAGCCACAATAGCTGCGCTGCGGGCGGCAGGACAGCCGGCTTCCGCCCACCGATAGGTCTTCGGGTGGACATCTCCTCCCTCATCGACAGCCTGCATCCTCTCGAAATCAAGGTCCTCACGGCCTTCGGGTCGAGCCATTCGGGGGCAGCGCTCACGACCGAGCAACTGGCCGCCGCGACGAGTCTGGAGCCGTCACAGCTCAGCATGGCCATCGAGTGGCTGCTCGCCAAGTCATTGCTCGCAATTGACAAAGAAACCGTCACTCCCGTCGCCTCGATGACGGCGGTGGGAGAGCGATATCATGCCAAGCAGTCGCCGATTGAGGAGGTTCTTGCTGCTGCCAGAAGTGCCGCAGGAACCGGACAGCGGTTAACCATCCAAAATCTGCAGTCCCAGGGCGGACTCGACCCCTCCGATGTCAGCAAGGCCGTGGGACGGCTGAAAAAAGAAGGAGCGCTGTTGATTGTTCAGGGCGGCTGCATTGAGTCGACTGGTCGTCCCAGCCCCACCGCCGATCGTCTCAGAATCTTGCTTGAACAGCTGCACGGAGCCTCCCGTGAGCTCGAAGCCTTTTCCGAGAGCGACCGCCAAATCATCATGGAGTATTCCGTCAAGCGAGGCAATGCCAATGAACCGTTTCGAGTCGACGAACGCGTGGCCAGATCCTTCAAGGTCGCATCGGGCGGCATCACGGCCCTGGAGCATTTGGCCAAAGAGACTGCGACGGAAGAAGTCTCTCAGCTCAGTCCCGAGTTGCTGAAGGACGGGAGCTGGCGAACCAAACGGTTCAGGAAATACACCATCAACCTTCGTGCGCCGCGGATCGCTATCGGGAAGAAGCATCCGTACCGCGAATTTCTGGATACGGTGAAGACGAAGCTGGTGAGTATGGGCTTCCAGGAGATGCGCGGGTCTCTGGTCGAGACGGAATTCTGGAACATGGATGCTCTTTTTATGCCGCAGTTCCACCCAGCGCGCGACATCCATGACGTCTATTTCGTCAAGCAACCGACCCACGCCACGCACATTGCCGAGCCGTTTCTCACGAAGGTGGCCAGCGCCCATCGCAACGGAGGCGCGACGGGGTCGACAGGCTGGCAGTACGTCTTCGATGTCGAGCGTGCCAAACGGCTCGTGTTGCGCAGCCAGGGCACGGCGGTGTCCGCCAGGACTCTGGCATCAAGGCCGGCCATGCCCGGGAAATATTTCTCGATCGCCAGGTGTTTTCGCTATGACCAGGTCGACGCCACGCACGCGACAGATTTTTTTCAGGTGGAAGGCATCGTTCTCGGCGAAGACATCAACTTCCGGACTCTGCTGGGGCTCCTGAACCTTTTCGCTCGTGAAGTCGCGCAGGCCAAGGTAGTGAAGTTTTTACCGGCCTATTTTCCGTTTACAGAACCATCGGTGGAACTGCACGTGCGCCATTCGCGGCTCGGCTGGATGGAATTGGGTGGCGCCGGGCTTTTCCGACCAGAAGTCACATTGCCCTTGGGGGTAAGCGTGCCGGTGATTGCCTGGGGCCTGGGCCTGGACCGTATGGCGATGGTGGCCTTGGGGATCCATGACATCCGGGAACTCTTCACCGATAATCTGGACATGATCCGTACGACACGAGGCCTGTTTTAACCAATGCCGACGATTTCCATTTTTAAAAAGGATTTCGAATCGCTCCTGGGCTCGGCTCCGCAAATCAAGCGGCCAGTGTCAATTGAGCGACTCGAGGATTGGCTCATGCTCGTGAAGGGCGAACTGAAGGAGCACGTTGCGGAAACGGGCGAATTGCGCATCGAGTTGCAAGATAGCAACCGGCCCGATCTGTGGAGTTGCGAAGGTATCGCACGACAAATCCGCATCAAACAAGAAGGGAAGTTGGCACCCTATCCGTTTTTGTCGAAGAAGCCGAAAATTACCCGACGTGTGGTCGTCGCACCAGGACTGGCGCACGTGCGCCCCTATGTCGCAGCGTGCACCGCTTCAGGCTACCGGGTGACCGATGAAGGCCTGGCTCAGCTCATTCAAACCCAGGAGAAACTGGCGGATATTTATGGGCATAAGCGTAGGACCGTCTCGATCGGTGTATATCAGCTCAAGAACATTCACTTTCCAGTGACGTATCAATTAGTGGAGCGCGACGCGGCACGGTTTACCCCTTTAGGGATGGAGACCGTCATGACGCTGTCCGAAATTCTGATGGTCCATCCCAAGGGGTTGGAGCACGGCCACATACTCGCAGGCCATGAGCGTGTGCCGATTCTCCGGGATGCCAGCGAACAGGTATTGTCATTTCCGCCGATCATCAACAGCCGCGAAATCGGGGAAGTACGGTCAGGAGACGACGAACTGTTCATAGAGGTCACGGGAACTGATCTTCCAATGGTCGTGCTGACTCTCAATATTTTTGCCGCGAATCTGGCCGACCGCGGCGCCACCATCGAGCCCATTGAAGTCGTGTATCCCCAAAAGACCCCGCTCGGAAAACGCGTCGTCACGCCACAGAACCTTGGCCGATCCTGGACAATTCCTCTTGAGACGATCGAGCAGGCGCTTGGCCAAAAACTTGGTGGGCAGGCGGTCAAACAAGCGCTGCAAGTGTACGGCTATGAGGTCACGTCACACACCGGTTCGGTCAAGGCGAAGTTGCCTCCTTATCGACAGGATGTAATGCACGCCATGGACGTGGTGGAAGATGTGGCCATGAGCCGAGGCTACGCAGAATTTTCTCCCGTCATGCCGGCGCAATTCACCGTGGGAGGCCTTTCGAAGATCGAGCAGACTGCCGATCGAGCCAGAAACTTCATGGTGGGCATGGGATTTCAGGAGATCATTTCCAACATCTTGGGGGCGCCAGAGCAGTATCGCGATTGGATGCGGGTGACTGACACTCCGTGGGGCAAGATGGTGGAAGTCGACAATGTCATGTCCTTGAGTTTTTCCTGCCTACGCCAATGGATGCTGCCGTCATTGTTGCGGGTAGAAACTGCCTCGAGCCGAGCGTTTTACCCGCATCGGTTATTCGAGGCGGGGGAGGTGGCGATTCCTGATCCTAGTCACGAACTCGGTTCGCGGACCGAAACTGTCCTCGGCGCCATGATCGCACATGCGACCGCGCACTTTTCAGAGATCCATTCCTGCCTCGATGTCTTGTTCTATCATTTGGGGAAGACCTATACACTCGAGCCGGTGCCACATCCGTCGTTTCTGGAAGGCCGGGCGGGGAAGATTGTGCTGTCTGGTAAAGCGATGGGCGTGATCGGGGAAGTGCATCCCGAAGTTCTCGAGCGCTGGCAGATCGGCGTCCCCGTCGTCGCCTTCGACGTCAACCTGTCGCAACTGATCGACCATCAATAAGCGGGAGAACGACCCGTCCGTCGTCCTCCGCTCACGTGGGTGCCAGGAAGCAGAACCCTTGGCAGGTCTCGTGGTCTACGCAGTTGCGGGGGTGAGGTGTTGCTTCGCGAGCCCAACCAGCTGCTCGAATCCCGCGGTATCCTTGATGGCCATGTCGGACAGTACCTTGCGGTCCAACAAGATATTGGCCTTCTTCAACGCATTGATGAAGCGGCCATACGTGAGGCCATGGGCTCTGGTTGCCGCGCTGATTCGCGCGATCCACAGCTGCCTGAAGTCCCGCTTTCGGTTCTTGCGGCCCGTATAGGCATACTGCTGTCCCTTGTCCACCGATTCCGTCGCCGAACGAAACAGCCGGCTTTTCGCGCCATACTGCCCTTTCGCCAGCTTCAGTCGTTTTCTTCGTCTCGCTCGTGTTTTGGGTCCACCTTTTGCGCGTGGCATGACTTCACACTCCCTTGTTGAATCCGATGACCGTCACTCTATTGATACGGCAGCAAACGCTCGAGCGCCGCGGTTTTCGTCTTGTCCACCACCACTGAGCCGCTCAGCCGCCGCTTCCGCTCGCGATTTTTGCTCGTCAAGATATGCCGCTTGCCGGCTTTCTTGCGCACAAACTTTCCCGTCCCGGTTCTATGAAACCGCTTACTGGCTCCGCTGTGTGATTTCATCTTCATAGCTCGCATCCTTTTCGGTTAAGTATCAGACGGTAGGTTACTTGGGAGCGACGATCATAATCAGGCTGCGTCCTTCCATGCGCGGGGCATATTCGATCGTGCCGGTCTCCGTCAATTCGGCGATCACTGAATTCATCACCGCCCGGCCCATTTCCTGATTGGCCATTTCGCGTCCGCGATAGGTCAGCACGACCTTCGTTTTGTTGCCTTCTTCCAAAAATCCCTTGATCTGCCGGATCTTGATCTCGAGATCGTGCTTGTCCGTCCGGGGGCGCAATTTGATTTCTTTGACCTGGGTCGATTTTTGGTGTCGCCGGCTCTGATGGTCTTTTTTGCTCAGCTCGTACTTATACTTGCCGTAATCCATGATGCGGCAGACGGGCGGCACCGACGTCGGCGCGACTTCCACTAGATCGTATCCGCCTTCTTGCGCCTGCTTGAACGCTTCCGGCGTCGGCAGGATGCCGAGCTGCTCGCCCTCCGGCCCGATCACCCTGACTTCACGTACTCGAATCTCGCGGTTCACCCGCAGTTTGGGAACGATAGGCCACCTCTCATGATGTAGGTGAAAGATGCTGCCGCTGCACTTCAGTCTTGAGCAGATCTAATGCACCGGCGACGGTCATGGTGCCGAGGTTGGCGCCGCTGCGTCCTCTGACGGACAGCGTGCCGGCCTGCACTTCCCGATCGCCGACGACGAACATAAACGGGATCTTCGCCTTTTCCGCTTCACGGATCTTGAGCCCGATCTTTTCATTGCGGAGATCGGCGTCGATTCGGAAGCCTGCCGCCTTCATCTGCGCCACAACCTGGGTCACGAATTCGTGCTGGTGGTCCGTGATCGCAATGACCACAGCCTGCACGGGGGCCAACCAGGTGGGAAACGCCCCGCCATAATGCTCGATCAGAATGCCGAAGAACCGCTCGATCGATCCCATTAAGGCCCGGTGGATCATGATGGGCCGGTGACTCTTTCCGTCCTCTCCGATGTAGTGCATGTCGAAGCGTTCGGGATTGTTGAAGTCGATCTGGACGGTCGAGCATTGCCAGGAACGGCCCAAGGCATCCTTGATCTTGATGTCAATTTTCGGACCGTAAAACGCACCTCCACCAGGGTCAAGGTGGAAGGCAATGTTGCGGCTCTTGAGGGCCGCCTCCAATGCGCTTGTCGCGAGCGTCCAGTGCTCTTCGGCTCCCACCGACTCCTTCGGTCTGGTGGAGAGAAACACCTCGAATTCATTGAATCCGAACGTGCGCAGAATGAAAAATGTGAAATCCAGCACGCGGCTGACTTCGGTTTCGATTTGATCGGGCCGACAAAATAAATGGGCATCGTCCTGCGTGAACCCGCGCACGCGCAATAGTCCGTGGAGCACTCCTGTCCGCTCGTAGCGATAGACCGTTCCCAGCTCACCATAGCGGATCGGCAGGTCACGGTAGCTCCGCAGATGCGACTTGTAAATCATGATGTGATAGGGGCAGTTCATCGGCTTCAGCTGGTACTCGCTGCCCTCCACTTTCATCGGCGCGAACATGTTCTCGCGGTAATAATCGACATGCCCGCTGGTCTTCCACAAATCCAGCCGGGCGACATGCGGAGAATAGACCAGCTCGTATCCATCCTTCAGATGCTGCTCTCGCCAAAAATTTTCGATCAGCAGCCGGATGGCAGCGCCTTTCGGATGCCAGAGGACCAAGCCGGGTCCGATTTCGTCCTGGACGGAGATGAGGTCCAGCTCCTTCCCGACCTTGCGATGATCACGGCGTTTGATTTCCTCCAGTCGGGCCAAGTGCGCCGTGAGCTCCGCCTCGGTCGGAAACGACGTCCCGTAAATCCTTTGGAGCATCGGATTGCGTTCATCTCCGCGCCAATAGGCCCCTGCTGTCGTCAGCAGCTTAAACGCTCCCACGTGGCCGGTCGAAGGCAGGTGTGGTCCTCGGCAAAGATCGACGAAATCCCCCTGGCTATACACGGAAATCGGCTCCCCATCCATAAAGCTTTGGATCAGTTCCACCTTGTAGAGCTCGCCTCGGGACTTGAAGAACTCCACTGCCTCCTGCTTGGTCATTTCACGACGTTGGACCGAGAGGTTTCTGGCGGCAATCTCCCGTGCGCGCTCCTCAATGTTGTCGAGGTCTTCTGGCGTGAACGGCCGCTCATAGGCGAAGTCATAGTAGAAGCTGTCTTCCAGCGCGGGCCCAATGGTCAACTGAGCGGTGGGGAAGAGTTCTTTCACGGCCTGAGCCATGATGTGTG
>Ga0207428_10004319_pt1 | contig 13574 bp, 10 predicted proteins | sample RhiMethybrSRZTD1_FD_187600 | JGI IMG/M metagenome (GOLD analysis project Ga0207428, IMG submission 187600) | Populus rhizosphere microbial communities from Tennessee, USA - Rhizosphere MetaG P. TD hybrid SRZTD1 (SPAdes) (version 3) | ecosystem: Host-associated > Plants > Roots > Rhizosphere >... | reverse complement strand
AGGGCTTGTTCGAACTTCCGAAGTTCTTCAGCAAACTGAGAATCCTTGAAATACGATCGCGCGAGGAGCGACGAGAAGCGGTCCAATAATTCCGGCACGTTCGAGCCGCCCCAGTGAATCGCCAGATATCGACGATAGAACGGCTCCGCTTCAGTGTATTTCTTCTGAAGCCGATAGGTTTCGGCAAGACCGTGCAGGCTATCCTCCAAACGATAGTCCACCGGGGTAAGTTTCTCCGCGTATTGCACGGCCTGCTGGAACCTCTGCGCAGCTTCCTCATAGCGGCCCGCAGAAAATGCCTGAAGCCCGGCTTCATTGGAAAGGATCCAGTTTCCTTCTTCCAGACTTAACTTCTGGAGCAACAAGAATTCGCCGCCTACCCGTGTGACCGCGCTGGTCCGACCTGGCATCAGACCATCGAGCGCCTGCTGAAACTCGGGTTTCAGATCGGCCAGATGGAGAAATCCAAGGTAGCCCCCGACTTTCGCGGAAGCGTCCGTGGAGTGCGCCTTGGCGAGAGCTTCGAATGAGACCCCATTTTGGATTTGAGCTCGCAGGTTAGCCGCTTCAGCTTCGGTTTGGACGGCAATCAGGCGGATACCCATGCGTTCTTCCTGCGGCCCGGATACCAGAGGGATGCAGAGGAGAAACAGCAGAGTCAACAGAAGAATTTGCTTCATATGAGAACTGTAGGCGCGGTCTACTGACCGTCCGCCAGGGTTCCACCAACCGTGGCATTACTGGACTGACTTAAGGCTAGTGACGGCAGCAAGGAAACAAATGAACCCAATATTGCCGAAACACGCAACCTGGACATTAGAAATCCTCCCGCCATGTTTTTCGGGGGGTCAAGAACGGCTAGATCAAAACACCGATGGAAACCCTTGTCAAGGGCTGGAACGCTCAGAGAGTCAACCGCTTAAGTGATGCCGAACTCTCGAAACATGTATTGAAAGAATGGATCGTGGATGTAGGTCTTGACGCGGTTCAGACCCGAAACGCACGTCTCGAAATGGTCGGACAGCTTACGCAGGACAACGGTTTCGCGGTCGTATTCCGATTCTGCCGCCAGATAGTACGAGCGTCTGCCCTGGACGGCATAGAAACCCGGGCTGACGAGCCGCCGCCCATAAGTGAGGTGTTCCGGAAAGATCCCAAGGTTAAATAGCATGACGTCGCCGACATGCTTGAAATAGGCGCGTCGGGTTTCGGGGAGCATTTGCTTCGCGGACTGGTCGAGCATGTCTGAGAAGGCGTCAAGCCGCTCTCCGGAATCCGTGGCAATGCGATTCAGGTTGTCCCGGTGTGCGAACTCCGTGAGCAAGTCAGTCAGATATTTCACAACCTCTTGATCCCGGTGGTTTAACTGGCCCATTCCTCGTTCGGTCAGCGTCCGGAAGAGGCTGCGCAAGGGGTGATTTTCGGGGATATCCTTTCGCGGCTGATGGATCATCTCAACCTTCCTCTGTACGTTTATCGGTCACCATCAGCGCGGACTGTAGTGATCTTCGCCTGCACACGTCGAAATTTTAGACGGACCCGGGAGGGCTTTTGGTGGCTTGGTCCGGGGTACTTTCTCCGGTCAGGGCAAGGGGTTACGTGGCAAGATTGTCGAATGAAGGATTCTTACCCTGACATTCAGAGTTTGAGGGCCAGAGAAACCGAAGTCGGTTCTCTGCGCGTTCTGCGGGCGTTGCCGCGGCGAATGCGGCGGACGGTTGGGGCGTGGTGCTTCCTCGACCGTTACGGTCCTCATCGTTTTACGTCCGGAACCCCTATGGACGTCGCGCCACATCCTCACATTGGCCTCCAGACGGTTTCCTGGTTGCTGCAAGGCGAAATCATTCACAACGACAGCCTCGGGTGTGAAGCGTTCATGCGCGCGGGACAACTCAATCTCATGACCGCCGGTTATGGAATCGCGCATTCCGAGGAAACACCGAAGGCGAATTCCGGGATATTAGATGGTGTGCAATTGTGGGTGGCTCTTCCAGGCGGCCGTCGCAACATGGCTCCGGCCTTCAACCATCATGCGGCCCTGCCCGTACTCGACTTTACCGCGGGTACGGTGACTCTCATTGCCGGCTCTTTGTCGGACCAGACGTCCCCGGCGCAAATGTTCAGCCCGATTATCGGTGCGGAGATCGCTTTCCGGACGCGCGAACGAATGGTCCTCCCTGTAAGGCGTGACTTTGAGCATGCCGTCCTTGTTCTCCGAGGAGATGTTCTCCTGGACAAACGGCCGCTCGAGGGCGGGACATTGCACTATCTGGGAACAGACCGCGACGAACTGCATCTCACCGGATCTATCGACTCTCGCGTGCTCCTGATTGGCGGCGAGCCTTTCGATGAGCCCATTGTGATGTGGTGGAACTTCGTCGGGGGCTCGGACGAGGAAATAGCGATCGCCCGCGAAGACTGGATCCACCATCAACGGTTCGGAGAAGTGAAAGCTTATCGCGGCGCTCGATTGCCTGCGCCGGACCTTGTGAAGATCATTCAATAGAGTGACGTTGACGAAACTCCCGGATGGAATTTCGTCAACGCCACCTTAATCGCCTATTTTCCGACTGCTTTCAACAGATCCCCTTTGGTCTGAGGGGTAGCGGAAGTATGCACGTTGATGTAGCGAGTAAAGTCCAGATTGAGCTTCTCGAGAATCGGGACCAGAGCCTTGACGTGATCGTTTGCCGGCTGACCCTCTGCAGGCAGAGAGAAGTCTCCCTGGAAGAGAACCTTCTCTTTCGGGAGGAACGCGATCAACAAGCCGTTCGAGTGAGGAACGGGGGAGACGTGGTACATCTCGACGGTGTGCGTCCCATCCGAGTAGACCTTCTTGCCTGAAACGCTCTCAATCTTCGCTTTCTTTGGATTCTTTGCCAGTGTGTCGTCCAGGAGCGTTCTTGGAGTGTTGAGGGCCCTGTCGAAAAACTCCTCATTGTTCTTCTGTGTGATGATCGTTGCGCCTTCGGCCACCATCGCCGGCAAGCCGCCCGTGTGATCGGCGTGCGGATGTGTGTTCATGACGTAACGGATCGGTTTTCCCGGGACCAGCTTCTTGATTTCCGCGATGTAGGCGAGAGCACGCGCTTCGCTTTGGCCTGCCTCAAGCAACATGACGTAATCCTTGAAGTTGACGACCAGCGAATCATAACTACCGGGTCCCGTGGTGAGTCTCCAGACACCATCACCGAGCATTTCGGTAGTGACAGTCAGAGGAGCAGGTGCTCCGCCGCGGCCACCGCCCGCGCCCGCCGCTGCTGGAGGGGCGCCCGGAGCCGGCGGAACTGCCGCGCCTCCCTGCGCACCGCGACCGCCACCACCGGCAGGTGCGGCAGCCGGTGCTCCTCCGGGAGCTGGAGGAACTGCGCCGCCGCCTTGACCGCCGCGACCGGCACCTCCACCAGCGCCAGCACCACCTCCGCCACCTGCCGGTGGACCACCAGCCGGAGCGCCGCCACCCTGACCACCACGGCCGGCGGGTGCAGGTTGAGGCGCGAGAGTCGCGACATCCGCAGGATTAGGCTTCGCGCCGGTCACGTCGACCTCGAAATAGGGCCATCCGCCGCGCGTTTGCACGATCTTCGTAGGAGCGAACACTCCGAGAAAGTCTTTCCAGCCGGAGTAGGTTGCGACGATGTGCATGTCGCCCATGATGTTGTCCCCCAGCCACGTCTCAACACGCACGACGAAGTTCTGTTCATTCACATAGCCGTTGATGACGTAATTCTTGCCGGAAGGCGCCTTGACCGTAGGGCTCCAGGTCAGAACGGTGTTCCCATCGACCTTTTTCTTGCCCACGGTCGCGTTGTTCGCAGCAGCGCCTTTCAGGAAACCCCAGGGCGTGAGGTAAAACTCGACGGAGCCTGCCCATGGTTGGGACACATCCGCTTGCTGGGGCGTAACTTGAGCAAAAAACGTTCCAGGCATGGGCTGCGTTGCGCCGCCACCCGCAGGATTGTTCGTCGCCCCAGTGTGACGCGACGTGGGGGCCGTGAGGTCGATCACGCGCACGTAGTTGGCTATGGGCCGCATGGGGTCATGAGTTCCCTTGCACATCGATTCGGCCGCGTTGGCGCCACACTGTTGGAACGCCACATCCTTGGCTGTTCCCGAATAGGTGATGGATTTCAGATCGCCCAACGCTCTTTGCGCGTTGGCGATAACGGTCTTGGCGTCCTGCGCCATCGCATTCACACACAGGAACGCGATGCAGATTGTGACTACAGCAAATTTTTTCAACACAGCTTCTTCCTCCTTACCTTTGAGCGGCAGATCTGCCGCTACCTGTGAAACTGCACGTATTCCTATCATGAATTAGGGGGGACGTTGATGGAATTGGCGAAGCAAATTCCATCAACGTCCCTCGATTCGACGCGATCCTCAGCGAACAGGCTCAGCAGCCGGCGCAACAGGCGTTGGATTCGGGGCTTTTCCGTCGAGCATATACACATACAGGCGAGGCTTGACTGCCGGCGTTCCGCTTGGAGGGGGCGGTAAGGGCGTGCCGGGAGGTGGAGCGAAAGGCGGTGCGCCAGGCAGCCCCTGGCCAGACATGACGGCGATGTATTGTTTGTTGTCCACCATGTAAGTGATCGGTGGACCTGCGGGGCTTTGTCCGAGTGCGATTTCCAGGAGCTTATCGCCCTTGTCCGCAGTGTAAGCGTAGAGACGAGCGGCCCCGGTCACCTGAAACACGAGATTACCTGCAGTCGAAAGCACGCCGCCACCGCTTGGACCGCCGACTGGCGCTATCCATTTTTCTTTCTGCGTTGCGGGGTCCCACGCCGACAACATTCCGCGAAGTCCAGCGGGACGCGTCGGGCCGATCGTCTTGGGCACGGCATTCGGCGGACGCGCGGGAGCTCCGGGAGCCGGGGGCCCGCCGAACAAAGCCCCCAGGTCGAGGCCCAGATTCATCGCTCCCGGGGTGAGTTTGAAATTGGGATCAGACGTAAAGTTGAACGTGCTGTCCGGGGCGATCGGCACGTAGACCAGGCCGGTTGAGGGATTGAACGCCATCTGAGCCCAGCTATGAGCACCGCCTCCGGAGGGCGCCACTGTCGCTCCGCGTTCAGCAGAGTAATAGGCCTCGGGGTTGATGTTCGGGCGGCCGGTCCTGGGATCGAAGCTCGTGACCCAACTTACCTTGGCGAATGGTTCGGCAGAAATGAACTCCCCATTTGTGCGATCGAGCACATAGAAGACGCCATTTTTGTTCGCCTGCATGATGACTTTGCGGACTCTGCCATTGATGCGAATGTCCGCCAGCATCAGATGCGCGACACCGTCGTAGTCCCAGATATCCCCAGGCGTCGCCTGATAGTGCCATTTGAGCGTTCCGTTGTCGGGATCGACAGCGAGAATCGATGCGACGTAGAGGTTGTCCATGGGCTTCGCCGCTTTGCCCTGTCGAATCTCGTTTGGCCACGGCGTGCCGTTCCCGGTGCCGACGTAGACGAGATCGAGATCGGGGTCGTACGCCATCCCATCCCAGACGGACCCGCCACCTCCCATCTTCCACCATTCTCCCGTCCAGGTTTTGGCGGCCTTTTCCAGAGCCGGATTCTCAAAAGGTTTGCTCGGATCGCCGGGCACCGTATAGAAGCGCCAGAGTTCTTTGCCGTTGTCCGCATCGAACGCGGAGAAGTAACCGCGATACGGAGGGAATTCCGCGCCGGCATTGCCAATGATGATCTTGCCCTTGACGACGCGCGGCGCCATCGTGAGGGAATACGCGATATCGCCCTTAGGTGTCGTGAGCACGGACCAGATGAGTTTGCCGGTCGCGGCATCGAGAGCTTCGAGGCGGCCGTCGATCACAGGAACGATGACCTTGTTCTCGTAAAGAGCGACACCCCGATTCACGACGCCGCAACAGATCCGATCGGTGCCGGGAATGTCGATCTTCTTATCGACCATCGGATCATAGCGCCACATCTCTTTGCCTGTTCGCGCGTCAACAGCGAAGGTGACACTCCAGTTCGTGATGCCGTAGATCACGCCGTTGGAAACAAGCGGCGTCGCCTGTTGTCCGCCGCCGCCGTTTCCCAACTCATACGTCCAGGCCAACCCCAGCCGAGCTACATTGGAAGCATCGATTTGTTTCAGCGGGCTATAGCGCTGCTCGGCGTAGTTCAGTCCGACCGTCAACCATTCTTCGCCGGTCTTTCCGGAGTTCTTAAGGGCAGCGTCCGTAACCTGCCGGTTCTGTAAGGAAAAAATCGTTAGTGTGGACAAGAGCAGTCCTGCGATCGCGACAGGCAATCGCCAACTATAGGAATGCCGTGAATGCATGCGAGCCCCCCTTTGCAAAGGCAATAACATTCTTGGTTGGCCGGCCCGCCCAGTATGTCATTGCTTCTTTTAATACGAGTTTGACAGACAAATGTTTCAATCCGTTGCAGCTATCTAGTCGAGCCAGCCGGCGGCGGTCTGTTTCTCGTGGGCAGTTATGGCGTTACGCATGAACATGGCAACAGTAACCGGGCCGACGCCTCCCGGAACGGGAGTCACCCAGCTTGCAATCTCTTTCACGCTGTCGGTGTCGACGTCGCCGACGATTATTGGGGCGCCATCCGGTCCCGCGATCTGATTAATGCCGATATCAATCACGGCGGCTCCCGGCTTAACCATATCGGCGCGGAGGAATTTGGGCTTTCCGACTGCAACGAGCACGGCATCCGCCCGACGCGAGTGCGCCGCAACCGACCTTGTGAGGTGATGACACACCGTGACTGTCGCGCCTTCCGCCATCAACATGAACGCTGCGGGTTTTCCGACAATCTCCGAGTGACCGATCATCACGACTTCGAGTCCATGCAGGTCCAGCCCCGTTTCCTTGATGAGTTCGACGGACGCCGCAGCCGTGCATGGCGCGAGCGCAAGATCGTTGTAGACGATGTCGCCTATCGACGCGGGGTTCATTCCCTCGAGGTCCTTGAACGGATGTATCGCCGAAGCGAGGGTGCGCACATTGATGTGGCGGGGAACAGGACGCTGCAGAATTACTCCAAGCACGTCGGAATTGTCGTTCATCGCAACCAGCCGCGCCTTGCATTCCTCCTGCTTGAGCCCGCTCGGCCAAATCTGCTCTTCGAACCGGATGTCGACCTTCCGGGCTGCGGTCGCCTGTCCACGGACGTAGACTGCCGCTGCCTTGTTCTCGCCGATGCTGACCGAAAGTATCCGACCCAGAGGACGCTTCGCCTTTGCAATGGCCACGCGCTCCGCGACATTGTTGAGAATACGGTCACGCACCGCGCGCCCGTTAAGTAGTCGATTGTCGATCATGCTCCTGGCGAAATCGAAGTCTACCAGCCTGTCGTTGTCGATCGCTCGAATTATGATTATGCTGTCGGCGGAGTAAACGGGAGGCAATCATGAACGTGTCGTGGCAGCGAGTCATTCAGGGCATGCTGATCTTTGTGGTCGCAGGCATTCCTACTATGGCGCTACAGGCTCCGCAGCGCAGCGTCCGAGACGGCGTTTACACCGGGCCACAGGCAACGCGCGGCCAAACAACATATCGAGCGAAGTGTGCGAGCTGTCATGGAAACGCTCTCGACGGCCGAACCGGACCGCCTCTTGCAGGCGCGGATTTCATTGCCACCTGGAGTAAAGAGCCATTGGCGGAGCTTGCGAACAAGATCATTCGCACCATGCCCAAGAACCCTGATCCCCGGCTTACTCCTCAGGAAACAGGCGACGTACTCGCGTATATGCTTCAGGCGAACAACTTTCCAACCGGCAATGCCGAGCTTGCAATGGATGAAGCGGTGCTGAAGCAACTGCGTCTCCCCGCTCCTGCCCCTGCCGCAACGGCCGCCGGCGCTACGTCGAACGTGCCTTCTCTTCCTCCATCCGGTACCGTGGCGCAGGTCATGCGCGGGATCCTGTTTCCAAGTTCGAACATTATTTTCACGACGCAAACCATCGATCCCGGTGCCAAGAAGCCTCCAGTGGAGACTACGGGAGGAATGGACTGGCTGACCTGGGGTGGAAGCGTGTACCCGGGATGGGACGTTGTCGATTACGCCGCGATCTCCGTTGCGGAGTCCGCGAAGCTGATGTTGACGCCTGGGCGCCGCTGCGAAAATGGCAGACCCGTACCCGTGACCGATCCTGATTGGATCAAGTTCACTCTGGAACTGGAGGAAGCAGGCAAGGCGTCTTACAAAGCATCCCAGACTCGGATTCAGGAGAAAGTCAGCGACTCCACCAATCAGCTCAATGAATCCTGCATGCACTGCCACCAGGCGTATCGCGGCAGGACCCATTGCGTTAAGCCGTAAGCTTTTTGTATGACGAAACTGCGGTTACTGATTACTCTCCTGGGGATTCTCCTTGCTGTCAACCTGAGCGGGCAGCAAGGAGGACGAGCTTCTCCGCCGCTGCCGCAACTGCCGCTGACCTTCGAGACCGCACAACAGCGGATCCGCGTGAGCGCCGTCGCGACTGGCCTCGCCAATCCCTGGAGTCTTGCGTTCCTGCCTAATGGCGACATGCTTGTTACCGAAAGGGCGGGACGGCTGCGCATCATTCGAGGCGGCACTCTCGATCCACAATCGATCTCAGGAGTCCCTCAGGTGCGTGTTACCGCCCTGGGCGGGTTGCTGGAGGTAGCCCTCCATCCTAAATTCGAAGACAACGGGTTTGTCTACCTTACCTACGCTAAAGGAATGGAAGGGAACCTCTCCACGACGGCGATGGCGCGTGGCCGATTGAAGGGAAGCGCGCTGGAAGAAGTGCGAGAGATCTTTGTTGCCAACACGCGGAGTTCTTCGGCTACAAACTTCGGCGGGCGAATCGCGTTCGACCGGGCGGGATATCTTTATCTGACGGTCGGCGAACGTCAGGAGCAGGATCGCGCGCAAAAAGGAGACGACCACGGCGGGAAAGTGCTGCGGTTGCGCGATGACGGCAGCGTGCCTCCCGATAATCCCTTCATCGGTAAGCCGGGCTATAGTCCGGAGATCTATTCTCTTGGTCATCGGAGCCCGCAAGGATTGGCGGTGCATCCGGAAACAGGCGCGATCTGGGAAAACGAGCATGGGCCGCTTGGGGGCGACGAAATCAATATCATCCTGCCCGGGCGGAACTATGGCTGGCCGGTCGTAACATTCGGAATGGACTATGACGGAAAGAAGATCAGCGATTCGACATTCCGTGCCGACCTGGAGCCTCCATTGATGTATTGGGTGCCTTCCATAGCGATCTCAGGAATGACGTTTTATATGGGGGACAAGTTTCCCAACTGGAAAGGGAACGCCTTCGTCGGATCCATGTTCGAAGGCCGCACACGAGCAACGGGACATGTACGGCGCCTGACGTTCGAACAGGGCCGTCCCATTCAGCGCGAACCGATTCTCACCGAATTGCACCAACGCATTCGCGACGTGCGGGCAGGCCCCGATGGGTTGCTGTATCTATTGACGGATGAGAACCCAGGGGCTGTCCTGAAGGTTGAACCCGCGCCGTAGCTATTGTTGCCGGACCACACTCAGCGGGGTCTCCAACGTGAAAACCCTTCCTTCGCCAACCTTGATAGATAGTCCTCGTTCCTCATACGGTTTGAAAAACTCGGGATCGACCCATGAATCCTTTTCGAAACCCTCGAGCGCGAAAATCTTGTAATCACCAGGAGGCAAGCCCTTGACCTCAAACCGGCCCTCCGAGTCGGTGGAGGTCGTCTTGTACATGTCGGTTCGGTACAAGCGTGCTGTGGACAAATCGGGGAGCAGGATTACGAACACGCCGGCAGCCGGCTGTTTGCGTTCGTCTTCGACGCGTCCGGTAAGTGATCCCGCATTCCTCGCGAGGACGATCTCCAGAACCTTATCCGGCTCCCCGGCGAAACGGAATCCCGTATTGAGAACATCCACGCCACCGAGCTTCGCAGACTTCACATAAACCCCCTGGAGCGAGTCCGGAATGTTGAGCGGAGGCGCTACGGGCGTGGTGAGCATGGGGAGAACATAGACGCGGGTATCATCCGTTCCGACGTTGGGAATTGAAAAAGAACCGCTGGGATCAACGGGCTGATTAGGCGATGTGCCCTGGGTTGGAGGACTGCTGCCAATCAGCATGGTCAGCCCGCCGGGTAGCGGAGTTCCGGGCGCCGCACCTTCCATCGTTACTCGAGTGGGCAAAGGAAAGCCGGCCGTAAGAGAAAGCGATACATTTTCCATATCGCGATTGCGGACATCGACGGTCGTCGCCGCATCCATGTTGCTGATGAAGGTTGCGAGATTGTACAAACCAGGAAGAACGTTGCGAATCACGAACTGACCGGTTGTCCCGTCCACGGTCCCGTTGTATCGATTTCCAGTAGCGTTCAATGCCGGCCGCAATTCTATATCGAGCGGCGCCATCTGGACGGTGCCCACCGGATCTCGAGTTACTGTCGTTCCGAACCCGCAGGGATCGTTAGGATTTTGCGTGGTCGGAACCGCAGGGACGGCTTGGCCTGCCGGAGAAGGTGGCGGAGGAGGAGGTGGGGGCGGTATGGGGCCGCCGGGGTTATTTCGAACCCGCGACTGCGGCGGCGGAATTCCGCGAACGGTACCGCACACGGTGAATCTTCGGATCGGCGACATCTGGGTATCCGCACCCTTGTATTCCGCGCCGGGACGAAGATCGATCGGTGCGGCGTTCTGGATGTACGGTGTCGATGGAAAATAGATGGGGCCTACATCCTGAGACTGCGCGTTCGCCGGATTGGTCGATGCAGTGATTACAGACTGCCCGAGGATCTGGCGCGGCGAGTTGTTCATTTGATACGGAGCGTTTTGATCCGTACGACCGCCGTTGTTCACAAGGAGTTGGGCGTTGGTCGAATTCGCCGGCACGATCACATTTACAAAATAGCGGCCGGCGGGAAGCCCGTAGAGGCGGAAGTCTCCGTTCGCATTGGTGCGAACCTGCTGGACCGGAATCAGCACGCGAAGTTCACCCTGAAACGTGGATTTCAAAGCTTGTACCTGGGCATTTGGCAAGGGCTGGCCATTGCTGTCCGCGACTCGTCCTGAGATTGAGGCTGCGGCAACCATGCGTACCGTTACTTCGGGAACCGGCTGGCCTTGGCGCACTTGAATCGGAACCCCGGGCCCGCCTGGCCATTTCTGACCAACTTCAGCAGGTGCGAAACCATCACGCCGGACGGAGATCTCGTACGCTCCGGGTGGAAGATTGGGGAAGTAAAAGCGTCCGTCGCTTCCCGTTGTTGTTGTCGTTGCTTCAAGAGGCCCACCGCGCAATTCGACCCTCGCTTTGGAGAGCGGATCACCGGAGGCATCTCGCATCACGACACCTTGCAGTGAAACTGTGGCCTGTTGGGAGAACGCGATTCCCTGGGCAGCGATGGCCAAAGCGACAAGGAGAATCATTCCGAACGCGTATCGCCTCATTGCCGGCCTCCCGGGATCGCAACGAGTTCGAGAGCACTCTGTTCGCCTTCGCCGACACGGACCATCTTCCCCCGACTTTCAACTTCGCGAAGAACTTCAGGGTCCTGCCAGGCGCCGTCCGCAATCTCTTCCCAGGCAAGGGCGCGATAATCGCCCAGTGCAATTCCGCTGATCTTGAATTTTCCGGACGCGTCAGTCGTCACATTTCTGTAAAGATCGTCACGATTCCGGTAGGCAAAATCCGGGACCAGTGCAACCTTCGCATTCGCCATTGCCTCGCCACGATCGTTCGTGACAACACCTGCGAGGGTACCTCCAGTTGCCAGAACGACCTGCAATCTCTGATCGGGATTGTGAGTCTCGAGGCGCAGCCCATCGTTGAGAACATCAACGTTTCCGTAGCGGATCGCCTTCACAAAAATGCTTCCCACGGGATCGCTCAGCGTCTGCGGCGTCCACGAAAATGTATTGATGAATGGACTGACGGTCACACGGAGGTCGCCGGGAAAGATACTCTGCAATCGGAATGTGTTGTCCGTGGCCTTAGCGTCAATTCCGCCGGTTGATGCCCCACCCAGAGAGGCGCCCACGATATCCGGGTTTCGGGAAAGACTGACCCGAAACGACGATTTCTGCTGTGGTGTCAGACTCGACGCGAGGTTGCCCTCGAAAACAAACTCTCCGGTAAGCGTGCCACCAGGCAACAACGTCAGCGAGACGTTTTCGAGGTTCTGGCTCCCCATCTCCACGGGCATGCGCGCGCCGAGCGGGATTGCACCGCCAGGGTTCAATCCCTGCGCGAGTAGTTGCTGGATTTGGGCAGCCGGGAGTCCTTGCAGGTTTGCCGGATTAGGAGCAGCAGGGTCGCGCATCGAAGATGCCGCATATAAGGCGTAGGAACCAGGTGCGACTCCGCGGATAACGAAGTTGCCAGCTTTATCGACTGTTCCATACGGAACGACAGCGGTCGCGGTCCACTCTCTGGGGTACAGACGAACCTGAGCACCCTCGGCTGGCTGTCCATTGACACCGTTCACCAGGCGGCCACGGATGTGAAAGGATTGAGTCCGAGCTCCCGCGAAGGAAAGCTCAATCGCATTGCTGGAACCAGGGCGGACATCGATCTTCTGTGCGCGCTGAGCATCCGACCCGCCTCCGTAGTAAATCGGTCTGTAGACTTCCTCGGTAAAGGATCCGTCAGCAAGATTCGTACGCGTTACAACCGGGGGCATCGCGTCCGATCGATGTCCACCGATGCCCGGAGGCGAGACGCTGTACATCACGTTCTGCCGTTGTGGGTCTTCGGGCACTGCCGAGACGTAGTACTGGCCTGGAGGCAACCAGAACAGGCTGAATTCGCCTTGATCATTCGTTTGCACGGCATTCAGCGTGTAGAGACGCTTTCGACCATCCTGATAGAAAGCTTCCATCGCCTGCACGCGAGCATGTCCCATCGGTTCGCCATCACTATCGAGAACCCGTCCCGAGATAGTGCCCGTCCGCGGCATCATCAGTCTGATGTCGCGGATCTGTTGATTGTCGGCGATCGGGACTGCGGTGCCGCGGCCCTTGAAGCCACGTTGCTGGTACTCCACGGGAGAAAGAGCGCCTCCCACCTTTGCAGCTCCGATGCACCAGTTTCCTGGCCGTACCTGTTTGAAAGAAAACCTGCCGTCTGGTCCCGAAGTCGACGTCATGCTTTCACCGCCGGACCTGCCACACTCGGTTTTCCGCATTTCCACGACAGCACCGGAAACCGGGTCACTGGTTCCGAGGATCGTCACGATACCCTCGACTGTGGCTGTACCTGGAGGCAGCTGCTGTTGCTGCGGCTGCTGCTGCAGCGTTTGGTCTGTAACGAATGGCAACGTTACATTGCCCGGCCCAATGAAAATTTGTGGCTGCGCCGCATTCGGAGGTGCAGGAGTAGGAAGGGGCGGAGGAGCCCCTCTAACCTGCATGAGAATTGCGCCTGCCAACAGAAGATGTTTAGTTAGCATGCTCGTTTGACGAATAGTAAGGCCCCACGGTTGACCAACAGAAAAAAATTCGTCGTCATCGATGGTGATCTTAGGGGGGCATTTTCAATTCGGAGTCTGTCCCCTTATCCGTTATTCTGACGCGCATGCGTACAAACAAACTTTTCCTTTTGGTGCCGGCCGCGTT
>Ga0207428_10004317_pt1 | contig 13576 bp, 15 predicted proteins | sample RhiMethybrSRZTD1_FD_187600 | JGI IMG/M metagenome (GOLD analysis project Ga0207428, IMG submission 187600) | Populus rhizosphere microbial communities from Tennessee, USA - Rhizosphere MetaG P. TD hybrid SRZTD1 (SPAdes) (version 3) | ecosystem: Host-associated > Plants > Roots > Rhizosphere >... | reverse complement strand
CGAATTACAATTACATGACCCGTGAGCAACGGCCGGCTCTTTGGCTGGCTCTGGATGTTGCGCTGGCGGGCCTCTACGCGTTAATTTTCGCGGTGGTAATCGACCAGGCGCTGGCATGGCGCGTGAGAGAAGCCAGCAAAGGAAACCCAGGATGACTAAAGCAAAATTCAATCGCGCGGTGCCCTATGCCGACGACGCGCTGAATCTTCCGGTAGCCAATGTCGAAGCGGCAATTCCCTTCTACGAACAGACTCTCGGTTTCCATGTGGTCTCGCGAAGTGATGCCCCTTTTAAGTCAGTCGTTCTTGAGCGTGATGCCGTTCAGATCGGATTGGCAGAGAACGGTGGTGATCCCGAGCAGGAAGGCTGTTACTTTGAAGTGGAAAATATCGAAAGTGCCTTCGCGGAGATCAAAGGAAAGTCTCCCGCCGACGGTGACATCGAAGTTAATCGACGTGGCAACTCGTCGCAGCGTGTCTTCTTCGTGGTGGCGCCGGATGGCCTGTGTTACATGCTGGGCGAACCTCAATCCCAGGCCTAACTTGAGAGGGAGAAAGAGGCCGTGCAGCCACGCGCGGCCTCTTTGGCTGTGACCAGAAGGTGAATCGCTATTGCGCCTGATGACAGACGTTAGGCATACCGATGGGATTGAACTGGAAGTGTGAAGCAACCACGACCGGTTGATCCGAGACCACCCGGACTGTGACAGATACATCAACGCCCGGATCAGCCGCGCTGGTCGGCATGAGCCAGCTGACGATCCGAGTATGAGCTGCCGTCAGCGGTACGTTTACGCCGTCCGCCTCACCGGGATATGTCAACACCGGCCCCGCTGTTCCCGGAATGTTGTGGCCCTGCAAGTTGTTGCCGTCTTTATCCAGAATATTCAGCGAAACGTTAGCCGTCGAAGCACTCTGGTTGAATACGTAGAGATCGGCTTTAGTGTTCGAGCCCGACTGCGGCAAGTAAGCCGGTGTACAAATCCAGACAAACGGCGGTCCGCCTGATGATGGTCCCGGAGGTCCTGTTGGTCCTGTTGGTCCTGTTGGTCCTGTTGGTCCCGCCGGTCCAGTTGCGCCAGTGGCGCCTGTCGGTCCGGCGGGCCCAACTGGTCCCGGCGGTCCTGCTGGTCCGGTGATGTTCCATGAGACACGCGTCTCGTTGTTGTGACATGCAGTGCTGGAATCAACCAGACGCATCCCGCCGTTGCCACCATTTATACAGGCTTCAAGTACGCCGGGGGTCATTGTCGCTAGTTTCGCCACGGGAACGATCAGCACAAACAAAGCAATCAGCGCGATGCTACCGATGAGAGTTCTGCGAACCCAAGTAGTCGTCATAGTTTCTCCTTTTGTGAGGCGCAGAGCCGCCCCGATTAGATTGTTGGGGGAATCCGCGCAATCTAACGGGACGCTGGCGGCTTGTCAAGATTTTCAGGATCAGCAGGCAGAGGTAACCCGCAGCGCAACCCGAAGGGTTGCGCCTGGTTGAGTCAAGTATGCGCGCCCATCCAGAAGCTCAAAGATGAGAAAAAGGCCCTGCGATTCAGCAAGGCCTTTCCTCTTAAAAACTTCCGTGTTGATTCTTATTTAGGCAGTAAGCTGCACTGGCTGGGAATGTCGCCGTTGAACTGGAAGTTCGCGCCCACGACGATTGGTTTGTCGGATGTGATTCTGACTGTAAATGCTACGTCAGTATCCGTGGCCGGCGTTGCGCTCGTATTAGGCATCACCCAGTCAACGTCACGTGTATGTCCTGGGGCGAGAACCACTGTGGCGGCCCCAGCTTCGCCAGGATAAGTCGTTGCGGATCCAGGTATCGTATGGCCGGCGAGATTGTTACCGTTGGCGTCGAGAATATTCACCGAGATGTTGGCTGGATCGGGACTGCCATTGAAGACATAGATATCATCTCTGGGGTTACCGCCCGAAGCTGGGCGATGCGCCGGCGTGCAAACCCAAACGAATGGTGCTCCGCCAGAGGATGGTCCCGGAGGTCCTGGCGGTCCTGCGGGTCCGGTTGCTCCGGTAGCACCCGTCGCTCCTGTCGCACCTGTCGGCCCCGGAGGTCCTGCCGGTCCAGTGATATTCCACGAAACGCGACTCTCGTTGTTGTGGCAGGGCGTAGTCGAATCAACCAGGCGCATATTTCCATTACCGGGATTGACGCAAGCTTCCAGGACACCGGGTGTCATGGTCGCAAATTTCGCGATCGGAACGATCAAGACAAACAAAGCAATTAAAGCAGTGCTACCGATTAGAGTTCTACGAACCCAAGTAGTCGTCATACTGTCTCCTTTGTGAGGCGCAGAGCCGCCCCAATTTAGATTGTTTGGGGGATTGCGCAATCTAACGAGACACTAACGGCTTGTCAAGATTTTTCAGGATTGAGCTATCGTTCCGTTTGATGTCCGACAAGCTTTAGCTGGTCGAAACCTGGCGACAAACTAAAGTTTCTCGGACATTTGAGCAACGCCGGAGGCGTGGGTACCGGATGGCGTTTATGCGGCTTTGCGTTTGCCCGCCAGGCTCTTTTTCAGGGCCGCCATCAGATCTATAACCTTACCTTCCTGGCGTTCGGGCACTTCAACCTGGACGACGTCTTTGTGTTGTTTGCGTTTTCTTTCAACCAGCTTGAGCAACTTCTCAGCCTGCTCGTCTTTGAATTCTTTCAAAGAGAGTTGCTTGTGAGAGTGCTTCGCAATCAGTCTCTCGAATTTCTTTACGGTTGCGGCCGGCAGCTTCTTCTTCTCGGGCAGGCCCACTTCGGCCGCGGACCGTATCTCATCGGCAAAACGCATTGTCTCAGCGCGCAGAATTCCGTTCTCGGGAAAGATCGCGACCAGATATTCTTTGCCGCGCATCACAAACGTGGCGATGCCGGCCAGTTTGCTTTTGGCCATCGTCTCAGCGAGTAACTTGTACGCTTTCTCAGAGCCTGCGGCCGGCGCCAGAAAGTATGACCGATCGAAATGGAGCGGCGGGATTTCTGCCAGTGAAACAAATCGCCGCAAATCGATGTCGCGGCTCTGTTCAGGGGCCAGCCGCTCGAGTTCCTCATCGGTTACGATCACATACTTGTCTTTCTCGATTTCATACCCGCGCACCATTTGATCGTCTTCGAGATCACGTTCCGTCTCTTGTGAATAATAACGACGGGACAAAGGCTCGCCTTCCGGGCTCAGCATCCGCAGGGGTACGCGATTGGTGCGATTGCCGGGATAAAGCTCGACGGGAACGCTGACCAAACCGAACGTAAGTGTGCCGGACCAGAAAGGCCGGGTGCCCCGGGCCTGGCCGTCAGCGTCCTCAGATCGTGATCTCTTTGTGGCCTTCTTTCGTGGCATGTTCAAAAACTTCGTGATCCCATCCGCTTACGAGGATAGTACTGCCCTCAGTTCAGGCTGCCTTCTTTTTCTTCAACGCTGCAATGCTCTTCGACAGCACCTTATCCAGTGATGTGGTCTTTCTTTTCGTCTTTACCAGATGCAATCTGGGCTTGTGTCCTTTGGCCTTCTTTTCAACAAATTCCATCACGCGTTCGCGATACTCGTCCTTGTAATCCTTCGGATCGAATTCTCCTTTGAGCATTTCAACCAGCTGTTTGGCCATGGTTAATTCTTTCTTGTCGGGCGCCCTCCCGGCCGGATGCGGCAGGTCCTTCGCTGACAAAACTTCTTCTGCGTGACGCAGAGTAAACAACAACAGATGACCGTGCTCCGCGCGCAGCGCGCCAACGTAAGACTGTTTGCGCATGACCCAGCGCGCCACGGCTTCCTTCTCCTGGTTCTTTAAAGCTTCTGCCAAAGCAAAGTACGCTGTCTGGTCGCCGTCAGGCCCGAGATAGTAAGGCCGATCGTAGTACTCAGGAGGAATCTCTTCGGGCGGCACGAATTGGGTAATCTTAATTTCGCGTGACTCTTCCGGCGCGAGCTTTTCGAGTTCTTCCTTTTCGAGAATGACGAAAGTGCCCGTCTCGACTTCAAAGCCCTTCCGGACGTCTTCGGTCATTACTTCTTTGCCGCCAGGTTCGACCATATGCTGCCTAACGCGCGTCTTGGATTTCTGGTCGAGAATATGAAACCGCACAGCCTGATCCTTTACGGCTGAATACAACTTCACCGGTACCTTTGTCGAATCGAGCTTCAGCTCACCTTTCCAGATTGCGCGCGCCGTCATTTCGCCTCCTCACCCGCTGAACAATCACAACCGACGCAAAGCACCTCGGTCGCCACGGTCGTCTCGGCACAGATCGAGCAGATAGCTCCATCACAGGCAACACAGCGAAACTCCGTCTGAATTACATACGTGTGACTGCATGCCGGACAGATTTCTGTGCCCGGATCTAACCACCATGGCGAATTCCGTTTAGATTTTCGCAAGCCAGTTGGTAACTAAGCATTTTCAGTTCCACAGAACGAGCTTAATGCTCTAATTTCGGCATAACATATTTGACGCATTACAGTTTGTATTTTGAGCGCCTGCTGCTTTGCATTACGCGTAACCTTTAGATCTCCAATCCCTGAGAGTCCGCGCAGCGGACGTCAGCGTAAACCGTGGGGTGTGAGCCCCAGGATCGCATCCGGAAAATCGATCAAAGCCTGCGAAGCGAAACAAGATCGTGATTTCAGGCGGAGCGAGCGCGAACCGCTGCGGGAATTCTCTCGTGCAGTATTTGATCCAACCGCTCAAAGTCGATCGGCTTTAACAAATAATCGTCACAGCCGGCACGGAGAGCCTCAGTCCGGTATTTGGCTGGATCATGCCCGGAGATAAGGATGATGGGAACGGCCTGCAATTCAGGACGGAGCCGTAACTCTTTGGTAACTGAGAGACCATTAAGCCCAGGCAGTTGCAGATCTATGAGGATGAGATCGGGAATCTTCTGCACCGCAGCCTCAACGGCGCGATGACCGTCGGCGGCCGAAATAACGGCATAGCCCTTCATTTCGAGCAGTACTTGCAACATCTCGCGAGAGTCCGCACTGTCTTCAGCGACCAGAATGGTAAGTTTTGGACATGGGTAGGCAGGGGCGCTACAGCCCGGGGAGGGTACCTGGAGGTTCCCGGTTAAGGCCATCTTACTCTCCTAAACCGAAGATGCTCTCGGAAGAGGAACTACTAAGCGAACAGATCGTCGAACTTTACTTCAATTGATCCGCAGCTTTTGTCGGGGATTTCTAAGAGCGTGCGAACTTTAGAACGGCCATTCGACCGGGTCTGTACGCTCCCGCACACTCGCAAACTATGCTAATTCACTAAATGGGTATATCCTTTGATTAGCGAAACAGTTCTTTAAAAACTCAACTCACGACATCGGATCCAAAGCTTTTTGCCAGGAGGCCTCCTTTTGCCGTCAGCTGCGTTAGCTAGCGTGACCGGAAACAAAGGAGGCGACCTATCCCCTACCAATTAGAATCCAAAAATCATCCGGGCAATCGTGTGCTCGCCGGGCTTTCTGACGAAGAATACGCTCGGATTGAGCCGGATCTTGAGCCGGCTTCGCTAACCTTCGGGGAAATCATCTATCAATTCAGGGGACCAATTGACCACGTCTACTTCCCGGAATCCGGGGTGCTCTCAATGGTCGGCATGGCCGGCGACGAGAATCCAATTGAAGTGGGTTTGGTGGGCCGGGAAGGATTGTCGGGCCTGCCCTTGTTTCTGGGAGTCCCTTATTCGGCAAACCAGGTGATCGTTCAGAGCGAGGGCACCGGCAGGCGGATGAATGCCGCATCTGCACGCGACCATTTTTCCCAAGGCGGTTCCTTCCACGACGCAATTCTGATGTTCACCCATGAACTTTTCCTGCAAGTCAGTCAGACAACCAACTGCAATCGCCATCATGAGGTCGAACAACGGCTGTCCCGCTGGCTCTTGATGATGCGCGACCGCGTTGAGTCGAACTCGCTACAACTAACTCAGGAATTCCTCTCCTGGATGCTGGGCGTGCGTAATCAGGCTGTAAGCCGTGCGGCGATGCGTCTCCAGAGTGACGGCTCAATCAAATACAGTCGCGGCGCCCTGACCATTGTCGATCGCAGCCAACTCGAACGCTCAGCTTGCGAGTGTTATCGAATGATGAAGGCACGCACGACCGTTCAGGTTTTTTAATGAGATCGTAGCGAGTTTTTTTGATTCGCGAAGACGGCTTATTGACGATGCCGTACAGACAATTGAAACGGGAGACATTTATGTTGCAGCACACGCCGAGACCACCACCTATGACACAAGAGCCGAGGCCGGCTAACAGGATCCTTGCCAATCTGCCTGACGACGAATTCGAGCAAATCAGTCCCAAGCTACGAGCCGTGAGCTTCCCCATCGGCGAATTTCTTTATATGCCCGAGCAGAAAATCGAACACGCATACTTCATAGATCGCGGGGTCGTTTCACTGCTGGCGGCGCTGGAGGATGGGGCGACTGTCGAAGCAGGCGTGATTGGCCCTGAAGGTGTAGCGGGAGTCTCGGTGATACTCGGTGCAAATTCGACACCGAATCAGGCCCTCACTCAAAGTCCCGTTGACGCGTGGCGGATTTCGGCCGCTGACCTGGTTACTGAATTTCGCAAGAGCGGAAAGCTACGTGACCTTATGCTTCGTTTTGTCCACACGATGTTTACGCAAGTGACCCAGACAGCAGCCTGTAACCGTTTGCACACGCTCGATCAGCGGTTGGCGCGCTGGCTTTTGTTGATTCAGGATCGAGTCGAAAGTAATGAATTCACTCTGACCCAGGAATTTCTTTCGCGAATGCTCGGCGTGCGACGCGCCGGCGTCACGGTGGCGGCGAACGATCTCAGGCAGGCGGGCCTGATTCAATATCGCCGTGGCGATATTGTGGTTGTCGATCGTCACGGCCTTGAGAAGGTCTCGTGTGAATGTTATCGAATCGTGAAGCATGAATACGACGCCTACCTGCAAAACTAGCTGTTTGGGATGTTCGCTCCTCACCGCATGAGCGCAAACGTACCGACAGCTTCTATGTAAAGAGGAGAGACTTGGAAATAATCTCGGAGCAAATCAAAACCAGCTCGGTAAGTTTAGGAGCGGAAGGAACTCGTTTGCGGCAAAAGATTGATAATACGATTCTGGTGGTCGAGGACATCGCGGAGATCGCGTTGCACATGAAGCGCCGGCTGATTGAAAGAGGTCATAACGTGATCTGGGTCCAGGATCCAGGGGACGCGATTCAAATCGCAGAGCAGAATTCTCCATCAATTATTCTCACGGATCTGGAGTTACCGAAACTCGAGTTGCTCCTGGAACTCGTGAGTCAGCATCCACATTTGAGATTGCCGGTTGCAGCCATTGACCTCAATCATTCTGAATCCAACGATGGTCGGGTCAAGATCCTTCCGGATTTTGACGCGCTCGAAGAATTCGTCCACGCTTTGTGATCGACTCAATCCCGTATCGGCTGAAACCGTCCAGACGATCTTCAGAGACTCTTAACCCAGGCGATCAAGTCTGGGTAGTCCGGGAGAATATGAAGACCGACACCATCAGCATAATGCCTGAGGCTCACGGAACTCGCACTGCTCGCTTGCAGTTCACATTCCTGCTTTGACCTTCGGTTTTTGTTTTTCAACTAATGATTGTTGCAATAAGGATCCGACGGATGGTTCATGTCGGGCTAAAGTGAGATTGATAAGGGAGTAATCACAAGAATTCAGAGCGAACAACACGAATTTTGGCAAATCGCAACACTCGTTCGAACCAAAATCGCTGGACTCTCTGCGTACTGTAGCGTACGGTATGAGCATTAATGAAGAGAACCCACCCATCAGTTTTTACGTTTGATAGGGTTCTGGACAGATTCGGCTTCCTTCCCGGCGCGGGCCCCAACGGACACCGAACTGATTGTTATTGGGCCGAATTGTACTTGCTGTCGAGGAGGAAGACGTGAACGTTCTGCTGGTAAACCCTGAGTTTCCCGAGACATATTGGAGTTTTAGACATGCGCTGCCTTTTGAAGGAAAGCGCTGTGTTTTTCCGCCCCTGGGCTTACTGACGGTCTCGGCGCTGCTGCCCAAGTCCTGGAATCGACGACTGGTTGATCTGAATATCGAAAAACTTCGCACCGCCGACATCGAATGGGCCGATATGATCATGGCCACCGGGATGCTGGTGCAAAAGGACTCGCTTAGAGAAGTTGTGAAGCGCGCTAAAGCATTGGGCAAACGCGTCGTTCTGGGTGGCCCTTACGTTACCAGTACTCGCGAACAACTGCCGCCCGCGGACCACCTGTTTCGCGGCGAAGCAGAAACGACACTACCGCAGTTTGTTGAGGATCTGGCGCGCGGCGAAGCTAAGGCAGTGTATGAGGCGCCCGAACGACCGCAGCTTGCCCTCACGCCCATTGCTGACTTTGCTCTGGCGAATATGAAAGCCTACAGCGCGATGTCGGTCCAATACTCGCGGGGCTGTCCTTTCTCGTGTGAATTCTGCGACATCATCGAAATTTATGGACGTGTTCCCCGCACCAAGAGCAACCAGCAGATTCTTGCCGAGTTCGACACGCTGCGCGACCTCGGTTGGCGCGGACAGGTTTTCATCGTGGACGATAATTTCATCGGTAACAAAAAGAACGTGCGCACGCTCTTGCCTGAGTTGGCGAAGTGGCAGAAAGAAAATGGGTTTCCCTTCTCGCTGATCACTGAGTCAAGTCTGAATCTCGCTGACGATGAAGCACTGCTGCAAAATATGCGGGAAGCTAACTTCGTCCGGGTATTCATCGGCATTGAAACTCCGGTGGAAGAGAGCCTGCACGAAGCTCAGAAGTCCCAAAACCGCGGCAACCTGCTCGACTCAGTAAAGACGATACAGCGTTACGGCATGGAAGTAATGGCCGGATTCATCGTTGGGTTCGACAACGATCCGCAAGATATTTTCGAGCGGCAGATCGACTTCATTCGGAAGAGCGCCATTCCCATCGCGATGGTCGGATTGCTCAATGCGCTGCCCGACACCCAGCTGTGGAGGCGACTCGAGCGCGAAGGGCGATTGCTGGGCGAAGATGCTTCGGGAAACAATACGGTCTGCACTCTCAACTTCAAGACCCGCATGGATCCGGACTTTTTGATCCAGGGCTATCAGACCATCATGCGCACCATTTACAGCCCGCGTGAATACTACGAACGGGCGCTCGATTCCATCCGCCGAACTGGTCAGCAGCTGTCAGACCCGCAATACACGCACATTAGCGGAATCAAAGCGCTCACGAAAATTCTGTTGAAGTTGGGTGTAATCGACCGCGAACGAAGAGAATTCTGGCGCTTCTTTACGCATGTGCTGATACGTCACCGCGACAAATTCACCGACTCACTGCGCCTGGCAGCGGTTGGCTATCACTTTCGCAAGTTGAGCGATGCTTACGGTGACGGCTCAGCTTAGAAGGGCTTTGCCCAAAGATTGTAAACAGGCTGCCAGCCTGCTGATGTTGTCGGCTCATTCTCAAGACTCTTGGCCGACTCTACAACAGGCTGGCAGCCTGTTGTATTTTCCTGGGCAAGGCTAACCAAAACGGGGTCACTCGTTGTCAGAGTTCTTTTTGGCCTTCTTGTCGGTGAAGAGAATGCTGGCGCCGAGGACGACGGCCGCCACCGCCGCCATGAGAAAGAAGATTGCCGGCAATCCTGGATAGCCGAAGATCTTGAACGACGTTTCGACTCGCATCATTAAAGCCGCACCTACAATCAAGGAAGCCAGCACTAATCCCAACGTGATTCGATTGGCGATTTTCTGAAGCCCCTCCAGCAGGACCTTTTCATCAAAGGCATTGACGCCAATCTCGAGCTCGTTATTGCCCACGGCATCCAGAATCCTGTTGACTCGAGTCGGAAGCTTTTCGACGAAGTCCTTGACTTCGATCGCCCGGTTCAGGACTGAGCCCGGTTCAAGGCTGTGCATCATATGCCGCGTCAGGATATTCGAGGCTTCGTCGCGAACGATCGCGTTTGGATCTAGAGTTGGATCCAGAACTTCCACCACTCGATCCAGATTCATCATGGTCTTGGAGATCATGGTGAATTCCGCCGGCATGCGAATCCAACAATCGGCGGAGATCTGCGCAATCTTGAGGACCATCTTCCCCGAATTGAGACGGCCCAGCGTGCGATCGGAATTCTGGGTAACCAGGTTCGCGACGCGCTGCAGATAGTCCTTCTTGTCAAAGTTTGCCTTAGGCTCGCCCATTCTCATGGCCGCTTCGGCCGCCTCGTCGCCACGTCCTTCACTATTCGCCAGGAGGAGTCGCAGGAGCTTCTCGCGAAAACTGGCGCCAATGTGCGCCACCATGCCCAGGTCGAGCAACGCAACCTGATCATCGTCGGTGAGGAAAACATTCCCGGGGTGCGGATCGGCATGAAAAAATCCGTCCACCAGGATTTGTTTAAGATAGGCACGAAAAATTTCTTCCGCCAGTTCCCTGGTATCCAATTCCATCAGACGCAACGGACTGATGTCGGTGATCTTCCGGCCCCTAATGAAATCCATCGTGAGAACGCGCGAAGTCGTGTAGTCATCAACGGGTTCGGGGATGACAATGTTTTCATATTCGCGCAGACTCTTCCGCAGCCGCCGCAAATTGTCCGCTTCTCGCTGAAAATCAAGCTCGCGGCGCAGGCTGCGTCTTAAGTCGCCCAGCATGTTCCCAAATTCATAGCGCTTCCCGACCTCCGTGTGCGCGTCGATGAAATCGGCAACCTGGGCCAGCGCCTCCAGGTCCTCAACTATTATCTCGCGCACCCCGGGACGCTGAACCTTTACCACTACGCGACGACCGTCGCGCATCGTGGCGCGATGAACCTGGGCCAGGGATGCAGCCGCCAAAGGTGCAACGTCAAATTCCCCAAACAGCTTCGAGATGCGCCCGCCTAATTCCGACGAAACGATCTGCTCGACCTCTTCATATGGAAACGGCTCGATCTGATCCTGCAAACGCGATAAAGCTTCAAGATAGGGTTCCGGCAATAAATCTCCGCGGGTGGAAAGTAGTTGTCCCAACTTAATGAAAGTAGGCCCAAGTTTCTCGAGGTCATCCGCGAGCTCTTCAGCTTGTGGAGCTTTGGTTATTTCTTTGGATTGAGCTCCCGCCAGGACAACTGCTGACTGATCGACCAGATCAGAGCGGCCGTACTTGACCAGCAAAGCCACGATATCGGCGTAGCGTTTCAGCCGTTCCGGTTTGAGTAACTCTGGTTTGAGTAACATCGCCATGTCTTTAACCTTGTGGTGCTCGTGCCCGACTCAACAGCAGACCAAAGCCCGAAGCTACAATCGCCAGCACTGACAGAAAGCTCAGCCAAAACCATCCGGTTAGTTGTGCCGCGATAAGTCCTGAGGCATCCCGGACGCGCAGCCATTGGTTGCTCATCAAGAAAGCCGTCACGCCGCCGGATACGATACCTACCATCGCAGGCAGCAGCGGTTGTTCATTGCGCCGGCGCAGAACCCCAACCACAATCACTGCCAACATCAGGAGCGGAACCAGCCAGAGCAACATTTGATCGTGGCGGGCGAGATCCAATCCGCTCAGATTGTCCTTTGCGCCGGCGCAACTGACCTGTTCCCATGGCAGAAAGAAGCAGACCAGAACAATGAGCGCTGCGCTAATGTTTATTCGTCGCAACATGTCTTTCATTCCCTCTCCCTCTGGGAGAGGGTTGGGGAGAGGGACTAGCGTGGCAACAATTCATTTCTCTAATTCTCCTTCGCCCTCACAAACCCCTAACGTGTCAGAACCGGAGCGGTAGCGACGGGATCGAGACGAAACCAGCGCGTTGATCCGGTCGCTACGGGTTCTGGTTCTGACACTTCGTTCCGTCTCGGTTCATCCGTCACCCCTCAAAGCCCACCCTATTCCGAGATCTGCTCCACGACTCTTCCGGTCGCAGCTGTCTGTCCCAAACGGGTCGCGACGTCAGCCTGGGCGATGATGCCCAGCAATTGATCGTTACTGCCGATTACCGGAATGCGACGAACCTGGTTCTCCTCCATCAGCTTGAGCACTTTGTTAACGTCATCAGTTTCTCTGCAACTCACGACGTCATCCGACATCACGTCTGCCAGACGAGTGGTGTTTGGGTCGCGGGCCTCGGCAATCACCTTGATCGCCAGGTCGCGATCGGTAACGATGCCGGTCAGCTTCCTGCCCTCTTTGTCGGCGACAATCGGTATCGGACCGACATCTTCTGATTTCATCAACTGTGCCGCGGTGATTACCGTGTCCGACGGTAGACAGCACTCGGGATTCTTAGTCATGATTTCGCTGCATTGCATTTTTCGTTGACTCCTTGGTTTTTAGGTACGCACACCTTCGGGCGTGCCTGGTAATGGCACGAGCGCGCCTGAGGCGCGCGCGTACCTGGGTTTCCTATTTAACCCGCTGCCCCTGGCTTTCAGGTGAGCTTCGCCGCGAATCTCAAGACGGCGCGGTTTGCGCTCCTCTCGCTTAGCCACAGGCAACGTAATTTCCAGGACGCCATTGCTAAAACTGGCGTTGGCATCCTCAGCCTTTGCGCCTTCAGGCATCGGCACTCGTCGATAGAATCTCCCGTAGCTGCGCTCACTGCGGAAATACCCTTCACCTCTTTCATCGTGTTCGTTCTTGCGCTCGCCTTCAATCGTGATTCCATCATTAGCGATTTCGACGTTCACATCGTCTCTGGTTAAGCCCGGCAAATCCGCGCGCAACACAAGTTCATCGTCACGCTCGAATATTTCAACCTGGGGCGACCAGGGTCCCTGCGGCAATTGGGCTTTGTCCAGCATTGGCGTTAACCAGCCGCGACCACCGAAGTCTTCAAAGAGACGATCCATCTCTTCACTAAACCTCCGCACGACATTGATTGGTGTGGCTGCGAGACGGCCGGCTACATCCTCGACGTTGCGGTTCTGCAATGCAGTCGGTACACCGTTGGTTTTTCTTTTCGCAGTATTGTTAGTCTTCTTTGCCATGTTTGCCTCCGTTCTCTCCCGCTGAATATCCATTCCGATGAACCTCAGCGATATATTCACTTTGACCGTGCATTCAAAAGCTGTCGCTTTCGCGTACACATGCACTCCTCCAGCGTTCGGTTATGCGTGACACAACCCGGATTTTTCGAACGCTGTTGAGGTTCTGAAATTCCTGGTGCAACTAGAGTGCCGGGAACGGGCGCACAACGGTCGCGGTTGCAACGCTCAGCTTCAGTCTTAAAATGAGGTCCTTCAGCCTGGAACAGTCGGCCCGGAAAGAATTTTGAAATCAATTCTGGTAGCATCGGGTCGCTAATCGGTACGCACGCGTCTCGCGTGCCGCCATGACAGAGCGCCCTGGCGCCCTTCGAAAAACAAATGAGCACCCCTTCGCCACAACACCTAACGCAAATAAAATCAACTGAAGACATTCGCGCGCAGTTTCCTGCGCTCGAACGTGAGCACAACGGACATCCGGTTGCGTACTTCGATGCGCCCGGCGGCACACAGACGCCACGAGGCGTGGTCGACGCGGTCGCGGATTACCTGCTCAATCACAACGCGAATACCCATTGGGAATATCCGACCAGTCACGAAACGGACGAGATTCTTGAATCA
>Ga0207428_10004315_pt1 | contig 13578 bp, 11 predicted proteins | sample RhiMethybrSRZTD1_FD_187600 | JGI IMG/M metagenome (GOLD analysis project Ga0207428, IMG submission 187600) | Populus rhizosphere microbial communities from Tennessee, USA - Rhizosphere MetaG P. TD hybrid SRZTD1 (SPAdes) (version 3) | ecosystem: Host-associated > Plants > Roots > Rhizosphere >... | reverse complement strand
CGGCTCACTCCTCCTCACGGCGGCGCGCGATCCGGGTTTCATCCTCAGCCGGAAAGTCCACGCTCTGGCCACAATCCTGGCTTCATCGCCCGCTCTGGGCTGATTCATCCTGGCGGGAGCGTGCGAAGAGGCGGCCCAGGGTAACCGCCAGCCGCAGCGCGTACGCGTCGCGTGGGTCGGTTGGGCTGTAGCCGGTCACCTCGTGTATTCGGCGTAGCCGGTAGCGGACCGTATTGGCGTGAACGAACAGGGCACGGCCGGCCGCCTCCACCGAGAGGCCTTGATCCAAGAACGTGACGAGCGTCTCAAGCAAGCCGCCGCCCGCGGCTTGCAGAGGCTCGTAGATGTCGTTGGCGAGCGCCCGACGCGCATGACCATCACCGGAGAGTGCCCGCTCGGGCAGCAGGTCCTGGGACGCTACCGGCCGCGGGGCCTCCGGCCAGCCCGCGGCCGCGCGATAGGCCGAGACCGCTTCTCGCGTACTCGTCGCCGCGTCCATCAAATGCTCGACCGGCGGTCCAACGATCACCGCGCCCGGGCCAAACAACGTGACAAATCTGCTGACGATGTCCACCGCGCGATCAGCCGCGTTGACGGGGGAACCGCCCAACACGACGACCATGCGGTCGCCTTGTACGGCGCCGAGCATGTCAGTCCCTGCGATCGCGGCAGTATGCCGAATCGCCTCCAACGCTTGAGCGGGCTCCATCTGCGGAGCCGGCCCGACGACAACAACCACACCGGCGGACGAGTGCCAACCGAGGGTCGACGCGCGGGACAGCACTGTCTCGTCGGTCTCTCCACGCAGCACGGCGTCCACGACCAGGGCCTCAAGCCGCTCGTCCCAGGCCCCTCGAAGTTCGGCCGCGCGGGCGTAGATCTCGGCTGCCGAGAAGGCGACCTCCCGGCTGTACTGATCGATCGCCGCATGCAGGATGGGCCGGTCACCCCTTGGCATCAACTCATCGATCTGCTTTTCGACGACCTCGATGGTGGTCCGGACCAGCTCAACGGTCTGATAAAGGGAGATTTTGCGCGCGAGCTCGCGCGGCGCCGACCCGAAGACCTCAGAGGTGCTCGGCATCTCTGGACCAGGAGCGGCGAACCACTTCACAAAGCCATCGATGCCAGCCTGTGCCACCAGCGAGATCCATGATCGGTGCTCCGCGTCCAGCCTGCGAAACCAGAGGTGCCGCTGCTCCATCTCCGCGATCGTCGCGGTGGTCATCTTGTCCGTGACACCAGCAAGTCGTTTCGCGATCGTCGCTCGAGTCTTGGCCGACGGGAGCAAGGACCTATTGATCCCTCGAGTGCTCGCGGCCATAGGCTGACTGTAGTGCCGAGTTGTCAGCGTCTCAGCGGGCTATAGCCTGCTAAGAGTCTGACAAGTCGGGGACGATTCGGAGGCCGGCCGACACGTGAGTGATCTTGAGCTGCGACCACAGGAGTACCTGTGTGCGGGACGAGTGGGCGGTGGACCTGAGGAGCTGCTGCTGACGGCTCGCCGGGTATATCTCGGCAAGACCACCGAAGTGTCGCGCGCGCTCCCAGACAGACTGATCCGCATGATCGGGGCGTGGTGTTTCCTTGATCATTACGGACCCGAAGACGTTAGTGGCACGGCTGGTATGCAGGTCTGGGCGCATCCTCACACCGGCCTGCAAACCGTCAGCTGGCTGTTCGACGGCGAAGTCGAGCATCGCGACAGCCTCGGCTCGCAGGCGATGGTACGGCCGGGTGAACTCAACATCATGACCGCCGGCCACGGCATCGTTCACAGCGAGATCTCTCAGCCAGACAAGCCACCGACGCTGCACGGGGTGCAGCTGTGGGTGGCGCTGCCAGATGCAATGCGCGGTCGTGAACCCGCGTTCGAGAGTTACGCAGACCTGCCGGATCTTGTTCGGCCAGGAGTTGTCGGGAAGGTGCTGATCGGCGAGGTCGCCGGGACGAGGTCGCCAGCGATCGCCTATTCGCCACTGTGTGGTGCAGAGCTCAATCTTGCGACCGGCGCCGATCTTGTCCTCGACGTTGAAGAGAGCTTCGAGTACGGCATCTTTGTGGTCGCGGGGTCAGTGGTTGCAGAATCGACGGCGGCCGAGGTCGACCAACTGGTCTACCTCGGCAACGGCCGGCGCAGCATTCGCCTCCGTAGCTCGGCCGGCGGCCGGGCGATCATGCTCGGCGGTCAGCCCTTCGACGAGGAAATCGTGATGTGGTGGAACTTCATCGGCCGCAGCCATCAAGAAATCGTGGAATTCCGGACGGCCTGGGAGATGCGCGACCCGCAATTTCCACCGATTGTCAGCCGTGCGGAGAAAGTGATGGAGGCGCCTCCGATGCCGACGGTGCACCTCAAGCCGAGACCACGAAGGAGCCGGCCAGAGTGAACCCGGTGCAGGCCTTGCGGGAGATCGGATTCCTGCTCGAACGCTCGCGCGCTGACACCTATCGGGTACGTGCCTACCGCGGTGCGGCCGACGTCATCTCAAAGCTCAGTGAAGAAGAGCGCCGCGATCATCAGGATCAGCGCACCTGGTCGAAGGTGCCGGGGGTTGGTCCCAAGACGGCGACAGTGATCATGCAGGCAATGGACGGCCAGGTACCGGAGTACCTGCAGAAGCTGCGTGAGGAACGGCAGCCTCTTGTCGAGGGCGGGCTGACTATGCGTGCATTCATCAAGGGTGATCTCCACTGTCACTCGTCGTGGTCCGACGGTGGCAGCCCGCTCGAGGAAATGATGATCACCGCGCGGGCACTCGGTCACGAATACTGTGCCATTACTGATCACTCGCCGCGGCTTCAGGTCGCTCGTGGCCTGAGTGCTGAGAGATTGCGCAAGCAAATGGCGGTTGTGGCGGATCTGAACGAGGTGATGGCACCATTCCGCTGCCTGCAGGGCATTGAAGTCGACATTCTGGAGGACGGAGGTCTTGATCAAGAGGATGGTCTGCTGGCCCAGCTGGAGGTAGTCGTCTCAAGCGTCCACTCCAAGCTCCGCTCGGACTCGGAGACGATGACGCATCGGATGGTCGGTGGAATAGCCAATCCGCGAACCAACATCCTTGGTCACTGCACCGGCCGCCTGATCGAGGGAGAGCGGGGCACCCGGCCGGAATCGGCCTTCGACGCCGAGGTCGTCTTCGAGGCCTGCCGCACCTTCGATGTGGCAGTAGAGATCAACTCCCGCCCGGAGCGACGCGACCCGCCAACCAGGCTGTTGAAGATGGCGATGGACATGGATTGCCTGTTCTCCATCGACACCGACGCTCACGCACCTGGACAGCTTGAATTCCAGATCTATGGCTGCCAGCGGGCCGAGGATCTGGGATTGGATCCAAGTCGGGTGATCAACAGCTGGCCAGCGGATGAGCTACTGGACTGGTGCAGCAAGGCGTAACTGACTGCTCAGGCGGGGATGAGACAAGTCGTCCAACCGGTTGCGGATAATACCAGTCACAAGCTGGTATAGCCTGTGGCCTGCCTGCTCAATGGAGGCCTGCCTGCGCAATGAAAGGATGTGATGACCGTCGGAGGTGATGACCGGTGAGTGAGGACGATCAGCGATTCGAGAAGTCGGTGGGCCCGCGGCCGGTACCGGTCTTCTTCCTCTCCGACAGCACTGGCATCACTGCCGAGACGATGGGCAATGCTCTGTTGATCCAGTTTCCGAACCTCCGGTTCGAGCGGCGGCTCATTCCGTTCATTTCCACAGTCGAGGAGGCCCGTCGAGTGGTAGCGATCTTGGATGCCGCCGCGGCGGGTCCGGTAACGCCTTTGGCTTTCTCGACCACCGCCGTGGAGGAAGTCCGCCAGGCGCTCTTACTGACCAAGTGCCCGCTGGTCGACTTCTTTGAGCTGCACATGGAACGAGTCGAATCGATCCTGGGAGAAAAGGGGATCCGGGTGGCAGCGCGGTTGCACGGTATGGGTGACGTGCAGCGTTATAACGCGCGGATGGCCGCCGTCGAGTACGCCATCGAACACGACGATGGGCAGAGCATGCGAGCGCTGGACAAAGCAGACGTGATCTTGGTTGCCCCGTCCCGCTGCGGAAAGACCCCAACAACGATGTACCTGGCTCTACAGCACGGGATCTTCGTCGCCAACTACCCGTTGGTCGATGAGGACTTCGAATCTGCTGAGCTGCCGCGCCCGGTGCGCGGCTTACGCAAGCGGTGCTTCGGCATGACCACGACGCCGGCGCGGCTCAGTCAGGTCCGGAACGAGAGAAGACCCAATTCCCGCTATGCCTCACTGGAGCAATGCTCCTACGAGCTGCGCCAGGCCGAGTCGATGTATCGCAATCATCGCCTGCCTGTGATCAACTCCTCCGCGAAGTCGGTCGAGGAGATGTCCACTGTGATCTTGCAGGCCCTCAGCCAGAAGCCCTGAGCCGACAGAAGGGACCACCATGTCTGAAACCTCGACCACCTCGACCATCGCGTGGTTCTCCGATCTCGGCCTCGCCGATCTCGACCAGGTGGGCGGCAAGAACGCATCGCTGGGCGAGATGGTCCGAAACCTCGCTTCCGCAGGAGTACGCGTACCCGACGGCTTCGCCACTACTGCGGACGCGTACCGCCACTTCATCTCCGAAGGCGGTTTGGCCGAGATGATCAACACCGAGCTCACCGCGCTGGATACCGAGGATGTCGAGCAACTCGCAGCGGTGGGTCGCAGGATCCGAAATGCGGTAATCCGGCAACCGTTGCCTGCCGACCTGGAGGCCGATATCCGCAATGCCTACGCTCGGCTAGCCGGCGGATCTGAGGGATCCGACGACGATGGGCTGTCGTTCGCGGTGCGGTCCAGTGCCACTGCAGAAGACCTGCCAGACGCGTCGTTTGCAGGTCAGCAGGAAACGGTTCTCAACGTCCGCGGCATCGACGCGATTCTGACCGCGATCAAAGAGGTCTTCGCATCTCTTTACAACGACCGCGCCATCGCCTATCGGGTCCACCATCGGTTCGAGCACAGCGCGGTCGCGCTATCGGCGGGGGTGCAGCAGATGGTCCGCTCTGACCTCGGTGCATCCGGGGTGATGTTCACCATGGACACCGAGTCAGGCTTCGCAGATGCTGTGTTCCTCACGTCTTCCTACGGGCTCGGGGAGGCTGTCGTCCAGGGTGCGGTGAACCCGGACGAGTTCTATGTCTACAAACCGTCATTGCGGGAGGGCCGACCAGCAATTCTCAAGCGGGGTGTCGGAAGCAAGGCAACCAAGATGATCTACGCCAGGCCGTCCGAGAGTGGCCCAACCACAGAGTTCGTGGACGTTGATCAAGCGGACCGAAGGCGCTTGTCGCTTACCGATGACGACGTCACGGAGCTGGCCCGGCAAGCGCTGGCCATCGAGGAGCACTACGGGCGACCTATGGACATCGAGTGGGGCAAGGATGGACACGACGGCCAGCTCTACATCCTCCAGGCGCGTCCGGAGACCGTGAAGTCACGTCAGGGCGGCGCGCGTGTCCAGCGCTACCGGATTCGCGAACGCGGCGCGGTCATCGTCGAAGGACGCGCCATTGGGCAGAAGATCGGGGCCGGTACCGCGAGAGTGCTCTCCTCAATCGCCGACATGCATCTGTTCAGTCCAGGCGAGGTGCTGATTGCGGATATGACCGACCCGGACTGGGAACCGATCATGAAGCGGGCTGCGGCCATCGTGACCAATCGGGGTGGCCGCACCTGCCACGCAGCGATCATTGCCCGTGAGCTGGGAATTCCAGCAGTCGTCGGTACAGGCCAGGCGACCAGCCTGCTGCAAGATCGCCAGCCGGTGACCGTTTCGTGCGCTGAGGGCGATACCGGCTACATATACGCTGGCGTGCTCGACTTCGATGTCGAGGAGACTGAGCAGGGTGCGATGCCGGAAATCGGTGTCAAGATCATGATGAATGTCGGCACGCCTGACCAGGCGTTCGCGTTCTCGCGGCTGCCCAACGCCGGCGTCGGTCTGGCGCGGCTGGAGTTCATCATCAACAACCAAATCGGCATCCATCCCAAGGCGCTGCTGGAGTTGGATCAACTGGACGAGCCACTGAGAAGCCAGATCACAGACGCCATCGCTGCCTATCAGTCGCCTCGGGAATACTTCGTACGCCGCGTGGTGGAAGGAGTTGCGACCATCGCGGCCGCCTTTGCGCCGCACCCGGTGATCGTACGCATGTCGGACTTCAAGTCCAACGAGTACGCGAGCCTGCTCGGCGGTGACCGCTACGAGCCGCACGAAGAGAATCCGATGATCGGCTACCGCGGCGCTTCGCGGTATCTCTCTGCGGATTTCGCCGATTGTTTTGCAATGGAATGCGAGGCGCTTCGCTACGTACGCGACGTCATGGGACTGACGAACGTGAAGATCATGATTCCCTTCGTGCGGACCCTCGCCGAAGGCGAGGGCGTAGTCCGGCTCCTCGGCGAGCATGGACTTCGCCGTGGCGACAACGATCTAGAGGTGATCATGATGTGCGAATTGCCCTCCAACGCCGTTCTCGCGGATGAATTTCTTGATCATTTCGACGGTTTCTCGATCGGCTCGAACGATCTGACTCAACTCACGTTAGGACTCGATCGCGACTCCGCTCTGGTGGCCGCATCATTTGACGAGCGCGACCCGGCGGTCAAGTCCTTGATCAGCGCGGCAATCAAGGCCTGCAAGGGCCGGGGGAAGTATGTAGGGATCTGCGGACAGGGTCCCAGTGATCATCCTGATCTCGCCACGTGGCTACTGGACCAGGGCATAGACAGCATCTCGCTCAATCCCGACACGGTGATCGACACCTGGATCAGGCTCGGCAAAGAAGCGCCCGCCAATTCGTGAACGCGCACTCAGCTTGTCGAGGGGCAGGTGCGGGATGAGCTTGTCGAAGCGCGCGGGTCTTCGGCAGCCCCAGGCCACAACCTGCGACAGGCTTAGCGCACAGCCTGCCCGCTGGACGCGTTAGGGTCGGCGGGTGGATGACATGAGCCTGGCCGCCGACCTGGTGCGTGAGACGGGAACCATGGCCCGCGAGATGCTCGACTTGGGTCTGGAGACTCGCTATAAGACCTCGCTGTCAGATGTGGTGTCTGCGGCAGATCACGCGGGCGAAGAGCGGATCAGTGCCCGGCTTGCGGAGAGTCGGCCCGACGACGGACTCATTGGAGAAGAGGGCGCGCGCAAAGCGGGCGAGGGCCGCACCTGGTACGTCGATCCGGTCGATGGCACGTACAACTTTCTGTCCGGAATCCCGTATTGGTGTTCTGCGGTAGGCCTTGTCGACGCAGACGGGCCCTTGTTGGGGGCGGTCTACTTTCCTGATGTCGATCAGCTCTGGCTGGGCGGGCGCGAGACCCCCACGACTCTCAACGGAGAGCAGGTGCCGATGCTGCCCAGCCGCAGTCTTTCGGAGATCTCGGTCGCCACATATTTTCATCCTCGCCATCTCTCGGATCGGCGCCGCGTGACTGCGTGGCAGTCGGTGGTTGCCGCCGCCGCAACGCTGCGGATCCTCGGATCCGCATCGATCGACCTGGCCGGAGTTGCGAGTGGCCGGCTGGGTGTTTTCCTCCAGGCGAATCTGAACGGGTGGGACTGGTACCCAGGCGCAGCATTGGTCATCGGCGCTGGCGGCGTCGCAGATGAAGTCGTCGTCGGCACCAGCCGGTGGCAAGTCGCCGGAAATGCTCAAGCCGTCGAGGACGTCAAAACCGCCCTACAAAGCACGAGCTGATCTCGATCCGCAAGTGGTCGGAGACGACATGATTCCGGCGGAATTCGTGTCGTCTCCGACCACTTTCCGAACTAGGGCGAGGCACTATGCGTCAGCGCCTTCTTGTGCCACTCCGGCCACAGCGGTGGGATCGCCAAGGCGGTAGCGGTCGAAGGCCTCGCCCGGGGCGCTCGCATCGTACTTCCCGTCGCGGGCGAGGCTTTGCAACGTCGCGACCACAATCGACTCAGCATCGACCAGGAAGTAACGCCGCGCCGCCGCGCGGGTGTCGGCGAAGCCAAAGCCGTCGGTGCCGAGCGAACACCAGGTGTGGTGCACCCACAGTGCTATCTGATCTTGCACAGCGCGCATGTAGTCGCTGGCCGCGATCACGGGCCCAGGTGCATCCTGAAGAGCGGTCGTGACGTATGGCTGGCGCCGCTCCTCTCGTGGATGAGTGAGGTTCCATCTCTCAGTCTCGACCGCGTTGCGACGCAACTCGTTCCATGAGGTGACCGACCAGACGTCGGCGGCCACGCCCCACTCGTCCGCTAACAGTCGCTGCGCCTTGAGCGCCGCCGTCATCGTGATCCCCGAGACCAGGATCTGGGCGCGCGGCTGGTCTCCCTCGAGCGGGGACGGCGCATAGCGATACATCCCGTGCAGCAGCGCTTCTACGTCGAGGTTTGCCGGCGGACCCGGCTGCGAAACCGGCTCGTTGTAGACCGTGATGTAGTAGATCAAGTCTTCGCCGTCAGGGTGATCTGGATCATCGTGGCCGTACATGCGCCGCAACGCGTCCTTGACGATGTGCGCGATCTCGTAGCCGAACGCCGGATCGTAGTGAACCACCGCGGGGTTGGTGCTCGCGAGCAACGGCGAGTGGCCGTCGGCGTGCTGCAGACCTTCGCCCGTAAGCGTCGTGCGTCCTGCCGTAGCACCGATCAGGAAGCCGCGCGCCAGCTGATCGGCCATTGCCCAGATCCAGTCGCCGGTCCGCTGGAATCCGAACATCGAGTAGAAGATGTAGAACGGAATCATCGGCTCGCCGTGCATGGCGTACGCCGATCCAGCGGCGATCACCGAGCCCATTGCGCCAATCTCGGAGATGCCTTCGTGCAGCAACTGGCCCTTCTCGGATTCCTTGTACGAGAGCAAGAGTCTCCGATCGACCGACTCGTACGTCTGGCCGTGCGGGTTGTAGATCTTGGCCGTCGGGAACATCGAGTCCATACCGAAAGTTCGGAATTCGTCGGGCGCGATGGGTACGATCCGGTGCCCGATCTCCTTGTCACGCATCAAATCTCTGAGCAGTCGCACAAACGCCTGGGTGCTAGCAACCTTGGTTTTCTCCCCGGTTGATTCCATGAGCGGGGCGTAGACCTCGTCGCCCGGCAGTTTGATCACGGTCGGCTTCACCCGACGCTCGGGCAGGTAGCCGTTCAGCTCCCGGCGTCGCTGGAACATGTACTTGATCTCGTCCGAGTCGTTGCCGGGGTGGTAGTACGGCGGGTTGTACGCGTCCTCGAGTGCACTGTCGGGGATCTCCAGGTAGAGCCGGTCACGGAAGGCCTTGAGGTCCTTTGTCGTCAGCTTCTTCATCTGGTGAGTGGCGTTCCGGCCCTCCAACGCGTCGATGGTCCAGCCCTTGACCGTCTGCGCCAAGATCACTGTCGGCTGACCGACATGCTCGGTGGCCGCCTTGAACGCCGCGTACACCTTGCGGTAATCGTGTCCACCGCGAGAAAGGACCTTGATCTGGTCATCGGTCATCCCCGAGACCATTCTCTGGAGCCGCGGATCGGAGAAGAAATTGCCGCGAATGTAGGCGCCGTCCTCAACCAGATAGGTCTGGAACTGTCCATCGGGCGTGGTGTTCATCTTGTTCACCAGCGCACCATCAGCGTCAGCAGCGAACAACGGATCCCAGTCGCGGCCCCACAGCACCTTGATCACGTGCCACCCGGCGCCAAGGAAGATCGACTCGAGCTCCTGGATGATCTTGCCGTTGCCACGCACCGGACCGTCGAGCTGCTGCAGATTGCAGTTGATCACCCAGGTGAGGTTGTCGAGCTCCTCACGGGCAGGCAGGCCGATGGCGCCCAGCGATTCGGGCTCGCCCATTTCTCCATCGCCAAGGAAGCCCCAGATGCGCTGTTGGGAAGTGTCCTTGATGCCGCGGTTGTGTAGGTAGCGGTTGAACCGAGCCTGATAGATCGAGTTGATGGCGCCGATGCCCATGGAGACGGTGGGGAACTCCCAGAAGTGCGGCATCAGCCGCGGGTGTGGATAGGAAGAAAGGCCGTTGCCTGGTCCGTGCGACACCTCCTGACGGAAGGCGTCCAGGTGCTCCGTGGTCAACCGCCCCTCCAGGTATGCCCGTGCGTAGATGCCGGGAGATGCATGCCCCTGGATGTAGATATGATCGCCGCCGCCCGGATGATCCTTGCCACGGAAGAAGTGGTTGAAGCCCACCTCGTAGAGGCTGGCCGCGCTCTGGTAGGTCGCGATGTGCCCCCCGACCTCTAGACCCTTGCGATTGGCCTTGCTGACCATGATCGCCGCATTCCATCGGATGAAGGCGCGAATCCGTCGCTCGACGTGTTCGTCTCCTGGGAACCACGGCTCAGACTCAGGGGGAATCGTGTTGATGTAGTCGCTGCTGCGCAGCGCAGGCAGACCAACCTGGCGCGCTCGCGCCTGCTCGAGCAACTTGAGCATGACGAACCGGGCGCGGTTCCTTCCCTTCTCCTCGAGCAGGCCGTCGAGCGACTCCAGCCAGTCGGCAGTCTCCTCGGGATCGATATCGGGAAGTTGGCTTGGCAAGCCTTCAGCTGTGATAGCCGGATGAGGTCCTGGCGTAGCCATGTCGAGCTCCTTACGTCTCATCCACTTCGGGGCAGGCTAGAAGTCTGGGTGTGGCGACATCCATCCTGTCACTTCCATTTGATCAACCGCACCCGGCGAGCGAGATGCTCTGTGGGATTGCGATGCTGCCGCATCGCGGCGGATCGCCCTGGACAATCCGCTGCCGTCGTCCTTGCTCGGAGACGAAGAGCGTGTCTCCTCGCCTCGTCCTCCGAGCAGCGGCGGGCGATCCGGGCTACCCCGTGGCGGCCGTAGGGTTACGCATGGCAGCATGCCTCTGGCAGGCTTTGCCCAAGAAGTTCACCCGGACTGAATTCGTTGCTTCGGTACTCGCCGGAGCTGGTCGGAAGGAGGCGCCACGCCGAGATGAGCGGGATACTTTCTCGCCTTGATCGGACTGCGACGGCGCGCCGTGGTTGCCAGTCCTCTTCGTCGATGTCGTGGAGGTGTGGGTGACCTCCACAGCAGGTGCCGGGGGAGCCAAGAGTTTGAGCAACAAGTTGGGCCTGTCTCGTGGCTTGGTAGTCCAGGAGCTCGGCTGGGACGAGGACGTTGACGACGACGTCCGCATCATGGTCGAGGATGCGATCGACGGCGAGCTCATCGAAGACGCGATGGAAGCCGTTGATCTGGTCTTGCTCTGGTGGCGAGACGAGGATGGAGATCTGGTCGATGGTTTGGTCGACGCCCTGACCGATCTCACTGACGCCGGCTATATCTGGCTGATGACACCGAAGGTGGGCCGCAGCGGCTACGTCGATGCCGCCGATCTGGCCGAGGCGGCGCTGACGGCTGGCTTGGCGCTGACGAACAGTGTCCAGGTGTCTCCTGACTGGACGGCCACCAAGCTCGTACGCCCCAAGGGCACGCGTCGGTGAGTTTCGCGCTCGGCCAGCCGGCTCCGAGCTTCACCGCCCGCAACCAACATGGCGAGCTGGTGACGGTGAGCGGATTGCGTGGCGCTCCAGCCGTGATCATCTTCTATCCCTGGGCCTTCTCCAGTATTTGCCGCAGTGAGCTCGCCGCTCTGCGCGATGATCATGAGAGTTTTGTGACCCTCGGTTCGCGGGTGCTGGCCGTGTCCTGCGATGCCATGTACACCCTGCGCGCCTATGCCGATGCGGAGGGCATTCCGTTCGACTTGCTCAGCGATCACTGGCCACATGGGGCGATCGCCGAAGCATATGGCGTGTTCGACGAGCTGGCTGGCTGCGCGCGGCGCGGCACGTTCGTGCTGGACTCGGCAGGAATGATCAAGTGGCAGCAGGTCAACCAGATCAATGAGCCGCGCGAGATTACCGCCGTGCTGGCCGCGACCGCGAATCTATGATGGCCGCGTGCCGGTAACAGGGGAGTATGAGCCGAGCCCGCATAAGTGGGTTCGGGACCAGGTCGAACGCTATGAAGCCACCGATGGACGCGAAGCCAACACGCTGGCCGGCACACGTCGGCCGGTCGTGATCTTCACCACCCGGGGCCGCAAGAGCGGCAAGATCAGAAAGTTTCCGTTGATGAGGGTGGAGCACGACGGCAACTACGCCATGGTCGCATCCGTGGGCGGCGGACCCCTGCATCCGGAGTGGTACTTCAACATCAAGGATGACCCAGAGGCGCTGATGGTTCAGGACGGCGCGGAGCGCTTCGATGCCGCGGCTCGAGAGCTCAGTGGCGATGAACGCGATGTCTGGTGGGATCGAGCGGTCGAGGCCTATCCCACGTACGCGGACTATCAGAGGAAGACCGATCGGGAAATACCCGTGCTCTTGGCCGAGCGTCGCGCTTGATTTTGGAGCTGCTTGCTCGGTCACCTCCCACGTGATCCCGTTTCTCCGCAGGAGGCCACGGATACCACCTCGAATCGCTGAGCCGACCAACATTCGTGGCCTTGTGCGAAGAACCGTCATCGAACTCAAGAGATCCGACGTTCGCAGCACAGTCTAAGTGAGCGCAGAATGAGCCTCATGATCCCTGTCCAGCCGTTCGGCCTTACCGGCCACGAGAGCACCCGCCTCCTCTTCGGCGCTGCCGCTATCGGCAACGTGAGTCAGGAGGATGCGGATCGCACTATGGAACTGATCCGTGAACACGGCATCAACCACATCGACACAGCCGCCAGCTACGGCGACGCCGAGCTTCGCCTTGGGCCTTGGATGGAAACCCACCGTGACGAGTTCTTCCTGGCCACCAAGACCGGCGAGCGCACTCACGCGGAGGCGTACAGCGAGATCCAACGCTCCCTGGAACGACTACAGACCGACCATGTCGATCTGATCCAGCTACACAATCTCGTCGATGAGGACGAGTGGCGGACCGTCTTTTCGCCGGGTGGTGCCTTGGAGGCGGTCGTCGCAGCCAAGGAAGAGGGTCTGGTGCGCCATGTGGGGGTCACCGGTCATGGTGTGACCGTGGCGGCTCAGCACCTACGGGCGTTGCAGGAGTACCCATTCGACTCGGTGCTGCTGCCGTACAACTTCCCGATGTCGCGCAATGCCAGCTATATCTCAGACTTCGAGGCGCTGGTGTCGGTCTGTGCCGAGCGCGGCGTGGCTGTCCAGACGATCAAGGCCATTACCCGTGCACCGTGGGGTGATCAGCAGCCGAGCGCGAACACCTGGTACGAGCCGCTTACTGATCAAGGCGCGATCGACACGGCCGTGAGCTGGGTGCTCGGACGCGAGGGAGTGTTTCTCAACACCGTCGGCGATATCCAGATCTTGCCGAAGGTGATCGATGCGGCCGAACGATTCACGCAACGGCCCAGTGATGAGGAAATGCGGGAGCTGGAACGAGCTTTCGGACTCGAGCCGCTGTTCGTCTAGGAAGACGGCCTGCCGACGCGCTTGAGGAGTGTGGGAGCAAGCAGACGCGAACTGCGTGCCGTGTCGGGTCTCCCATCCCACGGCCGGCGCCGCCTTACTCGCTTGCGGTTTCCGGGCTGGTGCCGACCACGGCTCGGTGGATCTCGCGGGTCAGTCGCGCGATGGCTCGGGTGAGGTCGGTGTTGGTGTCCAGCTCG
>Ga0207428_10004310_pt1 | contig 13586 bp, 14 predicted proteins | sample RhiMethybrSRZTD1_FD_187600 | JGI IMG/M metagenome (GOLD analysis project Ga0207428, IMG submission 187600) | Populus rhizosphere microbial communities from Tennessee, USA - Rhizosphere MetaG P. TD hybrid SRZTD1 (SPAdes) (version 3) | ecosystem: Host-associated > Plants > Roots > Rhizosphere >... | reverse complement strand
GGGATCCTGATCGGGCAATCGACGTATGACGCCGTCGCAGACGAGGTGGTGGCCGAACCGTTCGGCGACCTCGATCTCAAGGGCAAGCCCGGACCGGTGACCACCTACGAGGTGCGCGTCGACCGCACCACGCCCGCTTGATCGCGGTGCGGTAGGCGTCTCGGCGATCCTGAGGGACAATGGGACCGTGGCCGTCCCCTCCACCATGCTCGCGCTCGGGACCAAAGCACCCGACTTCGAGCTGCCCGACGTCGTGACCGGCCTGCCGGTGAGCATCCGTGACTTCGACGGCAAGCGGGCGCTGCTCGTGATGTTCATCTGCCGCCACTGCCCCTACGTGCGGCACGTCCGCGGGGAGCTGGCCCGGCTGGGGCGTGACTTCGCCGAGTCCGACCTCGCGATCGTGGCGATCAGCTCGAACGATCCCGCCGAGTACCCGGAGGACGCGCCCGAGAGCCTGGCGGAGGACGCTCGACAGGCTGGCTATGCGTTCCCCTACCTGTTCGACGAGACCCAGGAGATCGCGAGGGCGTACACGGCGGCGTGCACGCCCGACTTCTTCCTGTTCGACGCGGACCGAGCGCTGGTCTACCGGGGCCAGCTCGACGACAGCCGCCCGAGCAACGGCCTGCCGGTCACCGGCGAGGACCTGCGCGCCGCGATCGACGCGGTGCTCTCGGGCGGACCCGTCGCGCAGGAACAGCGCGCGAGCATCGGCTGCGGCATCAAGTGGCGCGCGGGCAACGAGCCCGCGTACGCCTGATCGGCCCGACCGACCTCAGCGCTCCTCGCCGCGGAGCGAGGCCAGGGGTGGCCGCCGCGCCGGATCCGCGTCCAGCCAGCGCTCGAGCGCATCGCGGGCCGCGGGCCATTCCACGTCGAGGAGCGAGAACCACGCGCTGTCGCGGTTCCGCCGCCGGACGATCATGTGCCGGCGGAACACTCCCTCGAACGTGAACCCGAGCCGGGCCGCCGCGGCGCGCGATCGCTCGTTGAGCGCGTCGCACTTCCACTCCACGCGGCGATACCCGAGCTCGTCGAACGCCTCCCGCATCATCAGGTAAGCGGCCTCGGTGTTCGCCTCGGTCCGCTGCGCCGACGGCGCGTACCAGATGTGACCGATCTCGAGCCGCCGATGCTCCGGCACGATGCTCATGAACGACGCCATGCCGACGGGGCCGGCTCCGCGGGACTCGACGGTCATGAACATCGGGTCGCTCGACGCGGCGCACCCGTCGAGCCACGCGCGCATGGCGGCTCGGTCGGCGAACGGGTCGTACATGTAGGTCCACAGGCGATCCGCCTGTGGACTCCCGTCGTGCGAGACGGCCCACAGCGCCTCCGCGTCCGCCTCTGGATCGAGCGGACGGACCCGCACGAATCGTCCCTCGAGCGCACGGCGCCGGGGCGGTCGAGCCGGGCCGGCGTCGACGGGTTCGCCGACCGGGAGGTCCTCGTCCACGCGGGGAGTCTCGCACGTCGGTTGCGGGCGGATCGGCCGAGCCCGACGATGGCGGGACCGCGAGACGAAGGGGTGTCGATGATCGCGATCGGGACGTACGAGATCCTCAAGTTCCTCCACGTGCTCCTGGCGATCGTCGCCGTCGGGTTCAACGCGTCCTACGCGGTCTGGCTCGCTCGGGCCGCCAGGGAACCCGAGCACGAGGCCTTCGCCCTGCGCGGCGTGAAGTTCCTCGACGATCGGATCGCGAATCCCGCGTACGTCCTGCTCCTCGTGACGGGCCTGTCGATGGTGTGGGTCGGCGACCTGGATCTGACGCAGTTCTGGCTCCTGACGGCACTCGCGCTGTACGTCGTGGCCGTGGGGCTCGGCCTGCTCGTCTACACCCCGACCCTGCGCGCCCAGATCTCGGCGCTCGAGTCGTCCGGTGCCGGCTCGGCCGAGTTCCGGGCGCTCGCCAAACGCGGGACCACGGTGGGGATCGTGCTCGCGGTCGACGTGGTCGCCATCGTGTTCCTCATGGTCACCAAGCCGACCCTCTGACCCGATTCGACGCGAAAGGGCTCCATGGCGGACCATGGTGCGGCGATGGAGCCCCACGACGCGCCCCTGACCTCGGTGCCGGCGCCGGCCTTTCGAGCGTTCGGCGAGCGCTTCCACGGCCGGCTGATCGTCCCCACGGACCCGACATACGACGAGGCGCGCTCGATCTGGAACGGCGCGATCGACAGGAAGCCGGGGCTCGTCGCGCGGTGCGCGGACGCATCGGACGTGCGGAGCTCGGTGCGGTTCGCGCGCGAGCACGACCTGCGGATGTCGGTGCGGAGCGGCGGCCACGGCGTCGGTGGCCTCGCGCTGTGCGACGACGGCCTGGTCGTCGACCTGTCCGCGCTGAAGGGTGTCCGGGTCGACGAGGGGAACGGCATCGCGGAGGTCGCGGCCGGCGTCACCCTCGGCGAGCTCGATCGCGCCACCCAGGCGTTCGGGCTCGCGGTCCCGGCAGGGATCGTGACACACACGGGGGTCGCGGGTCTCACCCTCGGCGGCGGGATCGGGTGGCTGATGCGCAAGCACGGCCTGAGCGTCGACAACCTCGTGAGTGCCGACGTCGTCACGGCCGAAGGGGAGCTCGTCGCCGCGAGCGGGGACGACCACCCGGACCTGTTCTGGGGGCTCCGGGGAGGCGGCGGCAACTTCGGCGTGGTCACCTCGTTCCGTTTCCGAGCGCACCCGATCGGCCCGACCGTGCTCGCGGGACCGATGCTCTTCCCGCTCGAGCGCGGTCCCGAGGTCATGCAGACGTTTCGCGGATGGGCCGCGGAGGCGCCCGAGGAGCTGACGACGGTGCTGAACGTCCGCCGGGCGCCGCCGGCGCCGTGGATCCCCGAACCCCTGCACGGCGTGCCGACCTGGATGGTGGTCGCCTGCTGGTGCGGACCGATCGAGGCCGGCGAGGCCGCGATCGCGCCGATCCGAGCCCTCGGGCCCCTGCTCGATCTCTGCGCGCCGAAGCCCTTCGTGGACCACCAGGCGATGTTCGACGGCGCGGTCATACCGGGGTGGCACTACTACTGGAAGTCCGTCGAGCTCGGCGAGCTGACCGAGCCCGCGGTCGACGCGATCGTCGACCACGTCGAGCGGATCACCTCGCCGCGTTCGTTCGCGGTGGCGTTCCAGCTCGGGGGAGCGATGTCGCGGGTCGGGGAGATGGACACGGCATACGCCGGGCGATCGGCGGCGTTCGACGTGAACATCAACGGCGTGTGGCTCCCGGAGGAGGCCGGCGGCGCTGCCGATCACGTGGCGTGGGTCCGCTCGCTGTTCGGAGAGCTCGAGCCGATGGCGCGCGGCGTCTACGTGAACTTCCTCGGCGACGAGGGCGCCGACCGCGTTCGAGCGGCGTACGGCGCCGAGAAGTACGAGCGCCTGGCCGGGCTCAAGGCACGCTGGGACCCGACCAACCTGTTCCGCTCGAACCAGAACATCGCGCCGGCAGCCTGAGGGCAGGTTCGTGCTCGTCTCAGGGGGACCAACCCACCCCCGAAGAGGCACCCGCCGTGCGCCTACAGGCACCCTGGAGGGGGTCCGATACTCAAGGGATGACCCGCGACCAAGCCCCAACGGGTCCGGAGGGCGGATCCTTGGGCAGCGATGCCGCCCACCCCGATCGGGTGGAGACCGAGCTGCTGAAGGAGCGCATCCGATTCCTCGAGGAGCTCCGGGTCAGCGAGGAACGCTTCCGGACGCTGCTCTCGAACATCCCCGGAGCGATGTACCGATGCGGCCTCGGCTCGGACTGGGACATGGAGTTCATCAGCGACAACATCCAGGCGATCTCCGGATACCCGGCCTCCGACTTCATCCGGAGCAGCGTGCGGACGTTCGCCTCGATCATCCACCCGGAGGATCAGGGGATGGTCGAGGCGACGGTCGGGGAGGCCGTCGGGCGGGGCGACCCCTACATCATCGAGTATCGGATCATCGGAGCCGACGGGGGCGTCCGTTGGGTGTACGAGAAGGGCCGGGGCGTCTTCGGTCCCGATGGCTCCGTCCTGTGGCTCGACGGAGCCATCTTCGATGTCACGGAGCGCAAGCTCCTCCAGGAGCAGCTCGCGAAGCAGGCCTTCTACGACTCACTCACGGGGCTGGCGAACCGCGCCCTGTTCCATGACCGCGCGGACCACGCGCTCGCCAGGGCCCACCGGAGCGGCGCCCAGATCGCGGTGTTGCTGATCGACCTCGATCGATTCAAGGTGATCAACGACAGCCTCGGCCACCACGCGGGCGATGAGGTGCTCGTCGCGGTCGCCAAGCGGCTCCTGGCCTCGAGCCGGGCGAGCGACACGGTGGCCAGGCTGGGCGGCGACGAGTTCGTCGTCCTCCTCGAGGAGAACATCACGGAGGCCGACGCGATCGTCGTGGCCAAGCGCGTCCTCGCGATCCTGCACGAGCCGCTCCTCGCCCAGGGCCACGAGGTATCGGTCGGCGGAAGCATCGGGATCGCGTTCAGCAGCGGCGTCTCTCCGACCTCGACCGACGACCTCCTCCGGGACGCGGACGCGGCGACGTACTACGCGAAGGGGCGAGGCCGGGATCGATACGAGGTCTTCGAACCCTCGATGCACGCCCGCGCCGTTCAGCAGCTCGAGCTCACGACCGAGCTCCACCGGGGGCTGCGCCAGGGCGAGTTCGTGCTCCACTACCTGCCGATCTGGGAGCTGGCGGACAGGACCCTCATCGGGGTCGAGGCCCTGGTCCGTTGGAACCACCCGCGCCGCGGCCTCCTCCCGCCCACAGACTTCATCCCCGCCGCCGAGCAGACGGGGGCGATCGTCGCGCTGGGCGATTGGGTCTTCGGAGAAGCGTGCCGGCAGGTCAAGGCCTGGAACGACGACTACCCCGGCAGCTCGCTCTCGCTGAGCGTGAACATCTCAGCTCGGCAGTTGCTCGACCCGGACCTGGTCCAGAGGCTCCGAACGGCGCTCACCGACAACGGGCTCGACCCGAGCTCCATGACCCTCGAGATCAACGAGGGCGCCCTGCTGCAGAACGTCGAGGAGGCGAGGCACCGGCTCCGCGAGCTGAAGTCCCTCGGCGTGCGCCTCGCGATCGACGACTTCGGTACCGGTTCGTCGTCCCTCGGGGTCCTGCGGGAGTTCCCGATCGACGAGCTCAAGATCGACCGGACGTTCGTCCGAGGCATGGTCGAGGATCCCGCGCAGGGGGCGACCCTCGTCCGAGCGATCCTGGGTTTGGCCCAGGCGCTCCACCTCGAGGTCGTCGCCGAGGGGATCGAGCTCCCCGAGCAGCTCGACGGGCTCCGGGAGTCCGGCTGCGAGTCGGGACAGGGCTTCCTCTTCGCGACGCCGGTCGTGGCCGACGAGATCGGGTTCCTGCTCGGACAGTCGAACGCGGCCGAGGGCCTCGCGTCGAGCTCGAGCGTGCCCAGCGCCTGACTGCCTGCTCCCTCGAGGCCCCTCGGCGGGCTGAGGGCAGGGGTTCGTGCGCGGCCCAGATTGGGTATCGAACCGATGTTCCCGACACGAGGAGGCACGCACGATGGGCATGACCGGGACGATGAAGGGCTATGGCTCCACGGCACGCATCAGGGCCGAGGCCGCCGGCCACCGCATGAAGGATCGGATGGTCGAGAAGCGCCTGGACCGTTCCAGCCAGGAGGCGGAGCGACTCCGGCTCGAGAATCAGCTGCTGCGCGAGGAGGTGGAGGAGTCGCGGACCGAGCATCACCGGATCCTCGACCTGCTCGAGGAGCGCATGCAGCACGAAGACGAGCTCGAGGACACGAGGGGCCGTTCACACAAGGGCCGCTGGATGCTCTTCCTGCTCGCGCTCGGCGGCGGCGTCTACGCGCTCGTCCGAAGGATGCGCGAGGACGAGACCACCTGGGAGACGGGCTCGAGCGCGACCGCCTGACCCGGCGCGACATCCCATCGCTCCGCCGGCGCCGTGGCCGCGGCCCGGCGCTACAGTCGGCACGATGGACTTCGCCCCGGCCGAGCTCGACTTCATCGCCGACCCGTACCCGGCCTACACGCGGCTCCGCGAGCGGGAGCCGGTTCGCTACGACGAGGCCACCGATCACTGGCTGATCTCTCGGTACGAGGACGTGAACGCCCTCCTGCGCGATCGGCGGGTCGGGCGCACCTACCGGCACCTGGCCTCGCACGCCGAGATGGGCCACCCGGATCCCCCCGAGTGGCACGCGCCGTTCTGGGACCTGATCAACGCGGGGATCCTGGACATGGAGCCGCCGAACCACACGAGGGTGCGGCGGCTCGTCGCGAAGGCGTTCACCCCGCGGTTCGTCGAGGGGCTGCGACCGCGCGTGCAGGCGATCATGGACGGCCTCGTCGACGGGCTCGACGGCGCCGGCGAGTTCGACCTCATCCGCGTGGCCGAGCCGCTTCCCGTCACGGTGATCGCCGAGATGCTCGGGGTTCCCGAGGCCGACCGACACCACCTGCGTCCGTGGTCCGCCGACATCTGCAAGATGTACGAGCTGAACCCTTCGACCGAGATGCAGCACGACGCGGTCCGAGCCAGCAACGAGTTCTCGGCCTACCTGCGCGGGCTCGCGCGCGAGCGCGGGCGGGACCCGGGCGAGGACCTGATCTCGCAGCTCGCGCTCGTGGTCGACGGGGGCGAACGGCTGACCGAGGACGAGCTGGTGGGCACCTGCGTGCTCCTGCTGAACGCTGGGCACGAGGCCACCGTCAACTCCACCCTGCTCGGTTGGTGGTCGCTGTTCCGCAATCCCGATCGCCTTCGCGAGCTTCGCGCCGACCGCTCGCTGCTGCCGACCGCGATCGAGGAGCTGCTGAGGTTCGACACGCCGCTGCAGATGTTCGAGCGGTGGGTGCTCGAACCCTTCGAGATCCACGGGACCGAGATCCCCCGCGGCGCGGAGCTCGGCCTGTTGTTCGGGTCTGCCAACCGCGACCCCTCGGTCTTCGACCGGCCCGACGAGCTCGACCTGACCCGCGAGCCGAACCCCCACCTCACGTTCGGGGCCGGCATCCACTTCTGCCTCGGGGCCCCGCTCGGCCGTCAGGAGCTCCAGGTCTCGTTCTCGACGCTGATGGATCGGTTCCCGAAGCTCGAGCTCGTCGAGGAGCCTCGCTGGAAGCCGAACTACGTGATCCGAGGCCTCCAAGGGCTGCTCGTCCGTCCCTGAAGCGACCGAGGTCTATCCTCGATGCATGCCGCTGTACCTGCTGAGCGAACCGACCGAGCCGCTCGTCGCCCCCGCGATCGTCGCGGCGCTCGACGGCTGGATCGATGCGGCCGGCGCCTCGACGACCGCGGCGGAGCGGCTCGCCGACGGCGCGGCGCCGCTCGCGACGTTCGACGGCGACCTGCTGTTCGACTTCCGTTCGCGCAGGCCGGTGCTGGACGTGGTCGACGGCCGGCTGAGCGAGCTCACGTGGCCGGAGCTGACCCTGCGCCACCGGCGGCTCGGGAGCCGGGACGTCCTGGTGCTCACCGGCGCCGAACCCGACTTCCGGTGGCAGGAGCTCGGGCGGGACGTTCTGTCGGTCGCGCGGCGGCTCGGGGTGACGGAGTGGGTGAGCCTGGGCGCGATCCCGACGGCGGTGCCCCACACGCGCCCGGTCCCCGTGCTGGCCACCGCGTCGGACGAGGGGCTGCTGCACGAGGACGAGCAGGTCGGTCCCGCCGGCCTGCTCCGCGTCCCCTCCGCCGCGTTGTCGGCGATCGAGAAGGCGGTCGCGGACGACGGCGTGCCGACGGTCGGCTTCTACGCGCAAGTGCCGCACTACGTGGGCGGCCCGTACGCGGCCGCGGCGATCGCGATCCTCGAACATCTCGGGCGGCACCTCGGCGTCGAGCCACCGCTCGACGGGCTGCCCGACGAGGCGATGGCGCAGCGGGAGCGGCTGGACCAGATCGTCCAGGCCGACGACGACTCGCGGACCTACGTCGAGCGCCTGGAGTCCGTCGTGGACAACCAGGAGCTGCCGACCGGCGACGAGCTCGTGGGCGAGATCGAGCGCTTCTTGCAGCAACGCGGCGACGGGGGTTCCGGCGGCCCGATGACGTAACCACCGTCGGCGCGGACGCCGGTCGACGCTGCCGGTACCATCCGAGCCATGACGGAGCGAACGCCACAGATCGAACCCGAGATGGAACCGGAGCTCGACCACGGGCCCGAGCAGACGCCGCAGACGGGGCCGCCGTCCGAGCGCACGCGCGTCCGTCGGCTGCCCGAGCGAGGCGTGTACGAGCGCGACGCGATCGACGCGATCCTGGACGAGGCCCTGATCTGCCACCTCGCCTACGTGCAGGAGGGCGAGCCGCGGGTGATCCCCACGATCCACGCCCGGGTCGGCGACACCCTCTACGTCCACGGCTCGAACGCGAGCCGGACGCTCCGCTCGACGAAGGGTGGCGCGCCGGTCGCCGCGGAGGTGACGCTGCTCGACGGGCTCGTCCTGGCAAGGAGCGCGTTCCACCACTCGATGAACTACCGCTCGGTCGTGGTCTACGGACGGGCGCGCGAGGTCACCGACCCCGCCGAGAAGTTCGAGGCGCAGCGCGCGCTCGTCGAGCACGTCGTTCGGGGCCGCTCGGCGGACGCGCGCCTGCCGAACGATCGCGAGCTCAACCAGACGACGATCCTCGCGATCCCGATGCACGAGGCGTCGGCGAAGGTGCGCACGGGGCCGCCGAAGGACGAGGACGAGGACCTCGAGCTGCCGGTGTGGGCGGGCCTCCTCCCGTTCACGACGGTGCCCGGCGAGCCCGTGCCCGACCCGCTCCTGCCGAACGGGATCGATCCGCCCTCGTACGTGACCGACTACCGCCGTTAGTCGGACGTCGCCGGCCATCCCTACGCTGAGCGCGATGGAGTCCGCACGACCAAGCCTCCGCCAGAACCTGCGATCGCTCCCGCCCGCGGCCTGGGTGCTGTTCGGCGGGACGTTCGTGAACCGGCTCGGGACCTTCGTGATGCCGTTCATGACCCTGTATCTGACGCATCGGGGGTTCTCGGTCCCGCAGGCGGGACTGGCGCTCGCGATGTACGGGATCGGCGGGGTGGCCGCCCAGTTCCTGGGCGGCTGGCTGGCCGACCGGATCGGGCGCAGGAACGCGATCGGGTTCTCGATGCTCGGTGCGTCGGTCATCACCCTGTTGCTGTGGCAGGCGTCGAGCCTGCTCGTGATCTACGGGTTGATGCTGCTGCTCGCGCTGGTAGCGGAGATGCACCGCCCGGCGGCGTCGGCGCTGATCGCCGACCTGGTGCCGAGCGAGCAGCGCGTCACCGCGTTCGCCCTGTTCCGTCTTGCGATCAACGTCGGGTGGGCCTGTGGGCTCGCGCTCGGCGGCCTCCTCGCCGATCGGTCGTTCGACTACCTGTTCATCGGCGACGCCGCGACATCGGCCGCGTTCGGCGTGATCTCGCTGATCGCGCTGCCGCACGGGATGCGGACATCACGGCATGACGAGCGCCATCTCCAGGGCGCGACACGAACGATCCTCGCCGACCGTGGGTTCCTGCTCTTCCTCGGCTCCGTCCTGATCGGTGCCGCCATCTACATGCAGAACGTGTCGACCTTCCCGCTCCACGTCCAGGCGGCCGGCTTCTCCACCTCCGTGTACGGCACGCTCCAGGCGTTGAACGGCGTGATCGTCGTCCTGCTCGAGTTGCCGATCACCTCGTGGACCGGACGGCGATCGCGGACGCGCATGATCGCGCTCGGGACCGTGCTGATCGGCCTGTCCTTCGCGTCCCTGATCGTCGCCCGATCGATCCCCGCGCTCGCCGCGATGGTCCTCGTGTGGACGCTGGGCGAGATCATCGCCTCCCCGGTGTCGAGCGCCTTCGTCGCGGATCGCTCCCCCGAGCACACGCGGGGGCGCTACCAGGCCTCCCTCGGCGTGATGTTCGCGCTCGGGGCCGTGGTCGGACCCACCCTCGGGACCCTCACCTACGAGTTCAGCCCCGACGTCCTGTGGATCGGCTGCGGCGTGGCGGGCGTGCTCGCCGCCGCCCTCGCCCTGGCCGCCGGCCGCCATCCGGCCCCCGTCCCGGGGGTTGACGCTTCCCAGACGTAGCGGGTAGATATATCGAAGCGATATACTCAGTCGATATATCGAAACGCAACGTGAAGGGCCAAGGAAGGGGAAGGAACCGCATGCTGGAGCTCGCGATCCTCGGACTGCTCAAGGAGCGGTCCATGCACGGCTACCAGCTGTCGAAGCGCCTCACCGACTCCCTCGGGGGGTTCTGGCGGGTCTCCTACGGCTCGCTGTACCCCTCGCTGAAGCGCCTGGAGCGTCAGGGGGCGGTGGAGCAGATCTTCGACAAGCAGGAGGTCGGCCGCCGCAAGAACGTCTACCGCATCACCGAGACGGGCGAGGCGCTGTTCCGCGAGCTGCTCGAGGAGTCGGGCCCGGAGTCCTCGGGCGAGGACAACCGCTTCCGGGTCCGGATGGCCTTCTTCAAGTACCTGTCGCCGGAGACCCGGATCCGCCTGCTCGAACGCCGGCGGGCCTTCCTCGAGGAGCGCCTGTCGACGATCCGGACCTCGCTCGCGACCAGGAGCGGCGACATGTACACGACGTCGCTCATGCAGCACGGTCGCGAGAGCACGGAGCAGGACATCGCGTGGCTGAACGGCCTCATCACCGCCGAGCGCCGCGCCGCGGAGACGCTGTCAGGGGGCTCGAAGCGCCGGAGCACCGGCCGCGCGCTTCGCAGAAAGGAGCGCGCAACATGAGCAAGGTTCGGCTCGCGATCGTCGGCGCCGGCAACTGCGCGTCGTCGCTCGTCCAGGGACTCGAGTTCTACAAGGACGCGGACCCGACCGACACCGTCCCCGGGTTGATGCACGTCGACCTCGGGGGCTATCACATCCGGGACGTCGAGCTCGTCGCGGCGTTCGACGTGGACGCCAAGAAGGTCGGAACGGACCTCGCGGAGGCCATCGTCTCCGAGCCCAACAACACGATCCGATTCGCGGAGGTCCCGCCCACCGGCGTGACCGTGCAGCGGGGCCCGACGTTCGACGGCCTCGGCCGCTACTACCGCGAGACGATCGCCGAGTCCGAGCTGCCGCCCGTGGACGTCGCGAAGGCGCTCCGCGACGCGCAGGCCGACGTGGTGGTGTCGTACCTGCCGGTGGGGTCCGAGCAGGCGGCCAAGCACTACGCGCAGGCCGCGCTCGACGCCCACGTCGCGTTCGTGAACTGCCTGCCCGTGTTCATCGCCAGCGAGAAGGCCTGGGCCCAGAGGTTCGTCCAGGCCGGGGTGCCGATCGTCGGCGACGACATCAAGAGCCAGGTCGGCGCCACGATCATCCACCGGGTCCTGACCAAGCTGTTCGAGGACCGCGGCGTGAAGCTGAACCGCACGTACCAGCTGAACTTCGGCGGCAACATGGACTTCATGAACATGCTCGAACGCGAGCGCCTCACGTCCAAGAAGGTCTCGAAGACCCAGTCCGTCCAGTCACAGATGCGCAAGAAGCTCGACAAGCAGAACATCCACATCGGCCCGAGCGACCACGTGCCGTGGCTCGAGGACCGAAAGTGGGCGCAGATCCGGCTCGAGGGCCAGGCCTTCGGGGACGTGCCGCTGAACGTCGAGCTCAAGCTCGAGGTGTGGGACAGCCCGAACTCGGCCGGCATCGTGATCGACGCGCTCCGGTGCGCCAAGCTGGCGCTCGACCGGGGCATCGGCGGCCCCCTGATCGGCCCGAGCGCCTACTTCATGAAGTCGCCGCCGGTGCAGTTCAGCGACGAGGCCGCCCGCGACATGGTCGAGCAGTTCATCCTCGGCAACGGGGCGAGCAAGGACGCCGACTGGACGGCGTTCTTCGACATCGAGCCCGCCGAGGCCTAGCCCCCGCAGCACCACCTCGTACGCTCTCTTCCGGCTCGACACCGAGGAGGAGAGCATGCGAGCGACCCGTTCGAACCCGAACACCGTCGCGGCACCGATGGGGACGTACTCCCAGGCCGTCCGCGTCGAGACCGGCGACGCCGTCTGGCTCCACGTCTCGGGGCAGATCGCGATCGACCTCGAGGGCAACCTCGTCGGACCGGGCGACGTACGTGCCCAGACCCGGCAGGTGTTCGAGAACCTGAAGGCGATCCTGGCGGCGAACGGCGCCACGTTTCCCGACGTCGTGAAGATCGGGACCTATCTCACGACGCTCGAGGACCTCGCCGGCATGCGCGAGGTCCGCAGCGAGTACCTGACCGCCGAACCCCCGGCGAGCACTGCCGTGCAGGTGGTGGCGCTGGTCGTCCCCGACGCGTTGATCGAGATCGACCTCGTCGCCGTGGTGCCGGCATGACGGCGATCGCGGTCCTGGGTCTCGGCGCGATGGGCAGGGCGATCTCGCATCGGTTGCTGGGGGCCGGCCACGAACTCTCCGTCTGGAACCGCACTTCGGGCCGGGACGAGGAGCTCATCGCCGCCGGCGCGCGCCGGGCCGGCTCGGCGGCCGACGCCGTTCGAAACGCGGAGGTCGTCATCACGATCGTGACCGACCCGCCGGCGCTCGAGGCGGTCCTGTTCGGACCCGACGGCGCGGCACCGGCGATCCCCCGGAGCGCGACGCTCATCGACATGTCCACGGTCGGCCCGACCGAGATCGCCTCGATCGCCGAACGGCTCGCGCCGGTCCCGGTCCTCGACGCCCCCGTGCTCGGCAGCGTTCCGTCGGTCGAGACCGGCAAGCTCGTGATCCTCGTGGGCGGAGATCACGCGGTGCTCGCCCGCCACACCCACCTCCTGTCGATCCTGGGGACGCCCGTCTACCTCGGGGCGTCGGGGTCGGGCGCGATGCTGAAGCTCGTCAACAACGCGGCGTCGACCGCGACGCTGGTGGCCCTCGGCGAGCTGCTGGCGCTCACCGACCGGGCCGGTCTGGGGATCGACGACGTGCTCAAGGGTCTGGAGGTCGGCCCGCTCGCCTCGCTGATCGAACGCTGGCGTCCGCGGCTCAAGGGCGAGGACCAGTCCTCGTACTTCCGCCTCGCGCTCGCGCGCAAGGACCTCGCGCTCGCGTTCGACGAGGCCGGACGTGAGGGCACCGAGCTCAGGGTCGCCGAGACGGCCGCGGCCCGGTGCGACGAGGCGATCGAAGACGGCCTGGGCGACGAGGACTTCGGCGCGATCGTCTCGTTCCTGCGGAGGTAGCACCGGCCGGAGTCCGTGCGCCTACCATCCTCGGCGTGAAGTCGACCCGGCAGCGAGCCCGCGAGGCACTTCGGAGCGACGACTTCCGTCGTCTGTTCGCCATCCGGCTGATCTCACAATCCGGCGACGGGCTGTTCCAGGCGGCGCTCGTGTCCTCGATCGTGTTCAACCCGGAGGAGCAGAACACGATCCTCGGCTTCGCGATCGCGACACTGGTGGTCTCGTTGCCGTTCTCGCTCCTCGGTCCGTTCACCGGAGTGTTCATCGACCGCTGGTCGCGCAGGAGGATCCTCGTGGTCGCCCCGTGGCTGCGTGCCGCGGCCGTGTGGCTGGTGCTGTTCGAGCCCACGACGGCGCCGGTGCTGTTCTTCGGCGGGGCCCTCTGGGTGCTGTCGGTGAACCGCTTCTACCTCGCGACGGCGCAGGCGGTGGTCC
>Ga0207428_10004306_pt1 | contig 13590 bp, 9 predicted proteins | sample RhiMethybrSRZTD1_FD_187600 | JGI IMG/M metagenome (GOLD analysis project Ga0207428, IMG submission 187600) | Populus rhizosphere microbial communities from Tennessee, USA - Rhizosphere MetaG P. TD hybrid SRZTD1 (SPAdes) (version 3) | ecosystem: Host-associated > Plants > Roots > Rhizosphere >... | reverse complement strand
TCTCGTGACCCGTCAGCCGGACGACCGGCTGGTAGTGGAGCTCGAGTTGGTCGTCCTCGATCGCCCGCTGCAGCTCGGCGCGCAGCTCGAGGCGCTCGACGACGCGCTCGTGCATCGCCGGCTCGAAAACGCGGTAGCTGCCCTTGCTGTCGCGCTTGGCCATGTACATGGCGACGTCGGCGTTGCGCAGGAGCTCCGCCGCCTCGGGGACCGTGTCCTCCCGGTCGACGAGGCAGATGCCGATACTCGCGCGCGGGAAGACCTGTTTGCCGTCGATCTCGTACGGGATCTCGAGCGCGTGCAGGATCCGCGCGGCCGCGTCGGCTGCCTGAGACGAGTCGTTGACGCTCTCGAGCAGAACAGCGAACTCGTCGCCGCCGAACCGGGCCACCGTGTCGGTCGGCCGCACCGCGATCCGCAGCCGGCGGGCGACCTCCTGGAGCACCTGGTCGCCGGCGGCGTGGCCGAGGCTGTCGTTGACGGTCTTGAAGTCGTCGAGGTCGATGAACACGACCGCGATGTCCGGGAAGCCGCGCTGCGACCGCATCAGGGCGTGCTCGACGCGGTCGGAGAAGAGCGCCCGGTTGGCGAGATTCGTGACCGGGTCGTGGAAGGCCTGGTGAGCGAGCTGCTCCTCAAACGCCTTTCGCTCGCTCACATCGCGGCTGTTCAGCACGATGCCGCGGACGTGCTCGTCGTGCAAGAGATCGGTGTGCTGGACCTCGAACCGAAGGGTGGTGCCGTCCTTGTGCGTCAACGAGCACTCGAGCGTGTGCGCTTCGGTGCTGCCCGAGCCGTCGCCGGCGATCAGGCGCCGAAGCCGCGGCCGGTCGGCCTCGCTGAGGAGCCAGTCGAACTGCGTTCCTTCGACCTCATCGACGGGGTAGCCCAGCACGCGCTCCACGGACGGGCTCTGGTAGGTAACGACCCCACGGTCGTCGAGGACGGTGATCAGGTCGCTCGAATGTGCGACGAGCGAACGGAAGCGCGCTTCGCTCTGGCGGCGGTGCAGGTCGGCCGCAAGCGACGCGCCTTCGACCGCCAGCGACACCTGAAGGCCGAGCGCCTCGAACGAGTTCGCGACCTCCTCCGAGACCTCGCCGTGCGAGCTGGCGACCAGCAGGCCCCGAACAACGGAGCGGATCGCGAGCGGTGCGAGGAGGACGGTGTGCCCGCCCTCGAGGCGCAGCTCGCTGCGAATCTCGCGGGGAACCTCCTGATAGGGCACGCGAACCTCGGAGGCGCGGCCCTGCAGCCAGGCAAAAGTGGATTCGTTCAGCGGCCACTCACAGCCCTGGGACGACGCCGCAACGGCCGGTCCGGTGGGCCGCAGCAGGGCGAGGTGGACACAGGGATCCTGCCCAAGCAGCTGCCGGACACCGACGATCGCGGCCTCGTAGATCTGGTGATAGCCGGCCGCACCGACGAGCTCGGCACCGGCCACGCGAAGCGTGCGCTCCCGCGCCACGATCCGCTCCTCCTGTCGAACCAGGCCGACCATCCTGGCCACGACGAGGAGGAAAAGGACGGCGGAGGCGACGATCAGAACCAGCACGTCGGCGTTGCCGAGGGACTGGGCGAATCGGATGGCGGGCGCGATCAGGCACGCGGCGCCGAGGAGGGCGAGCCGAAGCGAGGTCAGCCGCGGCCGCGAGTCGACCGCGGGCTCCTCGAGCACTCGCATCGACGGATGGAGCGCGGCGGCGCCCCAGAGGATGTAGTACGCCATCCAGCCGAGGTCGTAGATCAGCTGACTGTGGTCGTAGGTGCCCTTGAGGATCGCGAGGTTGTACGCGGAGTCGGTCGCGAGCAGGCAGACGATGCTTCCCGCCAGAAGGTAGAAGGACGGCGCGCGCTTGCCCGCGTCGACCGCGAGACGAATCGCCGCGGCGAGCAGGAGCACGTCGCCGAGCGGGTACGCGATCGAGACCGCCTTGGCGAGCCACGAGATGTCCCCTAGGTGGATGTTGGGCGCAATCAGGAACACCCACGAGAGCAGGCCGACGCCGATCGTCAGGATCAGCGCGTCGATCAGGGCCGCCGGGTCGCGCCGCGGGTTACGACGCCTGACGAGCACCAGCAGGCCCGCCATCAGCACCGGGTAGACCGCGAGGTACAGCGCGTCGCCCGGCGACGGGAAAGGGGCGTCCGGGTTGCTGTAGGTGTAGACGTCGCCGCTGAAGAAAAGGAGCTGGCCGACACCAAAGAGCCACCACGCGATCCGTGCGCGTGGAGAGTGCATCCAGACGCCGACGACGATCGCGGCGACACCGGAGAAGCCGACGACGTTCAGCACGGGGCCCGAGCCCTTGAACGGCGGCACCCACATGTAGAGCCCGGCGAGCGTGCCGGCAAACGCGGCGTACCACCACCAGCTGCTTCGACGCCAACTGCGCATCACGCCGCCCTCACCTTCGCCCGCGCCGGCTGCAGGTCGAACCGATTGGCGAGCTGGCCGAGAACGTCGACGAGTTGCTCGATCTCGGCGTTCGTGTTCGAGGCCGTGACCTGGATCCGGAAGCCGACCTCGCTCCTGGGCACGAGCGGGTAGGCGGCCAGGGTGACATAGATCCCGTTTTCGAACAGGAAGCGCCCGACGGCGTCGACGTCCTCGTGTCGAGCCAGCGGCACCTCGATGATCGGGAAACCCGAACGGTTCGGGGTGTGCGCGCCGAGGCGGTCGAGGCAGTCCAGCACGGCCGCGGTCTTGCGCCAGAGGTCGGCGCGGATCGCATCGCCGCGCTCCTCGTTCACCTCGAGGCCGGCGAGCGTGGTCGCGAGCGACGCGATGGGCGAGGGGCCTGAGTAGAGGTAGGGCGGCGCAGCCGTCTTCAGCAACCGCTTCAGCTCGGGCGGGCAGGCGAGGAAGGCAGCAAGCGAGGAGTACGACTTGGAAAGCCCGGCGACGAGCACCACGTGGTCGTAGCTCTCGTCGAAGTAGCGCATGATCCCGTTCCCGCGCATCCCGTACGGGCTCGTCTCGTCGACCGCACGCTCGCCGATCACGCCGAACCCGTGCGCGTCGTCGACGTAGAGGAGCGCGTCGTACTCGCGCGCGAGGCGGGCAAAGGCCGTCACATCGGCGGCGTTGCCGGTCATGCTGTTGACCCCGTCGATGCAGATCAGCCGCGGCGCCGAGCTGCCCGCGCGCAGCAGACGTTCGAGGTCCTCGACGTCCTCGAAGGCGAATGGCCTGACCGTCGCACCCCGGACCTTCGCCAGCTCGCACCCGTCGAAGATCGTCTTGTGCGCGCGCTTCTCGAGGAAGATCGTTCCGCCGCCGGCCAGCACCGGGATCACGGACATGTGGATCAGCGTGATCGTCGGCAGCACGAGAGTGTCTTCTGCACCGATCAGCTCGGTGAGCTGCTCCTCGATCTGCTCGTACAGGACCGGGCTGCCGAGGAGGCGCGACCAGCTCGGGTGCGTCCCCCAGCGCTCCAGGTACTCGGGAACCGCGGCGATGATCTCCCGGTCGAGGTCGAAGCCGAGGTAGTTGCAAGAGGCGAAGTCCGCCAGCCAGGCATCGCCGATGCGGATCATGCGGCCGTCGACCTCGTCGACGACGGCGTCCGTCATCGGATTTGACTGCGACAGGTCGGCGAGATCGCGGCAGGCGTCGAGCCACCGGTCGATCCAGCGTGCCGCCGCAGGTGCGGATCGTTGCGAACCGCGGTTCACCGGCCGTGAATCGGCAGCCGGAGCCGGAATCTTTAGCCCGCGCGACCCCTAGCGGCGCCGGACCAGCGTTACCCCGTCACGAACGGTGAGCTGCACCGCGATCACGCGGTCGTCCGCGGCGATCCGGTCGTTGAGCTCCCGGATCGCCTGCGTCGGCGCCGAGTCGTCCTCGTCGTCGATCACGCGCCCGCTCCAGAGCGTGTTGTCGATCGCCATCAGCCCGGTCGGCTTCAGCCTCGGCACCAGCGCCTCGTAGTAGTTGGCGTAGTTCTCCTTGTCGGCGTCGACGAAGACGAAGTCCCACTCCCCGCCCAACCGCTCGATCGTCTCGAGCGCGGGCCCCATGTGGATGGTGATCCGGTCGCCGTACGGGCTCTGCGCGTGGTACCGCCTCGCCACTTCGGCGTGTTCCTCGGAAACCTCGCACGTGTCGATATGTCCACCGTCGGGCAGGCCCGCGGCCATCGAGAGCGACGAATAGCCGGTGAACGTGCCGAGCTCGAGCACGCGCTTCGCCTGGAGCGCGAAGACGAGTTGCTCGAGGAAGCGGCCCTCGACGGTGCCGGTCAGCATCTGCGGCGAGCTCATGGTCGCTCGCGTCTCCGCGGCGAGCTCGGCCATCAGAGGCTCGGGCCGCGTCGTATGCGCCTCGGCGTAGGCGTCGATCTCGTCCGGGACGATCACCGGCGCGAGCTTACCGGCGCTAGCGTCCCGCCATCGCGGAGCGCGTGCTCACCCAGGCCGAGCTGAACCGAGCGCTGCTCGCACGGCAGCTGCTGCTCGAGCGGCGGCGCCTCTCGCTCCCTCGCGCTGTCGAGCAGATCGGCTGCCTGCAGAACCAGTACGCCCCGTCCGGGTACGTCGGCCTTTGGACTCGGATCGCCGGCTTCGAGCGCGACGCCCTGACCCGCGCGCTCGAGCGGCGTGCGCTCGTGCAGGCGACGCTGATGCGCAACACCATCCACGTCGTCTCCCGCGCCGACTACTGGCCGCTCGTCATCGCCGTGCGGGCCGAGCGGATGGCGTGGTCGCGGAGCGTGCAGCGCACAGACGGGCGCGCGGTCCGGCGGGCGGCCGAGCGCCTGAGGCGGTTCCTCGCCCACGGGCCGCGGCGCCAGAAGGAGATCGCGGACGCCGGGCTCTGGGTTCCGGGCGTCGGCATCTGGCTCGACCTCGTGCGCGTGCCGCCGTCCGGCACCTGGGAGCGGCGACGCGCGGATCTCTTCGGGCTCGCCGAGGACTGGGTCGGGCCGGAGCCGGAGCTCGGCGAGGAGGAAGCACGCGAGCACCTCGTTCGCCGCTACCTGGGTGCGTTCGGGCCCGCGCCGCAACGCGACATCGCGAGCTGGGCCGGGATGGGCGTGCGCGCGCTCGCGGGAGCTCTCGAGCGGCTGCCCTTACGCCGGTTCCACGACGAGGCCGGCCGCGAGCTCGTCGACGTCCCGCGCGCGCCGCTCCCGCCGGCCGCGGCGCCGGCGCCCGTGCGCTTCCTGCCGACCTGGGACGCGACCGTGCTCGTCCACGCGCGCCGCACCGGGATCCTCGCCGAGGAGCACCGCAAGCGGATCTTCAACGTCCGCAACCCGCAGTCCGAGCGGACCTTCCTGGTCGACGGGAGAGTCGCGGGCGCCTGGCGCTACGACAGCGGACACATCAGGCTCGAGCCGTTCGGCCGCCTTGCGCGCGCCGCGCGGGCTGAGCTCGAAGACGAGGCGGAGCGCCTAGCCGCGTTCCACGCGTGAGCCGCCGACGATCGCGTCCCGGCCGTCCGAGAAGCGAACCCAGGCCTTGCCGTTGCCGTCGTAGTCGGGCGACCAGACGACGAGCGTCGCCTCCTCCCCGCCTACCCGTACCGGCTCGGTCCCCTCCGGCTCCGCGCCTCGCCAGACGCGGACGAACGGGTTCTCCTCCCACTCACGGCCGATCGTCGTCTCTTCGGTGTGCCCCGGCAGAACACGCGTCTCCGGCGGGAGCTTCATCAGCACGTCCATCACCGAGCGGCGGATCTGCTCGAGGTCGCCCCCGCCCACAGCGTCCTTGAACAGGACGTCACCGCTGCAGCAGAGCTCGTCGTTGATGACGAACGCGAGGTGGTCGTCCTTGTGCCCGGGCGTCGGCAGCGCGCGGATCGAGAGCCCGCCGGTCTCGAGGTCACCCTTCACGACCGGGCAGTCGTAGCGCCCCCGGATCGCGTCGTCGCCGGCGATGTGGTCGGCGTCCGCGTGCGTCGTCAGCAGGTGCGTGACCCTCAGGCCCTCGCGCGACACGGCGTCGAACAATGGCCGCAGCGGCGCGCCGGAATCGACGAAGACCGCGACGCCGCCGGGCTTGTCCCCGATCAGGTACGCGTTCGAGAGCCAACCGGGGTCCATGCTTCGCTCGACGATCACAGACCGCGCATTATTGCGTCTCGACGCCCGAGCGAGCGATCCGTTATCGTCGCTCGTACGCACAACGAGGGTGCATGCAGCGGAGACCACAAGCGCTGCGGCAAACGGTAATTGAGGCGTATGGCGAGGCAGGTGCTGCGGCCCAACTCGCTGGCAGAAGGGGGGCGCTCGTACGCGTCTTCCTGGTCGCGGACGTCCGGGTTCACCGCGACCTGCTAGCGACCGCGCTGGCCGAAGAGGACGGGATCGTGGTCGCCGGTAGCGCGCACGGGGACGTTGCGTGCCTGGCCGTCGGCATGAGCGAGGCCGACGTCATCCTCGTCGATGGCGAGTCGCTCGCCGGGCCGGGGACGGTTCGTGCACTCGCAGCTGCCGCTCCTGAAGCGAAGATCGTCGTCACCGGCGTCCGCGAGGACGAGTCGGGCGTCGTCGACCTGGTTGAAGCGGGCATCGCGGGCTACGCGACGGTCGAGCAGCCGCTTGCCGAACTGGCCGCAGTCGTCGCAGCAGCCACGGACGGGGTGTTGCAGTGCTCGCCGCGGGTCTCCGCGGCCCTGGCCCAACGGGTAACCGCGCTTGCAGCCGTACGACGGCAGTCCAAGGGCCATGCGCTGACGCCGCGTGAGCGCGAGATCGCCGCGCTCATCGCCGACGGGCTCTCGAACAAGCAGATCGCGCGACGACTTTCGATCGAGCTTGCGACGGTCAAGAACCACGTTCACAACATCCTCCACAAGCTCGGCGTGAGCCGCCGCGACCAGATCCGAATCTAGGCGTCTTCCTAGACCCAGGATCTAGATCTCCGCCGTATCCGGGTGGATCCTTTTTGTACTTCGGGATCCATTGCTCTCCGTTGTAGGTCGCCGGAAGAATCGCGGCCGAGGCCAGGGCCATTTCGGCTCTGCCAAACCGAAGGGGGATCCCTTGACGCGAAAGCGAAGGATCTTCGCGATCGGCGGCGTGCTGCTCTTCGGCGCGCTCGTCCTCGCGCTTTCACTCGGGTCAAGCGTTGGGGCGAGCGTCGTTCCGGCGGGTGCATCCTCGACCCGCTCCGGAAACGACGCTGCCACCAGGCAGACCATGAGCACATCTCAACCTGGCTCCCCAGCAACGGGGAAGGTCACGGTTGGGCACTCGTCCAAGAACGACGTCTCGCCGAGGCTGAGCACCGTGATCCCGCTGGCGGTGACACCCAGGCCGACCAAGCAGGCCGTGGTCAGCCCGCGAATCGTCCACCGGCACACCGCGCGTCAGGACCCGGTGGTACAGACCAAGCTCTCGGCGCCGAACATGCCGAGCCCCGGGCTCAACTTCGACGGGATCCCGTTCCCGGGCGTCAACTGCAACTGCGCTCCGCCCGACACCAACGGCGAGGTCGGCGCGACGCAGTACGTCCAGATCGTGAACGAGGGCTTGCAGGTCTTCAACAAGACGACCGGCGCCTCCGTCCTCGGTCCGATCAGCATCGAGTCGGTCTGGACCGGCTTCGGCGGCGTCTGCCAGAACAACGGTGAAGGCGACCCGGTCGTCCTGTATGACCAGCTCGCCAACCGCTGGGTCGTCACCCAGTTCGCAGGCACGGCCCAGCCGACCCACGAGTGCGTCGCAGTGTCTACGTCGAGCGACGCGACCGGCACGTACAACCGGTACGACTTCGACCTCGGGACCCAGTTCGGGAACAACTTCTACGACTACCCGAAGCTGGGCGTCTGGCCAGACGCGTACTACATGAGCATGAACGTCTTCAACGCGCAGGGGACGGCGTTCCTCGGCCCGCAGCCGTTCGCGCTCAACCGGACGGCAATGCTTGCCGGCAATCCGGCGACGATCGTCAGCACGGGCATGCTGAGCGCCACAGACGATCAGCTGATGCCAGCCGACTTGGACGGGTCGAACCAGCCGCCCGGCGGCGCACCGAACCCAGTCACCGAGATCGGGACGAACCCAACCTGGAAGCTCTGGCGTTTCCACGTCGACTTCGGCACCCCGTCGAACTCGACGTTCACGCAGGCTGGCACGCTCACACCGGCGCCGTTCACCGTGGTCTGCGGTGGCTGCGTGCCCCAGGGCGGAGTTCCCGATACCCTCGACACGCTCGGCGACCGGAGCATGTTCCGGAATGCCTACCGTCGCTTCGCCGACGGCCACGAGGCGCTCGTCGGCAACATGACGGTCGACTCGAACGGCGTCGGAGGCATCCGCTGGTACGAGATCAACAACGCCACCTCCGGCACTCCCGGCTTCGTCCAACAGAGCACCTACCAGCCCGACAACACCTGGCGCTGGATGGGAAGCGCGGCAATGGACGCGCTCGGCGACATCGCACTCGGCTTCAGCGCCTCCTCGTCCAGCATCAATCCGCAGATCCGCTACGCGGGACGGCTGGCGAGTGACCCGCCCAACACGCTGGCCCAGGGCGAGCAGACGCTCTTCGCCGGCACGGGGAGCCAGACCGACACGGTCAGCCGCTGGGGCGACTATTCGGACCTCACGGTCGACCCCACCGACGACTGCACGTTCTGGTACACGAACGAGTACTACGCCACCACCAGCTCGTTCAACTGGCGGACCCGGATCGGGAACTTCAAGTTCCCCAATTGCACCGCGGGGCCGCACGGCACCCTGACCGGAAAGGTCACGGACGCCAGCAACAACAACCCGATTGCGGGCGCCAAGGTCGACACCAACTTCGGTAGCACCGTCACCGACGCGAGCGGCAACTACACGCTCACGCTGCCGACCGGCACGTACGACGTCACGTACTCGTCGTTCGGCTATGCGACACACGTCGAGAACGGCGTCGTGATCACGGACGGCGGGACTACGACCAAGAACGTGGCACTTCAACCGTCGCCCTCGGTGACGTTGAGCGGGAACGTGACCGACGGGTCTGGTCACGGGTGGCCGCTGTATGCCCGGATCGACATCGCCGGAAAGCCGGGCGGGCCGGACTTCACCGATCCCATCACCGGCCACTACAGCATCAAGCTGCCGGCGAACGCCAGCTACGACGTGACGTACACGTCGCAGGTGCCCGGCTACCAGGTCGTCCACGACACGGTTGCCGTCGGCGGAACAGATGTCACCCACAACGTCGCGATGCCGGTGACACCGGACTGCACGGCTCCCGGCTACTCGAAGAGCTTCGCGCTCAGCGAGGACTTCAACAGCAGCGTCTTCCCGCCGCCAGGCTGGACGGTGGTCGACAACATCGGCCAGGGCCACGTCTGGCAGCTCAACGATCCCGAGGGCCGGGCGAACGACACAGGCGGCTCGGGCAACTTCGCCGACATCAACTCGGACTTCTACGGGCCGGGCGACACGCAGAACACCGAGCTGGTCACACCGGCGATCGACCTGTCCAGTTCGAGCGCGCCGTTCCTCACGTTCCACAACAACTACGTCGCCAACCCGTTCTTCCCGCAGGTAGGCGACGTGGACGTGAGCACGGACGGCGGCACCACGTGGACGAACGTCTGGCACCACGCGGGCGACGCCGTCCCGGGCCCCGACCTCGAGACCGTTCAGCTCCCGACCGCAGCCAATCAGGTCAACGTCAGGGTGCGCTTCCATTTCACCTCGACGTTTGGCTTCTGGTGGATGGTCGACGACATCTCGGTGCTGAACTCGGGCTGCGTGAAGCTGCCCGGCGGCCTGGTCGAGGGCAACGTGTTCGACCTCAACAACGGAGCTGCGCTAAACGGAGCGAAGGTCACGAGCAACGACAAGCCGACCGACAACGCGACCACGTTCGCGACGCCGGACGACCCGAACAATCCGGACGGCTACTACTGGCTGTTCTCGTCCCTGACGGGATCGCATCCGTTCACGGCCAGCAAGGCGCTGTACTCACCGTCTACGCAAACGGTCAACGTGGCCGGAGACGGGACGGTGCGGCAGGACTTCAAGCTGGGCTCGGGTCACCTGGTCGTCACGCCTACGTCGATCACGAAGACGCAGGTGCTCGGCAGCACGACGAGCGCCACGGTTCAGTTCAAGAACGACGGCACTGGGCCCGCGCACGTGAAGCTGAGCGAGCGGGGCGGCTCGTTCCAGATCCTGCACATGACAGGAGCGAAGCGCATCAACATCAGGCTGGAGGAAGAGGATCTAGCGACTCCGCAGTTCCTCGGCAACCACGAGCACGGTGACGTGCCCGGCACGGACGCCGGCGCACCAAAGGATCCGACCTGGTCGCAGATCGCGAGCTACCCGGCCGGGATCATGGACAACGCCGCAGACTTCATCGACGGAAACGAGTACTCCGTCGGCGGCATCGACACCAGCTTCACGCTTCAGAACAAGGGCTACGTCTACAGCTCGACGGACAACACCTGGACTCCGATCGCCAACATGGCGAACGCCCGCGAGAAGCCGGGCGTGGCCGCGGTCAACGGCAAGCTGTATGTCACCGGTGGATGGGATTCCGGTGGAACGCCGATCGCCGCGACCGAGGTGTACGACCCGTCGTCGAACACCTGGACAGCCGTCGCACCGAACCCGAGCCCGACGGCCGCGCCGGGCGTCGCCGTCGTCAACAGCAAGATCTACTTCGTTGGCGGCTGCGCGGACGGCAACTGCACCACGTCCACGAAGGTCGAGGTCTACGACACCTCCACCAACACCTGGTCGAGCGCCGCGGACTACCCCTTCGGGGACGCGTGGCAGGGGTGCGGCGGTATCAACGGCAAGGTCTACTGCGCCGGCGGTACCAGCGGCTCCAGCACGTTCAAGAGCGGCAACGTCTACGACCCGGCCTCGGACTCGTGGAGCCCGATCGCCGATATGCCGATCGACCTCTGGGGATCGGTCTCCGGAGCGCCGAACGGGATGCTCGTGATCTCGAGCGGCGTCACCGACGGGTTCAACACCATCACGAACCAGGGGTTCGCATACGACCCGGCGGCCGATAGCTGGACTGCGCTGCCGAACGCGCAGTTCCCGCGCTATCGCGCCGGCGGCGGATGCGGCTTCTACAAGGTCGGCGGCTCCTCCGGCGGGTTCAGCCCGACGCCGGAATCGGAGAAGCTGTCCGAGCTCGACCAGTGCGGCGCGACCGATGTGCCGTGGCTGTCCGAGGCCCCGACCGAGTTCGACGTTCCGGTTGGCGCCACCGTCACCGTCACCGTCACGCTGATGGCGACGACCGCCGCCGGCGTCACGCAGCCGGGGGCGTACGCGGCCCAGCTCGCCATCAACGCGAACACGCCGCAAACCCTGAACCCGATCAACGTCACCATGAACGTGACTCCCCCGAACGGCTGGGGGAAGGTCGCGGGCACGGTGACCGGTACCGACTGCAAGGGAAACACTAACCCGCTGCAAGGCGCCTCGGTTCAGGCCTCCGGCAAGAACTTCACGTTCTCGTTGAAGACGGCCAAGAACGGCACGTACGCCTTCTGGGCTCCCGCGTCGAGCAACCCGTTCACGATCATCGCCAGCAAGGACGGGTACCAGGCGCAGTCGCAGAAAGTGAACATCAAGGCTAACAAGACGACGACGGTCAACTTCGGGCTCAAGGCAGTCTGTTGACCGGCAGACGCTCAGCCTGACGACGTCGAGAACGGCCCCGCGGAGGCGGGGCCGTTCTCTTCCCTGGAGGCGTCGAGGCGGTGGGTGAACCGGCTAGCCTAGGGCCACCGCACGCGAGAGGAGGACGAATGGCCGGGCTGATGTCACGGGCGTCCATGGTGGTCAAGGCGAAGTTCTCGAAGCTGCTCGACCGCGCCGAGGATCCCGCGGAGACCCTCGACTACTCGTACGAGAAGCAGCTCGAGCTGCTCCAGAACGTGAAGCGCGGCATCGCCGACGTCGTCACGGCGAAGAAGCGGCTGGAGCTCCAGGAACAGCAGCTCCAGCAGAGCCTCGTGAAGCTCGATTCCCAGGCCCGAGAGGCGCTAGCTGCGGGCCGTGAGGACCTCGCGCGGCAGGCGCTCGAGCGAAAGTCGGGCCTGCAGCAGCAGCTGCAGTCGCTCGACCAGCAGACACAGCAGCTCCAGCAGCAGCAGGAGAAGCTCGTCGCGAGCGAGAAGGCGCTCTCGGCGAAGGTCGAGGCCTTCCGCACGCAGAAGGAGACGATCAAGGCGCAGTACTCGGCGGCCGAGGCGCAGGTTCGGATCGGTGAGGCAGCGACCGGGATCGGCGAGCAGATGGCTGACACGGGCCTTGCGATCCAGCGCGCGAAGGACAAGACCGAACAGATGACGGCGCGCGCGTCCGCGATCGACGAGCTGACGACGTCCGGCGCGCTCGAGGACTTCACCACCGACCAGACGCAGCTCGACCGCGAGCTGAGCGCGATCGCGTCGAAGTCGCAGGTCGACAGCGAGCTCGAGCAGATGAAGTCCGAGCTCGGCAAGGGCGACGAGAAGAAGGAGCTGCAGCCGTGATCGTCCGAGTCATGGGCGAGGGCCAATTCGAGGTCGACGACGAGGTCGCGAAGGGGCTGAACGAGCTCGACGAGCAGGCTGCCGAGGCGTTGGAGGCCGGCGACGCGGAGCGGCTCACGGAGCTCCTGCGCCGGATGGCCGACGCGGTGCGGCTGAACGGCGCCCGCTTGCCCGACGAAGACCTCTCACCGTCGGAAGCAATCGTGCCGCCGGACGACTTGTCGCTCGACGAGGCGCGCGAGCTGTTCGAAGGCGAGGGCCTGATCCCAGACCTGCCAAGCGTGTAGCGGGCCAGCGGTACCGCCCGGCGCCGCTTAGGTGTTCACGCGCGCGAGACCCCACCCTTCTTGGGTGGGGATGTGAGGTCCACCCGCCGCCCGCTGCGAGCGTATCGCGACACTGCGCGCGTGTCTGTCACGCGCGCGTCACGACTGCGTGACGATCTCTCCCCGCCCACAGGGGCGCGCCCGGTTAGAGCGGCGCGTCGAAGATCCCGAACCACCGCGAGAGGTCCTGCTCGATCGGCAGCTCCTGTTCGAGCTTCGCCTTCAACTCCAGCTCCTCCGCGTTGTCTCGCTCCTTGCCCTCGCCCTTTGGCACGAACGGCCAGAAGGCCCCGCGCTTGAACCCGTAGATCCAGTAGATGCGCTTCTCGTCGAAACCGCGGTTCTCGAAGGGGAAGACCGCAGCAAGCAGCTGTCCGCCGAACCCACGCGCCGCCAGCTCCGAGGCGATGAGGTGCACGCTGGTTACGAGATCCTCGAAGTCTCCGTCGCGCACGATCAGCCACTCGAAGCCGAGCTCATCAGTGCGCCGCTCCACCTTCGACCCGGACTCGGCGGCGACGGAGTCGAGCAGCTCCTGCAGTTCGTTCTCGGTCCGCACGAAGTCGCCCGCGGAAAGCGCCTTGAAGCAGACGCCGGCCGAGCCAGCCGACTTCAGGCCGAGCTCGGTCTCGAGCGTGATCCGAGCGGTCGAGATCGCGAACAGCCGCTCTCCGGCCGCGTCCTTGAGCTTCTTCCGCCCGAGGAGGACGTCGCGCAGGCCCAAGCGCTACGAGACCGGGCGGCCCATCTGGCGAGCGATCTCCGCCAGGGCCTCCAGCCGCTTCTCGAGCGGCGGATGCGTCA
>Ga0207428_10004301_pt1 | contig 13611 bp, 3 predicted proteins | sample RhiMethybrSRZTD1_FD_187600 | JGI IMG/M metagenome (GOLD analysis project Ga0207428, IMG submission 187600) | Populus rhizosphere microbial communities from Tennessee, USA - Rhizosphere MetaG P. TD hybrid SRZTD1 (SPAdes) (version 3) | ecosystem: Host-associated > Plants > Roots > Rhizosphere >... | reverse complement strand
GATTGTCAGTCCATTGTTTTCCCCTAAGGCATAGACAAGATCCAACACTGCAGCATTCGTCTCGCAATCTCCGAGAATTATGTTCGACTGTTCTTTTGCCTTGGCGTTCAGCTGTGCGTCAACTGTTGGTACACGTACCAAAAACACAGCCGCAATTAGCAAAACGACTATCGCTCTCATTACTCTTGAAGAACTAGAAGCCAAAATTCTCCTACTACGGGACGATTCGAATCGTGCCGGTATTACTCGCCTGTCCGTAAACAAAGATCTGGACCGTGTAAGTACCGGGCACTAGAGTATTCGGAAGCCTTATCACTACCTCCGTAAATTCAGAATTCGGAATTACTCTAACGGCTTCAGCCGAAACAAAATTAAATACTCCATTGCTATTCTGTAAGAGAGTGACTTGTACATCTGACGCCGACCCGCCCGGATTCAGTTGCAAATGCCGAACGAAAAATGCGACTCGGGTATTGCGATCAGGTCCGGTCGAGTACCACTCCGGAATACCTTGAACACGAAACGGATCCCTGAGAGCCAACAGCGCATCAAGAGCAGCGACTTGACCCACAATCGGACCAGACTCTTCAAGTAACAGGTCCAACGGATCGTCGTCCTGGATTAAGATGAATGAAAAATTGGGGTTCCCCAGCGGCGCTCCGACTGGATTCAAAAGACCAACCCCAAAACTCTCACCCCCCTCGGCGGCGTTGTCGCCGCAAATCTTTACTGGGATAGAAAAAGCGCTAACGCTCGGAGTGAACGACAGAGTTCCGGAAGCCGAAACATAGTCGACACCCGCGGTATTACACGAACTGCCGCCCAATGCACCGTTGTTAATCGTTGTGAAATCAACGCTCACCGCCCTCCCAGTCGCAGCTGAGAGGCTGATCGTAAACACAGCATCTGTCGTGGTGCCGGCATTGCCTTCAATAACATTCGCGCCGGTGATGCGGATCGTTGGCACAGTATCGTGATCTTGCACAGTTACGACGAGCTTAACGGGCGCTCCAAGTTCCTCAAGGTTCGCCGTGCTCAACGAAATCGAAAACGTTTCATCGGGCTCAGTCGTGGCATCATCTGCAATCGGGATCTGAATAGTCTTGGTTGTCTCACCGCCCGTGAACGTCAACGTACCTGACGCCGAAGTATAATCCTGACCAGCGATGGCAGTGCCGTCAGTGGTAGCATAGTCAACGCTCAAATTACCTGTGGTTCCGCCTGTTCGCACGACTGTTACTGATAGCGTGCCAACATCTTCGATTACCTTCATTGAAGTCGCCGTGAATTGCACACTGCCAGTTGCGCCGGACGAATTAGCCGCCGAAAACTCCGACGTGTTTCCGTTTGGATCAGTCGCTGTTGCAGTGATGACGCGACCAACCGGTAAAGCAATCGGGAACGTCGCATTGATAGTGGCGTCGCCATTGCCATCTGTGGTTACCGAAGTCGTGTTGAAGAACTGCGCTCCTTCTCCATTTCCGGAAGGATCCACCGATCCATTCGAATAGAAATCGATCTGAAAAGTGGTGTTGGACAGAGACTTCAAGGTTCCCTGAATCGTCGTACTGTTACTCGACGACATCACGCCGGTGATCACGGGAAAATTCTGAAGATTGTTTGGGCCCGTGTCCGGATCACTGCCATCGTTGGGGGTAACGCCATTCGCTCCGAGATCGATTCCCAGACCGTTGTTTGAAAAAATCGAATTGCCGCGAATCGAGTTACCCTGAGCGTTTCCGGAGACCGTGATGCCGCCCGCGCCGTTGAAGGCAATCTTGTTAGCTGCCTCAATCTGCGAGCCGCCGATGGTGTTATTTACTGCGCCGTTGATAGCGATGCCCTGTTGGTTATTTGGTAGCGGTCCGGTTCCCGTGGCATTCAGTCCGATAAAGTTTCCCTGAATGACATTCCCGACAGTAGTGGAGAAGAAACCGAGTTGAATGCCGACCGAATTTCCCGAAATGACATTTCGCGCTTCGGGAACAAGGCCGCCAATCGTATGGTTGTTCGAGGTGATATTAATGCCGGCGCTTGAACCACCGAGTGCCTTGGTGCCGGTAACGTCAGTACCGATGTAGTTGCCCTGGATGGTGGCACCCGTATCCGTGTTGCTGAAACCGAGAGAGACATTGCAATTGTTGCTAAAGGTGCCGTTCGTAGAAATGATATTTCTCGCCCCCGGCTCGGTGCCGCCGATCAACGCACCGTCAACCGCCGAAACACCATTGCCACTATTACTCAAAGCCAATGTGCCGGTTATATCTGTACCAATGAAATTGCCTTGTACCTTACTACCAGCGCCACGGATGCTCACCCCATCGCTCGAATTGCCTGAGATGACGTTTCTGGCTCCGGCCGTGACCCCACCGACAAGTATGTTCTGACCGTTAGCCGAAATACCGGTCGAGTTCGGAATTTTCTTTGTACCGGTGACATCTGTTCCGATCAAGTTACCTTGAATACTCGTGCCATTGCCGCTGGTGACGATTCCGCCACTTTGATTCCCGGAGATGAGATTGCCGGCTCCGGCTGCAGTGCCTCCGATGAGATTGTCAATCGAAGTCGTGAAAATCGCCACGGCGGTCGAGTTGTGAAGCTCTGCCGTTCCTGCCGCATTCGTTCCGATGAAGTTTCCCTGAATTGCATTCGCGGTGCCCCCGTTGATCTCAAGAGCATTATTTGAATTTCCTGAGATAACGTTACGCGCCGCTGCTGTGGTCCCACCAATTAAATTGTTCGACGAGCTTGTCAGTTGCACGCCGCGCTGATTTTGTCGAGCGGTCGTCCCATTCGCTCCGATGCCGATGTAGTTCCCCTGAATCACGTTGTTGTCGCAATTGTTCAAGGAAATGCCGCTACCGCTACGGAAGTTTACGATTGCCAACCCACGCACAGTGGTGCCGCCGGCCTTGATGCTTAGACCATTGGCATTGACAGCGGTGCCGAGCCCTGTTCCATCAAGTTCAATAAGCGGTGTACCTGCGTATCCGGGTTGAGTGGTGGCATCGATAACCACTCGATCCGTAAGCTCCGGCAGCGCGATCAAAAGAGAAATTACCTTTACTCCCGGTCCGGGAATGTTGAAGCTGATCGTGTCTGTGCCGGCTGTGGCGTTTGCATTGATGATGGCGTCGCGCAGTGATCCGGCGCCGTGATTGTTAACATTCGTCACCACAAAACTCTGGCGTGTGGCAGCGAAATCCGCGGTCTGGTTAGCGCCCAGGTTGTTGAAGGTTTGAGCTGAGCCAAAGACAAAACCGAGTAGCGATGAGGTTACGGTATAGTTTCCGCCGGCGACGAGTTCAAATGAATAGTTACCATTACTGTCGGTAGTTCTCAGTCCCGGTTGTGATCCGCTAAGTGTCACCGTGACGCCGGCTAGCCCGACGCCGTTTTCGCTGACTTTGCCGCTGATCGTGAAAAACTGTGCAGCACTCGCTGTGGCATTGAAGTCCAAAACTTGATCGCTGTTGAGATTGTTGAAAGTCTGGCTCGCCGGCGTCATCGTGAAGTGAGCTTTGCTTGCGCTCACGGTGTAGTTTCCGCCTTCATGCAATCTCGAGAACTGGTACGATCCATCACCCTCAGTCAGTACACTGGTTAGTGACCCTCCCTCGTTCAAGACAACTTCCACCCCACTCAGCGGCGTAGCGCCGTTAGCCAACACGTGACCACTAATGACGTACGACGTCGAGAGCTTCGAAATGAAAGCGTCCTGAGAACCACGGTTGAAAGGCTGATACGTACCCGGAGTAATCGGAAAGTCCAGGGATGTCGTACTTCCGGTGACATACGCATTGCCTGATGCGTCGACCGCGACCCCAAAAGCCTGAGCGTTGACATTGGCGAAACTGGCGGGATTAATTGGACCACCAATAAAAGTCGAATAAATCAAACCATTCCCTGCTGCATTGATTTTAGTGACAAATGCATCGGTACCGGAGGGTGGGCTTGATGCGAGATACAGCGTTGAAGATCTCACCGGATCGACCACAAGTGCAAATACCTGTGACACGTTGAGGCCTTTGTTCACTTGTTTCCATGTTTGCCCGTTGTCAGTACTTTTGAAAACGCCCTCTGAATTAGAGAAGAACGGATTCGTTATCAGAAATAGCGTTGCTGGATTTAGCGGATCGAAGACGATCTTTCCAGTCTTCGGAAGAACTGGTGACCAGCTCGAGCCACCATCGACACTCTTAAATAAAGTCTGATCAGTGTTGGCATATAAGAGTCCCGGTGTATGCGGACTAACAGCGATAGAACGCGCGGATTGCACTGTAGTCCCAAGAGATTGCCAGGTGGCGCCGGCATCACCACTCTTGAAAATCCCTCCGGGGCTATTGCTATCCACCGCATAGATAATCGAATGGTTTAGTGGGTCGATAACCAGAGACGTGGGCTGCTGCGGCGGCGCTCCTGCCAGCGGCGACCAGTTGTCCGCTCCGTCCGTTGTCTTAAAGATATGACTTCCACTAAAACAACAACCCACACTTACATAAAGAACACTCGGTGTAACCGGATCGATTGCCAGACTAGAAGGGTCAAACGAAGGTAATCCGTTGCTGCGCTGGATCCACAAATTTCCGCCATTCGTGCTCTTATAGACGCCCCTGCTACTGCTGCTGAAATCAGCGACCGCTATATACACCGTGGAGGGTGTTGCTGGATCGATCGCCAGCCCCACCACGTTGCGGGCGACAGTCAGGCCGTTGTTCATTGCCGACCAGGTTCTGCCACCGTTAGTGCTTTTGAAAACGCCGACCCCCGATCCCGCGTAGATTGTTGAAGGCGCTGTTGGATCGATTGCCAAAAGATTGACAAAAGAGTTTCCGCAACAACTAGTCGCTGTAAAACCGTAATTGTCATTGCTCCACGTTGCAGCGCCATCAACGCTTTTGTAGAGCGGGCTGCGGGTGCGCACTGCGCCCACAGTCAGTGGAAAATTTCCTGAGTCAGTGTTTCCTGTCACATAGACATTGTTTGCCGAGTCAATCGCTATACTGCGACCTATATCGCTTTGGACTCCACCGAGATACGTGGAATAAATGAGGGCCGAGCCCTGACTGTTAAATTTCGTAACGAACGCGTCTCCCTGAGAACCACCACCAGCAAATGCCTGAATCGGATTCACGGTGGGGAAGTTGAACGAATCAGTATTACCGGTGACGTAAGCGTTTCCTGAAGCATCCGCGGCGATTCCCCAACCGGCCTCAAAACTACCAGTGCCACCAAGATAGGTTGAATAGATGGGCGACCCGGTAGGGTTGAGTTTAGTGACGAAAGCGTCACCTGAGGAGGATGGCGAGAGCGTAGGCTGAAATGCATTTGCGATCAGAAAGTCATTAGAACCCGTCGAGCCGGTTATGTATGCGTTGCCTGAGGCATCAACGGCTATTGCATTCGCAATGTCACATGCAGCACCCCTGAGATACGTCGAATAAACATAAGCGGGCACACTAGGATTCAACTTGGCTACGAATCCGTCATTACAACTGGTATTAGTGGGTGCTCCCTGGGCGGCGTTGACCACGGGGAAATTCGTTGAGGTAGTCAGGCCGGCGACATAGATGTTTCCGTTTCCGTCGACGGCGATGCCATTCCCATTTTCTTCATTACTCCCGCCAAGCAAAGTCGAAAACAAAATTCCGGAGCCCGATGCATTCAACTTTGTAACAAAACAGTCGCTCGAGAAAGATGTCCCCGCTCCGACGTACAAAATCGATCCATTAGTCGGGTGGGGGGCGATAGCACGAACAGACAGATTCCAGAGACCAGTATTGGCCGGGGTCCAGTTTGTTCCTCCGTTTGTAGTTTTAATAATCCCACTGTTACCAACGGCTGCAAAAACACCCGAAGTCGTTGCTGTCATCGCATTGACCTGGCTGAACTGCGGTATCCCGTTCGTGAGTGGGGTCCAGGAAGTCGCACCGTTTGTACTCTTATTGATACCTCCGGTGGAACCATGGCCGGTATAAATGGTGGCCGGATTGGCGGGATCGATCACGATGGTGTTGATGACCGTCGGACTTGGGCCACCCATTCCGTTGTTCATCGCAGTCCAGACACTGCCGCCGTTTGTTGACTTAAAGAAACCACTGCCTAACGTGCCTGCATAGATCGTCAATGGCGCCGTTGGATCGATAGCGATTGCACGAACGTTTGGAGTGCCCGGTACGCCAAAATTGTTTTGTGTGACCCAGGTAGCTCCGCTGTCTGTACTTTTGAACGCACCATTGCCTGCACCAACGTACATCGTCGACGGCGTCGAAGGATCGAACACAATACAGGAGATGGTTCCGAAGGTGAGCGGCGCGGTAACTACGGGATTCCAGGTGTTTCCACCATCGGTCGACTTTATTAGACCGCTGAATACTCCCATGAAAAGCGTAGAAGAGTTGGTTGGGTGTACTGTCATTGCGCCGATAAACGAACCACTTGGAAACCCGGTGCCCGTTCCTTTGGTCCATGTGGCTCCGCCATCAGTGCTGCGATAGATTCCGTCTGTTGTCGCTTCGTAGATGATGTTGGCGGCGTTTGGAGCAACGACAACCGCAATTGCGTCTCCAGCCAGTCCTGAATTTTGATTGTTCCAGTTTTCGGCCGCATCGATGGTCTTAAAAAAGCTGCTCGTCGTTTTTAAGCCGTTGACTACGGGAAAGTCACTCGAGGAGGTGCTTCCAGTGATGTGAGCATTTCCAGTTGAGTCCACAGCAATACCAAATCCGTTGGTGAAGCCGGGGTTATTACCGTTGAGGTACGTCGAGTAGACCAACGAACTCCCGGTAGGATCGAGTTTTGTAACGAATGCTCCGCCGCGTGTGGGTGTCGTCTTGAAAGCTCCTGCCGTGGTGGGGAAACCCGTGAACTCGGTCGTGCCTGTGACGTATGCGTTTCCTTGAGAATCGACTGCGATCGCGGAAGTTTGATCGTTATTGCTGGAACCCAGCAACGTTGAGTATGAGAGCACAGGATCGATTACGAGTGGTTTGCTTGCGTCAAACCGATCGAGCCTAAACCTCACCTCGTTTCCGTTGATGACGTAGGTACCTTTAACCTCGCGACGAATACCATTTTGATCGAGTTGGTAAATCACCGGCTTATTCAGTGACACTTCCCCCTGCTTCAACGCGAGCAATAATTTTCCGGTCTTGTCGAGCCGAATTCGATCGGCGCCATCGACGCTGAATCTGATGAGATTTGGATTTGCGCCGGCACCCACTACGAAATCGTATTCGAGCTCTCGTTGACTGCCGTAATACACAACATCGATTCCCGGATAGATGTCTTTGAAGTATGCCTTCTTATAAGTGCGAATATTGCGGCGCCACTTCTCCGGATTGTTACCGATGAAGTAGTTAACTCTGCCGGGCAGTTCCTCCTGGCCTTCCACTTGCGGCGTTGCATTAGCACCGAGCATCTTCAGGCGCAGGACCGTGCCTTCGCGCACTTTCTCGGCCTCGCCTGCCGGTTGTTTCGACCTATCCGTCTGGGAGGCTCGCGGCTTTTGCACTCGTAGAACAGCATCAGTCGAAGTCAGAAATAGATCGTAGCCAGGTCCGTGCGATAGGAACTTCACATGGTTGTCTATCTGGCCTTGATTTTCCTCAAAGCTGAGCGGCAACTTACCGAAGTTTTCCGCGAGTCTTGCTTTGGCGGGTGCGCCGGCCGGCGTTAGATTTGCCGGAGTTGCTGGTTCCGTGTGGTTGTTGTCGTTCCGTGCTGCCACAAAAACCACACTTGCGAGAGCGGCAAGCAGGAAAGCAATTCCGAGTGTCAGCACAGTCCGACTAATACGCGATGACGAGGGATTATGTAATTTCATCGTAAAGGGAAAACTGTCTATACCGCGTCAGCGAGAACGTTACTAATTACTTAGACGGTAACCTGACGTTTGAGACGGAGGTTGGTGCCTGGGCTACTGAGCGTTTATTTTCGGTTCACGCCCGCTCAGATGTCAACGAAAAAGTACGTCGTTTCTGGACTTTGCGCCCTGGCGCAGAGACAGCGTCTTAACTATCACGCGCAAAGTTCGGCGCAGACATCCCCTTGAGTATAAAAACATAATGCCACGACAATTCTGGCAGAGTGAAACAGCCTTCACTCGTGGGGGGGAGCCGACGGAGGGATCTGTTGCGAATCTGCATTTAACTTGACCTTATGGGTGCATCAGGAGTAACGTGAAACCACCGCCAACCCAACCGGTTAAAACCCAGGGCTCTGTCAACCTCGCTCGACGGATCCCGCTTCTCAGAGAGGTGGCAAAATGTTTGAACTCACCAAAATCGTTCCCAACCCACGATTCCTTAGTCTGGCAGTTTCAGCAGTAGTACTAGGGCTTGCAGCGGGTGCTTTGTTTGCCTGGCCCAACACTACTAAAAGTCAAAAATCACCAATTCCGCCTTCCGTTACGTCGAAGGCAGAGGCACTTAAGGTGATTAGTTCAGAACTTACCTCCATCGGCACCAACAAGATTATCGCAGTGAAACTTCAGAATGTCTCGAACAAAGAGATCAAGGCTTACAGCATAGGAACCGGCAAAAGCTGGCTCACCAGGAACTACATGTTCGGAGAGGACAGTTTGAGGCCTGGCCAAACAGTGGACCAAATCATTCCCTTGGCTGCGTCTGATAATCCGGCTGACATGAAGGGGCGTATTGCGGCACAGGACCTTGCAATCACCGGCGTGCTATTTGAAGACGGAACGGCTGATGGCGTTTCAGTATCAACTCTAAGACTCACCGAGCAATACGCTGGTGTAAGAGAACAATCCAAACGAGTTCTACCCTGCCTCCGTGCGCTGGCGAGCGCCAGCGAAACTGCAACCAAATCCTGCGAAGAGGAAATTTCGAAACTACCTACCAAGGCACCAGGCAAATCAGCAGACTTCGAAGGTGGACTGGAATCAGTTCAACGTGAAGTGCTGAGCTTGCTAACCGACCTGAAAGAAGAGTCGAGGTTGAATCATCTCGACAATTTCTCACGGAAACAAGCGAAGGCTCTCATGGTGTTCGAACGGCTAGCAAAGTCTGCCCAGAACTAAACCAAAGCCTCGTTAGTTTAACCAACCTGACCTTTACATCGGAGGTGCTAGCATGACACGACTCTATGCCCGTGTGCTGCCAATACTTGCATTGGTTGCGATCTTTACACTTTCAGCGACAATCGGAGCACTCAGTTGCTCAGTAACAGAATGGCATACAATTTCGGGTTATTACCTGGAATGTGTAACTGTTAACATAGGAGGTTCAAGTATCCCGAACGTCATCTACAAAACTCAAACCGACAGAGTCACGTTCAGTGACGGAGATTTCGATAACGTTGAATCTTACGGAATAGGCGGCTGCGGCAGTCCGTCCATTTCCGGATCCTCGGTCAAGTGCGCCCCAGAGTTCAACTGGCCTACGACTGGCGCCTGTACCCCGGCGCAATACAATTGCGTGCGGTGGAAGATGTTCGTTCGCGGAAAAATGCCGAGCTGTGGTCTTTTCAGTTGTAGCTGCCAGAACAGTGGAATCTCCGACGAATTTTACCTGGAAGAGACTTGTCCAGGAGGTTCGGAAGAGTGTCAGGAAGCCGAAATGTTCTGGAACTTTACGAACAATACTTGCAATGAGGAACCAGTGTACTGTGAGAATCATTGCGTTCCTTATTGGCCTCTCGAATCTGGTGGGTGTGAATCAGCAGTCGACTATTGTCACTTCCAATACGGATGTGCCTTCGGGCTTACCGATGGAGGTCAGGGTTGTTGTTGTGGCCCCACTCCTGTGGTCATTGACATCGCCGGCAACGGCTTTGATTTGACTGACGCCTACACTGGTGTTCAGTTTGACATGGGAGGAGACGGCCATACGGAACCGATTGCCTGGACCTCTGCAAGCAGCGATGATGCGTGGTTGGTTCTCGACAGGAATGCAAATGGCACCATCGATAGCAGCAAGGAAATGTTCGGTAACTTTACTGATCAGCCGCATGCTACAACCAAGCGAAATGGCTTTGTAGCGTTGGCTGAATTTGATCGGACCGATTCAGGTGGTAACGACGACGGTCAAATCACTCACGTCGATTCGGTTTATACAAACCTACGCCTTTGGCAGGACACAAATCACAACGGCGTTTCAGAACCGTCTGAGTTGCATACCCTGCCCTCTTTAGGTGTTGCTTCAATTGATCTCAAATATAAAGAGTCAAAGAAGGCTGATGCCAATGGAAACCAATTCAGTGTCCGCGCGAAAATCAGGGACGCTCAAGGCAATCAAGTTGGGCGTTGGGCTTGGGATGTCACGCTTAGTGTGAATCCCCCTCCACTGCGCTAGTTTGCGATTTGACTCAAAGAACCCCCGCGGGCGTGTTTCACGCCCCCGGGGTAACCAGCACTTTATTTCCATTCGCCTTGAAGTGTGAACGCAGACCAGTAATAAGGAGCCTGCCAGCGCTTTTCTTTTAACATCGAAACCTGCGCCTCTCTGAGAGCAGCCGCAGGCCGGAGTTTCTCACGCAACATACCGGCGTAGAACCTTTTCATTAATTCTGCCGTTGCACGATCGTCTATGCGCCATAGACTCGCTACCACGCGGGGAGCGCCCGCGTACATGAACCCCCGCGTCAGGCCTACTATGCCTTCACCTTTGATCTCCTGGCCCAAAGCCGTCTGGCATGCGCTCAATACCACCAGGTCTGCGCCCAACTTTAGATTGTAAATGTCGTAAAGTCGAAGGAATCCATTCTGAGGACGGCCTTGCTCGTCAACCAGTGACAGCACGACACCGGATAATTCGGGGTGTTCATTATCGATTAGTGCATGCGTAGCGAAATGTACAATACGATATTGGCCCAGCTCTGCGTTCATAGCTGTTGCACGGTTAGCGGCAAAGTCGAGAGCCTTAAGTTTCAAGTTGTCAGGTGCAAGGCTTGAAATCGCTTCGGCCTCCATACGGCTGAAGCGTAACCTTTCAAGACTAAACACTCCTGATTCTGCGGCTGCTCTTTTCACATCAGCGAGCGCTGAGTCCTGTTCACTCGCCGCAACTTCTTTTGGTCCTCGCGCTGCGAATCGGGAATCATCAACCGAAAAGACAGGGTCGGCCATCACGGCTACAGTCTTAATCGGAGTCTTTCGCCCTGCAGATTCCTGCCGCAGCACTGCAAGCACTGAGGCTGACGGCAGACTGACAATCTCGTGCTCAGCGATCAACGGGAATGGACCTTTGGGTGAAGGTAAGGCGCCAAACGGTACATACTGCAACATGCCCTCGGTGACGATTACCAATCGACGGTTGTTTAGCTCGGAAGCAACTGGCCCCAACAATGTCTCACCGAGTACCGCTGCTGCTTTTGCGGATTCGGCGTCGGCCTGATCCAGTCTCTTTTGCCTTTGTTGAGGTGCTTCGTTCGCAGGACTCTGATTGCGGGCAGTCAGTGTTTCATAAATGCGGCGTGCTACTGGTTCTATTTGACTTCGCGCAGGTAACTCAAAGCTCTTGATCGATGTCGGTGTTGCAGCCCAAAGAAAACTCTTGTCATCTCCTAAGGCATATTCAAGCAGCAATGTGTCATCATCGAGGACCTGGTGTTGAAGAGCTTTAAGACTAAGCGGCACCGGCTCGGTCAGGGCCGCATATCGCGGGCTGGTATTTCGTATCTGAGCCTGAACCTGTTCGAACTCTGTGGTGAGCGCTGCTAACTCCTTTTCAGCCGCTGTGCGTTGTTCTTCAGACTGTTTGCCCATCGTTGAGCGAGTCTGGCGTTCCGCTTTATCAGCGATTGTTACTCGCAATTGACGCTCGCGCTCGAGCAGCGATGGATCAACTCCCTGGCGGATTTCCGCGCGCGCTTCCTTGAGCATTTCCAGCAGTGAGCGGGCACGCGCATTCTCGCTTGCCTCCAGAGCAGCGATGTCAAACCCTTCTGAAGGACGCTGCCTGTGCAGTCGCATCAGTAGGTTAATATTGAACTCCTGATAGCGTCGCACTGAAGCGAAGAATGAAGCTCGCAGTTTCTGGCTGGCAACACTGGTTCGAAGTGCCTCAACAGTGGCAAGCGACTTTTCAATGTATCCGCGAGCTTCGACGAGATTGTTTCGGTCGCGTTCAATGCGAGCCATGTTGAATAAAGCCTGTGCTTCTTCGTTTTTGTATCCCGTGTCATGGAGTATGGTATAGGCTTGCTTGATATAGTTAAGCGCGTTCTGACTGTCTCCAGACTTTCGATACACAGACCCAATGTTGTTAAGGGTGATTGCCTGCTGCAACGGATTGCCGATGATGTTTATGATTGCGAGTGACTGATTGTAATAGTCGACGGCTTTCTGATAATCACCCAGATCCTGTTGAATAGAGCCGATGTTGCTGAGCGTGGCAGCTTCACCACGGCGATCGTTCGAAGCCCGTCGCAATGTGAGTGACCGCTCATAGAATTCAAGTGCTTTTTTCTTATCGCCTAACTTAGAGTAAACATGGGCGATATTGTTTAGTGTAATAGCCTGTCCCGCGCGTTTGCCTGTCCGTTCCTGTAATTCAACAGCCTGAGTGTAATAGACAAGTTCTTGCTGACTATCACCAAGGCTGCCGTAAATAAAACCGATATTGCTGAGAGCAACTGCCTCGTTTGAAACGTTACCCACCGCCCGATCGCCAAGCAATGCCTTGTTGCAATACTCCAGGGCTTTCTGATATTCACCCAGATCAATGTACATCTCTCCGATGTTACCGAGCGTTACAGCTTCAAGTTTCCCGTCATCGAGGCCCCTAAGAATGGCAAGCGCCTGGTTGTGATAGTCAAGAGCCTTCCGATTATCTCCCAACGTTGAATGGACCATGCCGAGTGTGTTGAAGGCGATAGCTTCGCCTCGGCGATCACCAATTTTCCGCATTGCGGTAAGTGCCTGGTTGCCATAGTCGAGCGCTTCCTGGTGTTGGCCTAAACCCAGGCATGCATCGCTTAAATTATTGAGTGTTGCAGCTTCCCCTGCGTGATCGCCGGCAGTCCTGAAGATAGGAAGTGCCTGAGTGTAGTAATCCAGCGCCTTATTCGTGTCATCCAATTCTCTGTAATTTTCGCCAATGGCATTGAGTGTCAAACCGACCTGACTCTCTGCACCGGTCCCTTTGTTCGATTGCCAAAGCTCAAGCGCTTTTTTGTATTTATCGATTGCCTTCAGTCGGGATTCCGCCGTTTGCTGATCAGCGATTAACCCTGCTTCCGCAAAAGTCCGCTCGGCCGAGATATGAATCGAGTCTTGAGGCATGATCGTCCGACGTTCCACGATCTTCACTTCATACTTTCCCGTGGGTGCGGCCTTCTGCTTTGAGTGTATTTCCAAACGATAGTTCCCCGCAGTTTCACTTATCAGCGAAGCGTTCTCGGTACCGTACAAGCCTGGCCAACTATCAAGCTCGGCAATTCTTTTTCCGTTCGGATCATAAAGAGTGATAATCAGGTTAATGCCGCGTTGATCGACTGCTACCTGTAGAAATTGTCTCGCAGTGAGAACGATTTGGTAGGAATGAACTTCACCGCCGCTAAGCTCGCGCGACATCGGCTTGCCGAGTTCGAGGACCGGAAGGTCATTCCGGGCAGTTTGGTCACTTTCAATACGGGTCTGATGATAGC
>Ga0207428_10004293_pt1 | contig 13631 bp, 10 predicted proteins | sample RhiMethybrSRZTD1_FD_187600 | JGI IMG/M metagenome (GOLD analysis project Ga0207428, IMG submission 187600) | Populus rhizosphere microbial communities from Tennessee, USA - Rhizosphere MetaG P. TD hybrid SRZTD1 (SPAdes) (version 3) | ecosystem: Host-associated > Plants > Roots > Rhizosphere >... | reverse complement strand
CGCGTCGGCAATCGTTCGCAGTTGCTGCGCTTCCTTATAATGGCCATTGTTTGACTGAACCTGAGCATCATGGCGCAATCGTTGAGCCAAATCATGCTCAGCATAGGTCACGCTAGCCATCTGGCCGGTGATTATGATTGCCGACCCTAGAACGAGTCCGCCGTAAATCGATCGCATAGCTCCCTCCGCAGGACAGTAAATAATGTATCCTAGGTAAGCACCCTATATGCCAAGTGCCTATTGGAATGGCTTAGGAGGTGAAATACGGGGTGGACCCTAGGAAATGTCAACTTTTCCGTCATAGGAGACAAGGAAACAGGCAGTAGGTCAATAAACTTTGCGAGAAAGCGCGGACGGGTACAGGAGAGAGTGGAACAGATTCGTGATCAGATCACTGTCTATTCTGATTGACAGAGAGGAGGAAGTGAGGGATGGTCTTGGTTTAACCCTTGATATTGCCGATAGGCCGAAGTTCCGCCACCTTTTTCGTGATTCCCGCCAAATCGCAAGTCTCGACGACATCTGAGATGTTTTTATAGGCCAGCCCCGCTTCCTCGGCTAAGCCGGAGAGAGAAGCCGTCTTCACGACGATACCGCGCTGCTCCATCTGTTTTCTCACCTGTTCGCCGCGAATCGTCTTCTTGGCCTGCGCCCGCGACATGGTGCGTCCGGACCCATGCATGGTGGAGCCGAACGTCTCATCCATCGCTCGCTCCGTGCCAACCAGGAGATATGAGCCGGTTTCCATAGAACCGCCACAGATCACCGGTTGTCCCGTCTGCCGATAGAGTTCAGGCAATTCCACACGGCCTGGACCGAACGCGCGAGTCGATCCTTTCCGATGCACGACGAGGTCCCCTTCTTTGTACCGTTCAACCTTCGCAATGTTGTGCGCGACATCATAGATCAGATGCATGCCCAGTTCTTCCGCCGAACTCTCGAACACCGTGGCGAAGGATTCCCGAATATGATGGGTGATCACCTGACGATTGGCAAAGGCGCTGTTGGCTGCGCAATTCATGGCCGAAAAATAATCTTGACCCTCGGGCGAACGGAAAGGCGCGCAAGCGAGTTGCGGGTCCTTCACCGTAATCCCATGGCGCCGCATAGCCTTCTCGAACGACTGCAAATAGTCGCTGGCCACCTGATGACCGAATCCACGGGACCCGCAATGAACCATCACGACGATTTGATCGTGGCCGTGAATGCCGAGCGCCGCAGCGGTCTCAAGGTCGAAAATGCGATCGTTCGATACGACCTGGACTTCGAGATAATGGTTGCCCGACCCGAGCGTGCCCAACTGGTTGTGGCCACGCTCGACGGCACGATCACTCACCTTCGGTGGATCGGCGCCGGCGATACAGCCGCGCTCTTCGATGCGTTCCAAATCCTCCGTCCAGCCATAGCCGCGTTCCACACACCAGCGGGCGCCCTTTTTCATGACCTCGTCGAAGTCGCGGCGGTTGAGCCGTACGGAGCCTCTCGCTCCGACGCCCGCCGGCACCTTTCGAAAAAGCTCCGTCATGAGTGATTCCAGACGGGGTCTGACGTCCGACAAGGTGAGATCAGTTCGAATGAGACGCATCCCGCAATTGACGTCATAGCCCACCCCACCGGGAGAAATAATTCCCTCGCGAGGATCGAACGCGGCCACCCCGCCGATAGGAAACCCATACCCCCAATGGCCATCCGGCATGCAGAGCGCATATCGACGGATCCCAGGCAAGCACGCGACGTTGGTTATTTGCTCGAACACTCCCCGATCCATGTCTGAAAGGATCGATTCAGTGGCGTAGAGACGAGCCGGCACGCGCATGCCGTCCTTCTCAGTCGTCGGAATTTCCCAGATCTGATCTGAGATTCGATGAACCATCATGTCGGTATTGAGTTTCATGAGTTCTCGAATTAAATATCGAGTACGACGGTGGCTTTCCACTGCCTGTCGTCCTGGCGAACATCGTAGAGATGCTTCGTCACCGCTTTCACGTCCGCGCGCAAGTGCTGTCGCGTCGAATCGATTGCCTCGCCGACCAATTCACCATGCAACCGCCAAAGTCCAGACGCCTCGGAATGGACCGATGCCGACGCCCGGCTAAACACAACGCCATCGGCATCTTTCCAATAGACGAGCTCGGACAACCAGGCAAATACAATTTCAGCGAGGGTCTCATTCTCTAACTCAATCGTTTGGTGCCACGTATTCGTCACCGTCCGAGGATCGGCCAGTGTCTCGATTAAGGCCTGAGCGGCCGCTAAACACAGTTCCGATGGAGAGTTTCCGATGGCCTCAAACGCAATATCCGCGATCGCGATATCATCGAGCACTCGGAAGGAAGGCGGCATGGTCAACTGCGGCGTCTGGCAAAGATCGAGCGTATGTGATCGATCCCGGGAATCGGCGGGGCAAACGGATTCGGCACCTTGCCTTTCAGCCACATCCGGAGGCCTAATGGAAGCACCTGCAGCAGCCGCTTCAGATTCATCCCGACGACTTTCAGCGGCATGACGGCTTCATTCAGCCGGCCTTCGTGCCTGATGAGATCGACAAACCCGAGAATGTGTCGCGCCCCTCCGCTTGCAGTGAGCCCCCGTTCGATCGCGCCGCGCCTCAGCCGTATGATGGCCTCCATCGGCTTGACGTCTTTGGGACAGACTTCCACGCACAGATTGCATCGCACGCAATCCCACATGCCGTTCGGTTGATCGAGTTCCTTGAGGCGCAGACGCTTCGCCGCCTCTGGCTCGCGCGGGTCTTCAACAAACCGGTCGGCCTTGGCCAAGGCGGCCGGGCCGAGGAATCCTTTCGACACCTCATGCGACGTACAAGCCGCGACGCAGGCACCGCACATGATACAGGCGTCCACATTGTGAAAATCGTAGCTGTGCGGGCGAAGCGAGGTTCCGCTTGAGTCGGTCGAGATCGATCGCTCCGTTGCGGTGGCGAGCCACGGCATGATGTCACGCACCTTGGCCCAGAACGACGACATGTCGACGACGAGATCTTTGATGACAGGCAGATTTTTCAGCGGAGCGATGGCAATGCCGCCGTGGCGTTCCAGTTCTTTACGAATGGACGTACGGCAGGCCAGCTTTTCGTGACCGTTGATCGTCATCGCGCACGATCCGCAGATCGCCGACCGGCACGAATAGCGAAAGGACAACGCCCCGTCCTGTTCATGTTTGATGCGGATCAGCGCATCGAGCACCGTCATGCCCCGTCCCACTTCGAGGCGATAGTCCTCTTCGTGGGGCTGTCGATCGGTGTCGGGATTGAAGCGATGAATTGAAAAGGTCAGCCGCATTCTTGACCTATTCTGAAGTCCGAAATTTCGAGAAGCCTCTCACAGGATGCTCAAACTAGCCTCTAGTACACCCGCCTGTCCCCAAGCGCGCCGAGACTCGCTGCCTCCCGAGCTAGGCCGCAGGCGATAACAACCGGAGCAATTCCACCCACCCAGAGCCGGTCGAGACGGGCCTCTGACCCTTAGGCGTATTGTTGAGGACTGTTTCGAGCTGAGAACGCCGTTGGAGGACATTTTCAGCATTCTGCTAGTCGAGCTCAAAGACCTTTGGAAACTGGGTGAGATTCCGGCAGCCGTCTTTGGTGACCAACACCATATCTTCAATTCGGATCGCGCCAAGTCCCGGGTAATACAAGCCGGGTTCCACGGTCACGATATGTCCTTCTTGCAAGAGCGAACCCGTTCGGCTGATGCGCGGCGCTTCGTGAATATCCAGTCCGACCCCATGCCCCGTCCCGTGGAAATACCCCTGCATACGGCCATTGACCACTCCCGTCCGATACCCGGCCGCTTCGAAGCGGTCGCAGATGCCTTGATGGATTCTTGCGCCGTCGGCCCCATCGTGGATTTTCGTAATCGCCTCTTCCTGCGCGTCTTTCACAATGTCATAGAGCTTTTTCAATTCAGGCGACGGCCGACCTTTGATTATCGTGCGAGACATATCTGCAAAATACCGAGTCTGCGCCGAGCGCGGAAACACATCAAAAATAATACTGCGGCCGGCGGGTAACGGGCCGCTACCTTCGTTGTGAGGATCGCACGCCTGATCTCCTCCCGCGACGATCGTATGTTGGGCGACGCAGTCGCACTCCATCAAGGCGACGTTGATAAGCTTTTTGATCGACTCGGATGTAATCTGCTTGCCGTCGAGCCACAGAAAGCCATTGCGGGCCTCCGCGCGTCTGAGGGTCGCATGCGCCGCGGCGACGGCTTGCTCGGTTGCGCGCTGCGCCGATTCCACGTGACGGATCTCTTCCTCTGTCTTGACGGCGCGGTCGCCGAAGAGGGGCTCTTTTTTCGCCTCCAATTGATATCCGAGTTGCTGGAGGCGAACGGCATAGGCATAAGAGAAATTCGAGGGCACCATCAGCCGGTTGATCCCCATCGGCTGGAGGACACCGTGCACGATGTCGATCGTTCCGGGGGTTGCGACGCCTTGGGCGCGAACCGTCCGTTCGACCTCGCTGTAGGAGACGACTCGATCGACCGTGGCCTGGCTTCTGGCGCGATCCATCTCCAGATCGCTCATCACCATCAGCCGCTCCCCGTTCACCTCCATGAATACAAACGGATCGGGAGCGATGAATCGTGTGGCATAGTACAGATTCGAGTCGGTTTCGCTGGCGGCAATCATGAGCAGCGCGCAGTCATCGGCCATAATGTTTTCCTCGATGGTCTCTTTGTTGGATGGTAGCACCCGATCGGCAGGCGTTCAAGGCAAGCGAGATTCCGGCAGATCCGGGGCGACGCTTTTTCCGCCACGGACGTCCGATGCCGTTTCTTCGCTGGGAGAGATAATTTCTTTCGGCAGCATAATCGTATTGCGGAGCATGTCGAATGCTAGCTGGGCCAGTCCTGTTATCCCTTTGGCGAACGACCGTAGCGGCATATAGGTGACCTCGGGATTTTTGGCCGACCCCTTGACTTCGAAAATAGCCGTCCCTTCGCGTTCGCCTTTGAACAATTTTCCGAACAGTGGAATGCTTTTCAGCAACTGCGAGTATGATCCGAACGGGCTCACCACGACGACGGCGTCGAGATGATCCGCCATCAAATCGAAATTGCCGGCGACGCTCATCTTCATGACCGGACTATCGATAATGAGATGATCCTCCGTCAGAACGCCGTTCGACAGGGTAAAGGACCCGACGATCTTATCAAACGGCAAGCCTTCCTTCCCCAGATCCACCTTGCCTTGAAGGAGTGTCGGCAAATTGAGAATCGTAATAATTTTGGGAATGATGCGCCCCCGCTGAATGCGCCCGTCCTCCACCACGAAATCCGTTTTTCCGTCGAGGCTGTGCAGGAACCCCATTGAATCGGTTTCATTGCCGCGCACAGACCCATTGGCGGAAAGCATGCCCGTCATCATGCGCGAGTCGTCTGTCTGCAGCTGGAGAAGACTATCCATCGCCAGACCGGAAAATCGAAAGCTCACATCGATCTCCGCCGGTTTCAGGGGCGGTAAAAACACAACCAGGCGTCCGGCCAGATGGCCGTCGTCCGTGTCGCCGCTGATGCGATCGAGATCGAGAACATTGGAGCGGATATTGAGACGAGCGGTTAGGCCGCCGAACGACAAACTCTTGTAGATGCCGCGATCGATGCTGACCGTCGCGACGACACGACTGGTGTCCGCGAGCGTTTCGAGAAAGTCCCGAACCGGAGAGCGCTTTCCTTTCGGAATCAAGAGATCGATATCTAATTGCGCCGATTCGATATCCACGTTAAAAAATGGATTGCGATTCCAGTTCTTGACCGAACCGGAAAGGCGGACGTCGCTCTCCTGGATCTTGAAGGCCAAGCGTTTGATCTCGGCGCTGGTCCGGATGATCTTTGCCCGTAAGTACAGGTTGCTGAGCGTATGCTCGAGGCCGGGGGCCGTGACGAGCCCATCGGTCAAGGCAATCCAGCCATTGATCTGCCAGGCATGCCAATCATTGCCCTTTCCTTTCACATCGAGGGACACCTCAACAATGCCGTCCTTCATCGGACCCACGGTCATCCCCTGCGGCAATCCCGCAATGGATACGGGGCCCGAGACGAAAGAGGCGTCGATGGCAAAGACGCTTCCCAGATGCACCTTTCCTTTCGTAGCCAAACGAAATGGAGGAAGCACCAGTTCGAGCCGCTCGATGGAGAGCATGGAGTCCGGCCCCATCATGCCTTCAAATTCCACCGACGCCGATGTTCCGCCGGGCTTGTGGACCCAGTTGACAATGGTCAATTCCGTATCTTTGACATCCACGAGGCTTTTAATTTTCGGCGAGCTGACCGGGCCGCCGAACGTCGTCAGAACGCTCGTCACGCCCTGCCAAGCCATCGCCGACGGAAGTTCCAATGAGAGCAGATGCAGCAGTTGCCCGACATCGCCGCGCGCCCGCACGGTAAAATCCTGGTAGAGACTCGGGTCGCCGAAGGAAATGCCGCCGCCGACCTCGAACGAGGTGCGTCCCAGACGCCCGCCCAATTTGTCGAATTCCACGCCTGTCTTCGAATAGAGAAAGCGACCGTTTAAGTCGACGATCCGTTCGTCTACAAAGGGGCTTCGGAACCACACCTCCTGCGCGAGTACCTCCGCTCTGATGATCTGGAGGCTCTCCGATTCCTTCACCGGTCCCGCAATGTGCAAGGAAACCTGCGACTGGCCCTTGATATCGCTTAATTCGGCAAAACGCTGGGCTACGCTTGGCGCGCGAATACTTTTGGCCAGCGTCGTAATCAAATCGGCCGCGGATACCTCGCCTTTGACATCAAGATCCAGCCATGGAATAGACTCCAGTGCGGACACCAGCGCTTTCCCTGTCTGAATACGCATGGTGCTGTACATGCCTGTGAGGTCGGTCGCACGCAGCCGGTCGGGCTCGACAAACACTGTGCACGCGAGATGCTGAACAGGCAGCCGTTCCTGGCCGACCAACATGCGCCCTTCCTTGACTCGAAATTCGCCTGTCAGCGCGACGCGCGGCCCGAACGCAGTTGAACCGGTCACGGTGGCCGTCACGACCTCGACGGTGCCACCGATATCACGTTCGATGACCATGGTTTGTAACTGAGGAGAGAGCCATTGGACCGGAAATCGTGTCAGGAGTTCGTCGAGGCTGACCGCCGAGGAGGAAAACGTCACGGAAAAGGTAGGCTGGGCGGCCATCAACCCTGAGAGACTCGCATGACCGGTGATTGACAAGCGTTCAATGGCCGCTTTCATTTTCGACAGCACCATATCGTATCCCATGAGACCGGGCACGAGGCTGACCTGACCACTGATGTCCATCGTGCCGTGAATGCGCTCCGGCACCGGGCGTGGCCCGAAGAAGTCGGCGAGCTGCCGAATATCGACATGCGCAGCCTCAGCCTTGCCCTCAAAGGTAATCGCGGGAACAGGGGCGCTGTTGTCGTCGGAGGTTGTTTTCGGCAACGGTTCGCGTTCCGCAATCCGTCCGTCCATAGAAAAGGTCGACGCGACCGGAGTGGCGCCGAGTGTTCCGGATACCTGCACGTCGGCTTCCTTGCCTTTGGGCGCGACCGCGATCTTCGCCTCCAGGTGTTGGATTTCCAACGATCGCACTCCATCCGGGCGCATTTCGTCGATGATCGTCACCTGTCCTTCGGTGACCGTCGTTTCCTTCACAAGCATGAGCAAGGCGAGCGGATTGCCCATGAGCACCTCCTCGTCCCCCGTGACGGCATCGGCGGGATGGAGAAAGTTCCAGCGTCCTTCAGCATCGCGACGGAGTTGGACACGCGGCCGTTCAACAGCCAGCCGTTTTCCCACGACCTGCTGGCGCAACAGAGAGTAGGCGCGTAGGACCAGTTCGAGCCGGTCCGCCTGAAAAAATATATGCGACGGATCGGGCTCACGGATTACGACATCTGTGAGTTCGAGCCGAATGCGTGGGAAAACTTCGAGGTGCGCGGCCCGGACCTCGATTTTCCGACCGATCTGCCGCTCCACCTGATCGAGCAGAAATTGTTTGAACGAGTCGGGATCGTACAGGAGTGGAAAGGCGAGAATACCGACCGCAAGGAGCAGGATCGCCAAAATACCGAGCATCAATGTTCTGAGACGAACGGTGTGACCCCCTTTCTCCGTGCAAAAGCTTACGCAACGATCGAATCAGTGTACCCAAATCATTTGATAGAAATCCAGGAAGCCGGACCATAGAGTCTCCAGGCGCTCGATGGAGAACGGCGGTGCCAGTTCATTGCGGATCGCGGGAAGTCATGGCGGTGAATTCAAATCGGTGCTGTTGTACGTAAAAAGAAACAAGAACGTATATTGATCGAAGAACGTCGAGCCTGAGTACCAAGGCGTGGAAAATAGCAACCGGCCCGTGGACATCTCATACATAGCGATCGAGAACCGCATATATCCGCTCTGTGCCTGATGTTTATAGAGGGTCAACTCGGGAAGCGAGAATGGAATGAGGACACTTTGAACGGGTGGCATGCCGAAGAATGTGAGGCCTTGCACGGTGCCAAGGGATTGCACGAGCACCCGCGCCAAATAGGTAGCTTCTTCCGCCTTTGGGCGAATGTAATATCCCAACTGCCCGAGTCGTTCGGCGATCGCGTCGTGTGCATAAGTTAAATCGGAGGAAGTCCCCACGTTTATCGGTGGAACGGCAAAGCCGGCAGCTTCTATGGTCACGGATGCGCCTGCGGCCAGCGGAATGACGAGATCGTTGAGACTGCGTTCGATCGCCTGACTCAATAATAATTGTTCGGTCGCCGAACGAGAGGTTTGTGTCGGGGTGCGATTTAACGCGCACCCGGTACTCAGCAACAGAACCAGCCAATAGACAATCGATCGTACAGTCATAGCTAGGATGTCTCTAGGTCATTACCTCTCTGAACGATCATGACGTGACTCGGCCCTATTGTAAGAGAGACGAAGGTTTCTCCGTGTCATCTTTATACCTACTTACAAGACCCGAATTGATTCTCACGAATAGCTCAGGCAGGCTATCGATCCAGCGGCAAACGCATCTCGATCTAAGCACCCCTCAACAGTCGCGCTAGAATTAGCACACGATGGCCGATTTCTACCAGACGGCGTCTATTGCCACCCTCCATCGCCTAGGGCAGGATAACCTCCGCCTCATCGAAAATGAGTTGTTGGAATATCGCAACAACAATCCAATCGCGTTGGTCCTGCCATGCCTGTACTCCGAACTGCAAGGGCCGGCGCTGGGTGGGATCGTCGAGCATCTCAAGCACGTCTCCTATTTGAATGAAATCGTGATCGCCCTCAGCACCGCGTCGGCATTGGAGTTTCGACGTGCGAAAGATTACTTCAAAGCATTGCCTCAAGACGTCCGGCTCATCTGGATCGAAAGCCCCCGCATTCAAGAGATCTTGAAACTGCTGGTGAACCAGGAAATCGATATCGGACTGCCCGGCAAAGGGCAATCGTGTTGGATCGCGTTTGGCTATGTGCTCGCGCGGCAACGCAGTAAAGTGATTGCGCTCCATGATTGCGATATTCTCAGCTATCATCGGGCGTACTTGGCGCGCCTCTGCTATCCCATCGTCAATCCCAATCTCGGATACGAGTTTTGCAAAGGCTATTACGCACGCGTCACCGACCATTTCGGAGGGCGCGTCACCCGACTCTTCATCACCCCGCTGATCCGCAGTCTGGAACGCCTGGTCGGCCATCATCCCATGCTGAATTTTTTAGACAGTTTTCGCTATCCCTTAGCGGGTGAATTTGCCATGGTGAGCGACCTGGCATGGACGAACCGTATTCCCGGGGACTGGGGGTTAGAGGTCGGGGTGCTTGCGGAAGTCTATCGGAATTGCGCGTTGCGGCGTGTTTGCCAGGCAGACCTGACCGACAGCTACGATCATAAACATCAAGCTCTCTCGGCGGATGACCCGCATAGCGGTTTGAATAAAATGTGCGTGGATATTGCCAAATCGCTGTTCCGCAATCTCGCGAGCGAAGGCGTCGTCCTGTCCGAAGGCTTGCTCAAGACGCTGCGCGCCACCTACCTGCAAATCGCGCAAGAAGCCATCAAAAAATATGAGGACGATGCGGCCATCAACAGCCTTCAGTTCGACCGGCATCAGGAGCGGATGGCGGTCGAAGTGTTTCTGAAGGGAATTGCTCTTGCCACCGATGTGTTTCTGAAAGATCCCCTCGGCATTCCCATGATCTCCAATTGGAGCCGCGTCACTGCTGCCGTTCCCGACATTTTCGACCGCTTGGTGGCCGCCGTGGCGGCTGACCACGAATAACTTCTGATTATTCCTAAAGTCAGATTGACATTGTTCAATCTTTCCTACGTAGGAATACGGCGGACGCCCTTCGTGGTGCTATTCCTATATCGGTTCGTAGGGTGAACCAGCTAAGACTGACGTGGGTACAGCCTTAAAAGAAATGAGGAACAGCCTATGAATCTTTTACGTCGCGCGTATCGCCGGTTACATTTTGCCGTCTTGGTATGTCTTCTCGCAGGATTATTTCCTGGATTGCCTTCCGCATCGGCTGAAACGCCCATGCAGGCATTGGAGACGACAAGTCAGAAGGCTATCGTCCTCTTAACTGACACCGAACTATTAAAACCGGAAAACGCCGTTCAACGGCGAAAAGCCCTCATCTCCGTTGTCGGGGAACGCTTCAGTTGTGACGAAATGGCTAAACGCTCATTGGGCGATGAATGGGTAAAGCTTAACTCAATTGAACAACAGGAATTTGTTCGACTTTTTCAGGCGCTTCTCGCGAAATCTTACGCGGCCAAAATAGAGGCCTATGCCGGACAGCCGATTCAATATCTTGGCCAACAGATCGGCAACGGATATGCCACGGTAAGCGCCAAGGTCTATGCCGTGAAAAATGAATTTCTGCTGGACTTTCACCTTCTCTATAAAGATGGTGAATGGCTGGTCTACGATGTCGTGGTTGATGGTGTCAGTCAGATCAATAGTTATCGCGGGCAGTTCGCTCGAGTGCTGAGGTTTGCTTCCTATGAGGAATTGATCGAGCGGATGAGGGAGAAAGCCGAGTTCCCCATCCACGCACGAGCCGACTAGGTTCGCAGATGGCTGCATCCGTGCGGTTTCCGAAAGAATCGCTATGACCCGCCGCCGCGTCTTTCTGTTTATCTTCATCGTCGTTTTTCTCCTGCTCCTCTTTCAACTCGGGCTGATCTTGGCGCCCTTTTTCACGCCGATCCTGTGGGCACTTATTCTCGCTCAACTCGCCTATCCACTCTATCTTCGTGTACTGGACAAGGTGCACGGCAGATGCAGCATAGCGGCAGGTCTCTTGACGGCCTTGATCACAGCGATCGCCGTGTTGCCGGCGATGTATGTTATTTTGTTGGGCGCTCAGGAAGGGGTAGATGCTTATGAGCGGGTTGCTCAGTGGGTCAAGGCGGGTAGCCTGCACGAGATCGGAGTCACATTTTCCCGGCTTCCCGGTATAGGCCGGATCGGGCAAGAGGTCATTGGGCGGATGATCGTCGCCAATGGGGAAATGGAAACATCGATCCTTGCCGGAAGTAAGGCGGTCAGCGCCCTTATAGTCACGCAAGGCGCGGAGCTCGTTAAAGACGCCGTCGTCTTTGTGACAGACTTTTTCATGATGCTGTTCACCCTGTTTTTCTTGTTTCGTGACGGCGATCGATTGTACGCGCGAGTCTATCGCGCGATCCCGCTCGAAGACGAGCATAAAACGAAAATTACCGAACGCCTCGGCACGACCGTCACGGCGGTGGTAAGAGGCAACCTTCTCACCGCCCTGGCGCAAGGAGTCGTCTCGGGACTAGCCTACTGGCTACTGGATGTCCCCTTTCCTGTGTTTCTCGGAGCCCTAAGTGGCTTGCTCTCGCTCTTACCGTTTGGAGGAACCGGCTTTGTCTGGGGGCCCGTGGCGCTGTATCTATTGGGCACGGGGGACGTTGTAAAAGGTCTGATTATGTTGGCGGTTGGATTGGGGCTAGTCGGGGTAATGGATAATATTCTCGCTCCCTATCTCATCGGCACACGCGCAAAATTGCCCATGCTTTTTCTCTTCTTTGCTTCGCTCGGAGGGATGGCTTATTTTGGATTTCTGGGACTCTTCTTGGGACCGATCATTTTAGCGGTCGTGATGGAGGCCTTCGAGATCTACGAAGAGGAATTCAACGCCCTTCCCCACAACGGTCATGGTCTCATTCAGGAAGTGCCGCACAGGGAACCGAACGTCGTGTCCGGTCCCCTGTGAAATTCTCTTTGATTACCTGATCGGTCGTTGATTGTCGGGGCTGCTCCCCAGGTTCGTCATTTGTTCTCGCTGCCGAGCAGATTCTTGTTCTCCTGTTTATCGAAAGCCATCTAACTTCCGCCCTGCCGAAGATCCGGTCGCAATGGTTCCCCCCCTTTGTGTTCGAAGTCTTGCGATTTGCCCGATCCTCCGAGATTCGGTCCGCCTTTTTGCAACTGCTGTTTGGTCGCATCCAAAACCAGACCGGTTTCGCTTTCTTTGATCGAATTGAAAGGAATCGGCATCGGCTGCATCTTGTCGTTGATTTTTAACATCGCGTAGACGTCTTTTCCGCTTTGCGTATCGACCATGACGTGGTCGATGGTCCCGAGCGTTTCGCCCTTCGGATTTTTGACGGTCTTGTTATTCCATTTATGATTGTCTGCATTCTTGAGCGATTTCGGATTCACCGGCGGGATGGCATATTCGCTCGGTGTAGTACTAGAGTCGTTACTCATGTCGGGAGGAATGCCGGCCCCCGATTCTTCCACCGCCGCGATCGCAGTCCCTACTGTCGGCAGGGCGCTGACAAGTAATGCAGCCAAGAACAACCGTGTGCGTGTCATACGAACCTCCTTGGGATGAAATGTGAAGTGCTCTGACACAAAGAGATTACGCAAACCATGCGCCGGAATATTCAAAGGCAAGCATTCAATTTTACGAGAGGTTGAAACTTGCATCTCCGCTAAGCTGGAGCGACGAAACGAACAGGATGTCCAATGCGGACACGGCGTCCTGCTGTATTCAGGGTTTCCACTATCAGTCGATTGCGTACGGAAAATGTAAAAAAGGTTAGAGTAAAATGGGTAGGCCCTATCCCATGGAGCGCTGGGGGGTTGCTGTAAAGGAGGCGCTCGTCTCGAGTGCTTCTCCCCGAGCCAACCGTTCCAGCGTGGGCGGAATTTCTGAGAGTGGAAGCACCAGGTCCACATGGTCTCTTGTCAGCGCGTTTAACGGCATGGTCGGCATCTTCGCCTCGCGAGGATCTTGTACAATCGCAAGTCCCTGACGCGCTTTAATCGAAATAAATCCACTGACCCCATCATCGCCGCCACCGGTAAGAAGCACCCCGACGACGCGAGTTCCGAACAGCTCGCCGGCAGATACGAAGAGTGGATCCACCGCCGGACGGGTAAAGTGTATTTTTGGACCGCGGTTCAATTCCACATGGCCTTTAGTAAAGATCATGTGGTGGTCCCGTGGGGCCAGATAAATGGTGCCGGGCTTCAACGCCGTGCTATGCGTCGGCTCAATCAGTGGCAAGGCAACATTTCGTCCCAACACTTTCCCTAGATGTAGATTGTACGCCGGACTTCGATGAATGACCGTAGCGACGATGCCCTGAAAGTTCGCGGTAA
>Ga0207428_10004291_pt1 | contig 13635 bp, 10 predicted proteins | sample RhiMethybrSRZTD1_FD_187600 | JGI IMG/M metagenome (GOLD analysis project Ga0207428, IMG submission 187600) | Populus rhizosphere microbial communities from Tennessee, USA - Rhizosphere MetaG P. TD hybrid SRZTD1 (SPAdes) (version 3) | ecosystem: Host-associated > Plants > Roots > Rhizosphere >... | reverse complement strand
CTCCCGCGCGTTCGCGGGATCCAGCTGGTGGCTATGCCGGTCTCCGAACGCGGGCGCGCCCTCCGCCGCCTCGCGGAAGGGCCCGTAGAACGCGGACGCGTACTTCACCGCGTACGAGAGGACCGACACGCGCTGCAGCCCGTCCTCGTCGAGCGCCGACCGGATCGCCCCGACCATCCCGTCGATCATGCCGCTCGGCGCGACGACGTCGGCACCGGCCTCGCCGTGGGAGACCGCGATCCGCGCGAGCACCTCGAGCGTCTCGTCGTTCAGGACCTCGCCCTCCGCGTCGACGAGCCCGCAGTGGCCGTGGTCCGTGTACTCGCACAGGCAGACGTCGGTCATCACCACGAGCTCCGGAGTCGCCTCCTTCAGCGCCCGAACCGCCTGCTGCACGACCCCGTCCTCCGCGTGGCTCTCGAGCCCGAGCGGGTCCTTCGCCGCGGGCAGGCCGAAGAGCAGCACGCCCTTGATCCCGAGCGACAGCAGGTCGCGCACCTCGCCCGCAAGGGCGTCGACGGAGAGCTGGTCGACACCCGGCATCGAGGACACGGGGACGCGCTCGCCGCGCCCCTGTGTGACGAAGAGCGGGTAGACGAGGTCGTCTGGGGCGAGCGGCGTCTCGCGCACGAGGTCGCGGAGCGCGGCCGTCCGCCGCCAGCGTCGCGGGCGCTGCGCCCCGAGCCCCTGCCGAAGCGCGGCAAGCGGATCCGTCTCGTACTGCGTCATCTCTTCCCGTCGTGCGCCACCAGCGCACGAATCATGCCCTGCCCCGTCGCATCCTCGGCGACGAGGTGGACCTCGAGCCCCGCTGCGCGTGCGGCCTCGGCGGTCGACGGGCCGATGCAGACGACGAGCGTGGACTCCGATCGGGCGCCGGTCTCCGCCAGCGAGCGCGCCGCCGAGCCGCTTGCGAGCAGGATGGCATCCGCTCTCCGGAGCCGTGCGAGGTCTGCTGCACTCGGCTCGACGGCGACCGTGCGATACGCGTCGACGACGTCCACGATCGCGCCGCGAGTGCGAAGCCCGTCCGCGAACGACGGCTCCGCGATCTCCGACTGCGGCAGGAGCACCCGGGCACCGGCGAGCGGCTCCAGCCCGTCTGCGATCTCGGCGGCCGCGAAGCGATCGGGCACGAACGCTGGCTCGACGCCGCCTGCACGGACCTCGCTCGCCGTCGCCGGCCCGATCGCGGCGACGCGTGCGCTCAGCCGCCCGAGCGCGCTTCCGACGGCGCGCACGGCATTGGCGCTCGTGAAGACGATCCAGTCGTAGTCGCCCGACTCGACGAGGCGACGAAGGTCGCCGCCGTCCCCGAGCGGGACGACTTCGATCAACGGGACGACCGACGCCTCGGCGCCCTGCCGCTCGAGCTCGGCGACCAGCGGACCGGCGTGCTCGCGAGGACGCGTCACGACGACCCGCCTGCCGGCGAGCGGGCCCTCAGCCACGAACCGCCTCGAGGATCGCCTCGGCGCCCGCGTGGCGCGCGTCCCGCGCGAGGCGCGCTCCCACTTCTGCGGGCTCGCCCGTTCCCGAGACGCGGACGACCTCGCGGCCGTCCGGCGAGGCGACGAGCCCGTCGAGGTGCACCGCATCTCCGCTCGTCGTCCCGTATGCGGCGACCGGCGCCGTGCAGCCGGCGCCGAGCGCGCGCAGGAACGCCCGCTCCGCGGTTGTCGCCGCCCGCGCCGCCGGGTCGTCGACGCCGGCGAGCAGCCCGAGCGTGGTCGCATCGTCGGAGCGGCACTGAACGGCCAGCGCGCCCTGACCGGGCGCGGGAAGAAGCACGTCGGTGTCGAGCCACTCGGCAACCTCGTGCTCGAGCCCGAGCCGCGCGATCCCCGCGGACGCGAGGAGCACCGCGTCGTAGTCGCCGTCACGAACCTTGCGAATGCGGGTCTCCACGTTCCCCCGGATCGAGCGCACCTCGAGGTCCGGGCGAAGCGCGCGCAGCTGAGCCGAGCGGCGGAGGCTGCTCGTGCCGACGACCGCGCCCTCCGGGAGCTCGTGCAGAGAGCCGGCGCGCGAGACGAGGCAGTCGCGGACATCCTCGCGCAGGCACACGGCACCGAGCACGACGCCGTCGACCTTCTCGGTCGGGAGGTCCTTGAGCGAATGCACGGCGAGGTCGATCGTGCCGTCGCGAAGCGCCTGCTCGAGCTCGGCCGTGAACAGCCCCTTCCCGCCGATCGCTGGAAGCGGCTCGCCGCTCGCCTGCGTCCGGTCGCCGTGCGTGACGATCGGGCGGACCTCGGTCGAGAGCCCGAGCCGCGACGCCTCGAGCAGCCCGCAGACCCTCTTCGTCTGCGCCAGGGCGAGCGCCGAGCCCCGCGTGCCGACGACGACCGCCGCCAGGGGCGGCGGCTCGCTCACGGCTCGCGCGGGGAGGCGAGGTCGAAGAGCTCGCGCACGGCAGCCGCGACCTCGTCCGCGTCGCCGCTTCCCGCGCGCTCGCGCAGGCGCACGGTGGGCTCGTGCAGGAGCTTCTTCACGAGGGAGCGCGAGAGATGCTCGATCCGTTCTGCGGTTGCAGGGTCGACGTCTCCGAGGTCGGCGAGCGCGCGCTCGAGCTCCTGTGCGCGCACGGTCTCCGCGCGGCGGCGGAGCTCGGCGACGAGCGGCTCGACCTCGAGCTCACGCCGGCGGCGCCCGAACGCGGCAACCTCCTCCTCGACGATCTCCTCGACGCTCGGCACCTCGCACAGGCGCGCGGTCAGCGCGCCGTCGAGCCCGGCGCGGAGGTCGTCCACGTCGAAGAGCGAGACGCCCGGCACGTCTGCGGCGCTGCGCTCGACGTCCGCGGGAACGGCGAGATCGACGAGGACGAGGGGCCGCTCCTCGCGCCCGGCCATCGCCGCTCGGACGGCGTCCTCGTGCACGACCGCGTGCTCCGCCGCGGTCGCCGAGACGACGACGTCGGCCCACGCCAGCGCGTCCTCGAGCTCGTCGAGCCCGAACGCCTCGGCGCCGAACGACGACGCGGCCTCGACGGCGCGCGCGTGCGTGCGGTTCGCGACCGCGACGCGTGAGACGTCCCGGCGCGCGAGCGCCTTCAGCGTCTGGAGGCCGATACGGCCGGCGCCGACCACGAGTGCACGCCGCTCTCCCAGCGAGCCGCCGAGCGCGCCGTCGGCGAGCGCCAGCGCCATCGAGCTCGCCGTCACGGGGTTCGCGCCGATCGCCGTCTCCGAGCGTGCTCTCCGCCCGGAGGTGATCGCGGCCCGGAAGAGCAGCTCGAGCACGGGCCCCGCGGTGCCCTCCTCCTTCGCGCGCTCGAACGCGCTCCCGACCTGGCCCAGGATCTCGGCCTCGCCGAGGACGAGCGAGTCGAGCCCCGCCGCCACCCGGCTCAGATGACGCGCGACGTCCTCGCCCGCATGGACGTACAGGTGGTCGGTGAGCAGGTCGCGCTGGACGCCGTGGGTGTCGGCGAGAACGCGCAGGAGCTCGCCGCGCGCGTCGTCCACGCCGTCGGCGAGGTACGCGTAGAGCTCGACCCGGTAGCAGGTGGAGAGCGCGGCATGCTCCTCGACTGCCGGGCACGCCGCGGCCCCCGGAGCGAGCGAGCCGAGGCGCTCGCGGAGCTCGACGGGAGCGGTGTGGTGACTCAGCCCGAGGCAGACGAGGCGATCCACGTGGTGGACACTCTACTCCGCACCAGGCCGCGAAAGCCCGTGAGAATGCGCCGGTGCGCGTGCTCGGCATCGACGTCGGCGGGACGTTCACCGACGCCGTGCTCGTCGCCGACGGCGAGCTGCGCACGGCGAAGGTCTCGACGGCCGCCAGGCAGGAGGAGTCCGTTCTCGCCGCGGCGGCAGCGGTCGGCGCGGACGACGTCGATCGCTTCACCCACGGCACCACCGTCGCCACGAACGCGCTGCTCGAGCGGCGCGGCGCCCGCACGGCCTTCGTCACGAACACGGGCTTCGAGCATCTGCTCCACCTCCGGCGGCAGAACCGCGCCCATCTCTACCGGCCCTGCGCCGAGCACCCGCCCCCGCTCGTGCCGCTCGAGCGCTGCGTCGGCGTCGAAGGGCGTTTCGGCCCCGAGGGTGAGCTCGTCCCCCTCGACCTCGCGACGCTGCCCGACCTGGAAGCGGACGCCGTCGCGGTCTGCCTCCTCTTCGCGTACCGCGATCCGAGCCACGAGCGCGACGTCGCCGACGAGGTCCGGCGCCGGCTGCCGAACGCCCACGTGGTCGCCTCGCACGAGGTCTCGCCCGAGCTCCGCGAGTACGAGCGCGCCTCGACCACTGCGGTCGACGCCTACCTCGGCCCGGTCGTGTCGCGCTACCTGCGGTCGCTCGAGGAGACATGCGGGGAAGCAGGCCTGCCCGTGCCCTACGTGATGCGCTCGTCGGGGGGCCTCGCCACCCTCGACGAGGCGGCCGGGCACGCGGCGTTCGCGCTGCTCTCCGGGCCTGCCGCAGGAGTCGTCGGCGCGGCCCGGGTCGCGGCGCTCGCCGGGTTCGAGAACGCGCTCTCCTTCGACATGGGCGGCACCTCGACGGACGTCTGCGCGATCGTCGGCGGCGAGGCGAGACGCGAGCACGAGCGCGTCGTCGGCGGTCTCCCCGTGCGCCTGCCCACGCTCGCGGTGCACACGGTCGGGGCCGGGGGCGGGTCGATCGCACGGATCGACGCGGGCGGAGCGCTCCGCGTCGGCCCCGAGAGCGCCGGGGCGATCCCGGGGCCTGCGTGCTACGGCCGCGGCGGCGACCGGCCGACCGTGACCGACGCCAACCTCCTGCTCGGCCGGCTGCCCGCACACCTGCCGGACGGGCTCGAGCTCGACGCCGACGCTGCGCGAGGCGCGCTCGGGGCGCTCGACCCGGAGGCCGTGGTCGAGATCGTGAACGCCGAGATGACCCGTGCCCTGCGCCTCGTCTCCGTCGAACAGGGCCTCGATCCGCGCGACTTCGCGCTCGTCGCGTTCGGCGGCGCCGGCCCGCTGCACGGGTGCGCCCTCGCCGACGAGCTCGGGATGACGACGGTGCTCGTCCCGGCAGCTGCGGGAGTCCTCTCCGCGCTCGGTCTCGCGGCGGCGGACGAGCGTCGCGACGCGGTCCGCTCCTACGTCGCCCCGCTCGCCGAGGTGGGCGAGCTCCCCGCCGTGGGCGAGGCGGACCTCCGCTACGAGGGGCAGTCGTTCGAGCTCACCGTCCCGCTGGGGCCGCGGCTCGCCGAGCGCTTCCACGTGGCGCACGAGCGCCGGTACGGGTACGCCGACCCCGGGCGCGCGCTCGAGCTCGTGGCGGTGCGGACCGCGGAAGTTCGCCCTGCGCCGCCACTGACCCTGGCCGGGCCCCGGCTGGCGGTCCGCGGGCCCGCGGTGCTCGAGCTCGAGGGCTCGACGGCGTGGGTGCCCGACGGCTGGACGGGCGAGACGGACGCGCACGGCACGCTCGTTCTGCGGAGGCCCTCGTGATCGACATCGAGCTGCAGGTGATCGGCAGCGGCCTGCGCGCGATCGCGGAGGAGATGGGCGCGGTGCTCGTCCGCTCCGCCTTCTCCGCCAACATCAAGGAGCGGCGCGACTGCTCGACCGCGCTCTTCGACGGGCACGGCCGCATGGTCACGCAGGCGGAGCACATCCCGGTGCACCTGGGGGCGATGCCCGAGGCGGTCGCCGCCGTCCGCGCCCACGACCCCGCGCCGGGTGAGCCGTGGATCCTGAACGACCCCTACACCGGCGGCACGCATCTCCCCGACCTGACGATCGTGACGCGGACGCGGCTCGGGTACGCGGTCTCGCGCGCGCACCACGCGGACGTCGGCGGCGCCGACCCCGGCAGCCTGCCCGCGGGCTCGAGGACGCTCGCCGAGGAGGGCGTCGTGATTCCCCCCACGAGGCTCGACGGCCCCACGCTCGACGGGCTCGTCTCGCGCATGCGCAACCCGGAAGAACGGCGGGGCGACCTCCGCGCGCAGCTCGCCGCGCACCACCTGGCCGAGCAGCGCGTCGAGGAGCTCTGCGCCCGGCGCGGTCGCGAGCGGGTTGCGGCGGCGATGGCGGAGCTCCTCGCGCACTCCGAGCGCACGGTCCGGGACGCGCTGTCGCGGCTCCCCGACGGCCGCTACGAGGGTGAGGACGCGCTCGAGACCGCCGATGGGCCGCTCGAGCTGCACGCCGCCGTCACGATCGCGGGCAGCGAGGTCGCGATCGACTTCGCGGGCACCTCGCCGCAGCACGAGGGGAATCTCAACTGCCCGCTCGCCGTCACCCGCTCGGCGTGCTTCTACGTCGTCCGCTGCCTCGCCGCGCCGGACCTCCCGGCCTCGGGCGGCGCCTTCGCTCCGGTGACCGTGCGCGCACCGGAGGGATGCCTCGTCAACGCGCGCTCGCCGGCGGCCGTCGCCGCCGGGAACACGGAGACCTCGAGCCGCGTCGTCGACGTCGTCTTCGCGGCCCTCGCCCGCGCGCTCCCCGTTCCGGCGCAGGGCCAGGGGACGATGAACAACGTCGTGCTCGGGAACGACCGCTTCACCTACTACGAGACGATCGCCGGCGGCCAGGGCGCGTGCCCGGACGCACACGGCCCCTCCGGCGTCCACGTGGCGATGTCGAACACCCTCTCGACGCCGATCGAGGCGCTCGAGCTGGCCTACCCGCTCCGCGTCGAGCGCTACGAGCTCCGCACGGGCTCGGGCGGGGAGGGCCGCTTCCGCGGCGGCGACGGCGTCGTTCGCGAGCTGCGCGTGCTCGAGCGCTGCCGGCTGTCGCTGCTCACCCAGCGGCGCGCCCTCGCCCCGCGCGGGGCGGACGGCGGGGCCGACGGGCTCCCCGGGCGCAGCCTCCTGAACGGCGTCGAGCTCCCGGCCTTCGCGACGGTCGACCTCGAGCCGGGCGACCTCCTGCGCATCGAGACGCCCGGGGGCGGCGGCTACGGCGCGGCCGGCAGCCGGTAGAGCGAGAAGCGCTCGTCCCGGTAGAGCTGCTGCAGGTCGAACGAGCGGTCGCTCCGCTCTCGGTCGACGACGAGGTAGCCGGCCCGGTACGACTCGGGAATCGAGAGATCGCCGGTGCGCAGGAACCGCCGGGCATCGTCCGCGCGTTCGTGCGGCCGGTTCGCCTCGGTGTCCGCGACGTGGCCCGGCGGCGCCACCGCGACGTACACGGGAGCGAGCGCGGCGAGCCGGTAGCTCGTGTCCTGGTCGGAGTAGACGATCGCGCGCGCGGGCACCTCCGCGCGGACGGCGGCGACGAGGCCCGGCGAGAGCGCCGCCCCCTGTGGCCGCTCGACCTCGGTCCAGCGGCCGAGGCCGACGACGACGACCGGCAGCAGGAAGAGCGCCGAGGCCCAGCCCGCGGCCGCTTCCACCGGCGGCGCGCGGCGGACGAGGCCGACGACGAGCGCGACGGCCGCGCCGACGACGGCGAACCAGGTGATCCAGGGAGGCCCGGCGTCGTCGAGCACATAGGTGAAGTCGCCGGGGAACGCGACCTGGAGCGCGATCCCCGCGGCCAGGGCGGCGAGGGGGAGCAGCGGCCCAACGACTCGCGAGAGCACGCCGAGACCGCCCGCGAAGGCGAAGGCGAGCGGGAGGAACCCCGCCGCGCGCCTCGCCTGCGAGATCGAGACCAGGTCCGAGAGGCTCGTGAACAGGAAGGGCAAGAGCATGACCGCGAAGACCGCCAGCGAGCCGCCGACGACGTACGCCGCCCAGCGACGACGTGCTGCGAGCGCGGCGAGCGGGAGCAGGAGGAGCGCCGCGACGGGGATCGCCCCGCGGCGCGTGAAGACCTCCGCCGCGAGGCTGTAGCTCGACTCCGACCGCACGTCCAGCTGCCCCGCGTACTGCTCGAAGGCGCGCCGGACCTCCTCCGGGCCGGGCGAGTGCGCGGCCGTGTCGCGCACGACCGGAATGAGCCAGAGCATGAAGAGCGCCCCCGGGACGACGAGCGCCGCGAGCGAGAGCGCCCCCGCGCGAAGGTCCTCTCGCGTCCACAGGAGACGGACGAGCAGGAAGCCGGCGAACGGGATCCAGAGGAAGATCGCGTACGTCGGGTGCACGACGGCGAGCACGAACGCCGCGGCCGCGGTCGAAGCGAGCCGCCCCCGCGTCGGCTCCCTGACGGCGCCCAGCGCGAGGGCAAGCGCCGCGGGAACGAGGATCTGGGCGGATGTCGTCGCGGGGAGCGCCAGCAGCGGGTACGAGCCCCCGTGGCCGGGCGCGAAGCAGGCGAGCGCGACCTGCGCGGACGCCGCGGCTCCCGCTGCCCACGTTCTCCGGAAGAGCGCCCAGCCGGCCTCGTAGGCGACGACGACCGCGAGCGGGGCGAGGAGCGACGGCAGGTGGAGAACGGCCTGCTCGGGGTCGACCCCTGCGATGCGCGCGACGAGCGCGACGAAGCCGTGCCAGAGCGGGAACGCGTATCCCGGGTGCAGGCTCGCGTCCGCGAACTCGCCGATCGCCTTCAACGTGAGGTCGTCGAGCTCCGCGAGCTTGCGCATCCGTGCGAGGTGGAAGAGGCCGTCTCCTTCGACCGAGCTCGCGAGCCGCCACAGCGCGAGGCCGAGCGCGAGGCCGGCGACACCCGCAAGGCCACGACCGGGCGTGGGCGGATCGGCAGGGACGCGTCGGAGCACGGCCGCCGCCAGCGCCGCGGCGCCTGCCACGAAGAGGAGCGCGAGGGTCAGCGAGAGCGAGGCCTGCAGCGCGAAGGTGACGACCAGACAGGCGAAGACGATCGTCAGCGACCAGGCGAGCGCCGCCGGGACACCCCGCACGCCGAGCGCGCGCGCCAGGAGCCACCCCGGCAGCAGGAGCACCCCGAGCCCGAGCGCGAGGCGGAGGTAGAGCTCGACCGCGGTCATCCGTCGAGGAGCTCGACCGCGGAGCCCGACGCCAGCCAGCCCGCCGTCTCGCGGTACACGCGACCGCGCTCACCCCGGAAGAGCACCCCCCGCAGCCGGAGCGCCGCGAGCAGTAGGCGACGGGCACGTTCCGCGGTCCGCGCTCCGTCGTGCTTGCGCAGGAAGCGGAGGTGGCCGCGGAGGTTCTCCCGGTACAGACGGCCCCCGTGGCCGGCTCCGCGGACGTGGACGCACTCGGCGGCGGGGAAGAAGAGCACCTCCCAGCCCGCCTGCCGGAACCGGTAGCACCAGTCCGTCTCCTCGCTGAAGAGGAAGAACGCCTCGTCGAGCGGTCCCACCTCGTCGATCGCGTCCCTCCGCACGAGCATGCACGCGCCCATGACGACCTCGGCCTCGCGCACCTCGTCGTGGTCGAACCCGCCCGCGTAGAAGGCGTTGAGCGCCCGCGTCCCCGGCGCCAGCTTGCGCAGGAAGAAGTACTCGGTCGCGAGCCGCCACAGGGTCGGAAAGCCGCGCACGGACCGCTGCAGCGTCCCGTCGGGATTCAGCAGGCGCGGGCCGACGACCGCGGCGCGCGGGCGCCCGTCGGCGAACGCGACGAGCCGTGCGAGCGCGTCGCCGAGGAGCCACGCGTCGGCGTTCAGGAGGAGGACGTACCTGCTCTCGGTCTCCCTGATACCGACGTTCCAGCCGGCGCCGAGCCCGCGGTTCTCGGACTCGACGAGGCGCACCTCGGGGAAGCGCTCGCGGACGAGCGCCACGGTGCCGTCGCGCGAGCCGTTGTCGACGACGACGACCTGCTCGCCCCGGACGCTCGCGAGACAGTCCTCGATCCACGGCAGCGCGTCGTAGGTGACGACGACGACCGCGGCGTCGTCAGCCATGCTCGACCCGCGGCCGCGCCCCCCCACGGAGCCCCTCCCAGAGCATGATCGTGCCGCCCGGGAGCGCGAGCGCGAAGGTCACGAGGAAGTAGAGGAACCCGGCCGCGAACGCCTGGTCCGCGCCGACGTCGAGGCTGCCGAGGAAGCTGACGAAGAACGCCTCGCGGACGGCGAAGCCGTTCAGCGTGAAGGGCACGAGCATGACGAGAAAGAGGAGCGGCCCCATCACGTAGTAGACGCGGACGTCGAGGTCGATGCCGACCGCCTTCGCGGCGGCCCAGATCGAGAGGATCCGCACGGCCTGCACGGCAAGCGTGACCGCGAGCACGGCGCCGAGGAGGCGTGGCGTCCCGCGGTAGTGGTGGATGCTCTCGTAGAAGCCGCGGACGACGCCCTCCACCCGCAACCGCCGGAGGAGCGGCTCCGCACGGCGGAGCAGCGGGCGCGCGGAGCGGGCGAAGAAGAGGAACCCGAGGACGATCGTCCCGAACACGAAGACGCCCTCGAGCCAGAGGTAGGCGCTCACGTCGAAGTGGCCGATCGAGAGGACGAAGCCGACCGCGCCGAGGAGCACCGTCGTCGCCCCGCCGAGCCCGCGCTCGAGCACGACGGTCCCCGTGATCGCGGTCGCACGGCCGGCATGTCTGCGGGCGGTCTCGAGAATGCGTACCGCATCCCCGCCGAGCGAGGTGGGGAGCACCTGGCCGGCGGTGTAGGCGACGAAGTAGGCGCGGGTCAGCCACGGCAGGCGCTCCTCCATCCCCTGCGCGCGGAGCAGCCACCCCCAGCGGAGCGCGAGCACCGGGACGGTCAGGACCATGATCGCGACGGCGAGCACGAACCAGCCGAGATCCGCTTCGGAGAGAATGTCGAGCGTCGTCCCGAGCTCGATCTTCCACACGAGGTAGGCGATCGCGGCCGCCGTGAGGAGGAGCGTCCCGACGAGGCGGAGGCGGCGCGTCATGCGTCCCGGCCGAGGACGTCGAGCGTGAGCAGCTCGAAGGCCACGTTCGAGGCGGCGACCGCGGTCGGCTGGCCAGGACCGTCGTACGGCGGGCTGACCTCGACGACGTCGAAGCCGGTGAAACGCAGGCCGCCCAATGCGCGCAGGTAGCCGAGGGCTTCGCGCGTCGAGAGGCCGCCCGCCTCCGGCGTGCCCGTGCCGGGCGCGAACGCCGGGTCGAGCACGTCCACGTCGAAGGAGAGGAAGAGCGGGCCCTCGCCGACGCGCGCCCGCACGCGCGCGCCGTAGGCCTCGGGCGTGAGCCCGACGAGCTCCTCGCACGCGATCGCCTCGAAGCCGAGCTCGGACGGCATCGCCGCGTCGCCCGGCCCGTACACCGGGCCGCGCATCCCCGCGAGCAGCGAGCGCGCGGGGTCGAGCAGCCCCTCCTCGAGTGCCCGGCGGAACGGCGAGCCGTGGTAGTAGCGCTCGCCGACGTACGTGTCCCAGACGTCCGCGTGCGCGTCGAGGAGCACGAGGCCGAGCGGCCCCTGCACGGCGGCGTGCGCGCGCAGCTCTCCGAGCACGACCAGGTGGTCGCCGCCGAGACAGAGCGTCCGCGCCCCCGCGCGCACGATCGGTTCGAGCGCCTCCGCGATCTGGCCGACCGTGCGCTCGGCATTCCCGGGCGTGACCGGGACGTCGCCGAGATCGGCGACCGAGAGTGCACCGAACACCTGCGCGCCCTGCACGGGGTTGTACGGCCGCAGCGCGATCGAGGCAGCCCGCACCGCCTCGGGCCCGAAGCGCGCGCCGGGCCGGTTCGTCGTCGCCGTGTCGAACGGGATCCCGAGCACGGCGACGTCGACGCCCTCGGGGTCGTCGACGAGCGGGCAGCGCGCGAACGTCTTGACGCCGGAGTACCGCGGGGAGGTCAGCGCGTCGGGCGGCCCGTAGCGGGGCGGGTCCTCGGTCGGCACGCGGCGACCGTACCAGCGCGGGAGGAGCGAAAAACCTCGCTCCTCCCGCGCGTGCTCTCCCTAGGCGGCCTCGAGCTGCGGCACGCTCTCCCGCTCCGCGACCGGGGCCTCGGCGGCCCGTCGCCCGGGCGGGACGAGAAGTGCCACGAGCGCGCCCACGCCGACGACCGCAGCCCCGACCCAGGTGGCGACGACGAGCCCGTCCGTGAACGTGTCGGGCGACTCGTACCCGCCGTAGCGCGTGAAGATCGACGCGAGCACGGCGACGCCGAGCACGCCCCCCACCTCGCGGATCGCGTTGTTCGTGCCGGACGCCTTCCCCTCCTCCTGCGGCCGGACGGCCGAGAGGACGACGTTCGCGACCGGCGCGAAGAACATCCCCATGCCGATCCCCGAGAGGACGAACGGCCCGACGAACGATGCGTAACCGGCGGTCGGCTCCGACACCGCGGCGATCCACGCAAGCCCGATCGCCTGCAGGCCCAGCCCGAGGGCCATGAACGGCCTCCCTCCGATGCGGTCGGAGAGCGCGCCCGCGATCGGGGCGACGACCATCGGCATCGCCGTCCACGGCAGGACACGCAGACCGGCCTCGAGCGGCGAGTAGCCCTGTGCGGTCTGGAAGAACTGCGTCAGCAGGAAGATCGACCCGAACATCCCGAAGTACATGAAGAGGGAGGCCCCGTTCGCCGCGCTGAAGGCGCGGCTGCGGAAGAGGCGCATGGGCAGCATCGGCTGCGCCGCCCGCAGCTCCCAGGCGACGAAGGCCGCGAGCAGTACCGCCCCGGCCGCGAGCGAGCCGACGATCTCGGTGCTCGTCCACCCCTCGGCGTTCCCGTGCACGAGGCCCCACACGATCCCGAGCAGGCCGAGGCTCGCAAGCCCGAGCCCGGGCAGGTCGAGGGCGCGGTCTGGCCCGTGCGTCTCCGCGAGGCGCGTCGCGAGCGGGAGCAGGACGAGGCCGACGGGGACGTTCAGCCAGAAGATCCACTGCCAGGAGATGCCGTCGACGACGGCGCCCCCGACGAGCGGCCCCGCGGCGACGGCGAGCCCCGCGATGCCCGACCAGGCGCCTAGCGCCATCCCGCGCCGCTCTCTCGGAACCGCGGCGCTGAGGATCGTGAGCGTCAGCGGCGTGACGAGCGCCGCGCCGACTCCCTGCACGGCTCGCGCGGCGATGAGCCAGTCCATCGAGGGGGCGAGTGCCGCGGCCGCCGAGGCCGCCGTGAAGATCGCGATGCCGACCGTGAACATGCGCTTCCGCCCGAACCGGTCGCCGAGCGCGGCGCCGGTGAGCAGGAAGACGGCGAAGGTCAGCGTGTACGCGTTCACCGTCCACTCGAGCTCCTCGATCGTCGCCCCCAGGTCGGTGCGGATGACCGGGAGCGCGGTCGAGACGACGAGGTTGTCGAGCACGACCATGAAGAGCGCGGTCGACGTGATCGCGAAGGTCCAGATGGTTCTCGCTCTCTGCGTCATGATCTCCTCCTCATGACTAGTGATTGCTTACTCACTTCGAGGTGAAATGGAGAAAGGGTCACGCGTCCCCGCCCTCGCGGCAGCCGGTCAGCAGTCGGAACGCCCAGGGCTCGGGGTGCGCCTCCTCGTGGAACCCCATCGCCGCGATCACGTTCAGCAGCATCCCGTTCGCGAAGAACCGCGCGAGGCGCTGGTCGGACGCGCCGGAGACGCGCTCGACGTACGAGTACAGGTCTCCGTAGCCCTCGCGCACCGCCGTCCGCACGTCGTCATCGTCGAGCGCGGCCGCGTACGTCTGCAGCTGCGCCTGCAGCATCAGCGGATCCGTGCTCAGGAGCAAACCGTAGGCCTGTCCCATCGCGTCGAGGGCCTCCTCGCCGCGCAACCCCTCGGCGGCGCCCTGCATCGCCTCGAGCGTTCGCCGGAAGCAGCGGCGCACCGCGGCGAGATAGAGGTCCTTCTTCGAACCGAAGAGCCGGAAAAGGTACGGCTGCGAGATGCCCGCCCGGCGGGCGATCGCGTCGGTC
>Ga0207428_10004286_pt1 | contig 13644 bp, 13 predicted proteins | sample RhiMethybrSRZTD1_FD_187600 | JGI IMG/M metagenome (GOLD analysis project Ga0207428, IMG submission 187600) | Populus rhizosphere microbial communities from Tennessee, USA - Rhizosphere MetaG P. TD hybrid SRZTD1 (SPAdes) (version 3) | ecosystem: Host-associated > Plants > Roots > Rhizosphere >... | reverse complement strand
CGAACGTTCCACGGCGTCCTTGTAGGGACCGGTCACCTTGCACTGCCCGGCCCACTCCCGCCAGAACTTCTCGGTGGACTCCAGGACGCTCTCGGCGTCCACCGACCGGGGCCGGTGGACGTGGCTGGGCGCCCAGGTCAGCACGAAGGGAACCCGTTCGCCGGCCTTCACGGTGAACTCGCTGACGGTCTGCATGTGCTCGCCCCGGAGCGGCGCCTCCGTCACGAGGTAGGCGGAATCCGGCCCTGCGATGGCATGCAGCCCGCGGCTGTCGCGGCGCACCCACGGCATGATGTGGCCGTAGTCGAAGCGCAGGGCGAGCTGGCCTTTCATCCTGACCTTGCCGTGCAGGCCCACCACGATCCGCACGATGTCCGCCACTTCGTCACGCGGGGGCATGAAATCGATGACGCGCACGGCTCCGTCGTCGGTCTCCCACTCGGTTTCCAGGATCAGCGTGTGCCGGCGGTAGCGGCGGCGGGTACATTCACCGCCTCCCTCCGGGGCCAGGATCCACCGGCCGGACTCGGGGGTGTCAAGGAGCGCATTGAAGCACGCCGAGGAGTCGAAGCGTGGCAGGCAAAGCCAGTCTATGGAGCCTTCCGTGCTGATCAGGGCCGCAGTGTGCAGATCGCCCACCATCGCGTAGTCCTCGATGCGTACCATGCCCTTACAGTGCCACAGCTGACCCCGCGGCACGAGAGGATGCCGGGTGTAGCCTGAGGTGAGGTAAAGACCCGACCGTCCATGGACTGAGAGCGGGGGCACGGGTGGCGGTGTACATCGGCACGTCCGGCTGGAGCTATGACCACTGGGAAAATGTGCTGTACCCGCCGGGGCTTCCCGCGCGGGACCGGCTGCAGCACTATGTGGCGCGGTTCAGGACCGTGGAGCTGAATGCGAGTTTCTACCGCTGGCCGCGGGACACGTCCTTCGCGAGCTGGCGGCGCCGGCTGCCCGATGGATTCGCCCTGTCCGTCAAGGCACCCAGGGGCCTGACCCATGGCAAGAAGCTCTACGGCCCGGACGTGTGGATCGAACGGATCACGCGGTGCTGGCATGAGCTTGGCGACAAACGCGCAGCGCTGCTGGTCCAGCTGCCGCCGGATCTCGCGCGCGACGACGCCCGCCTCGGCTACTTCCTGGCCGCCGTGCCGGACTGGATCCGGGTCGCGGTGGAGTTCCGGCACCCCAGCTGGGACCACCCGGATGTGTACAGCCTGCTGGAGCGGCATCAGGCCGCGTACTGCGTCATGAGCGGCGCCAATTTGCCCTGCATCCTGCGCGCCACCGCCCCCTTCGTTTACGTCAGGCTGCACGGCCCGGACCACCAGCATCTGTACGGCGGGTCGTACTCCGATGACGAGCTGCGGTGGTGGGCGGACAGGATCCGCGAGTGGCGCGGCGCCGGCAAGGATGTATACGCCTATTTCAACAACGACGGCGGCGGTAACGCCGTGCGGAACGCGGAGACGCTGCGGTGGCTGCTGGGAGACGGCTGAGGCGGCTGGCGCCCTTGCCGCCAGCCCCGGGCCGAAGGTAACAGAGCAGGACCGCGACCCGCCGGACCCCGGCCTGTGGCAGAGTGAAGGAATGGACACGGCGTCACACCAAACATCCCTGTCAGGCAAGCGCGTCTTCCGCCTGGCCCACCTGCTCTCAGACGCGGTAAATACTGCCCGCCTGAAACTTGCACGGCGTTGGAAGTTTGAACCCAAAACCATCGCCTACCAGGGCTACGGCTCCACGGAGTGGGTCCGCGTCCTCGGCAGGGTTGTCCTGGCCAGCAAGCCGGTGCCGGGCAGCCGCGCCGAGCACGCCGCCAAGAACGGCAATGAAAACGTGCGCGGCTGGCGGGCGTTTACCAGCGTGCCCATCCCGCGGTCCGAGGTGGAGATTGAGATCGGCGGGACGGTCACCAAGGTCACGGCCGACCGGGGCGGGCTGATTGACATCGATGTCCGGGTCTCCCTCGAACCGGGCTGGCACACGGCTGTCCTGCGTTCGGTGGGCACGGAACCGGCCGAAGCCCGCATCTTCGTCATTGGTCCTGAAACCACCTTCGGGATCGTGTCCGACATCGACGACACCGTCATGGTCACGGCGTTGCCGCGGCCCTTCCTGGCCCTGTGGAACACGTTCGTACTCAGCGAGCGAGCCAGGATGGCCACCCCGGGAATGGCTGTGCTGCTGGACCGGCTGACGGTCGAGCACCCCACCGCGCCCGTGATCTACCTTTCCACCGGCCCCTGGAACGCGGCGCCCACCCTCGGCCGGTTCCTCAGCCGCAACATGTACCCGTCGGGCGCCCTGCTGCTGACCGACTGGGGGCTCACGCAGGACCGCTGGTTCCGCAGCGGCCAGGACCACAAACTCGGGAATCTTCAGCGCCTCGCCGCCGAATTCCCGCACATGCGCTGGCTCCTGGTCGGCGACAACGGCCAGCACGACGAGGAGATCTACTCGGAGTTTGCCCAGGACCACGCTGACAAGGTGGCGGCCATCGCCATCCGGCAACTGTCCGTGAGCGAATCAGTCCTCGCCGGCGGCCATTCGGAGGACGGTGACCACAGCGCCTCCTCGGTGCCCTGGATCTACTCCCCCGACGGCGCCGGCATGGCCCGGCAGCTCAGGGAGCTTCAGCTGATCTGACCGACTCCTGCATTTCCGGCCGACCCGACCCGTGCGGCCGGCCGGTCAGCGCTCCACCGGCTGCGCACCGCCGTCGGACACCCCGCCATCCGCACCGCCCGGATCCGCCGCGACGTAGGCAGACGGAACCGCGTCCGGCACCACGGCCGCGGCGACGGCGGCCTCCGCCGAGGCCACAAGCTTCCGTTCTTCGAGGAGTTCCTGGAACCAGTAGTAGGACGCCTTCGGCGTCCGCTCCAGGGTCTCGAAGTCCACGTGCACCAGCCCGAACGGCTGGTTGTACCCGCCGGACCACTCGAAGTTGTCCATCAGGGACCACACGTAATAGCCGCGAAGGTCGATCCGTGCCGCCACGCCGCCCGGAGCCGTGGCCTCAAGCGCCGCGCCCAGATGGTCCGACAGGTAGCGCAGGCGCCGCTCGTCCGGGATGAACCTGCGGTTGGTCGACTTGTCGGTGACGATGATGTCCTCGAAGCTCGCGCCGCCTTCGGTGATGATGACGGGCGGAAGGTTGGGATAGCGGTCCGCCATCTCCTTGAGGGCGACCGCCATGTACTTTGGCTTCACCGGCCAGCCGTAGGCTGTGGTCTCCGTGTCCGGCCAGGGCTCTATGTGCAGCGGGGCGACCGGCGCGGCGGCGCTGAGATCGTCCCCGATGGCCTCCGCCATGGCCGCGGGCACCGGGCTGTCGCCGGCGCCTGCCGCCACCCGCGTGGGCATGTAATAGTTCAGCCCGTAGAAATCCAGCGGCTGGGAAATGACGGCCATGTCCTCGTCCGGATGCTCGAAGGACGAAAAGAACTTTCCGACGCGCACCAGGTCCGGGTACTTTCCCGTCAGGACCGGATCCGCGTACAGGCGGTTCTGGGCCACATCCATTGCCCCCGCGCTCATCCAATCCAGCGGGTTGCCGGAGTGCGCCACCATGGGTGAGTAGACGTTGGTCATGCCGATTTCGCCCGGCACTTTGGCCGCCCGCAGCGCCTGGAGCGCGAGCCCGTGGCCCAGCAGCTGGTGATGGACGGTGGGCAGCCCGTTCGCGAACTCCGCCTTGCCCGGCGAATGCAGCCCCAGCGCGTAGCCGTTGGTGGTGACCGTGGCGGGCTCGTTGATGGTTACCCATCGGGCCACCCTGTCCCCGTAGGCGGCCGCGGCGATGGACGCGAACTCCCCCAGCCGGTACGCCGTATCCCTGTTCAGCCATCCGCCGGCCTCGTCCAGGGGCAGGGGCGTGTCCCAGTGGTAGAGCGTCACCATCGGGGAGATCCCGTTCTCCAGGAGCTCGTCCAGCAAGCGGTCGTAAAAGTCCATACCTGCGCGGTTCACCGGTCCGCTGCCGCCGGGCTGGATCCGCGGCCACGAGAGGGAGAACCTATAGGAATCGATGCCCAGTTCCTTCATGAGGGCAACGTCCTCCGGCATCCGGTGGTAGTGGTCGCACGACACGGCCGGGCTATGGCCTTCCACGATCGCGCCGGGCTTGGCAGCGAAGACATCCCACCCTGCCGGTCCGCGGCCGTCCTCGTCGAGCGCGCCTTCGATCTGGAAAGCGGCCGTGGCCACTCCGAGCGTGAAGGCCGTGGGAATCGTGGCGGCCAACTCTTTGGCGGACGTGTGCATGGGTGGGACCTCTATGGTGTTGTCGGGACGGCTGGGTGGCTCCGTGAGTTGCGGTACCTTCCAGAATGGCACAGGCCGTGCTGGCTGACGAGGCTTTCCTGCTCCGGCCGGCGGGCGCTCGCGGGGAGATCCGCGGGGAGATCCACGGGCCCCGGCTGACTGCACTGATAGGGTCTGCGCATGGATGAAAATTTGGGGAAGTTCATCGACAATTTTGCCCGGCTGGTGGAACTCGCTCAGTCCGGTCAGCACCGGGTCCGGGCCGGAACCCAGCTGCTGACGACGCTCACGGACCATCTGGGGACACCCGCCGAATCACTGTCCGTTGTGGTGGAGGAGATCCCGCCGCACCGGTTCGTGGATGCGGACATCCTGTTGGCCGAGCTGGCCGGCGCGGATGAGGATTTCCGGCTGGCGGGCATCGGCGGCGGGGACCAGCGCCACCACCAGTCACTAAGCGACATGCTGCAGCAATCCCAGTTCTTCCCCCAGTTCCCGCTGTCCCAGCCCGATTACACCAACCTCGCCGTGGGGCCCGAGGAGCAGCGGCAGGCGGTGGCGCTCGGGCTGTGGCTCTTCAGGCACGGAGGCAGACCGGTCGCCGTACTGCAGCGGGACGCCAACCCCCGGTACGGACGGCAAGCCGCCTCCCTCGAGGTCCTGGCAGGCGACACCGCGGGCGCCGCGGGCTTCCTCTCCGAGTTCCGCAGGCAGATGCAGCACCGCAGCGTCCTGAAGGGCCAGATCATCTCCCTGGTCATGGGCGAGTACGGTCCCAGCGCCGCCGGAGTAACATTCCATCCCCGGCCCGAACTGGCCGCCTCTGATGTCATCCTGCCGGACGGTCTGCTGCAAAAGGTGTCGGACCATGCCCTCGGCATCGCCGAGCACCGGGAGTCGCTCAGCGAATACGGGCAGCACCTCAAGCGGGGCATCCTGCTTTACGGCAAGCCCGGCACGGGAAAGACGCATACCGTGCGGTACTTGCTGAGCCAGAGTGAAGGCGCCACGGCCATCCTCCTGTCCGGCGGATCACTGGCCAGAATCTCGGAGGCCGCCACGATGGCCAGGGCGCTGCAGCCCTCCATCGTGGTTCTTGAGGACTGCGACCTGATCGCCGAGGACCGGAGCTTTGGGCACGGACCGCAGCCGCTGCTGTTCGAGGTGCTGGACGCCATGGACGGCCTGGACAGCGACGCCGACGTTGCGTTCGTCCTCACCACGAACCGCGTGGATATGCTGGAGCGCGCCCTGGCACAGCGTCCCGGCCGCGTGGACCTTGCCGTGGAGATCCCCCTCCCGGCCCCGGCAGAGCGCACAGAGCTGGTGAAGCTCTACGCCCGCGGTATCCCGTTCAGTCCCGCCGCGGTGCAGGATGCCGCCGAGCGCACCGAGGGCACCACGGCCTCGTTCGCCCGCGAACTCGTGCGCCGCGCCGTGGTGGCCGCCGCGCTGGAGGGCGTGCCGGTCGCCGACGGGCACCTGAGCAAGGCAGTGGACGGACTGATGGCCGACGGCGAGGCCCTCACCCGGAGCCTCCTTGGCAGTGGCCCCGGCGACGGCTTCGGCGGACCGGGCTTCGCCGGACCGGGCTTCGGCGGGCCGGGCCCCTTCCACCCCGGGGCACAGTGACACTGAAACAGGGGCGTCAAGCCCAGGGGCCACTCTCCCACCGGACCGGGGTCACCCGCAGCGGCGGATCCGCATGAGGTATGCGCCGGACGGGGATGCTCCGCGGATCGGGGGTACTCGGACGGGCCGCAGGGGCACCAGTGGAACAGGCGGCCTCCTGGTCATAGGCCTTGCGGCGTTCCGGGTCCCTGAGCACGAAGAAGGCCTGCATGATGCGCTGCAGCTCGGCCGGCACGGCTTCCCCGCCGCCCAGGTCAGGGTGATGCGTGCGCATCAGGGAACGGTAGGCGCGCGCGATCTCCTGCTGCGTCGCTCCGCGGGGAACGTGCAACACCGCGTAGTAGTCGGGAGGGACGTTGGCCATCAGGGGGACCCGTCGCCAGAGAGTAGTCGCCAGAGAGTAAAAGGGCGGCTTCCGGCGCCGCCGGAAGCCCGAAGGCCGGAAAGCGTAAGCCGGAAGCCGCACCCATCGCGACGTCGGCTACGTACCGATCTCGTGCAGCTGGCCCTTGCTCTCAATCGCGATCTTGCGGGGCTTGGCCTGTTCGGCAACCGGGATCCGGAGCGTTAGCACCCCGAAATCGTAGGTGGCCTTGATGTGCTCAGTGTCGAGGGTGTCGCCCAGAATCAGCTGGCGGCTGAAGACGCCGCGCGGCCGCTCGGCAACCACCAGCTCAACGTTGGGCTGCGTGGCGTCGCGGCGCTCGGCCCGGACCGTCAGGACGTTCCTTTCAACGTTCAGGTCCACGGTGTCGGGCGTAACGCCGGGCAGGTCAAAGGCGACGACAAACTCCCCGTCTTCCTGCCACGCGTCCATGGGCATGGCGGCCGGACGTGCCGCGGTGCCGAAGACCTGCTGGGTGAGCCGGTCCAGCTCACGGAACGGGTCGGTACGGATTAACATCATTTCCCACTCCTTCAGCATGTAGGTGTTCATGGCAACCCACCGCCATATCTATGGTGGTGGATATAGATTTTTTATAGCACTGCTGACAAACTGGTGCAAGGGACGATTTCGAAAATTTTCCAGACCGGGGGAAACTGTGGCAGATCAAGGCGATGACCGGGGGCTGTACGCCATTTCCGTGGTGGCGGCACTCCTCGGCACCGGCCAGCAGAACATCCGGCTCTACGAGCGCCGCGGCCTGCTCACCCCCGAGCGGACCTCAGGCGGAACCAGGCAGTACAGCGATTCGGACCTGGCGGTCCTGCGCCGGATCGGGGAACTCCTGGACGAAGGGCTCAACCTCGCCGGCGTGGCCAAGGTGCTCGAGCTCGAGGTGGACAACGCCAGGCTCCGCCTGGAGCTGGACCGGGCCCGCGCCAGGAACTCGCGGCGGGCCGGGGGCGCATGAGCCCCCGCGGCGACTGAAATCCCGGGCCCGCCCAGCGCTCAGCTCCGTCCGCCGGCGAGCAGGAAGGACTCCTCGAGCAGCTCGGCGAGTTCGTCGCCGTCGAGCCTTGAAAGCCGGACCAGCACCAACCGGGGCGACCTCTCGTGGTGCGGTGTCCAGAAGTACGTCTCCGGATCCGTGCCGGCGAGGGCCTCGCGCTCCCGGGTTTTGACGGTCAGCACGCCCTCTTCCCAGATCCGGGCCATCAGGGTCTTTGCGAACCAGGCCGGCCGGCCCCAGCTGGGACGTTCCGTGACGCCCGGCAGCGAGAGGCAGATGCGGCGGACATCGGCTTCAGTGGCCATGCCCCACTGTGGCACCGTGCGCCCGCCGCGGCAATCTCCGCCCGGGCACGCGCGGGCCGTCAGTCCAGGGGGGAATCGGCTTTGGACAGCTCGCCGGTGACGGCTTCACCCCGAACCCGGGCGGTACGCCAGGTGTCCACGGCGATGACGGCACCCACCACCACGAGGGACAGCGCCACGGAGGCCACGGCGTCGCTCACCCAGTGGTATCCCAGGTAGAGCCGGCTGACCGCGGCCAGGAACACGCCAATGATGGCGACGGCAAATGCAATGACGGCCGCCTTCGACTTCCGCCGGGAGAACACCAGGAACGTGGTCACCAGCAGGAAATCCGAGGCACCCAGGACATGGCCGGAAGGAAATGAAAAGGTGTGGTCCGCCCCGAAGAGCATGAGATCCACGGGCGGGCGGTCACGCCCGACGGAATGTCCGATGAGCTGCGCCAGCCCCACGCCCGTGAGCATCGCGGCGGCCAGCAAAATGGGCCGCCAGGCGTGTTTGGCCAGGATCCCCCAGGCGACCGTGACCACCAGGACGATGATGGGCAGCCCCACCGGCCCAAATATGACCGCGAGGACAATCATGACAACGGTCAGGGCACCGGAGCGCAGCGTCAGCAGCCATTGCCGCGCCGCCTCGTCGGCGCTCGCCACTCCATCGTGCTGAAGGACTCCGGCCAGAGTCACGAAGAAGACGGCGGCGCCCACCAGCGCCAGGACCACCGCAGTCACGTAGAGCGCTTTTCTCGCTCCGGGGTCCATGTAGCGTTCCTCGACCACGAACTTGTCGTGGAACGTCCGCCACCAGCCCGTCTTGCCCGCTGATTCTTCTGCCATTGGAAGCCTGTCTGTGCGCCGAGGGGAAACCGTTCTCTGATGAAGAATATCCCCGTTCGGGGAACGCCGGGCGGGAATCGGCATACCCCGCGGCGCCTTACGGATGAAACGCCCCGCTGTTACCGTGAACTACCCAGCCATTACAAGGTCCCAGGAGACAGCATGAGCACTGAAGGAACCGGAGCCGGCCAGGACGATCAGCCTGACGCGGCCGCACGGAAGGACGGGAGCGCAGCACCTCCCAACACCGACCCCAAGGTAGCCACGGCCGAAGAGACTGAAGACGTCGAAGACACCCCGGTAGACACCACCGAGCCGAGCTGACCCGCCCGCTGCGCCCGGCCGGCGCACCAGGGGCGCATCCCGGATCCCGGCCGCCGGAACCGGGCCGCCCGGCCCTGTCCCACAGCAGGACCCCGGTGGATAATGGACTCACATTGGTGGCGACGCAGCTACGGAGGATGCCATGAGGATCGTCGGAACGCTTTTGATCATCTGGCTCCTCATCGGGGCCTTCGCTGCATTCCAGCGCGGTTACTTCGGCGGTTCGCCTGAATCGTGCGCCGAGTTCGGCACCGTGGCGGTGACCATCGCCGCCGGGCCCCTGAACTACATGGGCGCCAACCCCAAGATCGCCTGCGAGGTCCCGCAGCCCTCGAAGTAGCCGGACGGCACGTTAGCGTTCACCCTCGCTTCAGGCGCGCGTTCCCGCCTGTCCAAACGGGCTGGCTAGGTTCGGGCCATGGACATTACGCGCAGAACGCTCATCACCACCGGCCTCGGCGCCGGACTCGTCATCGCCCTGCCGGGCACGGCCGTCGCCGACGAACGGAACTCGGAGGCAAGCCTCCCCGCGGACCCGTTCACCCTCGGCGTCGCCTCAGGCGACCCGTGGCCTGACGGCTTTGTGATCTGGACCCGCCTCGCCCTCAGCCCGCTGGCGGAGGACGGTCAGGGCGGCATGCCATCGCGCACCGTCGCCGTGGCGTGGGAAGTGGCCGAGGACCCGGCCATGCGGAACGTTGTCCGGCGCGGCGTCGAGCAGGCCGTGCCGGCCGGCGCCCACTCCGTGCACGCCGAGCTGCGCGGGCTCAGGCCCGGCCGTGAGTATTTCTACCGCTTCCGCGCCGGCCGCCACATCAGCCCGGTTGGCCGCACTCTGACAAGTCCGGCCTGGAACGAGACGCCGGCGGCGCTGGCCATGTCCTTCGCCAGCTGCGCGCAGTACGAACACGGCTACTTCACGGCCTACCGGCGCCTCGCCGAGGACCAGCCGGACCTCGTCCTCCACCTGGGCGACTACCAGTACGAATACAAGAAAGGCTCCTACATCACCGCGGGCGGCAACGTCCGCGACCACGAGGGACCGGAGACCGTGACGCTTGAGAACTACCGCCAGCGCCATGCGCAATACAAGGCCGACGCCGACCTCCAGGCGGCGCACGCGACGGCACCCTGGCTGGTGGTCTGGGACGACCACGAGGTGGACAACAACTGGGCGGACGAGGTTCCGGAGAACGCTGACCCGGCCCAGCTGAATGACACCGCCGCCAACTTCCGCCGTCGCCGGGCTGCCGCTTTCCAGGCTTACTACGAAAACATGCCCCTGCGTGCGCCCGCCATTCCCGCGGGCGCGGACATGAAGATCTACCGCACCGTGCAGTGGGGCCAGCTGGCAAACTTCCACATGATGGACACCCGCCAGTACCGGGACGACCAGCTGGCCGGAGACGGCTGGCGCAAGAACGTTCAGGAGCGCCTGGCTGAGAACCGCACCATCACGGGTGCGGAGCAGGAGCAATGGCTGCTGGACGGGTTCCGGAAGTCCCGTGCCCGCTGGGACGTCCTGGGCCAGCAGGTGTTCTTCGCCGAACGCGACCGCAACGCGGCCGCGGACATCGACGACATGTCCATGGACGGCTGGGACGGCTACGCCGCCTCCCGCCGCAGGATCACCCAGGGCTGGGTGGACGCAAAGGTGCGCAACGCCGTCGTGCTTACCGGTGACGTCCACCGCAACTGGGCCAACAACGTCAAGGTGGACTACAAGAACCCGGATGCGCCCGTGGTGGGGTCGGAACTGGTGTGCACTTCCGTCACCTCAACCGGCAACGGGACAGGCTCCGTTACGGATCCCACCATGGCATGGAACGAGCACCTGAAGTTCTTCAACGACCAGCGCGGGTACGTCAGGACCACCATCACCAAGGACTCAATGAAGGCCGACTTCCGGGTCCTGGACTATGTGGCCGCCCCCGGTTCTCCGGTGAGCACAAAGGCCTCCTTCCAGATCCACGACGGCGTCCCGGGACTGCAGTAGCGCGGCACACCGCTTCAGGCACCGGCGGGGTGCCGGCCGATTCCGGCCGGCACCCCGCTTTCAATCCAGTCTGTGCCTCCCGGGGTGCCACGCGTCGCGCCGGGCGCCAGGGCATGTGAGTTGACTCACAATCCAAAAGTGGGCTATTCTCTTCTTTGTTAGCGCTCACAACGTGACCGCAACGCCACCAGCCGGTCCCGTCGGACGGCGCAGATGCCTTCCGACCCAGCACGAATTCGCGGCACGAGTCAGCCGCGGAAGGAGAACAAGTGCGTATCAAGAAACTCCTGGGCGCCTTCGCGGTCGTCCTCGCCGTCACCGTGGGGGCAACCGGCTGCGGCAGCCGGCCCGGTGCCGCGGCCCCGTCCGGCAGCGCAGATGCTGCCGGCGCCCTGGTGGGCATCTCCATGCCCACCCAGACCTCGGAACGGTGGATCGCCGACGGCAAGAACGTCTCCGAGTCCGTCGCCAAGCTCGGCTACAAGGCGGACCTCCAGTACGCCAACGACGACATCCCCACGCAGGTCTCGCAGATTGAAAACATGCTCACGAAGGGCGCGAAGGCACTGATCATCGCGGCCATCGACGGCACCACGCTGACGGACGTCCTGGCCAAGGCCAAGGAACAGAACGTCAAGGTCATCGCCTACGACCGGCTGATCAACGGCACGCCGAACGTCGACTTCTACACCACCTTCGACAACTACACGGTGGGCGTCCAGCAGGCGACGTCCCTCCTGACCGGACTGGGCCTCATGGACGCCAGCGGCAAGAAGGTGGACGGCAAGGGCCCGTTCAACGTGGAACTCTTCGCCGGCAGCCCGGACGACAACAACGCGAACTTCTTCTGGACCGGCGCCATGGACACCCTGAAGCCGTTCATGGACGCCGGCACCATCAAGGTGCCCAGCGGCCAGACCAAGTTCGAGCAGGCAGCCATCCTCCGGTGGCAGGCACCCGTCGCGCAGAAGCGCATGGAGGACATCCTCACCGCCGCCTACAGCTCAGGCAAGAAGCTCGACGGCGTGCTGTCGCCCTATGACGGGCTGTCGATCGGCATCATTTCCGCCCTGACCAGTACCGGCGGCTACTCCAAGGGCAGCCTGCCGGTCGTCACCGGCCAGGACGCGGAGAAGGGCTCCGTGAAGTCCATCATCGCCGGGGAACAGTACTCCACCGTCTTCAAGGACACCCGCAAGCTGGGCGAGCAGGCAGTGAAGATGGTAGACGCCGTCCTCAAGGGCCAGCAGCCTGAGACCAACGACACCGAGACCTACAACAACAAGGTCAAGGTGGTCCCCGCGTTCCTGCTGAAGTCCGTGATCATCACCAAGGACAACTACAAGCCGGAACTCGTCGACTCCGGCTACTACACGGAGGCTGACATCAAGTAGCCGCCGGAACGGGTGCGGCCGGGCCATCGCCCGGCCGCACCCTCCCGGGGGCACTGCACCAGCAGGAGTCCGGCTCCAACAAATCTGCGGGAATTGAACATGAACGTACCCATTCTTCAAATGCGGGGAATCACCAAGACCTTCCCCGGCGTCAAAGCCCTCCAGGACGTCACCCTGGACGTGAACCGCGGCGAGGTCCACGCCATCTGCGGTGAAAACGGGGCAGGGAAGTCCACCCTCATGAAAGTGCTGTCGGGCGTGTACCCGCACAACACGTTTGACGGCGACATCCTCTTTGAAAACGAGCCGTGTGACTTTTCCACCATCAGCGACAGTGAAAAGCGCGGCATCGTCATCATCCACCAGGAACTGGCACTGAGCCCGTACCTGTCCATCGCGGAGAACATCTTCCTCGGCAACGAACTGGCATCCCGCGGCTGGGTGGACTGGCGCAAGACCAACCTTGAGGCCGCCAAGCTGCTGGCCCGGGTCGGGCTCAGCGAAAACCCCGTGACACCGATCCAGCACATCAGCGTCGGAAAGCAGCAGCTGGTCGAGATCGCCAAGGCGCTCTCCAAGGAAGTGAAGCTGCTCATCCTCGACGAGCCCACGGCCGCGCTGAATGACGAGGACTCGGGCCACCTGCTGGACCTCATCCTGCACCTGAAGGGCCAGGGCGTCACCAGCATCATCATCAGCCACAAGCTCAACGAGATCCGGAAGGTGGCGGACGCCGTCACCATCATCCGGGACGGCAGGACGATCGAGACCCTCCGGCTTGACCAGGGGCAGATCACCCAGGAGCGCATCATCCGCGGCATGGTGGGCCGCGACCTCGAAAGCCTCTACCCGGACCGCACGCCCCGCATCGGCGAAGAGGTACTGCGGATCGAAGACTGGACGGTGCAGCACCCCCAGGACCACAGCCGCACAGTAGTCCACAACGCCAGCCTCAATGTCCGCAAGGGCGAGGTCGTCGGGCTCGCCGGGCTCATGGGAGCCGGCCGGACCGAGCTTGCCATGAGTGTCTTCGGCCGGACGTACGGCCGCGCCGTGTCCGGGAAGGTGTTCAAGCACGGGCAGGAAATCAACACCTCCACCGTGCCGGAGGCAATCCGCCACGGGCTTGCCTACGCCACGGAGGACCGCAAGCACTACGGCCTGAACCTGATCGAGGACATCAAGCGCAACGTCTCGATGGCTGCCCTGCGAAAGCTGGCCAAACGCGGCTGGGTGGACAGGAACGAAGAGACCATCGTGGCCAACCGGTACCGGACCAGCATGAACATCAAGGCCCCCTCTGTTGCGGCCATCACGGGAAAGCTGTCCGGCGGCAACCAGCAGAAGGTGGTCCTGAGCAAATGGATGTTTTCGGATCCGGACGTGCTGATCCTCGATGAACCGACCCGCGGCATCGATGTGGGCGCAAAGTTCGAGATCTACACGATCATCGCGGAACTCGCCGCCGAAGGTAAGGCCGTCATCGTGATC
>Ga0207428_10004285_pt1 | contig 13645 bp, 22 predicted proteins | sample RhiMethybrSRZTD1_FD_187600 | JGI IMG/M metagenome (GOLD analysis project Ga0207428, IMG submission 187600) | Populus rhizosphere microbial communities from Tennessee, USA - Rhizosphere MetaG P. TD hybrid SRZTD1 (SPAdes) (version 3) | ecosystem: Host-associated > Plants > Roots > Rhizosphere >... | reverse complement strand
GTATCAGGCCTAGTAGATTGCGCGCATCCGGCTCGTCATCCACCAGGAGCACGCGCAAGTCACGAAGGAGATCGGGCGTCTGGGCAAGACGTTGTTGCAACTGGCGCGTAAGCTCGGCAAGAAAGACCCGCGGAGCATACGCATCGAACTGAAGATTTCGCATGAAGAATTATCGGAGATGGTCGGCGCCACAAGGCCCCGGATCAGCATGTTTATGCAGCGGTTTCGGAACCTGGGGCTGATTGAGACGAACGAAAATCACTTCCTCGTTATCAAGGAAAAGAAGCTCACTGATTACCTGGATCACCTCGCCTAGCGCGGCCACGCATGTTTGCGGGCCTCGCGATAATTCTTTTCAAACGTGTTCAATACTGGACGGAAACTCATCTCCAATCAGTCTATTGTTGCAAACGTAAGCCGGAGTCGGGGTAAGGCATAGGCCCCACTTGACCCGGAGTTTGCAAGCAAAAACTTAAACCTGGAGGGGAATCATGCTTTGGACAATTATTGGTGTTCTAGTTGTTCTGTGGTTGTTGGGCCTGATCGGCGGCGTCGGCGGTTCATTGATTCACGCGCTGCTTGTTATTGCGGCGATAGTGTTGATCTACAACCTGGTCAGCGGTCGCCGGATAGTGAACTAACGCGAGCGCGCAACCACTTCATTGTCGGCTCCGTTATTGAATGATCGCATCTGACCGGGAGGAGATACCAGTGATAATGACCGTTGGGAGTACTGTTGTTTATCCGTGTCAGGGACCCTGCCTGGTTGGCGCGGCAGTCGAGAGACTCGTCGCTGCCGAGCCGAGAAGTTTCTACCACCTGGTTGTTCTGTATGATAGCGGCGGCGAGTTGTTCGTCCCGGTAGACAAAGTTCGGGCCATCGGTATCCGGCTGCTGTCGCAGAGGTCTGATATCCCGAAGCTGCAGGGCCATTTGATGGAGACAACTAAAGTAGCCAAGGATTGGAAGCAGCGCGCCAATGACATCTTAAAGACTGTTCACCTCCGGATCGGCGTTTGACCTGGCCGAGATCGTAGGGGCACTGACTGAGTTGAGCAAGACGAAGGCGCTCTTGCTATGTGAGAGCTGGGCGCTGGCAAGGGCGAGGAAGCGTCTGGTTTGCGAGATCTCTGAAGTGATGCGAGAGACAAAGAGCGCGGCCGAGGACCAGGTGGACCGGGCTCTCAGAGCGCGAAAAATTGCGGTTGTTAGCGGGAACCCAAATTATCAATCTATCGGCGAGTTCAGTCAGGGCCTGTGATGTTTATGTTATGGGTATCTGACAGACCGGGTTATGTACGGAGGAGAGGATCTAGGGGAAATCCGGGGATTGCTGGAAAGCAGTTCGCCTCCGTACAGGAGTGGAATCCAATCCCTTACAAAGGGGATCCCACTCCTTCCCAGGATTGATCTCGCAGCGGAATGGTTTCCCACCCACATAACCTTAGCAACTAATCAGGCTTTATTTCCGCAATTGTGTGAAGCCCGCGCATAAATCCTGGGGGCGCACACGACTCGCGTGTGGGCCGACTATGGGGGATGTTATCGCGGCGAATCCGCGAAGCTGCGCTCGCACGCGAGTCGTGTACGCCCCCAGAGCCAATGATTCTTCAATCAGGGGCCTGGCTCGAAGTTAATCCGTAACTAGGAAGGAAAATATCATGAAAAACATTGAAGTTAGTACATTGGTGAAGCGCAACACATTTTTTGCTGCCTTCGCCTTGCTCGCGCTTATCCTGGCGAGCGGCAGCCTGAGTAGCGCATTGGCGCAAGGCTGGGGAGATCGGGCGATTGATCAGGCCCAGCGGGTCGTCAGGGAACAGATCACCCGTCGAGAGGGCGGACGCAATCCGACTGTGGTTTTTAACAGCGATGCCCAAACCGAATTCATATCGAATAGAGGGGTTCGTGTTCGTGGCACAGGCGCCTTCTCGCGCAACAACGACCCGCGTTACAATAACGATCCGCGTTACAACAACGGGCAGTCGAGAAACTTCTCCTACGAAGCGATAGTCAACAACCGTAACCGCAACAGTAACGGCAATGTGTCTGGCGTCAGTTACGACTGGAGGGGGGATTGGTCCGGGAATGGCAGAGGTGACGATAGATACGGTGATGGCGGTTACAGGGTGCAGAGCATCTACTGCGCATCAGATGATGGGCGGCGACACATCTGCCCTATCAACACCAGCAGCGGCGTCGTCCGCCTGGTGAATCAGAAGAGCGGGTCGACCTGTGTGCAGGGGCGGACCTGGGGCTTCACCCGTAACAGCATCTGGGTGGATCGCGGCTGCCGCGCCGATTTCGAAGTAGGCCGTGGCAACGACAGGCGTGATAACGACGGCGGCTACGGTAATGTCAACCGGCCGAACGGGCGCGTCAGCTACTCAGGCCCGATCATGAACCGGCACAGTGATAAAGCCCTGGACGTTACCGAGCAAGGCATGCAAGATGGGGCTAACATCCAACAGTGGGGATATGCCGATCAGGCCAATCAAAACTGGGATGTTATAGACCTCGGCAACAACGAAGTTGCCATCATCAGCCGGCACAGCGGCAGGGCGCTTACTGTTCAGGGCGGCAGAGATAATAACGGGGCGAACATCATCCAGCGGGGTTGGAACGACAACCCGCAACAACGCTGGCGATTGGAGCAAACAGGCGGCGACTACTACCGGATCGTGAGCGTGGACAACGGCAAGTGTCTCGACGTGACCGAGCAGGGCAGGCAGGACGGGGCCAACGTCCAGCTATGGGATTATGTCAACCAGGCTAACCAGCAGTGGAGGCTCCGCCGGTAACCAGGTAAGTTCAATGGCAAAAATTCTGAGGCGTAATCGGAAGAGGCTCGACTCATGGCTGTAGACAGAGCGGAGACAGCAAAGAGGTTTCTGGCTAAAGAGATCGAAAAGCTCTCCGAGCAGGAGCTCCAGGTAGTCGAGCGATTCATCCACCGCGGCCTGATAGCGCGCAACGTCGCGCACGAGTTCGAGGAGCAACTGACGGCCGGGCAACGGGTCGCTGATCGCGTGGCCGAGATCATCGGCTCATGGCGCTTCATCATCATTCAAAGCATGCTGCTGGCCGTGTGGGTCGCGCTGAATGTCACCGCGTATATTTACCGCTGGGATCCGTATCCGTTTATTCTGCTCAACCTGGCGCTGTCATTCCAGGCCGCCTATTCCGCGCCGATCATTATGATGAGCCAGAACCGCCAATCCGAGAAAGACCACCAGCAAGCGAAGAACGATTACGAGGTCAACCTGAAAGCCGAGCTGGAGATCATGCAGTTACACGAAAAGTTCAACGAGCTGCGCGATTCCTCCTGGGTAGATCTGGTGCGTATGCAACATCGGCAGATTGAAATGCTGGAGCGGCTGGTAGTGGAAGGAGGAGACCAAGATGAGTAAAGCAAGACTGATCAAACACAGAGAATGGTTGGAGCGAGAGCAAGTCGCCCAACGACAAGCGCGGCTATCTTCCGTGGCGCAGGTTGAGGTTGACGCCGTCAGGAATTGGGTGAAGCGCCAACAAGCGTCTCAGCGGCCAAATGCCCGCGAGATGTTTGCCGCGTTGTTTGTACAGTCGCCAACGAGCTACATCGAAACGGAGTAACCTTGCCGGATCGTTAATTGAAATGCTTCGCGGGCTGGCGATTCAGGCAATAAGGAGGAGCGATGATCGGGTACCTTGTGTGGAAACGAAAACTTTCTCAGAGGGCGCCGGCCTATGCCATATCGCTGCTGCTCTCGCTCATGCCGATGACGGGATTGACACAGACTAAGGTCAAGTCGGGCTTCAATCTCTTCGCCCCGCAACAGGACGTCGAGATTGGTCAGCAATCGGCCATTGAAGCGGAAAAGCAATTGCCGATCCTCCGTGACTCACGCGCGGCTGAATACCTCAATCGCCTGGGCCAGACGCTCGCGGCGCAAGCGCCGGGGGAGCGATATCCTTATGCATTCAAGATCGTCAATGCGTCGGACATCAATGCCTTCGCGTTGCCGGGCGGCCCCATCTACGTCAATCGCGGGACGATCGAAGCGGCGCGGAGCGAAGCTGAATTGGCGGGCGTGATTGCGCACGAGATCTCGCACGTCGCGCTCCGGCATGGCACAAACCAGGCGTCGAAGGCATATCTGGCGCAGGCAGGCATTGGCGTCCTTGGTGGCATCCTTGGCAACGGCTCGTTAGGTTCGATCATTGGCGCGGTCGGAGGCTTGGGCCTCAACACGCTGTTCCTCAAGTATAACCGTGATGCCGAGACGAAGGCTGATATCGTCGGCGCGCAAATCATGGCGCTAGCCGGTTACAACCCCCTCGACCTGGCGCGCTTCTTCGAGACGCTGCAGCGTGAATCCAAGCGCAATCCATCGAGCCTGGAAAATTTCTTGAGTGATCACCCGTCGCCCGCTAATCGCACTCAGCGGATCGAGCAGGAAGCGGCGCTGCTGCATTACCAGGGGCGGTCGCGCGAAGTTGGCGGCTTCAGCGAAGTCCACTCCATGTTGGCAAGGATGCCGAAGGGGTCAAGCATGGCTGATCTCGCCCGGCGCCAGCCGCCTGCCGGCGGCGCCAGGACGCGGCCACGCGATGGCGGCGCTCCGGCGACAATCAATGTTCAGCCGCCATCATCGAACCTGAACGCCTATCGCCAGCCTAATGGGATTTACGAGATCGCCTATCCCGATAACTGGCGCGCCTATCCCAGCAATGACAATCTCGGCGTGACCTTCGTTCCCGAAGGCGGAGCCTTGGAAGCGGAAGGCCAGGCGCAAATCATCTACGGCGCGATAGTCAATCACTATCGTCCGATTGATCCCGGGAGCGGCAGGTCGGGCCGCAACCTGAGAGGTAGCGGATCGGGCCGCCAAGGCGCCTCGCTCTCCGAAGCGACCAATGATTTGGTCAACAGCATCACGCAAAGCAATCCTTATTTGCGCGTGGTGAGCGGATCGGGTCGTGAAGCGCGACTCGCCGGGCGGAATGGGCTGGCGGTGACGCTCGCGGGGCGCTCGCCGATTTACGGGCGCGATGAGCGCGTGACGCTCTTTACCCGGGCGATGGATGACGGGGATATTTTCTACTTCCTTTTCATCTCGCCGAATGATGAATACCGCGATTACAACCGTACCTTCGAGCGGATGTTGAGGAGCCTGAGGATCAACGATGCGGCGATGCGCAGGTAACTGATTTTCTTTCCGAAAATGTCCAATACTGGACAGCAATATATCCCAGACTGGCCGATCATCAGTTCGGAAAAGAGGGAAATATGGCGCATATCATTTACGACAACGATCAACCGGGCCACTACAATTCGACAGGTTACAATAGCAACAGGTCTAATGGCAGCTATGCTGTATTAGCCATCGTTATTCTGTTTGTATTGTTTTTCTGGGCCGATCTGGGCGGGCTGAGAGCTAATCTCGGTTCCAGGCTGAGTGGTAATCCCAATTCAAGAGTAACGCCAGTTGAAGGTCCAATAATAAATCCCATCACGGGGATCAGGTATGTGACGGCGGACAACCTCAATATGCGCGAACAACCAGGCAGTGGCGCTCAAGTCGGCTATATTCTGCCCAGAGGAACTAACGTCGCGCTTCTCGGAGAATCATACCAGGAATTCGATGGCGATGTTTGGCTCAAAGTGAGGGTTGAAACGTTCGAAGGGCCGTATGTTGGATGGGTGAATCAACAATACGTCGAATAAGTGGATAAGCCTTACCGGTTAAAAAGCACAACATAGTAATGGAAGGAGAGTTATGCCAGATGAAACAAACCGCGCGCTGTTAGACGAGGAGCGCAGGATGTCTTCGCGCCAAGAGGTCAAGGCTTCGATTGATGACGACGTGAATGCTCGCATCAGACGGGAGTCGGCGCGAGTCGAGCCAAAGGAATCGGCCGAGTTGGCTGGTGTGGCTCATGAATTAAAACAGAAGTCCGTGCGTGAAGCGGCTGAGACTGAACGCGAGTTGGGGCGCGGCAGGACCGCGGCCCGGGTTTCACAGATAGTGGATTACCTCTTCTACATCATCTACGGCCTGATCGGGCTGCAGTTCGTGCTCAGGCTGATGGGCGCCCGGCCCGGCAATGACTTCGTTCAGTTCGTGGCCGGAGTCTCGTGGCCGCTGCTGGCGCCTTTCGAACGCATTGTAGGAACTCCGTCGGTGGGAGCGTTTCAAATCCAGCTATCCTACTTGCTTGCGCTCCTTGTTTATATCCTGCTTCACATTGCCATCAATGGGGTGTTCCGCATAATCGCGTACCGCAAGGTAACAGTTTAAGGCTGATGGAGCGCGCCCGTCTTATTCAATGGCTTACAAAAAGAGGAGAAAAGTATGTTGAACATGGACGAAATCAAAGGCAAAGCCAGGCAGTTTGTAGGAGCCATCAAAGAGAATCTCGGTTGGCTCACCAACGATCACAAAGCTGAAGGCGAGGGCAAAGACGAGCGCATCGAAGGCAAAGTTCAGGAACACGACGCCAAAGCGCGCCGGGAAGCGGAAGAGACCGAGGAAGAATTGGCCGGGCGCGCGGCAGCCGGCAAGTAAAGTCTTATCGTATTACATAAACCATAACTGATGATCAACTATCCGGAAACAAAGGAGAAGAACCATGCAAGTCAAAGACATCATGACCAAAAACCCAGCCTGTTGTACGCCGGATACCAACCTGCAAGAAGTCGCACGGCTCATGGTGCAGCTCGATTGCGGGGAGAGTCCGGTGGTCCAGAGTAACCAAAGTATGAAGCTGGTGGGAGTAATCACCGACCGCGACATAACCTGCCGGACAGTGGCCGTGGGCAAGAACCCGCTGGAGATGACGGCGGGTGATTGCATGTCCAGCCCCTGCATAACCGTCACGCCGGAGATGAGCGTGGAGGACTGCTGCCATGTGATGGAAGAGAACCAGGTGCGGCGTGTCCCGGTGGTGGACGAAAACGGCGCCTGCTGCGGCATTGTGGCTCAGGCCGACATTGCTCAACACGCCTCTAAGCTGGAAACGGCCAGGGTCGTGAAGGGGGTTTCGCGGCCAAATGATTCAGCCTCACGCGTGGTGGTAGCTAATCGCTAAGGCGGAAGTAATGAGGTGTGGCGCGAGTAGAAACGCATGATATTGCTCGCGCCCGTGGCGCTGTCGCAAGGCGCGAGTAAACAACTCGCGCCACATCTTTACGCCGCAAAACTTCTACTCGAGCGCTTAGTTAGCAAGCTAGAAGATGAACAGTCCGCGCGCGCCGCGCCGGCAGTAGGGCGCGAAATCAGACACAGCCTTAACGAGGAGATTCAATCATGATGACAGGAAAAAGAGAGAACAGCTTTGTCCGAGGAGATTCGGCGCTTGGCGATCGTGCGAACCGTGAAAGGCAGGAGCATCAGTCTGCAACCGATCTCTCCGATGAGACGGATAGTTCGCGCGGAACCGTGACCGGAACCCGGCAGAATTGGGTGACCGGAACTTTCACCGACCGCGATTCGGCGGAGCGCGCTTACAACCTCATGCTCAGTCGGGGTTATGGCGTAAATGAGATCAACCTGATGATGTCGGATGAGACGCGCAGGCAGTATTTCTCCGGTGAAACCGCGACTGATTCGGAATTGGGCAACAAGGCGATGGAGAGCGCAGGCGTTGGCGGCGCGATTGGCGTAACGGCGGGAGCGATCCTCGCGGCGCTAGCGGCCATCGGAACGAGCATCGCGATCCCCGGACTCGGCGTCGTGATCGCCGGGCCGATTGCGGTGGCGCTCGCCGGGGCAGGCGCGGGCGGACTGACCGGCGGGATCATTGGCGCGTTGATCGGCTGGGGCATTCCCGAAGAGCGGGCAAAGCTTTACGAAACCGACCTGAAAGATGGCGGCATCGTCCTGGGCGTCATTCCGCACAACGATGACGACGCCGCCTACTTCGAGGGCGAGTGGAGGAGCTACAACGGTCGTAACATTTACCGCTAAACAATTCGCGCCTAACCCCGCCGGCGAGCGTGTGATATGCGAACGAGAGGAGAAAGCCATGAAAAAGTTTCTATCGGATGTCAAAGAGCTTCGGCGCCGCGCGCGCCAGCACCTTGAACAAGGCCCCGTCACTGACGGTTACAAGGCTGATCCCAAGAAGGTGATCGCCGTCTTGAATGAAGCGCTGGCGACCGAACTCGTCTGCGTCCTGCGTTACAAACGTCATTACCATATGGCGAGCGGCATTCACGCCGAGTCGGTGGCTAAAGAGTTCCTCCAGCACGCCAAAGAGGAAGAGCTACACGCCGACCGGATCGCCCAGCGCATCACGCAACTTCAGGGCGAGCCGAATTTCAATCCGGAGGGTCTCGGCGCCCGGAGCCATTCGGAATACGTCGAGGGCGGTTCGCTCGTCGAGATGATCCGCGAAGATTTGGTCGCGGAGCGCATCGCCGTCGAATCCTACTCGGAGATCATCCGCTGGTTGGGCGACGATGATCCGACCACGCGCAACCTGATCGAAGATATTCTCAAGAAAGAAGAGGAGCATGCCGATGACTTGTCAAACATGCTCGAGACTTTCGACCCTGAGAAAGCCCCTGCGCTCAGGTGAATCATAAACAACTTCAAGCGATTAAAGTTGGCCGACCACGAAAAGAGTGACCTGGTTGAATTTTTGAAGTCGCTTTAGTTATGAGTCTGGCGGCCAAACACGTCATTATTATGGTTGTGGCGCCCTTCGTAATCATGGCGGCCCTTGCGCTGTTGGTGGCCATTTTTCAGTTGGCCTTCCACGCGCAACGCGGCGCCGCCCCGTCTTCACCCGTGCCCCCTGAGGCTCGCCACTCCCCGCGAGCCTCGCCCATGATCGGTCAGTCTCCTTCCCCTCTTGTTAGCCAGGGCACGCCTGAAAATCGTGACTCGACCAGGCCGATGGAAACAGTGGCGGTGATCAATCCTGGCTCGCTGACAATTCCCGTCGTCGGCGCGCGCCCGGAGCAGTTGCGCGACACCTACAGCGAGTCGCGCGCCGAGGGCCGCGCGCATAACGCGCTGGACATTATGGCGAAATGCGATACGCAGATCGTGGCGGCGACCGCAGGCAAGATCGTCAAGTTATTCCAAAGCGAGCGCGGCGGCGTCACGATTTATCAAATGGCGGCTGACAACCGGACGGTCTACTACTACGCGCATCTCGCGCGTTACGCCGGCGGCCTGGCGGAAGGGCGATTCGCGCAGGAAGGCGAGGTCATCGGTTATGTCGGCGACACGGGCAACGTCGTTCACGGCGCCTGCCACCTGCATTTTGCAATCTGGACCGTGACCGATTCGAAATGGTATTGGGATGGCGAAAGCATCAACCCTTACCCGCTACTTCGCCCGTCGCCCTGAAACGCCGCTTCGCGCGGCGCCGTCGAGACAGAAAAGCGACCGTCACCGGGCGCGACGTGGTCATTCAGGGCGCCGTCCACCCCCACAATGACCGAATCAGCATTGATCAAAAAAGAGGAAATAGGAATGGAAAACTTACATGATCGTTTTGACAAAGTTGCGGCGCCTCGAAGTGGCGAGAGTGAGATTGAATCTCGCGGGACGAGTTTCGACCGGATCAAAGTCCGGATCGCTGGCAAATTGCGCCAGGCCGCCGAAACTTTGTACGGCAAGACTGAAGACAATCAAACGCCGCGCGGGGCGCCGAACCTTGGCTCTCAGGCCAGCGCTTGGCTCCATAACTCCGCCGATTACGTCGAGCGAATGGAGCCGAAAAAAATCAAAGATGACATCACCGAACAAGTGCGGCGCAATCCGGGCAAAAGCCTGCTTGTGGCCAGCGCTGTCGGGCTGATTCTCGGCGCGATCTTTCGCCGCAAATAAGCCGGCAAAGAAAGGCCAAAGGGCGAAAAGATTGAAGTGAACCCAGCGCCATGGAGAGGCGCGATGGAGAGAATGATAATGAACGCACAGAGAGAAGCGGCGCATCAGGTGGCCATGCCAGAGCCGCGCGAATCGCTGGGTGATTTGCTGGGCGATTTGATGACGCAATCGACAGAGCTGGTGAAAGGCGAAGTGGCTCTGGCCAAGGTCGAGTTACGCGACAAGGCGCGCCTGTACAGCTCGGCGGCGTTGATCATCGCCGTGGGTGGCGCCTTCGGACTACTGGCGGCAATGGCGCTCCTTGCGGCGGGCATTATCGCGCTCGCGACCTACACCGGCCTGGCGACGTCGGCCTTGATCTTCGGCGCGGCGCTGGGAGCGCCGGCGACGCTCTTGTTTAAGCGCGGCTTGCGCAATTTCAAACGCCATTCTTATTGATTGAATATTCCGCCGACTTTGAATCGGCGCCGAAGGAGGTAACTCATGCGCGGAATCGCATTGGAAAGAATCGCGGATATCCCGTCTGCGCCGGAACCCCCAGAACCCATGGAGCGCAGCTCGGAAGATTTACGTCAGGAGGTCGAGACCAAGAAAGAAGCCATTGCTGAAACAATCAACCGATTGGATCGGCATGTGCGAAGGGCGGTCGACTGGCGCGCGCAGGTCGGAGATCATCCGTATCTGGCGCTCGGCCTTGCGGTCGGCGTGGGTTGTCTGTTCGCCGGGATTTTCAAAAGCAAGCCCAGTCCGCGCGAGCGGATCATGGAAGCTTTAGCGGAGAGCGTCGAAGACATAGCCGATCAAGCGCGTAATCGCATCGGCTCCCGATTTCGCCGGCCCCCGACAGGCGGCGCGCTGAAGGCGGCGGCGGCGGCGCTGGCGACGAAAGCGGCAACCACATATCTGAGAAACAAGTTGAGCCGCGCGTTCAAAGGGCGCAATGCTTAGCTTAATCGTTTAAGGCAATAAACCATCAAATAAAAGGAGCGCAATATGGAACCAAATGTTCAAGACCAACCGCAGCAATTCAAACCGACCGGGGCGGCGCCATCGACGGCGCGCGCCACTTCCGATGGCGGTCAAACAGTGATTAGCAAAGTGAGCGACGCCGCTCACGCCGCGCGCGAACATGTCGAAGATCGCGGCGCGGAGATAATAGATCAGGCGAAGCAGAAGGCCGGCGAAGTTTACGATCAAGCGAACAAGAGGCTGAGCGAACAATACGAGAAGGCGATTGGTTACGGTCGCGAGAACCCCGGCAAAACGACCTTGATCGCTTTCGGCGTCGGCGTCGGCATCGGCGCGCTGCTGGTGAGCAATTTCAGCGCTTCGCGCAGCCGCCGCAGCCGTGTGGTGGAGCCAGTTATGAGGGCGGTGTCAACCCTCGCACGCGAGCTGTTTCGTTAATCTTCTTATGTGTCTATCACTTTCCCTGGGAGGTAAAACATATGTGCGATTACTCTTTGCATGGCATCAAGAACCGGCTCGCCAATGAAGGCGAGCAGTTGTTCATTCACATGTTTCACACCGGCTCGAAAGGGCTGGCTTCAGTAACCGATCTGAGGAACCTCGAAAAACCTGCGGGCGCTGGCGTGTGGGCGAGATTCAAATGCTGGGTTGAAAATCAACTGAGAATGATAAACGAGGATATGAAGAAAGCGTTTCCGGCGGTCTGCATTCCCCCGGGCGCGCGTTTGCAGGTGGACGGGATTCCGTTGCCCATGCAGAAGCGGTTCGGGGTAGGACCGCGTGAGGAAGTGACGTTCGTCCAACTGACCGCCGATCCGTTCAGATATCGCGACGCCATCCGCTTCGCCAACGGCCAGGAAATCCTTCTGCAGAAGCTCTCCGACGGGCTGAGGATGGATGTGCTGAGTCTGGCGCTCGCCGAAGAGACTCCTGCGCTGAAACCCGCTGCGAGGACTTCGATACTCGAACTGGTCAGCGTCGGATAAGCGTCTCCCTGCGCGTGTTTTGTCTCCTCCCCTGCGGTAAAAAAAGATGGAATGCAGAATTTGCAATCAACGGATCAGCTTCGTTAAAGGCAACCATCCGGGCCGGAAGAGAAAATCGACCCGGGCGGTCCACGAAAGCGAATTGTCAGACGCTCTGACACAGGCGAATGGTGAGGTCGTGACGCCGCATCCCGGCGCTCAACGCAAACTGCGGCAGGAGCTTGAGGGGAAACATCATCGCGAACGGCAGGCGCAAGCGGAGGCGCAGCCAGGCGCCCCAACTCCAGAATCTGCTGAGCAAGCCGAGAACGCCGAATGGTATTCGAAGGCGACAGCCTGAAGTCGGACCGATCTTAACAACGCCTGGAACGCGAGCCATCGAGCGCCCGTGGCAGGAACTCTTGCCGCGGCCGTTCGATGACTCGCGCTCCAGGCTTTCATTTGCTCATAATCACTGCTTACCTGGCGTCAACCGCCGAGCCTTTTGCCGCCCTTCTTCGCGTCGAGGATTTATTTCCGCAGTTGTCCAAAATTGAACGGCGGTGGATTGGCAATTGGCGCATTCTGGTTGGAGAAGAAGGACCTACATAATGGATAACACAACAATTATCATTGTCGCAGCCGCGTTGGTTGCCGTCGCGGCAATCGCAGCGGCGGGTTGGATGTATCTGCAGAAGAAAAAGACCAAGAGGCTGCGTTCCAGGTTTGGACCTGAGTATGACAGGCTCGCCGATGTCGAAGGCGGCCGGGCGCGCGTTGAAAAGACTCTTCACGAACGCGAAAAACGGGTGGAGAGATTCAACTTAGTCCCCTTGTCTTCCGAAGATCGCGATCGATTCGCGGGGGCGTGGCAACAGGAGCAGGCCGGATTTGTGGATGATCCCCGAGCCACTGTGGCTAATGCCGACAGCCTGGTGACTGAGGTTATGAAAGTGCGCGGCTACCCGATGGGCGACTTCGAGCAGCGGGCGGCTGACATCTCAGTGGATCACTCACTTGTCGTGAAGAACTATCGTATCGCTCACGACATCGCGCTCCGCAATAGCGGCGACGAGACAAGCACGGAGGAGTTGAGAATGGCTTTGCTTCACTATCGCATGCTTTTTGAACATTTACTCACAGGGTATGCAGCAGAACCTGAAAACCAAAAAGTGACCGCCGTAGGGGCTTTAGGCAGGCAGTGAACCCTGTTCGGCAGTAATCGGAGGTATTTTGAAGGAGGTACGCAGATGATCGAGAGGGAACTTGATACGGAAGAAATACCAGTGATTGAGCTAGAAACAAATAATAGCCAGCCACTGACAACCGCGGAGATGGCCGGTGTTGCGGCCGCGGCTGCGAGACGAATACCAATTTCTGATCAAATAGATATTGATCGCGAGCGCGGCGCGGTTGATTATCCGTCCGCTGTAGACAGCCAATCGGAAGAAGCCCTGGCGCCGTTGTTTGAGCAAAGCGCGCTCCAGGATTTCCGTTCTCGCTGGGGAGCAATCCAGACCGGATTCGTCGATAACCCGGGTGGAGCAGTAATGCAGGCGGACGAACTGGTAGCCGCGGTGATGAAACGTCTCGCGGAGGTTTTCGCCGATGAGCGGGCAAATCTGGAACAGGAATGGGCCAAGCGTAATGATGTTTCGACTGAAGATCTACGTGTAGCAATACGTCGTTACCGCTCATTCTTTGACCGCCTGCTTTCCGTCTAAATCAAGCCACGTACGATTGGTACAGTACCGCGCGCGTAAGCAAGCGGCGCATCACGCGGTCAACCGCTTGCTTACGCGCGCGGTACTGTACCGTGTCCCAATCTTGTGTGGTTCGATTTAGTGACAGGCAGAGCGTCCTTTTACGAACCATAGTTAAGGA
>Ga0207428_10004281_pt1 | contig 13651 bp, 16 predicted proteins | sample RhiMethybrSRZTD1_FD_187600 | JGI IMG/M metagenome (GOLD analysis project Ga0207428, IMG submission 187600) | Populus rhizosphere microbial communities from Tennessee, USA - Rhizosphere MetaG P. TD hybrid SRZTD1 (SPAdes) (version 3) | ecosystem: Host-associated > Plants > Roots > Rhizosphere >... | reverse complement strand
TAAAGGAGACCATTCATTACTCCGCCTTGCCAAGCATTACTTGTATAGAGGCCGGAGACTCTTGTAATCTCATTATGCGCGGAATCGTAAGCATATACTTTTTCTGCTCCCGCATAGACCCAGAATGCTTCTCCCGTTAGCGGCCGGACAGTTGCCAGGAAATATGGGCTTACTTCTGCCCCATTCCACAGGCTACGGTAACCTCCAATCTTCTCCGCGTACCCTTCCGGGAAGCGCATATTCTCCGAAGCACTCCAAGCATTCATTGGAATTTCTGTCGGATTTACGTCGGAGATTACTCCGTATTGACCTGCGGGGCCGCTAGGAATAAGCATTATTTTATCGCCTCATTGAGAGCATCTTTCTCATCTGCACATTTATTTAGGAGGCGAGATTGCTCGGCCAGTTTCTCCAGAAGCGCCTTTCCCGTCTTTGCTTCCAGCAGTGTCCCCCTTTCGCACGGCTGCCTTAGGCTTGCTTGGATCGTAATCTTTGGCGGCAATGATGGAGTTAACGGCGCGCAAGCCGTCGTCATCAATACACTCAGCACGATAGACAGGACGATCAACGTACTCTTTGATATATTTCGTAGTGTGCTTATATCGAATGACTTCGGTTGCATTAGCTTTCTCGAGTTTATCAGCTAGGTTATCAATTATAGTATTCTTCTTTACCACTACATCTTCCACACGCTTCTGTTCTAGGAACTTTTCCGCATCGCAAGCATCAGAAGTTAGCTTATTTCCTATCGCTCCGCCGACTACCAAGCCTCCCAAGAGAACAAGTAAGAATGCCCAAATCATGGAAGGAACGTCCTCTTAAAGCTTTTTGGTGGCCTAGTTGTAAGATGACACCAACCGGGAGTAGCTGAAGGAGATTCCCTAAACAAATTGTGCTCGCGTAAAATCTTATCCGTGATGAGAGAATCGAGCCTTCCTCGCGGATCAAATATATCCACAGCCTGTCCCTGCTTATGTGAGGAATACGTCGCTCCTGTTTTCGAATTCTGAAGACGAAATCCTCCATCTCCTGATCCTCCCATGGAACCAGAAATCTGACAATCCGTAAACGGGCAGACTGGCGGCTCATATTCCAGTTCTGTGAGAAGGCTATTAACCCTCTTCAGAAGTTCTATCGCGTTCGCTACGCGTTCTTCCGTAGCGTCTCGATGATGAATCTTCTTCCCGAACATCTCCTCCAGTGTTATCATCAGTCATGCCCCATTTTCTGTTCTGCCAGCGTTGTGCAAGTTCGACTCCTGTGAATACGGTTATATAGAGACCAAAAATTTCTACACTTAGATCCTGCTTTATTGCTTGGTAGACTACAATAATGCTTGCTATCAGAAATGTAATCTGTCTGTTCAGTTTCGTAGTAGACGGTTTTCCACGATCTGAATAGAGCCATCTCGGGATCATTCCGAGGATTTTAGCAAGCATTGAATTTTCGTCTTCAATTCCGTCTGCTTATTCTTGTAGTTAATCGTGCAAATGTCTACTTCAGTTTCGTACAGGAACTTACGATGGAGTACCTTAGATTTCGGCTTTTCCGGAGGTAGAGTCTGGACTCCGGGAAATGGAGCAGGAAGAATATCTGTCGATTTGAAGTAGACATTTTTTCCTGGCCCTGCGCAGCCAGATAGAATAATCATTAGGATGAATATTCTCATTCCCGCCGCCGCTTACGCGCGAGAAGCTCATTCACACCTTCAAGAGTCTCGTCATAATATTTCTCATGTTTCTCCTTCAGAAGGGAAATCTCCGCTTTATTCTGCCGATTCTCATCTCGCAGCTCCTGAACTTCCTGCTTCATGTAGTCGATCTTCCCAGTGTTTATGATGATACTATTATGAGCCTGATACATTACTCCACTTACGCCTATAATCAGGGCGGTTACGACTGGAGTAAACCATTTCGGGAGAGACAGCCGTTCGGGATCTCTTCTATCTTCACCATCATACGGCATTCTCCACTCCTCAATGGGAAGGTAGCTGTTTCTGATTTATACCTACTACCTCATTTCGGAAGGATTCTGTCGCAGCTGCGCCTTTCCGAGCCTCATTCGCAGAGTTAATTTGGAGCATCGGAAGCCAGGCTATCGCGCAATTCCACTGATCAATTTCCTCCCCTGTGTTAGGATTCATTCCGCGAACTTGAGTATACCACGGGCAACGGACGAGAATCTGCTTTCCGTCTCGTACCTTTACTTCCTCACATTTAGCTCCAAGAGGGCAGTCGCCTATGATGATCTCCATCAGGTCGTCCGCGAAGCGAGAATTACATTAATATACTGCACCGCCATGTTGATAGCCGTACCTGTAAAAGTGTGATCGTGAGTTTGACTACCTCCGGTTGATCCAGTCGTCGCAACGACATTACCTATAGAATTAACGTATGAACCTCCTGTAGTAACTCCGGCGGCTCCATCATTATTTCTAGCTGCGTGTGTATGTGCTGGCATTTGATTAATAGTTATAGCCGTTCCTCCAATCGTGCCTGTTACAGCTTTCGAAGTAAAGACAACAGAAAAGGAAGCTCCTGCATCATTCCCGGTGGTACCTCCAGCAGCACTCACGCCACTTACTACGCGGAGAGCCTTATTATCTTGAGTTGTAACTTGCGTCCAGCCGGTAGGTGCAGCTGCCTGATAAAACAGGCATACCGTGGTCAGCGGCATCGGAGCTTTCGTGTCGAGCTGAGTCTGAATATCTCCTGTCACGCCAACCAGTCGATTCAGCTGTGCTGGAGTAGCATTAACTGGCCCGTTGAGATTGGGAAAGGTAGCTTTAAGGACTGCCTTAATCAGGCGAATATGATCGTCTCCCTGATCACGCTTATCACTTCCTAGAGGATTTGTAATTACGAGATCAGATAAATAGGTACCGCTTTCGAGACTCATTAGTCCTCTCCCATTCCATAGATACGATTAACGTGCTGGCGAGACTCGTGTTTCTTGTATAATCTGTCGCGAGCTACCAGAGCATTCTGCCGAAAACGTTCAGCCATTCCCGGATTCTGTAAATAGTTATCCGCCATAATAACAGACGTTTCTGCAATGAAGAGATCGGAGGCGTACCTGAGCCATTGATTCTCGATATTAGAAGTGACCGGAAGATCCTTAGCATAATACCTCATGCGGAGAACCCCAGCTTCGGAAGGAACTGGGCGAAGGAGAAAGTAGGAGCCGCTTATGGCGTACTCGAGCGGAGATGACATAGCGGGATGTTTCTGTAGGAGCAAGTCGTATGAACTCTTATGAAGTTCACGATAGGGAATATCTGTGTTGTCTACCGTGTACAGCCACAGATGCTGTCCTTCGATCTCCCCGATGAAATCATCAGGTACGGGGACACGCTCCTCTCCGGCAGTAATATCTACGAATGCCATTTCCGTCTCTAGGAACCACGGCGTGAAGGCTCCAGTTCCCTCGAGTATCATCTCCTGAACGAATTGCATCTCGGCTATGATCTTATCATTCAGATCGTCCCGATTTCCTAACCGATAGCCCATTAATTCTACTGCCTTATCACGTAACATATTAAGTCCAGTCGTTAGTTATGGGCGCATCTGTAAGCCAATGCGGGTGGAGACGAGAGATGATTCCGCCGGAGGCAAGAGTCGAGGTTCCTACGAGATATTCTATATCCATCGTGTTGCCATTTATGACTACTTCTCCAACAGAAATCGAGGAGTCGCATACGATAGAGTCTACGAATAGCTCGCCATTAACGGTAACCTGTGCGTTCGAGATCGAGGAAGTTCCGATCAGAGACTGAACAGTAATCGGCTGAGTTGGAGATACTACTTCTGTCGTCTTGAAGAGCCATACTGCGCCTGGATCTGTATCTCCTCCGTTAGCCGAATCTACGACTATGAAGGCACCTAACTCAGGTATATGATGCATCTTACCCATTACGCCTGCATTATGCGGGCCGTGAGGCGTAGCTCCCGCTGGATCGAGAGTCTCTATCGTCCAGGTTGTAGAGGAGAATACTGCTCCTGTCGCGGGAGGAATATTGATATACTTCACCCTCCCAGGATTTGACGGAGCTGCCATACCTGAATCCCAGAACCATAGCCTGTCGTTTACTTCATCATAGCAACAGCCGTAGAATGTAGCGGGATAGTTCGGCCCCATAATTGGAGCTGCTATTCCATTTCCATCTACGAATTGTATTCCTGTTGTCTGTGTAGCCCATCCCGCGGCAGTCGGCAGATGCAATGCAACCATCTCATAGGTATATCCTCCCGTAGGTGCGATTGTACCTCCTTGCTGTCCCGCGTTACGGTAGAACATCTGACGCTTCGAATCGTAGACTCCAAATCCGTCCGTGGTGATTCCTGTCCAAGAACGAGAAATCATCTCGACAGAATCTGTAGAAGCAGGATTTCTTAAATCTCCGAACGTGTACTTGTAGAAATTGGGAAACCCTCCAGAACCCATCGTAAAGTAGGCAACGTCTGTCCCTGATTGATCGACGACGATAGTGGCTCCAGTAACGTGATTCTGCGCAGGTATGTCATATCCTGTGACTTTATCGCGGCGATGTTGCCAAGCTGATGATCCTTGTCGGGTAATGTCGAAGCCTGTTCCATTTCCACCTCCAACCTTATTAGGATCTGATAATGCTAGGTCGAATACCCAAGGGCCTACCTTGCGAGTAGTACGAGGCGAGTCGGTAACAATCTCCTCGAATGGACCACCAGACGAAGCTGCGGCTCCGCCGAACGTAAGGAACATCTTGTTGTTCGGAAGCCAAGCATTATTTGCGTACGTATGCGAGGACTGAGGTGCATCCTTCGAGATGATATACCGACCGAGATCCGTGAGATCCACCTTCGACGGAAGCGATGCCCTGCCCCACTCGCCGGTGAAACCGTTCCAGATGTATAATTCGTTCCCGAGATAATTAGCATGGCCACCTCCGAACATTACTATGTTGCCATTATCGTGATCGAAAGCGAATGAACTCCAAGCCGTGATAACAGCTCGGTGATTTAGGAGATCATCTGTCCAATCGGCTCCAGTAGGCTTTGCATCGTCGAAGATATTGGTGCTTGCCAGTACCCAGGTATGTAGGGGAGTTGCAGTCAGGAGATTTCTGAGTCTGACGTAAGGATCGAACTCACCTGCGGCTAGGGTATCATCAGCTTCGAATATGTAAGCGGAAGCTGTGATAGGAAGCTCGCATGTAGCTACGAGGGTGTCGTCTCCTTCTGTTTTCGCGAGAGTTCCGTTGACTGGCCCAACAGTGAATAGGGAGGCTTCGGAATAGACTGTGTCATTATCTTCAGTTACCGCGAGGGTGGCTGTATTCTCGGGAACGGTCAGGATAATCGTAGGATCTGCGTGGAGAGCAGCTATTTCCACACTCGACAGAAGTTCTCCATACAATTGGAGATCGACTGTTTTCTGCGGAAGGGACAGATTCGAATTCTGAAGAAGAATCGAGCCTGGATCAGCTACAGCAGCGTAGTCGATTGCCATCCACTTCGACTCGATATAGACTCCATCGAAATAGGTATCTATATTTTGAGTCGATTTATTGAATCTTATTGCGAAAGAATGTATCGAGCCGTCGAAAGCATCCACAACTGATCCTTGCGGCCCTCCTGCCCACTGGCCACGAAGATTGAAATAAATCTTATTACTAGCGTAAGAATCGAAATACATGATCCAGCCAACGCCACCAGCCGTATAGGAAGCTACAATAGACGATACGTTAGCTGATACTTCCCCTTTCCAGAATATGGTAAAGTCTCCATTGTAGGTGTCTACTGTCGGCAGATACATCGACCAGTTGGCCGTGTAGCTCGAGGGAGCTATCCATCCTAGACCTATTGAGGTCATAGAGGTAGTTCCACCCGAGGCCGGGACTGTACCTGTCAATAGCTCGTTATGAGACTCCGCCTCGTGTAAAACGAAGTCTGCCTTCGCTCCTATCGAATGTCCAGTATTGACCGGCATTAGGCATTACCACCAGTGAGGGTGAAGGCTGTTACAGTGAATGCTTGACCGGCTGTGAAGGATAGAGAATCGAACTGCATATCACCGCCTCCGGCAGTAACCGAAACACTTCCTTGAATATGGCAGGCAGCGGCACCAGAATCCAGGATACGAAAGTAACCGGCTGTACCAGTTCCATCGGCTGAGGCTTTCGTCCAAGTTCCTGACTTCGCTTTCGTTCCGCTGGAAGCCGCTGCAAGCCAATCAGATGGAAGAGTTACATCGGCCAGAAGTGTTCCTGTTGCAGATGCCGCAGGATTAGCGGGTGCTGAACCAGAATATACACGGAGCCTAGCGCCTGTCCCTATATGAGATTCGACCAGATCCAGCCGGGCATTGCGTAAAGTTGTTGAATATTGCATAGCAAATGGCTCCTTAGCTCGGCTGATTAACAGTCAGGGTGATAGAAGGGAAGACAATCGTCGAGCCGATTGTAACGACTTGATCAGTCGTCTCGTTCGTCACGGCGTAGACTACAGAATTGACTGTATCGAGGTAAGCTATGTGCAGATTCGGCCCGACTCCCGAGGCAGCATCGGCTGAGGTATCGGTTTTCGTAGCTATCGTGAGGACTCGAGCTGCTCCGTTTCCCCCAGAAATAATCATGTCTGTGGGTACGAGCGCGGCAGACGCTACGATATTGCCGAAAACAGTAGCGTAATCGTCATTGTCTGAGTATGTTTTAATCAGCCCCATCAAATTTACATTAGTTTTGAACGCAGTAAGGCCGCCGTCGAAATAGGCATTGCCGAAAAACTTTGACATTCGAATTCCTTAGGTAATTATCTCTTCTTGCTGAAGAGTACCGACATAATCATGAGTAAAGTTGAACATTCCTACGTGGCCGATTTGACGGCTCAGACGGTGATCGACATATATAGGGCAGCCAAAAGATTCTAGCGCCTCACATAGTGACCAATCTTCGCCCTGATATACATCGGAATCTGGCTTGTATGTCATGGCGAAAGCGGAATGCGGGATCTGATTGTACGCGCGAGCGGATAAGAGCATTACGCCCGTTCCTACGCGCCATACTTTCTGGAGGGGATTATCTGTAGGGCCTTGCGGATCTGAGAATACAGGGGTTCCTTGTTTATCTTCCGGGTTGAAGGATCGAGCTGTCGTCATCGAAGGGATAGACTTAGTAACGCAGTTGGCTGCGACACAGTCTTTCTTCCACTTCAGTAACTGGTTCAGTGTATCAGGAGGAAAAGTATGATCAGAATCAATATAAAGAAGGTGAGTAGCTTCGATTGCTTTGGCGGCTTTGAGTCCATTCAGACGTGAGGTAGGGAGAATTGATCCCTTTATGTTGATTACTCGGAACTGATGAGATGTGTATCCGGGAACTCTATTGTTCATAAAGTATCCCATCATGCTTATCAAGCTCGTCGCGAAATCAGCTACCCAACTCGTACCGGAAGGAACTATTACAGCCACGTTCAGTGCGTCGTTACTACTCACCAGATACTCCAGAGGAATTAATTGGGCGAAATAAACATTTTATTCCGATCAATTAACCCCTTTCATCAGACTACGAAATTGCTAATCCAAGCCGAGGTCTTGAGATGCGAGATCTCGTAGCCTAACTCAGTCAGCCACTGCCCCTTCTGCGCGTCAACGTCGTTATCTTGGATATTATCCTTGAACGTAGTCTCACGCATTGGCCGCTCTTTGAGGGCAGTCGGATCGATAATGACCATATCGTTAGTGAATCTCGAATGGACATTAAACAAGGGGTGAGTTTTCACGTAGAGAGTTCCCTGAGGAAGTATCCACTTTTGAAGCTTCATCCCGTATTGAGTAATGATCCCGTCGAAATTGACGCGAGTTCTCGATTGACCTGCGGCCAGACGGTTCAGGCTATTCAGCGCGCCATTACCTGCCAGCACGATCCGCTCGTCACCAGCTCCTGTATCGTAGTCGAACACCTTGTAGACTGCATCGGTGAACGCCTGCTCTGTAGGAGTCGTCGCGAAGATCGTAATCATCGAGGTAGCGTATTGGCTCATCATGTACAAGAGCCCTCCGGTAGACCTCATGGGCTTACCATTGGCTCCTGTACCTTCGAACCGCCGCCCGAATAAGGCCGCGAATTCTAGAGCTACCGCATGGTCGAACATCTTGCGCTTCTTGTCATTCTTGACAGGATCGCCGGTACGGATCTTCGTGTTCTTGGCAGTGTTAGTGATATCGTACACTGTTTTGAAGATCTGCACGTAGTTGTACAGCTTCGTCGGGTTGCGATTCGAAGCCGTAGGTGCGCCTGAACCTTCCGCAAAGATGTTACCGATTTTCGTCAGTTTTGCACCGACAGGCATCGGAACGGCTGTAGATCCTACCGCGCCCCGCTGGAAGACAACAGTTGTCGTATCTGTGATGGAAGAGGCAAGAATTACCTCGTTATCGTACGAAGTGGTCAGGGTTTTCTCCACCATGAACAAATCGCCAGCGACTACATCCTTTGCATCCTGGAGATTAGACGATACGACTATGGTAGTATCAGTCGTCGAATACGCCGTGCCGTTCGCCATTGTCAGGCGCAAAGCGTTCATTTCCTCTTCCCACCATGCGAACTCGGGATCATTTACAGACTCCGATTTCATCTTGCTCATGAGTGCGGTCAGAGGTGCCTGCCCGTTCGGGCTGCGCCAGAGGATTGTCTCCCGAAAACTTTTCGGCCGTTCGTCAGTACCCCAATCTCCAGTACCGCGCATTCCTGCTATTGCTGCCATTTCAATCTCCTAATTAATCATCGCGAGACATTTCGTCCCAAACGCTAGGCGCTCTATTCGGTGCGGCTGCTCCTCCACCCCTAGCTGGCGAAAAAGGCACTTGCCGCGCTGTCTGCGGTAGCTGTTGTTGGGACGTAACAGGAGGCGACGGAGGCTCGTTGGTTGGACTCGTAAGACCTAGTGATAATCTAACCATTGTGCCGATAGTCTTAACCGCTTCAGCTCGCGAAGCCGTAGGGTTTGCCGCTCGATACATTCCAGCTACTTTCAATACAGCTTGTTCATATTTAGGATCATTTAAGTCCGGGTTAGCACTATAAAATGCAGTGCGCGCTTCCTCATCGGCAGACCGTAGGGACTGTTGATTCGAGATAATATCTGGCACGATAGATTGCATGGCTGTCAGGAGAGTTTTAGTTATCTCCATGTGCATCCTTGCTGCCATTTGCGGGAGGACTAGTTCAGGCTCCGTTTGGAGCTTGTTCGCGTCATCCTCGGAGACGGCATACATCTTCTCAAGTTTTGATACTTGCTCAGTTTCCCAGGCGGCGGCATCGAAAGGAGCCGTAGAGGGTACAGGTATAGGTGGCGTAACAGGAGCTACAGGCGCCGTAGGAGCAGGCGGAATCTCCGGCTCAGTGGGTGTAGAAGAAGGTAAAGGTTGAGTTGGAGGTACCTCTGGAGCGGGCACTGACGCAGGAGCATCGGATTCTCCCGGGTGTGACTCCGTCAGTATCTCCGTATCGCCCTCTACCTCTTCTACATTTTCGCCTGAGTCTTGTTCATCACTGAACTCGTCCCAGTTAACATCAGACTTATCTGACGCGGGTTCGGGAGAAGGTGCAATCGGCTCAGGGAGCGCGATCGGTAGTTCCTTCTCTTCCATCGGATTCGACATTTAGATCATCCTGTAATTTTCTGATAGTTAGACCGAGACTGTCAATTTCAGTTTCGAGTGCATCGGCCCAAGATAGTTTGCCCTTCAATTCACCTTTTTTATACTCTTGTATCCAGGCGCTGTCAACTGAAGTCAATGGGATAAATAAGATTTCATTCTGAAGCTGATCGACTTGCTGTTGAACTAGGGAATTGAGGTATATGAAGGCCTTATCCTCGCGGAGACCTTCGAGTAAGCGCCTCCTCTCGAGGACATTGGCTAGGCTTGCCTGCACGCGGTCAAATTCGTCAGACACAGAAGAATATTCCGTAGAGGAGTTTCGAGGTGAAGAAACCAGAAGTGAACATAGCTATGGCGAAGCCGAGAAAAGCTAGGCCTGAGTATTTCATTTTTGCAATAGCTATGAGGGCGTTGTCAGCCTCGAGTTCTTTCTCGCGATACTGTGCTGCTAGTTCCGTACGTAGCTTTACTATTTCCTCTTCTAAATCCATGATATCTCCTTAACCAGTTGGGCCTACAGAAGGAATTTGTCCCGGCTCAGCAGGATTGCCAGGAGAAATAGGTACAACATTACCAGATGCTACGCCTTGTTGAATCTGTTGATCTGGCGTAACCTGGATGCGGAACTGCGTGATGTTCTTCAGTCCTGCCAGCTGCGCTACGAAAGCGAACATACGAGGCATGTCGTAGGCTGCCATGAGATCAGGAGCCTTATACAGTCCCTGCATAATTTGCTGCCAGAGGTTAGCCTGCGCGAAACGATCTACAGGTAGGGTTCCATCGACCGGAGTGAAGTCGTAGAATCCGGCTATTTCCTCAGGGCCTACGTTGAGGTATCTGTCGCCCCACTCGCGAAGATCGCCGACGATGCGATACTTCCGTTCCATGTCGTACATTTGCTGAGAGGTCTGGATTACCTTCTGAGTCATCGGCCCGAAGCCGGTGGCAGACCAATATTCGCCTATAGTCTTGAGACGACCAACGCCGAACTCGGTAGATCCGCGAACCTCAGTTGCAGTCTTTCGACCTGAGGAATTCACCTGCCCCATGATATTGTCGGTAGCTCCTGTCACCCGCTGCATGAGTTGCGAGACGGCTTCCGTATCATTCATATTAGTGCGAGTTACATCTACCGTCTGAAATTGCTGCACGAAAGTAGCGACTGGCTTACCCCACGCGGCAGGCTTCAGACGAATGAGTCGTCCCGGATTCGGATCTTCCAGATCACGCATTTCGACCATCGAGGGATCGACTAGGAACTGATCATTGAGGGTCTTCCGAACGTTGAAAAAGTGGGAGTTGAAGAGCCAGGTTATCGTATCATTCAGGCTTTTCGTTATCTCCAGGACAGACCGGTTGAACAGTTCGTACCCACCGATTTCATACTCGAGAACGTCAAAGGGGAACTTGTTATGGTTAAAGCCCATCGGCTGAGCACCGATTATTACTCGTTCCGAAGATACAGTAAATACCCATCTCTCGGGAAGCGTGCCGGAGCCAAGTTCGTAATCCGCCGGAATGAGATTGAAGTAAAATTCATGAAGATTGAGACGTGATGGATTATCCGTATCTCCATCTCTAAGCGGGTAGTCAAGCGATCCATCAGGGAGATTGGTTTGACTTGATCCCATGTCACGATTGCCGGAAGAACTAGCAGCATCTTTCGCCTCCTTTATGTTGAAGTAGGAACCCGAAGCTTCTCTTTCAACTATCTTATTCCATCCCATCTGGACGAAGCGAATGACGAATTCTCCATCTTGGAAGTGCATCAAGGGGACTCGTGGATCGAACAGAAAATCCTGAGGTCTGACGTTGTAGAATCTCGTACCGCAGTACCCGCGAGTTTGCAATGTCTTGAGTACTTTCTTCATCTTGCCGGGAATTGGCATGTTGAGGAAGGTGACAGGCTCCTCCACAATAGCCGAAGATGTGATGACTTCCTCATCCCAGTAATGCCCGAGAACTCCATGCCCGTAGCGGAGAGGATCTAGAAGCCAGACGTAGAAGATAGGTATGGCTCCACCAGTCGTTACCTGATAGTCGAGGAGAGCTTCCATGCACTGTTCCGCTTGTTGTGATTCGCCGTGACGACCAGTTACTTGGAGGATCGGACTCCGGGAGAGGAAGATACTCGACAGATACGTGTGCATCGTCAGCATCATCGCATAGCTGTAAGGAACTTGTATCGTCGTGTACTGAGGATTCCCTCCCTTCCTGGCATTGTTTCGCAAGGCATCGTTCTCGCTCGCGGGCATGTAGGCCTTAAGCATATCTTCATTCTCGGCCCACTTGGAGGAGCGTTTCGACAGACCACTCCGAGCTATTCTCAGTCTGGTGTTGAAAGCCGACAGAAGTTTCCGATGTGCCGCGGAGTTGAAAGGAATATCTTTATTACTTGTTCCTAAGGACATGATCGGAACTCCAATTGTTTTTTCATAGAAGAAGCTTCATCGACTGAATATTCGGCTTCGATCCAGTCAGGAATGTTTAGGCTATCACCAGCATCTATACCCATCGCGAGCGCGTCTAAGACATCGTCGTGTTCTTTGGAGGTTGGGGAGTATCTGGCGTATTGGGTAAGCAATTTTGAATGAGTTGGCCTAACAAATACAAGGCCATAACCAGATTTTCTGCCAACTGCTTGGAGGATTCTGTCGGACTTGCGTCGTCTGTCTTGGACACGATGAACAGGGACGTAGCGCCGAGTTCTTCGCATTTCACTTTCGAGGAATTGGGCAAGGACTCGCTGATAGGAGATTGATTCGACATATATACCGAGAATAGGATAGCGGGAGACATATTCGATAACTGTGTTAGCGGCAAGCTCCGGCATCTCCCCGCGCACGGCTGTATATTCGACTACATAGATATTGCGTTTCCAGAATCCGAGCACCATAATTACCTGATCATCGGCCCCTTTCGCTTCACTCGAGGCGGGATCGATAGCCATGACGTAGACCATATTGTCAGGAAGCACGTCGTATAGCTTCATGTTCTCAGGATTGAATGAGGCACCGCCTGAAGGAATGATTGTACACTCCATTTCCCGCATCCAGAGAGATAGCTGTCCGCGCTTGACGTGAGCAGCCTTATCCGCGAGGAGTTCCTCAGTCGGGAATCGTTCCTCCCAACGAGATTTTCCGTTCATATCGAAGCAGCCGAAATCGAGCGTGAGCCACTGAGGATCTTTCGAGCAGGTATCGATTATGTCTCCAGTTTCCAGCGGGGTCTGCATCAGGATCATCTTCGCATGTGGAGCCTCGGAAGGAGGCGCGAGAGACTTCTGCAGCGCTCCGAAAAATAGATCGGAGGTTTTCTTAATCTGCTCGGGAGATCCAGTCGTCTCCTCATTATCAGGATCATCCACGCCGATGAAGTCAGGTCGATAGTCGTCTATGTTTACGCCTCGAATCTGGCCGGTAATACCGAGAGCCATGACGCGAATCGGGTAGTCGTCTATACCGTGAATGATCTCAATGTCCTCACCACTCCAGCGCGTCCCTTTGCGGAGTTGATATGTCTGTGCCCATTTGGAGTTGAATTCTATCTGCCGCTTGAGCCACTCGAGAGACTTAACGGAGTGTCCTTGAGAATTCGAAACGAGAAGAATCGTATGAGCTATTCCGTAGGCAATTTGCTTCGAAACGAATACGCGGAACTTACTTGTTTTGGCTCCTCCGCGAAATATCTTCACAGCTACGTATCGAGCAGGAGAGGAAAATGCCTTATCGATATCCGCGTGGAAAGCTGGAGATTCCTGCCGGAAGGTCTTGGCGAAGAAGGTCTTTTCGTACAGCCGATTATCGACAGCACACAGTTTTACCAACTCGAATGCGGGAACAGCTTCAATCATTACGGCTTCATTATTCTGTCGAGATAATTACGTTCAGCTGCGAGATATCCCTCGAGTGGCCATATCTTTGCGACTGCATCCTTACGTGCGAGGAGCTTCCCGATTTCCTGATCAAAGTTAACGGGATCTACGCAGAAGGATTCGCCAGTCACCACGAAG
>Ga0207428_10004278_pt1 | contig 13659 bp, 10 predicted proteins | sample RhiMethybrSRZTD1_FD_187600 | JGI IMG/M metagenome (GOLD analysis project Ga0207428, IMG submission 187600) | Populus rhizosphere microbial communities from Tennessee, USA - Rhizosphere MetaG P. TD hybrid SRZTD1 (SPAdes) (version 3) | ecosystem: Host-associated > Plants > Roots > Rhizosphere >... | reverse complement strand
GGTGTCGCCCGTCGGCTCGAAGAGCGGCAGCCAGACGTCTTCGTGCTGCTCGAAGCGGACCGCCACCTCCTGGCCGATGTGGACGTCGTCGGGGTCGCACCCGACGACGTTCGTCGTCAGCCGCACCGTCGGGTCCTCGGACAGGGCGACGTTGGCGATCACGTACGGCGGGTCGAACCCGGGCAGCCACGGGTGGCGGTTGACCGTGTAGGCCACGACCGTGCCCAGCCCCGACACCACCGTCGGCGCCCACGACCGGCTGCGGCACACCGGGCAGATGGGCACCGGGGGGTGGACGAGCGCCTTGCAGTCCTGGCAGCCCTGCACCCGGAGCCGACCGTCGGCGCCCGACGTCCAGAACCACTCGTTGACGGGGGTGAGCTGGGGGAGCGGGCGCACCGGGCGGTCAGAACTCGCTGGAGAGGAACTCGACGGCCCCGGTGGCCGGCGGGAACGACCCCGAGGTGCCCGAGCTGAAGTACCCGGCGTCGGTGACCATCGTGATGCCCGTGATGCCGGAGGCGGCGTCGCTGCACAGGAAGACGAGCGGGTAGGCCTGCTCGAGCGGGGTGGACGCCTCGATGCCCGTCTCGTCGCGGTAGTCGGCGCCGAAGGTGAGCCAGGTCTCCTTGTTGGCCCGGGCGAGCGGCGTGTTCGTGGGCCCGGGCAGGATGGCGTTGATGCGCACGCCCCGCTTGAGCAGGCCGAAGGCCTCGCGCGCGACGTAGGCGTTGATGGCCAGCTTGCTCCACATGTAGTCGGCCTTGCCGTTCTCCCGGGCCCACTGCGTCGCACCGTCGAAGTCGCGGATGTCGAGGTACTCGTTGAGGCGCGTCAGGTTGGCCTGCCACCCGTACCCGGCCGCGGACGAGATCAGGCCGATGGCCGACCCGCGGGGCATCAGGTCGTCGGACAGCAGCCGGTCGATGAGGTGGCGGTGGCCGATGAAGTTGATGCGCTCGATGCCGGGCGTGCCGTCGGCGACCCCGGCGCACGAGAACAGGGCGTCGACGGGGCCGCCGCACTCGTCGACCGCGGCGTCGATCGAGGCCTTGTCGGCCAGGTCGACCTGGATCGCCTTGACGCCCGGGAGCGAGATCTCCGCGCGGTCCATGACGACGACCTCGGCGCCGGCGTCCTTGACCAGCTCCGCGGTCGCGGCGCCCATGCCGGTGGCGCCGCCGACGACCAGCGCCCGCCTGCCGTCGTACCTGAATGCGTCGAACGTGCTCATGTCGTTGCTCCGTGTGGGGTCGGGGGTAGGGTCGTGGGACGGGGGTCGGATCGTCGGCGTCAGGCGACGACGCCGCGGACCTTCAGGTCCACGATGGCGTCCCAGTCGAGGCCGAGGTCGGCGAGGATGGCGTCGCCGTGCTCGTTGAACGCGGGGGCCCGCCGGGGCGCCGCGGGCGCCTCGTCGTACTGGACCGGCGCGGCGGCGAGCTGGAACGGCAGGCCGTCCGCGGTCTCGCAGTCCTGCACGTAGCCGTTGGCGACCGTCTGGGGGTCGGCGGCGGCCTCGAGCGTGTCCTGCACCATGGCCCACTGCCCGCTGAAGCCGGCCAGGCGCTCGCGCCACTCGGCCGCGTCGTGCCGGGCGAAGGCCCCGCGGAGCAGCTCGGTCGCGTCGGCGACGTTCGCCCGGATCGCCTCGGCGTCGGCGAAGCGCTCGTCGGTGGCGAGCTCGGGCCGCCCGATCACCGCGCACGCCTCGGGCCAGTACTTCGCGGCCTGGAGGCACGTGAGCGACACGTACTTGCCGTCGCTGGTCGTGTACGTGGCGCTGAGCGGGTTGCCGGTGGGGGCGTGGGGCGGCGGCGGGTTCCAGCCGACGCCGTGCTGGAGCGACAGGGCCAGCGCCGCGCCCATCGACCACATGCCGATGCCGAGCAGCGAGACGTCCACGGTCGTGGCCTCGCCGGTGCGCTCGCGGTGGTACAGCGCCCCCATGATCCCGCCGGCGATGGTCATGGCGCCGATCGAGTCGCCGAACGCCGGCGCGGGCGGCGCGGGCACGTAGTCGTACTCGGGCTGCTTCATGCCGACCGCGATGCCGGCCCGGCACCAGTAGGCGAGTGAGTCGTACGACCCGCGGTCGGCGTCGGGCCCGCGCTCGCCCTGACCGGTGCCGCGCACGTAGATGATCCGCGGGTTGTGGGCGCGGATGTCGTCGACGTCGATGCGGAGCTTCGTGCGGACGCTCGGGAGCTTGTTGGTGAGGAAGACGTCGCACGTGGCGGCCAGCCGGTACAGGATCTCGAGCCCCTCCTCGGAGGTGAGGTCGAGCCCGAGGCTCTGCTTGCCCCGGTTGGAGTGCTCGAGCAGGACGTGCACGTTGGTGCCCATCACCGCCAGGCCGCTGGAGGCGAGGCCGCGCATGGCGTCGCCCCGCTCGACGTGCTCGATCTTCACGACCTCGGCGCCCCAGTCGGCGAGGAGCGCCGACGCGGCCGGGACGAAGGTGTGCTCGGCGACCTCGAGGACGCGCACGCCCTCCATCACTGCCGTCACCGGTGCACCTTCCGGGCGCACCGCCCGCCGCGTCGCCACGTCGTGGCGTCGGGCGACTGTGCTCTGCGGACCTCGCTGCGCTCGGTCATGGCCCCTCCTGTGTCGGCCGACAGTATGACCGAGACGTTAGGTGGCGCGCACGGTCGACAGGCCCCGAAACAGACATCACGTGTCTGAACAGGGTGGGGACCGCAGAAGGTTGACCCGATCGTTAGAAACGACCTACGGTGCGAGGCATGACGAATCGGCTTGGGTTCCCGGTCTTCGACGCCGACAACCACCTGTACGAGACCGAGGACGCGTTCACCCGCCACCTGCCGTCGCGCTACAAGGGCGTCATCGACTACGTCGACGTCCGCGGGCGCAAGAAGATCGTCGTGCGCGGCACGATCAGCAACTACATCCCGAACCCGACCTTCGAGGTCGTGGCCCGGCCGGGCGCCCAGGAGGAGTACTTCCGCATCGGCAACCCCGAGGGGAAGTCGTACCGCGAGATCGTCGGCGAGCCGATGCGCTCGGTCCCCGCGTTCCGCGAGCCCGGCGCCCGCCTCGAGCTGCTCGACGAGCAGGGCGTCGATCGGGCGCTGATGTTCCCGACGCTCGCCAGCCTCCTCGAGGAGCGCATGCGCGACGATCCCGAGATGACCCACGCCGTGATCCACTCGCTGAACCAGTGGATCCACGACGAGTGGGGCTTCGACCACGAAGGTCGCATCTTCGCCACGCCGGTCGTCACCCTGCCCATCGTCGAGAAGGCCATCGAGGAGCTCGAGTGGTGCGTCGAGCGGGGGGCGCGCACGGTCCTGATCCGGCCCGCACCGGTGCCCGCCCTCGGCGGGTCGCGGTCGTTCGCCTTCGAGGAGTTCGACCCGTTCTGGCAGGCGGTGGTCGACAACGACGTGCTGGTGTCGATGCACGCCTCCGACAGCGGCTACTCGCGGTACCAGAGCGACTGGACCGGCCCGATGGAGATGCTGCCGTTCCGGCCCGACCCGTTCCGCACGCTCACGATGGGCAAGCGCCCGATCGAGGACACGATGGCCGCCTTCGTGTGCCACGGCGCGTTCACCCGCTTCCCCGACCTGCGCATCGCCTCGATCGAGAACGGCGGCGACTGGGTGGCCCCGTTCCTCGAGCACCTCGAGGACGTCCACCGGAAGATGCCCCAGGCGTTCGACGAGGACCCGGTGGCGGCGTTCAAGCGCAACGTCCACATCAGCCCGTTCCACGAGGACGACATCGCGGAGCTCGTCGACATCATGGGCGTCGACCACCTGCTGTTCGGCTCCGACTACCCCCATCCCGAGGGCCTGGCCGAGCCGTGCAGCTACATCGACCACCTGCCCGCCGGCATGGCCGACGACGACGTCGCCGCCGTGATGGGTGGCAACCTCGGCCGGCTCATGCGGGTCGAGGCGACCGCCGCGGCCTGACGCGGGCGACATCGAGCTCACAGCTGAAGGGGAGAGCGAGCACATGGATCTGAACGGACGATCGGCGCTGGTCACGGGCGGCGCCGGCGGGCTCGGCGGCGCCACGGTGCGCCGGCTGGCCGAGCTGGGCCTGGGCGTGGCGATCTTCGACCGCGACGCGGACCGGGGCGGCGAGCTGGCCAAGGAGCTGGGCGACACGACCGTCGCGGTCGGGGGCGACGTCAACGACGACGACGACGTGGCGGCCGCCATCGACGCAGCCCGCTCCGTCGGCACGTTCTCCGTCGTCGTGAACGTCGCCGGCGGCGGCGTGGGCGGCGGCCGGACCGTCGGGCGCGACGGGACGCCGCACGACAAGGCGGCCTTCGTCGGCACGATGGAGATGAACGCGTTCGGCACGTTCAACGTGACCCGCCTGGCCGCCGCGGCCATGGCGGCCAACGAACCCGACGAGCACGGCCAGCGGGGCGTGGTGGTCAACACGGCGTCGATCGCCGGCATCGAGGGCCAGACCGGTCAGCTCGCCTACGCGGCGGCGAAGGCCGCCATCCTGGGCATGACGCTGCCGCTCGCACGCGACCTCGGGGCCGTGGGCGTCCGGGTGTGCGCCATCGCCCCCGGCACGATGGGCACCCCGATCATGCTGAGCGTGCCCGAGCAGCTGCAGGAGCAGCTCGTGAAGAACATCATCTTCCCGAAGCGCATGGGGCGGCCCGAGGAGTTCGCCCTGCTCGTCGAGTCGATCGTCCGCAACCCGTACCTCAACGGCGAGAACATCCGCCTCGACGGCGCGCTGCGCTTCCCTCCGAAGTAGCCGGTGCTCACCATCGAGAGCCTCGTCGGGGCCCTCGACCTCGAGGCGGCCGGCCCCGACCGCTACCGGGCCGGGAACGCCGACGCCGGCCACGGGGTGATCTTCGGGGGCCAGCTGCTGGCGCAGTCGGTCGTCGCCGGCCTCGCCGGCCACGACGGCAAGACCGTCAAGACGGTGCACACGGTCTTCGCCCGGGGCGGCCGGCCGGACGCGCCCGTCGAGATCGCGGTCGACCGCATGCACGCGGGGCGGGCGTTCGCCAGCAGCACGGTGACGATCACCCAGGGCGACCGCCTGTGCGCCCGGTCGCTCGTGCTGCTCAGCGCGGACGAGCCCGACCTCATCCGCCACGCCGACCCGGCCCCGGCGGCCCCGGGCCCCGACGCGGGCACCCCGGCCGGTCGGGACGAGGGCGCGTGGCAGGTCCGCATCGCGGGCGGGGTCGACATCGCCGACCCCGAGGCCGTCGGCCCGGCCGACCTGGACGTCTGGACCCGCTTCGTCGGGGCCCCCGACGACCCCGCGATCGACCAGGCGCTCCTCGCCTTCGCCACCGACGGGTTCCTCATCGGCACGGCCATGCGGCCCCACCCGGGGGTGGGCCAGGCGCAGGCGCACGTCACGCTGTCGACCGGGGTCGTGAGCCACACGCTCACGTTCCACGAGCCGGCCTCCGCCGCGGGGTGGCTGCTGCTGTCGCACCACAGCCCCTACGCCGGGCGGGGCCGGTGCTACGGCAGGGCCGACGTCTTCCGGCGGGACGGCGCGCTGGTGGCGTCGTTCGTGCAGGACGCGATGATCCGGCCCCTGGCCGAGGGGCGCTCCGGATCCGCGCTCTGACCGGTCGTCCGGACGCTCCGGCCGCCGCGGGCGGCGTCACCCGCGAGGGGGTCTCGCGGGGCCGGACGCCCTGCTCACGACCGAGGTGGCGGCGAGGCGGCCGACCGGTCGGTACAATGCTCGGAGTGCCGTTGCCTGATGTTGCAACGGCGTTCTCGTCATGCGAGTATATGGTTCACGTGACAGCGGGCACAGCGGGTCGGGCCATGCGTCGGACCGGGGCCCCGGAGACGGAGAGGGGAGATGTCGATGGCTGATGCGGTCGTCGTGTCCACGGCGCGCACCGCGATCGGGACGGCGTTCAAGGGCTCCCTCGTCGACGTCGACGCCTTCGAGCTCGCCACCCACGTGGTCACCGAGGCCGTGCGCCGATCGGGCGTCGACCCGGCCCTCGTCGACGACGTGGTGCTGGGCGAGTCGCTCTACGGCGGCGGCGACGTCGCCCGCTACGCCGCCATCGAGTCCGGGCTGGAGCACGTCGCGGGGGTCGCGCACAACCGCCACTGCGCCGCGGGCCTCGCCGCGCTGACCACCGCCGCCGCCACCGTCCGCGCCGGCATGGACCGCGTGGTCGTCGCCGGCGGCACCCAGTCCTCGTCCACGTCCCCCCGGTCGACCCGGCGGGTGCCGGGCACCGACGACTGGGAGGACTGGTTCTCGCCCACGCATCGCGACCGGCCGTCGGCCCCCAACATGGACATGTCGATCACCGTCGGCTGGAACGCCGCGGTCGAGGCGGGCGTCTCCCGCGAGCAGATGGACGCGTGGGCGCTGCGCTCGCACCAGCGCGCCGTCGCGGGCATCGACGCCGGCAGCTTCGTCGACGAGATCGTCCCCCTCGAGGTCGTGCGCCGCGACGGTACCCGGTCGACCTTCGCGGTCGACGAGCACCCGCGGCGCGACACGAGCATGGAGCGGCTCGCGTCGCTCAAGCCGCTGCACCCGGAGATCGAGGGGTTCAGCATCACCGCCGGCAACGCCTGTGGCGCCAACGACGGCGCCGCCGCCATGGTGGTGGCCGATCGCGCCCTCGCCGAGGCGAACGGGCTCGAGCCGCTGGCCGTCGTGCGGTCGTGGGCGTCGGTCGGCGTGCCGCCCGAGCGGACGGGCCTGGCGCCCACCATCGCCATCCCCAAGGCGCTCGACCGGGCGGGCGTCGCCATCGACGACGTCGCCCTGTGGGAGATCAACGAGGCGTTCGCCTCGATGTGCGTGGCGACCACCCGCATCCTCGGCATCGACGAGGGCGTGGTCAACGTCCTCGGCAGCGGCTGCAGCCTGGGCCACCCCGTCGCCATGACCGGGGCGCGCATGGTCATCACGCTCATCCACGAGCTGCGCCGCCGCGGCGGCGGCACCGGGGTCGCGGCGATGTGCGCGGGCGGCGGCATGTCGTCCGCGGTCGTGCTGGAGGTGCCGGCGCCGTGAGCGTCGACGCCGGGCACGCGGCCCGCGTGACGCGGGCCCACGAGACCGCACGCGAGGGGAAGCAGATGTCAAGGACAGAACGTCCACGATCCAGGAGGGCGCACATGGAGAAGCCGGGGGAAGATGCAGGGCGCCGCGGCGGGTGGCCCCAGCGAGGGTTCGCCGTCGCGGCCCTCAGCCTGTTGCTGCTGGCGCTGTTCGCCTGCGGTGGCGACGACAGCGACGACTCGTCGTCGTCGGACGACAACGAGGCGACGTCCGGTGACGAGGCGGCCGACCTGCTCGGTCCCGAGGACGTCGCGTCGGGCGAGCCGGTCAAGATCGGCATGGTGTCCGACGGCGCCACGCAGGCGTTCGACAACACCGACGAGCTGCGCGCCGCGCAGGCGGCGGCCGAGTACTGGAACCAGCACCACGCCGGCATCGGCGGTCGGCCCATCGAGGTCGTGACCTGCGAGACCGGCGGCGAGCCCGCCGGTGGCATCGACTGCGCCAACCAGCTGGTCGAGGACCAGGTCGTCGCCGTCGCCCTCAGCCAGTCCGCCGTGGCGGACTCGGTGTGGGAGCCCCTGCACGCCGCCGGCGTGCCGACGCTGTTCCTGCAGACCAGCGCCGAGGGCCTGCTGGCCGACACCGCCTCGAGCTTCACGATGCTGAACCCGATGGCCACGCTGTTCGGCGTGCCGATCGCGGCCGCCGAGAGCGAGGGCACCGACCGGATCGCCTTCGTCAACATCGACGTGCCCCAGGCGAACGCCTCGTTCGACTCCGGGGCCGCACCGGCGCTCCTCGAGAACGCAGGGCTCGACTACGACCTCATCAAGATCCCGCCGGGCACCGCCGACATGACGTCGCAGATGCAGGAGGTCGCCTCCAGCGATGCCGGGGTCGTGTACATCGTCGGCAACGACGCTTTCTGCATCGCCGCCATCCAGGGGCTCTACGCCGTCGGCTACGACGGCGCGATCACCGCGGTGTCGCAGTGCATCACCGACGCCACGCGCGAGGCGATCCCCGGAGACCAGCTCGAGGGCATCTCCGTCACCGCCACGATGGCCGTCGGGGCGACCGACGATCCGGCGTACCAGCTCTACCAGGCGGTGATGGGCACCTACGGCGACGACGTGCAGGACGTCGACAACAACGTCGCCATGGGCGGCTACACCGTGATGGCGTCGGTCGCCACGGCTCTCGCCGGGATCGAAGGCGACATCACCACCCAGTCCGTCGCCGAGGCCATGAAGGCGATGGACGAGTCCGACTACCCGGGCGCCGGCGGTGTGACCTTCCAGTGCGGTGGCACCGTGTTCCCGCCCCAGCCGGCGGTGTGCACCAACCAGTCGCTGCGGGCGACCCTCGACGCCCAGGGCAACCTCGCCAGCTTCGAGGCCATCGACTCGTCGGATGCGGTCGTAGGGCAGTAGCGGGACGTCGCGACCCCCACCGGGTCGCGGTGCGTCGGCGCCGGCGCACCGCGACCATCGGGGGTCGGGGCTCCCACCCACCACCACCTGTTGCCGGACGTTTCGGAGTCGTCTGCCGTGGACCACGTCGCATCGCTATTGCTCGGCCTCGGCAGCGGGGGTGTGTTCGCTGCGCTCGCGCTCGCCCTCGTCATCACCTACCGCGCCTCCGGGGTGGTGAACTTCGCCACCGGCGCCATGGCGCTGTACGTGGCCTACACGTACGCAGGCCTGCGCCGGGGCGAGCTCCTGGTGCCCGTCCCCGGGCTCCCCAAGACGGTCGACCTCGGCCAGGAGCTCGGGTTCTGGCCCGCGGTGGCGATCTCGATGGTCGTGGCGGCGCTGCTGGGCGTCCTGCTGTACGTGCTCGTGTTCCGCCCGCTGCGCGACGCCCCCCAGCTGGCCCGCGCCGTCGCGTCGCTCGGCGTCCTCGTGGTGCTGCAGGGCACGCTGGCGATCCGGCAGGGCACCAACACCGTGAGCGTCCGCCCGATCTTCCCGGTCGAGCGCTGGGAGCTCGGGTCGGTGCTCATCCTGTCCGACCGCTTCTACCTGGCGCTCACGATCGTCGTGCTCGCCGTGCTCCTCGCGGCCGCGTACCGCTACACCCGCTTCGGCCTGCTGACGCGGGCCACCGCGGAATCCCAGGTCGGGGCCTACGTCAGCGGTGTGTCACCCGACCGCATCGCCCTCGTCAACTGGATGATCAGCGCGATGGTCGCCGGCATCGCCGGCATCCTCATCGCCCCCGTGAACCCGCTCACCCCGGTGACCTACACCCTGTTCGTGGTGCCGGCGCTGGCCGCCGCGGTCGTCGGCAGGTTCCAGCACATCGTCCCGATCGTCGCCGCCGGCCTCGCCATCGGCATGCTGCAGTCGTGGGCGCTGTCGCTGGCGGGCGACTACTCGTGGATGCCCCAGACGGGTGCCGCCGAGCTGGTGCCGCTGATCGTCATCCTCGTCGCCCTGGTCGTCGTCGGTGGGGGCATCCCGGCGCGGGGCGGCCTCACCCGGCAGCGACTCGGACGCGCCCCCCGGCCGCGGTCCCTCCTCGTCCCCACGGTCGCGGGCGCGGTCGTCGGCGGGCTGGCGCTGGTGCTCACCGACGGAACCTGGCGCGCCGCCATCATCGGCACGTTCATCGCCGCGATCATCGGGCTCTCGCTCGTCGTCGTCACGGGCTACGCCGGGCAGGTGTCGCTGGCGCAGCTCGCCCTCGCGGGCACGGCCGCGTTCAGCCTCAGCACGCTCACCGACGACTGGGGCGTGCCGTTCCCCTTCGCGCCCCTGCTGGCCGCGCTGGTCGCCACGGTCATCGGCGTGGTCGTCGGCCTGCCCGCCCTGCGGACCCGCGGGCTCACGCTCGGCATCGTGACCCTCGCGCTCGCCTACGCCATCGAGGCCGTGTGGTTCCGCAACGGCGACATCGTCCCGAGCTCCGGTGCCCACGTCACCCCGCCGTCGATGTTCGGCATCGACCTCGGCATCGGCGCCGGCCAGGACTTCCCGCGGGTCGCGTTCGGCCTCGTGTGCCTGGCCACCCTCGTGCTCGTGGCGCTGGGGGTCGCCGTCCTCCGGCGCAGCACCCTCGGCTCGGCCATGCTCGCCGTGCGGGCCAACGAGCGCTCGGCCGCGGCGGCCGGCGTCAACGTCGTGCGCGTCAAGGTCCTCAGCTTCGCCCTGGCGTCGTTCATCGCCGGGCTCGGCGGCAGCCTGCTGGCGTACCGCCGGGGCGTCGTCAGCTTCGACTCGTTCACCGCCATCGGGGGGCTGGCCCTGCTGTCGACCGCCTACCTGGCCGGCATCACGTCGGTGTGGGGCGGCATCAACGCCGGCATCCTGGCGTCGACGGGCATCACCTTCATCGCCCTCGACCGCTGGGTCGACCTCGGCGCCTGGTTCCAGGTGATCAGCGGCGTGCTGCTGATCGTGACGCTCATCACCAACCCCGAGGGGGTCGCCGCCGTGGGGCACGAGCTGGCCGACCGCTGGGCCCGCCGCCGGGAGCGCCGGCGAGCCGGCCCGGCAGACGCCGCCCACCCGCCCGTCGCCGCCGTGGCGCGCACCGACCTCGCGCCCGTCGACCCCCGTCCCGCCATCGCGACCGACGGGGCCGCGGCCCTGCGGATCGACCACCTCACGGTGCGCTACGGCGGCGTCGTGGCCGTCAACGACGTCTCGCTCCGGGTCGACGGCGGCTCGATCGTGGGCCTGATCGGGCCCAACGGGGCCGGCAAGACCAGCGTCATCGACGCCGCCACGGGCTTCGCCCGCGCCACCGGGTCGGTCGACCTGGGCGGGCGGCGGGTCGACGCGCTCGCCCCCCACGCCCGCGTGCGCGCCGGGCTCGCCCGCACGTTCCAGTCGCTCGAGCTCTACGACGACCTCTCGGTCGAGGAGAACGTCAGCGTGGCGGCGCGGGCGCTCGACAGCGTCGGCCTCGTCGCCCTGCGCGACCGCCCGGCCGGCGAGCTCAGCCAGGGCGAGCGCCAGCTCGTGTCGATCGCCCGGGCGTGCGTCGCCGACCCGGCGGTGCTCCTGCTCGACGAGCCCGCCGCCGGCCTCGACAGCGACGAGAGCGCCTGGCTGGGCGAGCGCATCGGCGCCATCCGCGGCGCCGGCACCGCGCTGCTGCTCGTCGACCACGACGTCAACCTGGTCCTGAGCGTGTGCGACCACGTCTACGTGCTCGACTTCGGGGCGGTCATCGCCGAGGGCCCGCCCGAGGCCATCCGGGCCGACCGGGCCGTGGCCGAGGCCTACCTGGGCACGATGCACGACACCGAGGCGGTGACGGCATGAGCGGCACCGGTGTGAGCGCGACGGGTGAGGACGCGGCCGAGCGGACGGGCATGCGGCTCGAGTGCCGGGGGCTCGCCGGCGGCCGCGGCACCGCCGTCGTGTTCCGCGACCTCGACCTCGACGTGGACGGCGGGACGGTGCTCGCCCTGCTGGGCCCGAACGGTGCCGGCAAGTCGACGCTGCTGCTCACGTTGGCCGGGCTGCTGCCCGCCCGCTCCGGGCGGGCGAGCGTCGACGGGGAGCCGCTCCGCAACGGCAACGCCGTGGCGGCCAGCCGGTCGGGCGTCGTCCTCGTCCCCGACAACCGGTCGCTGTTCACCACGCTGACCGTCGAGGAGAACCTCGACGTGGCCCGGTCCCGCAACGGGCCCGCGCCGCGCGACCTCCTCGAGACCTTCCCGGCGCTCGAGAAGCGGTGGCGGCTGGCGGCCGGCGCCCTCTCCGGAGGCGAGCAGCAGATGCTGGCCATGGCGCGGGCGCTCATCCAGCAGCCCAAGGTCCTGCTCGTCGACGAGATGAGCATGGGTCTGGCGCCCCTCGTCGTCGAGACGCTCTTCGAGACCGTGCGGCGGATCGCCAGCGACCACGGCGCGGCCGTGGTGCTCGTCGAGCAGCACGTGAAGCTCGCGCTCGAGGTCGCCGACGCCGCGGCCGTGCTCAACCGCGGCACCATCGTCCTGCACGGCACCGCCGACGAGCTGCGCCGCGATCCCAAGACGCTCGAGCGCGCCTACCTCGGCGAGCTCGAGGTGGCGCCGTGAGGGCCGGCGGGCGGGCCCGTCCGTGAGCGCCGTCCCGACGGTCGGCGTGGTGACCGGTGCCGGGCGGGGCATGGGCCTGGCCTGCGCGGACCGGCTCGTCGACACGGTCGACGCCCTGCTGCTCGTCGACCGCGACGAGGCGTCCGTGACGGCGGCCGCGGAGGCGCGGTCGGGGCGCGGCCCCACGGTCGAGCCGTTCGTCGTCGACGTCACCGACGCCGGCGGCCTCGCCGGGCTGGCGACCCGCGTCGCCGAGCTCGGGACGCTGCGGGCCGTGGCCCACGCGGCCGGGGTCTCGCCCACGATGGACGACTGGCGCGGCATGTTCCTCGTCGACCTCGTGGGGACCGCGCTGCTCGCCGAGGCGTTGCGCCCCCTGGCCACGGCCGGCACCGCGCTGGTGTGCTTCGCCTCGATGGCCCCGGTGCTCGGCATCACCGGCCCGCACGACGCCGCCGACACCGCCCTCGACGAGCCGCTCGCCGACGACCTGCTCGAGCGCATCCGCGAGGCGGTCGGGCCCGACATCGAGGACCCCGGCATCGCCTACGCGTGGGCCAAGCGAGGCGTCCAGCGCTTCGTGCAGCAGGAGGCGGTGCGCCTCGGGCCGGTCGGCGCCCGCGCCTGCTCGGTCTCGCCGGGCATCATCGACACCCCGCAGGGCCGCCAGGAGGCCGAGAGCCACCCGTTCATGGACGTGCTGGTGCAGCGCACGCCGCTGGGACGTGTCGGTCGGCCCGAGGAGCTGGCGGCGGTCGTCGCCTTCCTGCTGTCCGACGAGGCCCGCTTCGTCACCGGCGTCGACGTGCTGGTCGACGGCGGCGTGTGCGCGGCGCTGCGCGGGCCCTCCGTCGCGGGGGCGTAGGGGGCCGCCCTACGGGGAGGCGACGTCGACGCCCCGCACCGCCGGCGGCAGCAGCCGCTTGGCCAGCTTGCCGCTGGGCAGCCGGGGGAGGGCGTCGACGAACACCACCGAGGTCGGGCACTTGAAGTGGGCGATGCGCCGGCGGCAGAACGCAACGAGCTCGTCGCCGAGGGCGTCGTGGGGTCCGGCCCCCGCGGGCTGCACGACGGCCCGGACCGCCTCGCCCAGGTCCGCGTCGGGCACGCCGATGACGGCGACGTCGGCGACGGCCGGGTGCAGCACGAGCACGTCCTCGACCTCGCGGGGGTAGACGTTGACCCCGCCCGAGATGACGGTGTTCGACGCGCGGTCGGTCAGGTACAGGTAGCCGTCGGCGTCGACCCGGCCGATGTCGCCGAGGGTGCTCCACCCCCGGGCGTCGAACGCGGCCGCGGTCTTGGCGGGGTCGCCGTGGTACTCGAACCGGTTGGGGGTCTCGAACCAGACCTCGCCCTCGTCGCCGGCCGGCAGCTCGGCGCCGTCGGGGCCGACGATGTGCACCGCGCCGAGCAGCGACCGGCCCACCGAGCCCGGGTGGGCGAGCCACTCGTCGGGGCCGATGGCGCAGAACCCGACGCCCTCGCTGCCCGAGTAGTACTCGTGCACGATCGGACCCAGCCACTCGAGCGCCGCCCGCTTGACCTCGGGCGGACACGGCGCCGCCGCGTGCACCACGACGCGCAGGCTGGACAGGTCGTAGCGC
>Ga0207428_10004276_pt1 | contig 13661 bp, 7 predicted proteins | sample RhiMethybrSRZTD1_FD_187600 | JGI IMG/M metagenome (GOLD analysis project Ga0207428, IMG submission 187600) | Populus rhizosphere microbial communities from Tennessee, USA - Rhizosphere MetaG P. TD hybrid SRZTD1 (SPAdes) (version 3) | ecosystem: Host-associated > Plants > Roots > Rhizosphere >... | reverse complement strand
CGATCCGATGCTGGTGCTGGGCGGCCTCGGCAAGGTCTACCTGATGTACCTGGTGGTGGTGCTGGTGGCGGTGCTGATGAACCTCGAGAGCACGCTCCGGACCGCACCGGCCAGCGACCAGCGGCGCCTGCGCTCGCTGGTGGTGGCGTTCGTGATCGGCGGGCTGTCGACCCTGGTGCTGATCTCGGCCGGGTTGCTGTACGGCGGGACCAAGGCCAGCTGGCTGGCGACCAACTCGGTGCCGCTGTTCGTGGCGGGCGTGGTGACGTCGTTCGCGCTCGCGCGCCAGCGCCTGTCGGACATGAGCATCCCGGTCGCACGGCCGGTGATCTACTACTCGTCGGTCTCGCTCACGCTCGCCGGCCTGTTCCTGCTCAGCATGGCCGCGCTGTCCAAGGTGCTGCCGGCGCTGACGCCGGAGTGGAAGCGGGTGGTGAGCCTCGCCTTCTACGTGGTGGTGGCCGGGGGCGGGCTGATCCTGACCGTCAGCCCGGCGGCGAACCGCGCGATCAAGCGGTTCATCGACCGGAACTTCTACGCCAACCGCTACGACTACCGGCGCGAATGGGACCGCGTGAATCGTGCGATCACGCCGGCCGCGCGGCCCGAGGACGTGTGCCGGCAGATCGAGGCACTGGTGCGGGAGCTGTTCGACGCCGAACGGGTGGTGATCCATCTGCGCGACGATCACGGGCATTACATCTGTGCCTATGCGAGCAACGGGATCCTGCTGCCGCCGCTGCTGGCCCCGCTGCGCACCGACAACCCGCTCGTCACCGGACTGGCGCGGATGCGGGTGCCGTTCGTGTTCCGGGAGATCGCGAACGATCTCGACCTGCTGCCGGCGGCGGCCGAGAACCGGCCGATTCTTCAGGCGATCTCGGCGGCGGTGTGTGCGCCGCTCCACGTCGGGGACGACATGGTCGGGCTGCTGTGGCTGTCGGACAAGCGGACCGACGAGGACTATTCGCACGAGGACATCGAGTTCCTGACCGCGATGTCGCGCCAGCTCGCCGCCTCGCTGTGGTTCGCGCGGCTCGCCGACCAGCTGGCCGAGACGCGGCAGTTCGAGTCGCTCCACCGGCTCTCGACTTACGTGCTCCACGACATCAAGAACCAGGTGTCGGGGCTGTCGCTGCTGCTCGAGAACGCCCGGCGCCACATGAGCGATCCCGAGTTCCAGCGCGACGCGATGCGGGTCGTGGAGCGCACGGTCGAAGGACTGCGGCAGCTGATGGACCACGTCGGCAGCGTGTCGCGTCCGGCGGTCGTGCGCCCCACTCCGATCCGCGTGCGCCAGCTGGTCGACGACGCGGCGTCCGCCGCCGGCCTGCACGAGGGGGAGCGCGACGGCGTGCAGTTCACGGTCTCGATCCACGGCGCCGAGCGGGCGCAGCTCGACGGCGAGCAGATGGTGCGGGTGGTCACCAACCTGCTGGTCAACGCGCGCGAGGCGCTCGACGGTCCGGGCGAGATCACGATCGAGACGACGGTCGAGCCGGACGCCGACGGGGTGGGGACGTTCGTGCTGCGGGTGCGCGACAGCGGGCGCGGGATGAGCGAGGAATTCGTCCGGCGCGACCTGTTCCGTCCGTTCGCGACCACCAAGCCGGCCGGCCTCGGCATCGGCCTCGCCCAGAGCAAGGCGATCGTCGAAGGGCACGGCGGGATGATCCACGTGGAGAGCCGGCCGGGACGCGGCACGCAATTCGAGGTGCGCGTTCCCCTCAAGCCCGGATCGCGCGACGAGCTGGAGGCGACCGCATGAGTGAACGCGAACAGGTATTGATCGTCGACGACGAGGAATCGATCCGCAACCAGCTGCGCTGGGGCCTGTCGGACGAGTTCGAAGTGCTGACCGCGGCGAACGCCGACGAGGCGCGCAAGACGCTGCGCGACACGCGGCCGCGGCTGGTCACGCTCGACGTCACCCTGACCGCGCGCGGCACCGGCGCCGAGGACGGCATGGCGCTGCTGGGCGAGATCGTCGACCAGTATCCGCGCACCAAGGTGATCATGGTGACCGGCAACGCGAGCCGCGAGAACGCGATCATCGCGATCGAGCGCGGCGCGGTCGACTGGTACGCGAAGCCGATCGCGCTCGAGGAGCTGCGGGTGATCCTGCGGCGCGCGCTCCACGTGCAGCGCATCGAGGCCGAGCGGGCCGGCGGACCGGTGTCGGGCCGCAAACGCTACCACCAGCTGGTCGGTGAGTCCGAGCCGATGCATCGGGTGTTCGGGCTGATCCAGCGGGTCGCCCCGACCGACGCGACCGTGCTGGTGCTGGGGGAGAACGGGACCGGCAAGGAGCTGGTCGCCCACGCGATTCACGAGGCGAGTCCGCGACGCGACAAGCCGTTCATCCCGATCAACTGCGGAGCGATTCCCGAGACCCTGCTGGAGAGCGAGCTGTTCGGCCACGAGCGCGGAGCGTTCACCGACGCCTATCGCGCGCGCGAGGGCAAGGTCGAGCTGGCGGACGGCGGCACCCTGTTCCTGGACGAGATCGGCGAGCTGCCGGCGCATCTCCAGGTCAAGCTGCTGCGGTTTCTTCAGGATCATGTCATCGAGCGGATCGGCGGACGCGAGCGACTCAAGGTGGACGTGCGCGTGGTGGCGGCCACCAACCGCGATCTCAAGGGTGCGATCGCGTCCGGCTCGTTCCGCGAGGACGTCTACTACCGGCTGAGCGTGCTCACGATCCAGGTGCCGGCCCTGCGCGAGCGGGGCGACGACATCCGGATGCTGGCCGAGTACTTCCTCGAGTTCTACGCCCGCCACCACAAGCGCAAGCTGCGCGGCTTCACCCAGGCGGCGCTGCGGGCGATCCAGGGCCATCCGTGGCCGGGCAACGTGCGGGAACTCGAGAATCGGATCCAGCGCGGCGTGATCATGGCGCAGGACGCGTATCTGCGTCCCCAGGACCTGGAGCTCGAGGAGCCGGCGCGCGACGACGTGACGTCGCTTCAGTCGGCCCGCGACGAGGCCGAGCGCCGCGTGATCGTGGACGCCCTGACCCGCAACGCCGGCAACGTGACGCGCGCGGCGAAGGATGCCGACGTCAGCCGGCCGACCTTCCATGACCTGCTCAGGAAACACGGCATCGACGCGGAACGGTTCCGCCGGCCGGACCTGCCGTCCAGCGAAGAAGACGAGGAGGAGCCGACCACTTGATGGGTGGCCGGATTCGGCGGAGCGCGGGAGGCGTGTGCCCCTCAAAACGCCGGAAGCCCCGCCGTGAGGCGGGGCTTCTCGGTACAGCCGGGGGCATCATCCTCAGAGTCGCGGGCCGCACGCGAGCTTCTTCGAACTAGCCCCCGTCATCGTTTCCGGTGTTGCCGTTGCTGCACGATTTAGTGGGGGAGTTTCGCTCTCAGAGTCGCGGGCCGCACGCGAGTTTCGTCGAACTAGCCCCCCCACGACGGACCATGAGATGCTGCTTCGACAGCCGGCGTTGCTCATTTTTTTCTGCATGCGCCGAGCGCGTCGTTTCCAGTGCCCATTTGCGACATCTTTCTGACAATCGTGCAACAAATACGTACGTTGGGTCCCGTACTGGCGCGAATTGCACTTACGGAGGTCGACGTTGAACGGCTACTTCCTCGCCATCGCGGGCAACATCGGGGTCGGCAAGACCGAGCTCACGAACCGTCTGAGCGCTGAACTCGGATGGCTCGCGTACTACGAGCCGGTGATTCAGAACCCGTACCTCGACGCGTTCTACGCCGACATGCGGCGCTGGAGTTTTCATCTCCAGATCTATTTCCTCAGCGAGCGTTTCAAGGCCCAGGTCGAGATCAGCCGCAGCCCGCTGCCGTTCATCCAGGACCGGACGATCTACGAAGACGCCGAGATCTTCGCCCGGACCCTGTTCGAGCAGGGCTCGATGACCGAGGTCGACTACCAGAACTACATCGCGTTGTTCGAGGTCATGATGTCGTTCCTGCGCCCGCCGGACCTGATCCTGTACCTGAAGGCGAGCCCCGGGGTGCTGATGGAGCGCATCGCACGGCGCGGCCGCCCGAGCGAGCAGGCGATCACGCTCGACTACATCCAGCGCCTGAACGATGCGTACGACGGCTGGATGGACCGTGCGCGGGCGACCTACGAGGTGCTCGAGATCGACACCGACAACGTGCCGCTGCAGGGCGAGACGGCCGCGTTCCGCAAGCTGGTCGACGACCTGAAGCACCGCTACCCCCGCCAGTCGGAGCTGGATCTGGCGTAGCAACAAGGAAGCGCGGACTCACGGTCGGGATCCAATCCAGGGGCGCGGGGTCTCGCGCGGGAGAGGTCGGGGGTCCCGATTTGAGGGCATCAACCGCCGCGGCGGTTGAGCCATGGACGGCGGGCGCGGCGGTTGGTAGGCGAGGCGCGCTCGGAGCGCGCCGAGCCGTGCCCCAAATCGGGACCCCCGACCTCTCCCGCGCGCAGCGGCGGACGTGGCAAGGGTCTGGTTCGAAGGGAAACGATTCTCCCACGCCAGTTGTCGGTCCCGGGCCCGCGTTGGACCTGAGCCTGCTCCTACGAACTCGTCTCCGCGGTCTTGCCGGTTGCGGCGAGCGCTTCGACGCATTTCTGGCAGATGCCGTTGGCGCCGACGTCGGGGCGATGCGTCCAGCAGCGTTCGCAGCGCACGAGGCCGGTCTTCGTGACCTCGACCTTGATCCCCGAGCTGTCGACGTCCTCGACCAGTTCGGCGCGGGCGACCAGCAGGAATCCCACCAGCTCGTCGCGGAACCGGCCGAGCCGTTCGATCACCGGCGGGGGAGCGGTGATCGTGACCTCCGCCTCCTGGGTGGTCGCGAGCGTCTTGCCCGCGCGCAGCGGTTCGATCGCGGCGTTGACCGCGGCACGTACCTCGAGCAGGAACGTCCAGTCCTCACCGGCGTGGTTCTCGTGACCGTGACCGTGATCGCGCTTCGCGTCCGGCCAGCGGGCGAGATGAACGCTCTCGGCGATCGCGAGCAGGCCGGGGTGGCCGTGCCACGTCTCCTCGGCGGTGAACGCGAGCACCGGTGACGCGGCGATCGTGAGGTCGTGGAGCGCCGTCCACAGCACGGTCTGCGCGGACCGGCGGGCCGGATGGTCGGGCGCCAGCGTGTAGAGCCGGTCCTTGGCGATGTCGAGGAACACCGCCGACAGGTCGACCGTGCACACATCGAGCAGCCCGTCGACCACGCGGTGGAACAGGAATGCCTGGTAGTCCTCGCGCATGCGATCGACCCGCGCCGCCCAGTGGCTCGCGAACGCGCGGTCGACCGCGGTCAGCCGGGCGGCCGGCACCGCGTCGGCGGGCGTGAAGTCGGCGAGGTTGCCGAGCAGGAAGCGGAACGTGTTGCGGACCTTCCGGTATGCGTCGGCGACCCGCTGCAGGATCTCGTCGCCGATCCGGACGTCGTTGCGCCAGTCGGTCGCGAGCGCCCACCAGCGCACGATGTCGGCCCCGTACTTCGCGATCACGGTCTCGGGCGCGACCACGTTGCCGAGCGACTTGTGCATGGCGCGGCCGTCCGCGTCGAGCACCCAGCCGTGGGTGAGCACGTCGGTGTAGGGCGCGTGTCCGGTCATGCCGACGCCGACCATGAGCGACGAGTTGAACCAGCCGCGGTGCTGGTCGGGGCCCTCGAAATAGACGATCCGGCCACCGTGCTGTGCGCGCTTCCACACCTCGGCCAGCGCCGGGTGCGTGACCTGGATCGCCCGGTGTGTACAGCCCGAGTCGAACCACACGTCGAGGATGTCGGTTTCCTTGCGGAACGGACCCGCCGCCGCGCATTCCGGGCAGGTGAAGTCGTCGGGGAGGAAGCGCTCGACCGGCAGCTCGTACCATGCGTCCGATCCGTGCTCGCGGGTGAGCGCGGCCGCGCGCGTCATCACCCCCGGCGGGAGTGACGCTTCGCCGCACGACTCGCAATACACCGCGGGGATGCCGACGCCCCACGAGCGCTGCCGCGACAGGCACCAGTCGGGGCGGTTGCGCACCGCATCGCGGATCCGGTTGCGCGAGCCCTCGGGCTCCCAGCGCACGTGCTGCTCGACCGCGCCGAGCGCGCGCTCGCGGTGGTCGTGATGGTCGATCATCATGAACCACTGCTTGGTGGCGCGGAAGATCACCGGACGATGGCAACGCCAGCAGTGCGGGTAGCTGTGCGTGAAGCGGGTTCCGGCGAGCAGCCGCCCGCGCTCCTGCAGCCACGCGATGATGTCGGTGTCGACGTCGAGCACGCTGCGACCGACGAACGGCTCGGCGCCGGCGGTGAAGCGGCCCGCCTCGTCGACCGGACTCAGCACCCCGAGTCCTTCCCGCACCCCGACCGTGAAGTCCTCCTTGCCGTGGCCGGGCGCGGTGTGGACCAGGCCGGTGCCGTCTTCCATGCTCACGAACGGCGTGCCGTCCACCACCCGCGAGTCGTGGTCCCATGGATTGGTGAACACGAGACCCAGCAGCTGGCGTCCCGGGAACCGCCGCAGCTCGGAGGCCGACGTCCAGCCGGCCGCCGCGGTCACCGCTTCGCGCCGTGCGGCCGCGATCAGGAACCGGCCGCTGCCGTCGTCGGGCGCGATCACGATGTAATCGGAGGCCGGATCGATCATCAGGCCGAGGTTGGCCGGCAGCGTCCACGGGGTGGTGGTCCATGCCACGGCTTCGACCGTGCCGAGACCTGCCAGGACGCCGTCGGGATCGCTGCGGAGCGGGAACCGGACGTGGATCGACGGCGACGGAACGTCGGCGTACTCGATCTCGGCTTCGGCCAGCGCGGTGCGGTCGGTCGGGCACCAGTGGATCGAGCGGAGCCCGCGCTGGATGAAGCCCTTCTGCGCGAGGCCTGCGAACGTCTCGATGATCTCCGCTTCGAAGCCGGGATCCATCGTCTTGTAGGGGTGGGCCCATTCGCCCCAGATCCCGAGCCGCTGGAACTCGGTCCGCTGGATGCCGACCCATTCGTCGGCGTATTCGCGGCATCGGCGGCGCAGGGTCAGCCGGTCGAGCTCGACCTTCTCCTCCCGGAGATTCTTGCTGACCTGGATCTCGATCGGCATGCCATGGTTGTCCCAGCCCGGCAGGTAGGGCGAATCGAAGCCGAGCAGCGAGGCGCTCCGCACCACCGCATCCTTCCAGATCTTGTTCGACGCGGTGCCCATGTGGAGGTGACCGTTCGAGTACGGCGGGCCGTCGTGGAGCAGCAGCACCGGACGTCCGGCGCGCTCGGCGCGCAGCTTCGCGTAGAGCCCGCGCTCCTCCCACGCGCGCAGCCACTGCGGCTCCCGGTTGGGCAGATCCGCCTTCATCGGGAACTCGGTGCGCGGGAGATTCAGGGTGTCGCGGTAGCCGGCCATTGCGTGCCTCCAGAAAAACGAAACGCCCCGACGGATTCGTCGGGGCGACAGAGTCGCGGTACCACCCAACTTCGCGTCGCGCTCGCGCGCGCCGCCTCGAGGCCCTCTCTCGGGGGGCGACCGTCCGCATCTTGCCGGTGCACGTTCGAGACGCGCGGGCCGGGGTCGGGCGGCAGCTCCAGGGTGATCTTCACCGCGCGCGGTGGCGCCGGGCTCCCACCGTCCCCGGCTCGCTGGTGCGCGCTGCGCGGCTACTGTCCCCTTCACAGCCTTGATGTTGTGGGGGCACCCTGCCACGCGTCCGGTGTGCCGTCAAGATGAGCCAGGAGGCACGAACGGCGCCCCGGAACCGGGACGCCGTTCGTCACGACTCGACGCGGAATGGATCAGTAGGCGGACTCGATCCACGCGAGGTTCACGAACTGGCCGCCGTAGCGGGCGAGCGCCTGCTGGATCGCCTCGCTGCTGTAGAGAATCGTCGCGCCACCGTTCTGGCGCACCTCCGACTTGCCCTTCACGATCACGGCGCCCAGCACCCACACCTGCCCGTTCATGATGAGATCGCCCTCGATGTAGACGATGCCGCGATAGATGAACGACGAGTTCACGCTGAGGTCGCCGTCGACGTACAGCATTCCCTCACCGCTGGTGCCGTGGTAGGCGAAGCTCCCGGTCGCGTTCTGCTTCACGTTGTCGTTGTCGAAGTGAAAGACGCCCTCGGGTGTCGCCGGCTCCGCGCTCAGGCGGGCGCCGATCCACGGCCAGAACTCCGCCTGCTGGAGGCCGAGACAGTCCCACGGGCCGGCGTAGAAACCGGTCTGGCCGTAATCCAGTGCGAGCGGAGAGCCGGTCTGGTACGAGGCGCCGACGTTCTTGACCGCGCCGGTGTTCCAGGCTCCGGGCTTGGCGTAGATCAGCGCCCGCTCGTACGGGATGCACGAGGGACTGTTGGGTCGCCCGTCCTCGCCGGTGCCTTCGGGAGTGTCGGCGCGGTGATCGTATCCGCACACCACGCCGTTGCCGGCGAAGTCGATGTCGCGGTCGGCGGTGAGGGCGCCCTTGACGTTGATGTTGTACGGCTTCTGAATGACCTCGGTCACGATCCTGCGCCGGACGCCACCCGCGGCGGTACCGGTCGACGTGATCTTGTAGATCGGGTAGCCGGACACGGTATTGATCGGCGGCGTGAGCGTAGGGTCGTAGCGATAGATCAACGTGCGAGCGGCATTGGTCTTGAACTGGAGCGTCAACTGCAGGTTCGTATCGCGCACCGCGCTGCTGTAGGGGAGCCACTGTCCGGCCGGCTGGCCGGTTGCGAATCCGGCCGAGTCGGCGCCCAGCACCGGCACGTTGCCCGAGATGGTGTTGTAGATGACTGCCACCTCACGCGGGTTGGCGGTGCTGTAGAGCATGTCCTGGTTGCGAATCCGGGCGCACGCCTCGGCAATCCCGGCCTCGGCGACGTTGAGTGCTTCCGCCTCCCGCTGACTGTAGCTCGCCATCCGGGATTCGGAAGTCAGCGACATCATGAGCGTCGCGCTCAGGATCCCGATCACCAGCATGACGAGCAGCGCCATCACCAGCGCGATTCCGCGCTCGTTCCGAACCGGCTGCAGCGGATGACTCACAACACGCCTCCTAGCGGACCAGGATCCAGATCGCACCCTCGGTGGCGCTCGACTTCACGCCCACCGCGAGGTCGACCAGGGCCGTCCCGGACCAGGCCGGGTAGAGACCCCAGTTGAAGTTGTTGACCGTGATTGCCGCCACCCAGTTGATGATGTCACTCGGCAGCGGATCGACGCCGTCGTCGGGGACGTTGCCGGTGTCGGTGTAGAAGATGCGCAGGCCGCCCGAATAACTGCCGATGTCGGCGCGCCAGCCGAGCGCCACGTCCTCGTGGGTCGGGTCGCCACCGAAGTCACCCACGCCCAGTGACTGGACCGGGCCGGGTGCGTTCGCGAACTTGCGCGTCTGGAAGTCCAGGGTCGCCGGGTCTTCGTTGCGGATGAAGATCAGCTTGCCGCTCGAGACGCCGCGCGTGGTCCCCGCCATCACGTCGCGATAGCCGTCGTGATCGACGTCGAGGCACGCCACCGCATTGACCTGGTCGTTCGACAGATCGACGGTCCGGACGTATTGGAACCGAAGCGGCGACGTCTTGCCGAGGTTGCGATAGATCAGGACCTGACCGCTGTAGGTTCCGGACCGCGTGCCGACCACCAGGTCCTTGTCGCCGTCGTTGTCGAGGTCGGCGAGTGCCATGCTTGCAACCTCGGCCATCGAGTACAGGTCGCCGACCATCGGATGGCTCTCGATCCGGGTGTAGGTCGGAGCCGTGCCGCCGCTCGACTGGTACAGGTACACCTTGCCGGTCCACGCGGCGGGCGACCGGGTGCCGACCACGATGTCGTTCGCGTCGGCCGCGCTGGTGGCGCCGGCCAGGTCCGCGGTCAGGACGCTCTGGACGTCCCCGAGATCCGGGGTCGTCATGGCTCGGTTCGGCGAAGCGGGAAGCTTGCCCTCGTTGCCGCTGCTGTTCTGGACCAGCCACACGAACAGGTTGCCGGCCGCCGCGTAACGGGTACCGGTGACCAGATCGTTGCGGGCGCCCTGGAAGTTCGGAGTGCCTTCGTCCATCTGGTCGACCGACAGCGACGTCACCGCCTGTGCGGCGGCCCGGTAGTGGTCACGGGCTGACAGGAACAACGGCGTGCTGTCGTACTGGTTGAACCACACCGACACCTGGTCGGTGCTCAGGTTGTCGGCGCCCAGCACCAGATCGGCGTCGCCGCCACGGCGGCTGGTCTGGTTACCGTTGTAGTCCTTCTCGATCAGGTCACCGCTGCCGAGACTCAGCACGCGCTGGGCACTGAGCGAAATCTTCTGGAAGCCGTCGAGCCCGAAGTTCTGGCCGGAGATCACTTCGTTGGGCGAGAGGAGGATCCCGCCGCGCGAGGTGGGGGTGGTCGGGAAGAACCCGGACGGCACGATGATGTACACGGAGTAGGGCTCGGTGCCGGGGGGATCGTTGACCGGGATGGTCATCGTGTAATCGCCGGCCGCGTTGGTGGTCGTGTAACCGGCCAGCGTGATCCCGCCGTCGGACGACACGCCGACCCACACCAGGCCCTTGCCGGGATCGCCCGTGTCCTTCACCCCGTCCCGGTCGAAGTCCTGGAACACATTGCCGCTGATCGTGCCGACCGCGGTCCGGGAGAGACCCATCGCGTGCGAGGCACTCCCCCCGTTCGTCATCGTTCCCGTCACCGGGTTGGGCGTGGTGGAGATGAACGAATCGGGCGGCGTGGCAGTGACGGTGTAGGAGCCGACCCCCGCGAACAGCGAGTCCATGCCACTGCCCTCCGTCAAGCCGAGCTCAGCGCCGGGGTCGAGGCGCAGCGAGATCCCGGGAAGCAACGGCTCTCCCACGTCCTGGATGGCGTCGGCGTCCTCGTCGTTGAACACGCTCACATGCACCCATCCACCGGCCTTCGGCCGGTCCGCGAACGAGCGGGTGACGCCGGGGCCGAGCGTCACGACGAAACTGTCGGGGGTGGTCACGGCCTGGTAGCCGCTCGGCGCGGTGTGCTTGATCGCATAGGTGCCGGCCGGAGCGCGGAACTGGTAGTAACCGGTTGCGTTGGTATAGGCGACGTAGGAATTGCCGAGGCGGAGGGTCGCGCCGGCGATCCCCTGCTCACCCATCTGCCGCACACCGTCCCCGTCGTCGTTCCAGACGAAACCGTCGACCGTGTACAGGTCGGATCCGAAGTCCGGCGTGTTGCGCATCGAGTTCACCTCGGTGGTGAGCCGGGTGCTCGCGTAGGTCTGATTCTTGTCGGGCCGGGTGCTGGGCGCCGTCACGTTGAGGACGATTCGCTCGATCTTGCTGAGCTGGCTGGCCGGGACCGGACCATTCGACCAGTTCCACGGCGTGGTGGCGTCCTTCATGTAGACGGTGAACATCGGGGCCACCCCGCCACCCGGGGGCGTGACCAGGGCGACGCCCTGCACGGTGCCGCCGTTGTTTCCGGGGGAGTTGTTGGTCGAGTCGCCATATACCTGGCGGACCAGCAGGTAGTCGTTCGGGTTCGGCGTCCGCATCGCCGGGGTGCCGGCGATGTCGCCGACATTCACGGCGCCGTCGTTGTTGACGTCGAGCGTCCAGCGGATCAGCTCGGCGCCGGTCCGGAACTTGACCGTCGGCTGCCAGGCGGTTCCGTCGAGCGGACGGGGACGGGGACCCGCGGCCGGATCGTAGGCGCGCGGGCCGGCCGCAAGCAGCTCCGATTCCGGGAACGGACTCAGGTTCGCGCTCATGAGCACCTGGGTCGAATCGATGTACGCGATCGGAGGCTGCGCGGGGGAGGAGTACGCGTCGACACCGTAGCCGGCGCTTCGCAGATCGCGCGCCATCATGTCGAGCGCGGCCCGCGCCGCCTGGGTCGATTCGATCCGGTTGACGGTCGAGGTCCGGCTGCGCGACGCCGTGTAGAGCACGATCATCAGGCACGAGGCGACTGCCGCCAGGACGACCACCGTGATCATCAGCTCGACGAGCGTGAAGCCGCGGGAATCACGTCCGGAACGAAGGGCAGAAGCATGTCGCGTCACGTACCGCATGGGGACTACCGCCTCACGTAGATGGTGGTGGAACAGGCCCGGGCGCCCATGTACCGCCAGTTCATCCGGACCGTGACCTTGCGCAGGTTGTCGAGCGGACTCGCCATCGAGGACACCTCGTAGAAACGAAGCAGGTTCCGGTTGGGGCCGAGGCTGTCGAAACCGCTCGACGGATGACGGCCGAGGTCGAGATCCGTATTGCCCCAGTCCTTGGTCCCCAACTCTTCGACCTTGTCCTGCATGAACGCGTTGGCGGACGAGAACAGGCGGTCGCGGTTCTGAGCGCGGCCGCCGGCCGGGAACGTCTGGGCGAGGGCGAGCACGCCGACCGCCAGGACCACCAGGGCGATCATCAGTTCGACCAGCGTGACGCCCTGCTCGGTGTTGCGCGATGGATCGGGTCGGGAGCGCATGGTCGGGCCTATTGAACGAGAATCATGCCGGAGGCCAGGATGTTGACGGTGTCGCGCTCGCCTCGCCGATTGCGGAGGACGATCATCCCGGTTGCGCCGCCCTGCGTGCGCCCCGTCTTGTCGAACGTGGGATTGATTCCAATCGTCTGGAAAGTGATTCCCCTCGGCAGGTCCCATCCGGCCGGCACCGAGATGCCGTTGTGCACGTGGTACAGCCACGTTTTCCCCGGCGGATACGGCGTGGTCCCGAAATGCATGGTCTGCGACTGGCCGGTCGCCATCGCTTTCTCCCGCAGGACCCGCAGGTTCTCAGACATGTTCAGGGTCGCCCCGTGCAGCCGGTGGGTGTTTCCGAAACTCTGGAACGCGGGAACGCTGAACGCGATCACCATGCCCAGCACCAGCACGGTGACGAGCATCTCGACCAGCGAGAAACCGCGATTCGTACGTTCTGCGTTCATGACGAAATCCCTCAGAAAGAAGCAGTGCACATGCCACACCCCGGCATGCGGCCGCGCGTGGAAGGTCACTTGGGACATCGGCCATGAGGGGCAAGGACTTGAGCGCGCACGCGGATTTCGCAATGGCGCGCGGTTGCGTGCGGAAGGTCGTGCGGGAGGTACGCAGCGATCGTGCACCTTGCATGACGCACGACCGGCGAGCGCCTGCGGACTCTCGACTCGGAGTCGCTACGGCTTCGGTGGGTCCTGGGCGCGGTCGGCGAGCAGGAGGCAGATGTCGGCGCGGCGCGGGGGCGCCGGGCGCAGGTTTGCCGGGGAGTGCTCGAGCGGGAGGCGTTCCGCACGGACTCGTTTGCGCTCGTCGGCCGACGTGGGGGCGTGCGGGAGGCGCCACAGGTGCACCGGCACCTGCGCGAGATCGGCGAACACGTCGTCCCATTCCGCCGGCTGCGACGCATCGTTGGCGTGCGCGCTCAATTGGATCCCGGCGGTCGCCACCTGGTCGCGCGCCGCCAGTGGTGAACGCGCGAGCGCACTGTCCTCGAGCGCGAGCGCGGCGGCGAGCGCGCACCACCATTCGCCCTGATCCAGCCGGTCGTCGGGCCGTTCGCCGGAGGCGAGCAGTCCGGCCGTCTCCGCCCACAGTCGGTAGGGCCGCGCCCAGCTCGTATCGGCTCGGCTCCCCGGCAGGTGCGCGGCCACGAAGGCGATCGGATCGACCACCCTCGCCTTCTCCCAGCGCTGGTCGGGTGACGCCGGCATGCGGATCTCGAAATGCAGGTGCGGCGACGTGGCGCGCCCGGTCGCGCCGACCAGCCCG
>Ga0207428_10004274_pt1 | contig 13668 bp, 14 predicted proteins | sample RhiMethybrSRZTD1_FD_187600 | JGI IMG/M metagenome (GOLD analysis project Ga0207428, IMG submission 187600) | Populus rhizosphere microbial communities from Tennessee, USA - Rhizosphere MetaG P. TD hybrid SRZTD1 (SPAdes) (version 3) | ecosystem: Host-associated > Plants > Roots > Rhizosphere >... | reverse complement strand
CGCGGGCACGATCTGGCCGCGGGCGATCGTGACCTCCGAGGAGCGATCCTCCAGCGCGGACCAGGACACGCCGACCACGGCGACGATCAACCCGAGGTGCACCACGAGCCCGCCGTAGAGGCGGTGGTTCCGCGCGACCGCGGCCCCGATCGCGGCCCCGACCGAGGTCCCGTGCGCCCGCCGCTGCGCCCGGACGCCGCGGGCCATCTCGGCGACCGTCGCCGCCGCGACGAACGCCGCCAGCCCGAACACGATCACCGCCACACCGCCGGCGCCGGTCAGCGCAAGGAGCGCGGCCGTCACCGCGGCCGCCCACGCCGGAACCTGCAGCCGGCGCATGACCGCGGAAAGGGACGCCGCCCGCCACGGCAGCAGCGGCCCGATCCCCATCAGGAACAGGAGCAGCAACGCGACCGGCGCCGTGTTGCGGTTGAAGAAGGGCGAGCCGACCGAGACCTTGCCGCCGGTGACCGCCTCGGCGAGCAGCGGGTAGATCGTGCCGACCAGCACGGTGAACGTGAGCACCAGCAGCAGCACGTTGTTGCCGAGGAAGACGCTCTCGCGCGACAGCGGCGTGTCGAAGGTCGCCTCGGCGCGCAGCGACTCGCGACGCCACGCGATCAGGCCGAACCCACCGAGCAGCACGAGCGTGAGGAACGCGAGGTACAGCGGACCGACGATCGACTCGGCGAAGGCGTGGACGGACGCGAGGATGCTCCCTCGCGTCAGAAACGTCCCGAGGACCGTCAGCGCGAACGTCCCGACGATCAGGGACAGGTTCCAGACCTTCAGCATCCCCCGCCGCTCCTGGACCATCACCGAGTGCAGAAACGCTGTGCCCATCAGCCACGGCAGGAGCGCGACGTTCTCGACCGGATCCCACGCCCAGTACCCGCCCCACCCGAGGACGCTGTACGACCACAGGGCGCCGAGCACCAAGCCGATCGTGAGGAAGATCCAGGCGGTGATCGTCCACCGGCGCGTGACGCGCATCCACGCGTCGCTGACCCGCCCGGTGATCAACGCGGCGATCGCGAACGCGAACGGCACCGTGAACCCGATGAACCCGAGGTACAGGAACGGGGGATGCGCGGCCATCAGCGGGTGGTTCTGCAGCAACGGGAGCGGACCCCGACCGTCGAGTGGGGCCGTAGCGAGGGTCGCGAACGGGGTCGTCGGCCCGAGCACGAGGACCAGGTAGAACGCCGAGATCGCGAACATGACCGCGAGCGCCCACGGGAAGGTCTCGGGACGCCGGCGCCGGAACCGGAATGCGACTGCCGCCAGGTAGCCGCCGAGGACCAGGTTCCACAGCAGCAGCGAACCCTCGTCGGCCGACCAGAGCGCCAGCATCTTGAAGAAGGTGGGGGTCGCGCGGCTGGAGTTCGACGCGACGTAGCGGAGCGAAAAGTCGTTCCCGAGCAGTGCCGCCAGCATCGCGAGGTTCGCCACGACGACGAGCGCGAACAGCGAGTACGCCGCCGTCCGCGCGCTCTCGACCACGCGCGGCCGGCCGGTCCGGGCGCCGACGATCGCCGCAGTCCCCCCGTACACCGCGAGCGCGAGCGCCAGCGCGAGCGAGAGCGTGCCGACGAGCGCCGGCATCAGCTCACCTCGTCGGGTGGCGGCGTCTCGCCGGGCGCCGGCGGCCGGTACTGCTCTCCGTGCTTGACGAGCATGTTGTCCGAGTGGAACGCGCCGTCCGTCCCGTAGGTGCCCTCGAGCACCACGCCGGTGCCGCTCTTGAACAGCGACGGCGTCGATCCCGTGTGGACCACACTCATCCTGGTGGTGCCGTCGGTCACGACGAAGTCGACACCGTCGGCGACGTCGTGCAGCGATCCCGGCACGACCTGTCCGCCGAGCCGCAGACGCTCGCCGGGAGCCGGATGCTGCTGGAGGAGCTCGGTCGGCGTGACGTAGTAGACGAGGTTGCCGGACAGGGCCTGCGTCCCGACCCAGGTGAGGCTGCCGGTGATCAGCACGAGCAGGACCACGACGCGGACGCGCACGGACAGAGCCTACGAGGGTGCCTCCGTTTGCGTCGAGGCACGCGATCGAGCCGCCGCCTCAGAGCTCGAACGCCCCCCGGCCGACGATGTGCACCCCGCCACCCACCCGTGCGCGCCAGGCGCCGTCCTCCCGCCGAGCCTCCACACGAAGTTCGCTGGGACGACCAACCTGCTCGCCCTGACGGATGCTCAGGCGCCGCGTCGTGTCCAGATCGCCGTATTCGCCCAAATAGACGCCGAGCGGGCCGGCCGCGGACCCGGTCGCCGGATCCTCGCCGATCCCGAACTCCGAATCGAACATCCGAGCGGTCGCGCCCTCGGCCGTGGGCGCGAACAGGTAGAGGTCCTGTCCGCCGCTCGCCCGTACTGCCCGGCCGACGAGCTGCTCGTTCCTCGTCGCTCGTCGGAGCGTGTCCAGGTCCCGCACGGGCACGATCGTGGTGGGCAGGCCGGTCGAGACCGTCTGAACCGGACGACCCGGATCCAGGTCTGCGGTCGTGAGCCCGATCGCGCTCGCGATCAGGTCGCGGTCGGGGAAGATCGGCCCGAACTCGGCGGGCAGTTGCGTCATCCAGGCTGTGCCTGTCTCGACGTCCACCTCGACCGGGATCTCTCCCGCGGCGATCAGCTGCGTGGCCGGCGTCGAGACGCGGCCCTCGCTCACCAGCACGAAGGCGGTCCCGAGCGTCGGGTGTCCCGCGAACGGCAGCTCCCGGCCGGGCGTGAAGATGCGCATCGCGTACCGATCGCCGGCCGCCTCGGTCACGAAGGTCGTCTCGGAGAACCCGATCTCCTTCGCGATCGCCTGCATCTCGCCGTCGTCGAGCTCGCCGGCGTCGGGGACGACGCAGAGCTGATTCCCGCCGAGTGGACGTGGTGTGAACACGTCGACGAGACGGAAGGCCACGTTCACGTCGGGCACTCTACCCACCCATTGCTACCGTTGGTCATGGCCGAGCGGACCTTTCGGGACGGGGCTCGAGCCGTCGGCCCGCTCGCGGTCGCCGTCGTCGGGTTCGGGATCTCGTTCGGCGTCCTGGCGCGGGCGGTCGGCTTCGGCTGGCTGGCCCCGATCGTGATGTCGGCGACGACATTCGCGGGCTCGGCCCAGTTCGCGTCGGTCTCGGTGCTGGGGGACGGCGGGACGGTCGCCGCCGCTGTCGCGGCGGCACTGCTGCTGAACGCGAGGTACGCGCCGATCGGCATCTCGGTCGCGCCGTACCTGACCGGTTCGTCCTGGTCTCGGTTCGTGCACGCACAGCTCGTGGTGGACGAGTCCTGGGCCATCGCCGCCGAGGGAGATGGCCGCTTCTCGCGGGGCGTGTTGCTCGGTGCCGGTGTCGTCCTCTACGTGTCGTGGGTCGCCGGGACGACCGTCGGCGCGATCGTGGGACAGGGCATCGGCGACCCCGCCACCTTCGGGCTCGATGCGGCGTTCGCCGCGCTGTTCCTCGGGCTCCTCGTGCCGATGGCGCGGGACCGTCGTCACGTCGCGGCGGCGTTGCTGGGGGCGACGATAGCCCTGGCGCTCACGCCTTTCGCGCCGGCCGGTGTGCCGATCATCGCGGCGAGCGCCGCGTGCCTGCTGGGGCTGAAGCGATGAGTCAGACGTGGCTCGTCGTCGGGCTGGTGGGTGCCGGCACGATCGCGATCAAGGCGATCGGCCCGGTGCTGCTCGGCGGCCGTCCGCTCCCGGAGGGGCTCGCGAGCGTGATCGAGCTCCTCGCGCCCGCCCTCCTCGGCGCGCTCGTCGCGGTGCAGACCTTCGGGAACGGGCAGGCGCTCGCGGTCGACGAGCGCGTGTTCGGGGTCGCGGTTGCCGCGATCGCGATCTGGCGGAAGGCTCCGCTCCTGCTCGTCGTTATCCTTGCGACCGTTGCGACGGCGGTCGCCCGAGCGCTGCTCTGAGGTTGCTAGGCTTGCGCCGAACCCATGCGGGCGTAGCTCAATGGCAGAGCTCCAGCCTTCCAAGCTGGTGGTGCGGGTTCGATTCCCGTCGCCCGCTCCGCTGGATCTCTCAGGCCGGGGCCATCGATCCCTCGGTGACTTCCCCCTTGTGCGCCGCGAACGCCGCCAGGACCTCGCCCTTTTCGCGCGCGGGGACACCGAAGTGATCAAGGCTGCGCCCCAGCTCAGCCGCGACCTCATCGAACTCCTCGGGGGAGATTCGGAGCTCGCGATGGGCCTCTTCCAGCCCGAGTGGCGTGCTTCCCGGCTTCGTGGCGGCGAAGGTGAAGGGTCCCCCGGCGACGTTGCAGACCCACAGCGTGCGCATGAACTTCAGCCCCGGAAGCCGGTCCAGCTTGTTGGTACTCCACTCGCGAAGCTCCGGGTTCTTCGACGCTTTGCCGACGGCCGGGTTCGCGATCACGGCGTCGCTGAAGTGGTCGATCACCGCGGCGATGGCGAACACGCCACCCAGTCGTTCGTACAGGCTCGGCTCAGCCATCGTCGACCTCCCATCTGCGACCGGAAGGGTCGACCCCCCAGCGATCGGTGCCGCCGGCCGCTCTCTGTCTCACTCGTCCTCATTCCACGCGTCGTCCCGGTCAAAACACGGGACTAGGCGCTCGAGACCCGAAGCGCCCCCCGCATCCCCATGTCCTGGTGGTACTTGCAGAAGAAGACAAGCGTGCCGGAGTCGGGGAACGTCACGCTCACCTCGGCCTTCTCTCCGGCCTCCACATCCTGGTCGATCCCCTGATCGGTGAGGCTGAAGTTGTGCTCGGTGTCGCCCTCGTTCTCCAGATTCAGCGTGAGGGTCTCTCCGGCGTTTCCGGTCAGCACCGTCGGCTTGAAGTAGAAGTCGTCCAGCTCCAGATCGAGCTCGCTCTCTCCCGCCACGTCCTGGCTGCCGTGGTCGTTCGCCTTCTGGCCGCCCACCGTCGTGCTCGCGCCCTCTTCGTCGCCGCCGCATGCCGCGGCCACGAGCGTCAGGGCGACCAGGAGCACGAGGGGGAGGGCCGAACCGGTCTTGTAACGGGGCATGGGCACCACCTTCCCGGCCGAGATCGGAGGGGGAGTCCCTCTCGTAACGTTCGGAGCCGCTCGTTGGACGGTTCGAACCCTTGCGGCAGCGCCGAAGGCTAGCCCGACTTCTGGCCCGTCCGAAGATCCATCCAGCTCGTCTCGATCGTCGCGTAGCGGGCCCACGCCGCGGCCCACCCATCGTCGTTGCGCGGGAATGTCTCGACGGGCTGTTGCGGCCTGTTGCGGTCCCAGATCCCGAAGTGATCCGGCGCGTACCCGAGCAGGTAGCGCGAACCCGTGTGCGTGAACTCGATCTTGGCCTCGGGCGCGGGCGAAGCGGCCGCCTCAGGCGCGGTGGCCGCGGGCGCCGACTCCTCGGGAGCCGCCGGGGCGGCTGCCTCAGGCGCGGTGGCCTCGGGCGCCGACTCCTCGGGAGCCGCCGGGGCGGCTGCCTCAGCGAGCGGCTCCGGCGTGGCGGCGGGCTCGACCCCAGGCTGGGCGGCCTGGGCCTCGACCCGCGTGGGCGGCGTCACCGCCGACGCGGGGATCTCGTCGACGAGCCACGATCCGCACCAGCGGCACTTGATCGCGGCGTCCTGGATCTCCTCGGCGCAATACGGACATGTCTTCATGGCCATGCTCCTTCCGCGTTCTTGTCACTCCCGACCAGCTCGCGACAGGGTTCGTCAGCGTACTCCGGGACCCCGAGCCGAGGGAACCCGGCTCAGCCCGCCGACTGGAGCACGCCGCCCTTCATCACGACATCCACGTCCGTGAGCAGGGTGACGTCGCTCAGCACGTCGCCGCGGACGGCGACGAGATCGGCGAACAGCCCGGGCCGGATCGCGCCGACCCGATCGCGCCAGCCCAGGAGCTCGGCGGCCACCACAGTGGCGGAGCGGATGGCCTCGATCGGCGTCATCCCGTGCTTGACCATCATGGCGAACTGGTGCGCGTTCATCCCGTGCGGGTAGGTCCCGCTGTCGGTCCCGAACGCGATCCGGACGCCCGCCTCGACCGCCTTGGCGAACCCCTCCCGCTGCACGTCGGTGGTCTCGCGGAGCTTGCGCATCACGTCCGGCGACCAGTGTTCGCGCTCGCCCTGCTCGATCGTCCAGTCCCCCATCCAGACGTCCGCGACCAGGTAGGTGCCGTGCTCGGCCATGAGCGCGATCGACTCGTCGTCCATCAGCGAGCCGTGTTCGATCGAACGCACGCCGGCGCGGACCGCGCGCTTGATGCCTTCGGCGCCGTGCGCGTGGGCAGCGACGTGCGTCTCGTACAGGGCGGCCTCCTCCACCGCCGCCCGGATCTCGGCCTCGGTGAACTCGGGTGCTGAGGGGACGGTGCCCTCGGTCAGGACCGCACCGGTGGCGATGACCTTGATGAAGTCGGCGCCGCCGTGGAGGATCTCGCGGACCACCCGGCGCACCTCGTCGACCGAGTTCGCGACGCCGAACCGCAGCTCGCGCGGCACGACCGCGTCGAGATCGGGCGCGAGACCGGTCACGTCGCCGCCGCCGCCGGAGCACGTGACGTACGCGCCCGCACACAGCATCCGAGGTCCCGCCACGTCGCCGGCCACGATCGCGTCGCGCAGCGCCACGTCGACGAAGGCGCGGAACGTCCCGACGTCCCGGACGCTCGTGAACCCGGCCCTCAGCGTGTCGCGCGCGTTCCGAACACCGGAGAGCGCCTCCTGCGCCCCGGTCCGCTGGATGAGCGCGGCGTACCCGTGCCCGCCCTCGATCTCGCCGATCAGGTGCGCGTGGCAGTCGATCAACCCGGGGAGCACCGTGTGCTCGGACAGGTCGATCTCCACCGGCGATCCGTCGTCGTCGCCGATCGACTCGATCCGCTCGCCGCGGATGCCGATCACGCGATCGCGGAGCACCTCGCCCGCGACGACGTCGATCAGCCGCCCGGCCCGGATGCGGGTGAGGTCGTCGCTCATGGCTCGGTCAGGCGGAACGACGGGTCCGCGGTCACGTCGGCGACATCCATCTGCGCCTTCTGCAGCCTGCCCGAGTAGTCCCAGTTCATGGCCTGCCAGCGCGTGAATTGATCGAGCACCCACACGCCGGACTGTCGCGCGCCGTTGCCGCTCCGTCCGTTGCCGCCGAAGGGCAGGTGGGCCTCGGCGCCGGTGGTCGAGTTGTTCACGCTCACCATGCCCGCCGAGATGCGCTCGCGGAACCGGAACACGTTGAGCGGGTCCGTCGTGTAGATCGAGGCCGACAGGCCGTAGCCGTGACCGTTCGCAAGCGCCATCGCCTCTTCGAAGTCCCCGAACGACGCGACGCCGACGATCGGGCCGAACGTCTCCTGCTTGTACAGGTCGTCGTCCATCGTCACGCCGTCGACGATCGTCGGGTGCACGAACAGGCCGGCCTCAGGATCGCCGACGAACCCCGCGCGCGGAGCGTCGCGCGTGATCCTGCCCGTCGCCGTCGAACCTCGGAGCGTGTGGTGCGGCTGCACCCAGTCGAGCCATCCGAGGAACCGGTCGCAGAACCGCGCCGAGATCATCGGCCCGTAGAGCACGTCCTCGAACGGATCGCCGATCGCGGCCGTCTCGACCGCCTCCGCGAACCGAGCGAGGAAATCGTCGTGCACCCGCTCGTGCACGATCACCGTGCCGAGCGAGGTGCACCGCTGCCCCGCCGTCCCGAACCCGCTGAAGAGCGCGCCTTCGACCGCGAGATCGAGGTCGGCGTCGGGCATCACGACGAGCGGGTTCTTGCCGCCGAGCTCGAGGCAGGGCGATTGGAGGTGCCGACCGCAGAGCTCGCCGAGCCGCCGCCCCACGTCGCTCGAACCCGTGAACCCCACCTTGTCGACCAACCCCGCGTCGAGGGCCTGCGAGAGCCCTTCGAACGTCGTGACCCCATCGGCGAGCACCATGTTGAAGACTCCCTCGGGGAAGCCGGCGTGCAGGAACAGCTGGGCGAGCGCCTCAGAGGTCGCGGGCGCATACTCGGCCGGCTTCCAGACCGCCGTGTTCCCACACAGGAGCGCCGGGACCAGATACCAGGACGGGACCGCCACCGGGAAGTTGCCGGCCGTGACGATCGCCGCGACACCGACCGGGTTCCGAAACGTGAACAGCTGTTTGTCGGGGAGCTCGGACGGCACGGTCATGCCGTAGAGGCGTCGCCCCTCCGACACGAAGAAGTTGCACGTGTCGACGACCTCCTGGACAGAGCCTCGGGCCTCGGCGATCGGCTTGCCGATCTCGCGGGTCATGATCCGGGCGAGCGTCTCGGCGTTGTCCTCGACGAGCCTCCCGAGCTGCTGGATCGCGCGCCCGCGGACGGGCGCCGGTACCCGCGCCCAGTCGGGTTGCGCGTTTCGGGCTGCGGCGCAGGCCTCGACGAAGGTCGTGGCGTCCGCCAGCCCGACCGTCGCGACGATCTCGCGGAGCCTGGTCGGGTTCGGGCCGTCCTGGGTGCCGCCCGGCGCGTCCTCGCGTGCTCGGCCGGCGATCAACGAGGAGACGGTGCGCGCCATCGCGCCATCCTAGCGTCGCGGTTCGCACCAGACGGCCGCCGTTTGCGCCTCGGGCCGACGGCTGGGACGATGCCCCCATGGCCACCACCCCGCGACGCCCCATGGTCAACCTCCTCGGGCGGGTCCCCCTGTTCCAGGGCTGCACGCGCGTCGACCTCTCACGGGTCGCCGCCCTGTCCGAGGAGCGGATCTACCGCGAGGGTCAGGTGATCGTGAAAGCGGGCGATCCGGGCCGGGCGTTCTACGTGATCACCCACGGCAAGGCGAAGGTTGTCCGCGGCAAGACCCCGGGCGGCAAGAAGGAGGCCGAGCTCGGGCGGGGCGAGTTCTTCGGCGAGCTCTCGCTGCTGGACGGAGACGCGCGGACCCGCACCGTCGTCGCCGAGACGCCGCTCGAGACCGTGCGGATCGAGCGCTCGGAGTTCCGCAAGCTCCTACGGAAGGAACCGGACCTCGCGATCCGGCTGCTCGAGGGTATGGCCAAGCGCACCCGCAAGATCCTCGACCCGGCGGCCCTCTAGGCGATCCGGCTCACGGCCGCGCGAATCGGTCGATCGGGTGAAGCGTCCCGGGGACCGTCAGGAGAGGTAGGTGAACGCCCGCTCCGCGAGATCGGACCAGCGCCTCGCGTGGGCCAGCGGGACCAGCACCCACTCCTTCATCGGGCGACCCTTCATCGGCTCGAAGGGCTCGATGCCGGTCAGCGTGCGCGCCCGCTCGAGGTCGTCGGGTCCGAGCTTGAACGTCATCGCGTCGCCGAACGTTCCCGCGAACACCTTGTCGCCTGCCTTGAGGACCGGCATCCCGAACATCTGAGATCGGGTGGCGCCACGCGCGACGAAGCTCTCGGCGAGCCGGTCGAAGCGTTCCACGGTCTTCGGCCCGGCCTCCGGCATCGTCGGCGATGTCTTCCGCATCGCACGGGACTTCGTCGTCTTCGGAGCCTTCGATGCGGGCTTGCGCTGCATCGGCATGATTCGGATGCTACTCCCACGACCACGGCACGACGCCCAACCCCAGCGGCTCTCGTTTGACCCTCGTCGTGCTCGATCCGTAGGCCTTTCGGCTGATGCGCGGGCCCTCCTGCGCGCTCAGAATCGCCCAGGATCACCGAGGAGTCTTGACCCGAGGGGGGGCCGAGCGATGCGTCGCCATCTCCGAACCTTCACCGTCCTGTCCCTGATCGCCGGGCTGCTCGCCTGGGGGGCTGGGCCCGTATCCGCCCGGTCGGGCCGTCTGATCCTGCATCGCCACGCGATCCCCGGGCGCTACATCGTCGTGCTGCGTTCGTCGGTGCCCCGCGCGCCGGCGTTCGTGGCGGCCGGCATGCAGCGCGCGTACGGGGCCAGGGTGCAGCGCGTGTTCACCGACGCACTGGACGGGTTTGTCGCGGACATGTCGCGCGCACAGGCGCTGCGGACGAGCCGTGACCCGCGCGTCGCCTACATCGAGCAGGACGCGGTGGTCCGCCTCTCGCAGACACAGACGCCGGCGACCTGGGGCCTCGACCGGATCGACCAGCGCGCGCTGCCCGTCGACGGCGCGTATACGTACACGGCTACGGGCAGCGGCGTGACCGCGTACGTGATCGACACCGGGATCCGGTTCTCGCACCAGGAGTTCGGCGGCCGCGCGATCAGCGGGTTCGACGCGATCGACGGAGGGAGTGCCGACGACTGCCACGGCCACGGGACGCACGTCGCCGGCACGATCGGAGGATCGACGTACGGCGTCGCCAAGCAGGTCAACCTGGTTGCGGTCCGGGTCCTCAACTGCCAGGGCTCGGGCAGCACCTCGCAGGTCATCGCGGGCATCGACTGGGTGACGCAGGATCACGACGCGGACGAACCCGCCGTCGCGAACATGAGCCTCGGCGGATCGGCCTCGACGGCGATGGACCAGGCGGTGTCGAGATCGATCGGCGACGGCGTGACCTACGCGATCGCCGCCGGGAACGGCAACATCTTCGGGTTCGCCGCGAACGCGTGCAACAGCTCGCCGGCCAGGGTCGGAGCGGCCCTCACCGTGAGCGCCACGGACGAGACCGACACGAAGGCCTCGTGGGCGAACTTCGGCAGCTGCGTTGACGTCTTCGCGCCGGGCGTCTCGGTCACCTCGGCGTGGGGGTCGGGCGACACCGCCACGAACACGCTGAGCGGCACATCGATGGCGACGCCGCATGTCGCGGGCGTGGTGGCCACGTACCTGGAGTCGAACCCGACCGCCACACCTTCCCAGGTCGCCTCGACGATCACCTCGAGCGCAACGCAGGGGGTCGTGAAGAGTCCGGGGAACGGCTCGCCCAACCGCCTGCTCTTCTCGGGCCTCACGGCCGCGCCCCCAGGGGAACCTCCTCCTCCGCCGCCCCCACCGCCGCCGCCTCCGCCGCCTCCGCCGCCTCCCGAGCCCGGCACCTTCACGTTGACGGCGAGCGGACAGAACTTCTTCGCGACGGTCCGGCTGGTGACGCTCGAGTGGACGGGCGCGACGTCGCAGTACCTGACGCTGTACCGCGACGGCGTCAACATCGGCGCCGCGGCCAATACCGGCACGTTCCTGGACGTCGTCGTGACGAGTGGGGGAACGATCGTCTACAAGGTTTGCGAATACAACACGACCGTCTGCTCGAACACCGCATCGGTCACCTTCTAAGCCGAACGCGGCCGCCCGACGGCGCTGGCCCCTACAATCGGGGCCAGCGCCGGTAGCTCAGTCTGGACAGAGCGGCTGCCTTCTAAGCAGCGGGTCGCAGGTTCGAGTCCTGCCCGGCGCACTTCGGTACAGGTACCCAGGCGGATCGGCCAGTGTCGGTGCTCGACCCCAGCGCTCCCAGACCCTCAGGAAGGCCTCCTGCATCACGTCCTCGGCCTCGGCCGAGTCTCTGGTGATCAGGGCCAGAGCACGGAACAGGCCCACGTGCTCGGCGTGAACGAGCTCCTCGAACTCGGCCGTGCGCCCGCGAACCTCGGCGGAGGTCTGGTCGGACATCAGATGCAGGGACGGGTCCATCTTCATACATGGACGGCTGAGCGTGACCGAGTGATTATGCCCTGCCCACATTCATGCGCGGCTCTGTCTGGGCTTGGTCGCTGCGTCCTTTGCGTGTTCGTAGAAACAGCCTTTCAGCTAGACCTCTTGGCGACCCTCGTTCTTCCTACGGCGTTGGTGCGTTCGCCCCACTTGACCCGGCACGGAGACTCCGAGGAACTTGGTGTGTGATGCGACGGCTCATCGCTGTGGCGACTGCCGGCCTCCTTGTTCTCGGGCCGGCGGTTGGGGCGTCTGAAGCCCAGGACGACCTGTTCGCAGGAGTCAACCGCCACCGGATCGCGCTAGATCGGCGGCCTGTCCGGGCGGACCCCGGGATGATGCGCCGCTCGCAACGGCACGCCGAACAGATGGCCGAGGCTGGTGATCTGTTCCATAGCCAGCTCCGCCTTCCGGAAGGGGCTACCTGGGCCGGCGAGACGATCGGGACCGGCGGGAGCATCCGGTCCGTCGTCCGGGCGTGGCTGAATTCCCCGGAACACCGGTGGATCGTTCTCCACAGGGCACAGATCGGCGGCGCCGGGGTTGCCCGTGGCGGAGGCCGGCTGTGGTTCGTCGTCCAGATCGCAGAGTAGCCAGCTACCCGTACGGCGAGGACTACGGCTGCCTCTGTCCTCGAGGTCGTGGTGCTTTCCGGGCAACTCGACGAACTTCGCACCGGGGATCGCTTCGGCGATGAACCGAGACTCGTCAAACGTCTGCAAGCCGTCGTCGCTCCGGTTCATCACGATCGGATAGCGGACTGGCTCGCGCATGCCCGCCAATAGCGGGCCATCGCTTCGACGAGGGCTGCGTCGCGCTCGTGCCGGGCGCGAACATCGACACGTTCCAGCGTGCAAAGGCTGTCGTGCCCCAGTCTTCGGCGACATGGAGATCCCGCTTGTCCTGTTCAGCTTGGGTCCATCCCAAGGGCGAATCTGGAGTCTGGTAGGCCTTGGCCCACGGCGAGAACATGACCAGCGCGATGGCGCGACTCTCCTGGTAGCCCCAGAACTCTCCGATCCGGTCGGCCCGCTCGAAGTCGGGCAGCATGAGGATGTGGAGAAGCTCGGCGCGGGGAGAGGCCCGAGCGCATCTAGACGGCTATTCATCGACGCGCTGTGCCGGACTACTTGAGACTCGTCCGCGATACACAGGAGCGCCCCCCAACCTCTCGCCTGCGTGCAGGTTCCGGCTGGGGGGCACTCCATGTCTTGGTGCGGCCGAGGGACACCGGTGCACGAGAATGGGTCGCCGGAGGGCGAATCATGTCCATGCCGCTCCCAGGCGAAATCCGCTATCCCTCGACCGCAGCCAATCGTGAAATGCGTTGGGAACGGGAGCATCGCGCAATCCACGTATCTGAGGTAACGCACCGCACGTACCGTGATTTCAGACGGACCCGGGGGAATCGTTGCTCGCCGTGCGGCGCGGGGTCCGATTCGGCCTGGCTTAGACCTTCGAGACGACTCATGCCGCCGGGTCCCTGGCAGCCCGCGGCCGATGCCAACGAGTTAGGCTCGCGACCCGCCGTGGCACGAACTTCAACGAAGATCTAAGGGAGAGCCGTTCATGCACGGGATTAGAAGCGGGCCGGGTCGCCGAGTCCTGATCCTCGTGTGGGTCGTTGTGCTTTCGGCCCTCTTCACGCCATCGTTCTCGGCTGGGCAGACATCGCCGCATCTAAAGCTCGTGGGTGTCATCCGCACCACGCCCTTCGTTCACACTCAGATCTCGATGCGTGACGGTGAGGGCAGCGCCTACGTTCCACGGGATCACTCGCTGTGGCTGGCAGACGACGGAACGGACGCGATCTTCGAAGTAGCGCCAAGGACCGGGAGATTCAAACGGGTGATAGAGGAAGAAGCATTCCGATCCACGCATCGGTTCGGTGGCGGTCCTCGTGCCGGAGCAACCCGTACCGACGACTTCGAGAGCATGGCCTACGACGAGGCGGACGATGCTCTTTACGTCTTCTCTGGCAAATGCTGCACGGGAACGATCCGACCGACGGTCTTCCGCCTGACGCGTCGTCACGGAGTGCTTCAGGTCGACTCGTGGCAGCCGCTGGGGCCGACCACCGACTTCACGGCCGCGGGATGGAACTCCGCCGATCATCGGCTGTATGTGGCTGGGGAATCGGATCTTC
>Ga0207428_10004270_pt1 | contig 13678 bp, 15 predicted proteins | sample RhiMethybrSRZTD1_FD_187600 | JGI IMG/M metagenome (GOLD analysis project Ga0207428, IMG submission 187600) | Populus rhizosphere microbial communities from Tennessee, USA - Rhizosphere MetaG P. TD hybrid SRZTD1 (SPAdes) (version 3) | ecosystem: Host-associated > Plants > Roots > Rhizosphere >... | reverse complement strand
GACGCCATAGGACCTTCGTCCGACGCGACCCAGGGGCGGGGGCCGTTCTCATAGAAGGATTTGCAACAGCTTCTTCAGAAGCTCCTCCAGCGACACCATCGTAAGCAGGAGCGGAGTGACCGGCAGCAGGGTGATCACCGCGAGCTGGACCACCGTGTCCCTCGTGAACGGGATCGTTCGCATCTCGCGGACGATCTCGTAGCTGTTGCCCAGGTCGGCGAGGGACTGGATGTCCGCACTGCCCATGAGGGGCTCACCGGTCGGGGCCCGTCCGCGTAGCCACTTGTCGTCGAACTCTCGCACGTAGTGCTGGGCCAGGGTGCCGTACTCGCGCAGGCCGATCCGGCGGGCCGCGGCCAGGTGCGGGAGGAACAGCAACAGCGGCCCGAGCACGATGATCAGGAGGAACACGACGACGATCACGATCTCGACCTTGAAGTCCAGCAGTGTGGCCCCGCGGAAGAAGATCCGGTTGGCGATGCCCGCGGAAAGTATCGTGCCGTGCGCCAGCAAGACCGGTGCGAACGCCGCCACGGTGCCGGAGAGGAATCCGAGGCCGCCCACCCGGTCCGGGTGCGTAGGCACCAGGCTGAGAGCGCACTGGCGTACGTGCCAGAGGAACCGGATCCACACGAAGAGCCGGAAGTACCAGCGCAACAGGACGAACTGGGCCAGGGGATTGGCCACGTACACGAACCACCAGCCGGCCGCGGACAGCTGTCGGCCGGCCGGAGGCAGCCAGTGATCGGCGGCGGGCAAGGCGTACCAGGTGGAGACATCCAGGGCGACGTAGCGGGGCCAGAGGAAGAGGCCGAAGCCGAACACGAAGACGATGATCACCACTTCCGCCGCCACCGAGTTCCGCAGGCGAAAGGCGGCCGCGATGGCCGCATCGAATCGCGCCCGCGAGCCCGGCGGGATCAGATCGCGCTCGAGAAACTGCCGGACCACGGGGCGCATCCGCTGGTGCACCACCAGCTCGGCCACGATGAGCAGGGGCAACGTCAGCAGAAACTTTACGTGCACCTCGATGTCGAACAGGAAGGGCACGCGGACCGCATCGCCCCAGGCGCGACCGCCCAGCACCGACAGCACCAGCAGGGGCAGCCAGGTGACGAGCGTGAAGAACATGATCCGGCGACGCATGAGCTCCAGGGCATCCCCGGACAGGTGGGCTCGCCGCACCATCTGGTACAACGGCCCGCCCAGGACGACCGAGAAGTCTTCGCTGTCCTTGCGGAGGCCGGTTGCGTCCATCACAGCCAAGGTCACCTCGGATTGGGGCTTCGATCGGTGCGCGCGAGAATCGGGCGAAACACGAACCGGGTCAAGGGACTTTCATTCAAGGGCGACGGAGACGGTGGTCCACTGGCGCTGGATTTCGGACGGCGTATGCTCGAGCCAGCAAGAGGGACCGAATGGAAACTTGGGCCCGTGCGCGTGCAGTGTCGGCCGCCGTGCTTCTGATCGCACTGATGCTCTTCGGTGCTACGCCCGCCCAAGCTGCACGTGGCGGTGGCGGTAGCAGTGGCGGAGGCGGAGGCGGCAGAGGCAGCGGCAGCGGCGGCCACGGCGGAAGCTGGCACGGTGGCGGTCAGGGCAGCGGCAACTGGCACCACAACGGTTCTTTTCACCACCGCGGCACGTTCTTCGTCGGGATCTCGCCGGGGTGGTGGGGAGGATACTGGAACTACCCGTACTACCCGTACCCGTACTATCCGTACCCGTATTACTACCCGTATGGGTACCAGCCGACCGGGGCGTACGGCTCTGGCGAGGGGGTCACGTACATCGAGCGGTCGCCAGCACCGGCACCGGCGCCACCGCCAACGGCGTACTGGTACTACTGCCAGAGCCCGCCCGGCTACTATCCCTCGATCGCGCAGTGCGCTCAGTGGATTCTGGTCGACCCTCGAGCTCCGCGCTGAACGCTCCCGACGCGTGCGGCCGCCGCGCGGAGTCTCATTGACGAGGTGAGCGAGAACGAAGGTGGTGCCGAAGGGGGGACTCGAACCCCCACGGGTTGCCCCACACGCCCCTCAAACGTGCGCGTCTGCCAGTTCCGCCACTTCGGCACGAGCGGATGGAAGCGGAGTATACCTCAACGAGCGCGCGAGACAACCCGACCGGCGCTCTGGCGCAGGCGCGGATCGAGCGCGTCGCGAATGCCCTCACCGAAGAGGTTGTACGAGAGCACGGTCAAGAGGATCGCCAGCCCCGGATACACCGACAGCCACCAGGCCAGCTCGATCGCGTCCTTGCCCTCGTTCAGGATGTTGCCCCACGTCGCGTGTGGCGGCTGCACGCCGAGGCCGAGGAACGAGAGGCCCGACTCGGTGAGGATGGCGGCCGGGATACCGAGCGTCATGGCGACCAGGACCGGGGCCATGGCGTTGGGCAGGATGTGCCGCCAGATGATGCGGAAGCCGCTGGCCCCGACCGACTGCGACCACGTGACGAACTCCCGCTCCTTCAGGGCCAGGAACTCGGCTCGCACCAGCCGGGCCACGCCCATCCAGCCGGTGAGACCGATCACGGCCATGATCGTCCAGATCGAGGGCTTGAGAAACGCCAGCACGGCCAGGAGCAGGAAGAAGCGGGGAAAGACCAGCATCAGGTCCACCAGCCGCATGATGCTCGCGTCGATCAGGCCGCCGTGGTAGCCGGCGGCGGAGCCCAGGAGAATTCCGATCGTCGCCGCGATGCCGACGGACACGAAGCCCACGGCCAGCGACACGCGGGCGCCGTACAGCATGCGCGCGAGCACGTCACGGCCGAGCTGGTCGGTGCCGAAGATGTGGCGATTGGACGGCGGATTCAGGATCTTCTTCACGTCGGGCCGGTTGGGGTCCCACGGCGAGATCACGGGTGCCGCGACCGCCAGGATGGCCAGGACGGCCACGATCACGCCCCCCACCAGCGCCAGCCGGTTGCGGGCGAGCGCGCGCCAGAAGTCGCGCATCGCTCAGCGTCGCCGGCGGCTCACGCGGATACGCGGGTCCACGAGGCTATAGGCGAGATCGGCCGCCAGGTTGGCGAACAGGGTGAGGGTCGACACGATGACCAGGTTGCCCATCAGGACCGGATAGTCGCGCTCGAAAGCGGCCTGCACCATGAGCTGGCCCATGCCGGGGATGGCGAAGATCCATTCCACGATCACGCTGCCGCCGATCAGACCCGGCAGCGAGAGCCCGAGGATGGTGATGATCGGCAGCATGGCGTTGCGCAGCGCGTGCTTGCCCACGACCACGCGCTCGGCCAGCCCCTTGGCCCGGGCGGTCTGGATGTAGTCCTGGCGGACCACCTCCAGCATGCTCTGCCGCATGTAGCGGGAGAACCCGGCCATGCCGCCGAAGGTGGCCACCAGGACGGGCAGCACGAGGTGGCTCAGGAAATCCAGCTGCTGGCCCCAGAAGGTCAGGTACTCCCAGTTGAGCGAGCGCAAGCCGGAGATGGGCAGCCAGCCGAGCTGCACACCGAAGAGGATCATCAGCAGCAGGGCCAGCCAGAAGTCCGGGGTGGCGAAGCCGAGGAAGACGAAGATCGTGGTGACCTTGTCGAAGTTCGAGTATTGCCGGGTCGCCGACAGCACCCCGATGGGCACGGCCAGGGCCAGGATGATCAGCATCTCGACGACGTTGAGCAGCAGCGTGATGGGCAGCCGCTCGCTGATCTTGGTGAGGACGGGACGGCCGTCGGGCGCGAAGGAGCGGCCGAAGTCCAGCCGCACGATGCGGCTGAGCCAGTTCCAATACTGCTCGTACAGCGGCTTGTCGAGCCCGTACATCTCGCGCAGGGCCTTGTAGGCCTCGCGGATGTTCCGCTCGGCCATGTCGCCGCTCTGGATCTCGACCGGATCGCCCGGCGCCAGGTGGATCACCATGAACGAGATGAAGGTGATGCCCAGCAACAGTGGTACGGCGAGCAACAGCCGCCGCAGCGCGTAGGCGAGCATGGGCGCTTATTTTACGTCAGCGCGTCCGAGACTCAGCCAGCCGTATACCGTTGCAGCTGCTTGGGCACGAACCAGTCGGTGAAGTTCCACTTGATGCCGGCCGGGCCCGGGGCAATGCCGTGCACGCGCGAGGCAACCGTGGGCAAGGCGTCACGCCAGTAGAGGAACACCACCGGCTGGTCCTCGGCCAGCACTTCGTGGAGTCGGTGGTAGAACTTCACACGCTCGGCCTGCGTGCAGGCGGAGCGCCCGGCCTCCAGCAGCTTGTCCACCTCGGGGTTGGCATAGGAGATGTGATTCAGATCGTCCGGGCCGGACTGCGAGGAGTGCCAGACCACGAACTGGTCGGGATCCGAGCCCGTCCCCCACCCCAGCACGATGGCCTCGAAGCTGCGCTTCTTGATGTGCTCCTTCAGCAGCGTCGCCCACTCCAGGATGCGGATCTCGACGCCGATCCCCTGCTCGCGGAGCGAGGCCTGGATGATCTCGGCGACCTTCTTGCGCTCATCGTTGCCCTGGTTGGTCAGCAGCTCGAAGGTGAACGGCTTGCCGTCCTTGGCCAGCATCCCCTTGTCGTTGCGCTTCCAGCCGGCCTCGGCCAGGAGCTCCGCGGCCCGCTTGGGATCGTAGCCGATGCCCTTGACGTTGGGGTTGTTCGCCCAGAAGCCCGGCCGGAACGGACCGGTGGCCTCGCGCCCGAGCCCCAGCACGACACCTTCGAGCAGCTCCTTCTTGTTGATGGCGTGGGCGAGCGCCTGGCGCACCCGGCGATCGGAGAAGCGCGGATCCTTGAGATTGAAGCCGAAGTAGGTGTAGCCGGCGCCGGGGTAGCGATACTTGTTGTAGGCGCTCACGAACGCCGGGTACTCGGTCTGCCGCCGGTACTGCAGCGCCGTGAGATTGGCGACATCCACACCCTGCGCTTTCACCTCGAGGAAGATCGTGGCCTGGCTGGGGATGACGCGGTAGACGATGCGCGAGATGGCCGGCCGCCCCTTGTAATAATCGGTGTTGGCGACGAACACGATCTTCTCGCCGCTCTTCATCTCCTTGAACTTGTAGGGGCCGGTACCGACCGGCGCCGTCCAGTTCTGCGGCGCCTCCTTGATCTTCCCCGCCGCCACGTAGCTCTCGAGCAGGTGCTTGGGCAGGATCGTCACGCCCCACGACACCAGGGCCTTGGCGTACGGCCGCTTGTAGATCACCCGGACGGACAGCGGCCCCGTCTTCTCCACCTTCTCGACGTCCTGGAAGTCCGACTTGTACGGGCTGGGCGTCTTGGGATTCATCGTGGCTTCCCACGTGAAGACCACGTCGTCCGCCGTGAAGGGCTTGCCGTCGTGCCAGCGGACGCCCTCGCGCAGCTGGAAGTCGAGCGTGAGGCAGTCCTTGCTGAACGACCAGGACTTCGCCAGCTCCGGCTCGACCTCGAGGTTCTTGCCCAGCGAGATGAGGCCGCTGTACATGAGGTCGCCGACTTCGTGCGAGGGCGCGTCGCTCGTGATGTTCGGGATCAGGCTCGACACGTTGCCGATGGAGGCCTCGACCAGGGTGTCACCGAACGCCTTCGTCGCCTCCGCGGCGGGCTTGGGCTCGGGCTTGTCGGCCGCTTCGGCCGTGGCCACGATCCCCAGCGTGGCCGGCCTGGAATCGGTTCCGGACCTGGCCGCGGGGGGCGGCCCGGACTCGCTCGAGCATCCGGCGAGCGCGACAACAGCGACAACGACGGCGATCCGCGACAGTGGCATCAGCATGGCGCTCACCTATTTCGGCGCCGGCGCCGAGGGCGGCGCGGGCGCGGGATTTGGGGCCGACTGTGGAGGGGTCGCGGAGGGCGCCGCGGGCGCGGACGGCGTCGACGGTGCGGGGGCCGCCGGCGCACCCACCGGCGCGGGCTCGCGCACGACCGAGGAGGCGCGCTCGCCGCCCAGGAGCGCCAGGGTGAAGGACGTGATGGTGAAGAGCAGCGCGACACCGGTCGTGATCTTTCCGAGCAGCGTCGGCGTGCCCATCGAGCCGAACACGGCCTGGCTGCCGGCGCCGCCGAAGGCCGACCCGATGTCGGCCCCCTTGCCCGCCTGCAGCAAGACGATGCCGATGATGGCGAAGCACATGACCACGTGCAAGACCGTGAGCGCGATGACCATCCTAGTCCCCTCTGGAGGCGGCGCCGCGCGCCGCTTTTCTGACGATTGGAATGAAGCCGGGCCCGGTGAGGCTCGCACCGCCCACCAGCGCGCCGTCGATTTCGGTCTCGGCCATCAGCTCATCGGCGTTGTCGGCCTTCACGCTGCCGCCGTACAGGATGCGGATCGTTTGCGCGGTTTCCTTGGAGGCGACCTCGGACAGCAGCCCGCGCAGGTAGCCGTGGACCTCGGCGGCCTGGGCCGGCGTCGCATTCACCCCGGTACCGATCGCCCAGATCGGCTCGTAGGCGAGCACGCACTTGCCCACCTGCCCGACGTCGAGACCGGCCAGTCCGGCGCGGAGCTGTCCCTCGACGGTCGTGAAGGTCAGGCCCTGCCGGCGCTCCTCGGCCGTCTCGCCCACGCACAGGATGGGCGTGAGCCCGTGCTGCAGGGCGCCGCCGATCTTGCGGTTGATCTGCTCGTCGGGCTCGCCCATCTCGCGCCGGCGCTCGGAGTGGCCGAGGATCACGAAGCGGCAGCCGAGCTCGACCAGCATCGCCGGCGAGATCTCGCCGGTGTGCGCGCCCGACGCCGCGTGATGGCAATTCTGGCCGCCCAGCATGATGGGCCCGAGCCCCAGGATCTCGGCCACCGCCTGCAGCGCGGTGAATGGCGGGCACACCACGACCTCGACGCCGCGCGGGCGCTTGAGCCCCTCGCGCAGCGCCCCGGCCAGGACGCGCGATTCCGCCAGCGTGCCGTTCATCTTCCAGTTGCCGACGACCAGCGGCGTGCGCATCAGGCCTCCGTCAGCGCTTCGACGCCGGGCAGCGCCCGACCTTCGAGGAACTCGAGGAAGGCGCCGCCGGCGGTGGAGATGTAGCCGATGCGATCGGCGATGCCGGCCTGGTTCACGGCGGCGATCGTGTCGCCCCCGCCGATCACGGAAAACGCCGAGCCGCCGACCACGGCGCGCGCCACGCCCACGGTCCCGGCGGCGAACGGGGGCTTCTCGAACACGCCCATCGGTCCGTTCCACACGATCGTCTTCGCCGCGCGCAGCGTGGTCCCGAACTGCTCGACGCTGGCCGGGCCGAGGTCCAGCCCCATCTGATTGGCCGGGATCTCCCGGATGGACACCGCGCGTCCCGACGGGCTGTCGAGCCCGGGGGCCACCACGGCGTCCACCGGCAGCACGATCTGCACGCCGCGACGGCGCGCCGTCTCCAGCGCCGACCGCGCCATCTCGATGCGATCGGGCTCGACGAGCGACTTGCCGACGTCGTGCCCGAGCGCGCGCAGGAAGGTGAACGCCATGCCGCCGCCGATCAGCAGCGCGTCGACCTTCGACAGCAGGCTCTCCACCAGCGCGATCTTGTCCGACACCTTGGCGCCACCGAGCAGGGCGACCAGCGGACGCTGGGGGGCCTCGAGGATCCGTCCCAGCGCCTCCAGCTCGCGGCGCATCAGCAGGCCCGCCGCGGCCGGCTTGAGGTGACGCGTGATGGCGGCGATGGAGGCGTGCGCGCGGTGGGCGGCTGCGAAGGCGTCGTTGACGTACACGTCGGCCAGCGCGGCCAGCCGCCGTGCGAAGTCGTCGTCGTTGGCTTCTTCCTCGGGATGGAAGCGCAGGTTCTCCAGCAGGAGGATCTCGCCGGGCTTCAGCGCACGCGCCAGGTTCTCCGTTTCGGGGCCCACGCAGTCGGGGGCGAGCGGGATCGGCCGGTCCAGCAGGGCGGCCAGCCGCGTGGCCACCGGCGCCAGCGAGTACTTGGGGTCCGGTCCGCCCTTGGGCCGGCCGAGGTGCGAGGCGAGGACGACCGAGGCGCCGTGCTCGAGCGCATGACGGATGGTGGGCAGCACGGCGGTCAGCCGCGTGTCGTCGGAGACGGCGCCCCCGTCGAGCGGCGCGTTGAGGTCGGCGCGTAGGAAGACGCGCCGACCCGCGAGGTCGACCGACTCGATGGACAGCTTCACGCGTGTTCGGCTACAGCGACTTGCCGATGAACCGGATCAGGTCGCGCACGCGTGAAGAGTAGCCAAACTCGTTGTCGTACCAGGCCAGCACCTTCACCATGTTGCCGTCCACGAGCGCGGTCGACGGCAGGTCCACGATCGAGCTGTGGGCGTTGCCGTTGAAGTCGCTCGACACGAGCTCCTCGTCGGTGGCGTCGAGGATCCCCTTGAGCGAGCCGGCCGCCGCCTCGCGGTACGCGTCGTTCACCGCCTCGACCGTCACCGTCTTCTCCAGCTCGACCGTGAGATCGACAACCGAGACGTTGATCGTGGGCACCCGGATGGCGATGCCGTCCAGCTTGCCCTTCAGCTTCGGCAGCACCAGGCCGACGGCCGTGGCGGCGCCGGTGGTGGTCGGGATCATGTTCACGGCACCCGCCCGGGCGCGGCGCAGATCCTTGTGCGGGAAGTCGTGAATCTTCTGGTCGTTGGTGTAGGAGTGCACCGTCGACGCGAAGCCGCGCTTCACGCCGAACTTGTCGTCCAGCACTTTCACGGTGGTGGCCAGACAGTTGGTGGTGCAGGAGGCGTTGGAGACGATCCGGTGCTTGGCCGGATCGTAGGTCTTCTCGTTGACGCCGAGCACCAGCGTGGCGTCCGGGTTCTTGGCGGGCGCGGTGATGATGACCTTCTTGGCGCCGGCCTGCAGGTGCTTGGAGGCGTTGGCGGTATCGCTGAAGAGTCCGGTCGACTCCACGACGATGTCGACGCCGAGCTCTTTCCATGGCAGCGCGGCGGGGTCCTTGATCGCGCACACCCGGATCTCGCGGCCGTTGACGAAGATCGCCTCGCCCTTGGCCACCACCTCGGCCGGCAGCGCGCCGTGCACCGAGTCGTGCTTCAGCAGGTGGGCGAGGGTCTTCGCGTCGGCCAGGTCGTTGACGCCAACGATCTCCATGTCGCTGGCTCCCAGCGCGGTGCGGAAGAACACGCGGCCAATGCGCCCGAAGCCGTTGACACCGACTCGAATACTCATGAAAGCGCTCCTTGTGGGAAAAACGGAAACCAAGTCCGCCAGGATCTCGTAAGTATGGTCAAAGTATAGGTGATTCAGAGCACGCGGGCAACTGCGACGACCCCGACCCGAAGCGCACCCGCCGCACGCAGCGCTCGCGCGCATTCCGCCACGGTGGCGCCGGTGGTGAGCACGTCGTCCACGACGACCACGTGGCAGCCGGCCACGGCGGCGGGGGCCGCGAACGCCCCGCGGACGTTGGCGCGCCGCTCGGCCGCGCCCAGGTCGCTCTGCGGCTGCGTGTCCCGCATCCGCGCGAGCCACCGGGGCCGGACGTCGACGCCGAGGCCGCGGGCCAGTCGCTCGGCCAGGAGTGCGGCCTGGTTGAAGCCGCGCTCGCGCTCGCGGGGCCGGCCCAGGGGCACCGGGACCAGCGCGGCGACGTCACGAGCGCCCGGCGGCCACTGCTCGCCGATGAGCGCAGCCAGGGGACGGGCGAGCGCCCGCTTGCCCCGGAACTTGAACGCGTGGATCGCGTCGCGGACCACGCCTCCGTACTCGGCGCCGGCTCGCGCCCAGTCCCACCCGGGCGGATCGGCGCGGCACGCACCGCACTGCAGCTCGCCCGGAGGGACGATCCCGGGCGGCGCCGGATCGAACGTCGGCCGCGGCAGACCGCAGCGATCGCAGCCAGGTGGTGCGAGGCGCGCGATCGCCTCCCAGCACGCCCCGCACAGGGGATCGCGCCGCCGCTCCGCGAGGGTGGAGGCGCAGAGCGGACACAGCGCCGGGAACACGAGGTCGAGGGCGGCGACCGCCCAGGCGTGAAGCGCGCGGCTCAGCGACCCTGGGACGGGCGCAGCGTGTTCCAGCGCTGGCATTGCGGACACCGATCCTGCCAGGTCGGCGCCGTCGCCGAGCAGACGTGGCAGCGATGCGGCCAGTCGAAGGCGTGGCCGAGGCGGAGCGCCCGGCGGTACTCGTCGAACGCCGCGCGCGCCTCGCCGCTGCGCTCGAACACCGCGCCCAGGAACGCGTGGACCACCGGCATGTCGGGCGCCCGCATCTCGAGCTTCTCGAACTGCTCGGTGGCCTCGTCCAGCATCTCCAGCTCGAAGTAGACGCGCCCCAGCGCGGCCGCCAGCGCCAGGTCGTCGGGAGCGCGGGCCGCCGCGTTCCGGTACAGCGCGATCATCCGGCTGGGCCGCGCGTCCTGGCGGTACGCGCGCTCCAGGCGCGCCAGCAGCGGCAGCGCGGGCTGGGTCTCGGCCGCCCGCTCCCACGTCCGGATGGCATCGCGGTGCTCGCCGGCCGCTTCATAGGCGTCGCCCAGCGCCACGGCGGCGGGCACGAAGTCGCGATCGGCGCGGATGGCGGCCTTGAAGTGCCCGGCGGCCGCGACGGCCGCGCCCCGCGCGAGCTCCAGGCGCCCGAGCTCATAGTAGCCCACCGCGAGCCACGAGGACTCGGTGGCCCGGTCGGCCGGCGGCGCGATCTCCAGCAGACGCTCCTGCAGCCCGATGGCGTCGTCCCAGTTGCGATCGTCGATGGCGAGATCGCGCAGCGTGCGGAGCGCGTCGGCGTGGTAGGGCCAGCGCTGCAGGATGTAGCGATAGAGGGTGCGGGCCTCCTCGATCCGGCCGCCGCGCCGCGCCTCGTCCGCCCGGCGCATCGCGTCCCGCGCCTGGGGGTCGTCGTCCCCCGCGCGCACCGGCGGCCGCCCGCGCAGCCGCTCGGCAACCTGACGCCCGAGCGTGACCAACGCGCTGAGGGAGGCATTCATGAGCGGAGACCTTGACAGGCCCGGACGCAGCGGCGCGTCAGCTGGCGGCGGAGCGCTCCTCTTCCTCGACCAGACGCTGGCAGGTGATGCAGTGGCGGGCGAACGGCAGCGCTTCGAGACGCTTGTCGCCGATGGTCTCGCCGCAGCGCTCGCAGTCGCCGAACGCGCCCTCGTCGATCTTCTGCAGCGCGGCCACGACGTCGCGCAGCAGACGCCGGTCGCCGTTGCCCAGCTCGAAGAAGAACTCCCGGTTGTAGGCAGTATTCGCCTGGTCGCCGAGATCCTTGATCGAGTCGTCTTCCTGATCCTTGCCGTAGGTCGCGGTGCGACCGACACCATCGGCCAGCTGCCGCTGCTTGTCGAGCAACTTTTTCTTGAAGCTCGCCAGTCGCTCTTTTTTCATCACGACCTCCCTGGCGATGTGACGTGGTGATCACGCTAGCATGCGGTCTACGAGGGTGCAAGATGCGATCACGCACTGTCTACCGGAATGGTCGGTGCGTCGCCCCACAAGCGCTCCAGCGCGTAGTAGACGCGCGTTTCCTCGAGGAACACGTGCATCAGCACGTCGCCGAAATCGAGCAGCACCCACCCGCTCTCCGCCACGCCCTCCACGTGCAGCGGTCGCATGCCCTCGGCCTTGAGCTCGTCGCGGATGGCGTCGGCAATGGTGGCCACGTGCGTGGTCGAGCGGCCGCTGCACACCAGGAAGAAGTCGGTGACGCTCGACAGAGCCTGGACGTCGAGCACGACCAGGTCCAACGCCTTGCGGTCCAGCGCGATTCGCGCCGCGCGCTGGGCCTTGACGGCGGCCGACGGGTGCGCGCTCACGCGGGCCCCGCCCCGTAGAGGCGGTGGCGGTGAAGGTACTCGATCACCGGCGGCGGCACGCGATAGTCGAGGGAGCGTCCGGCGCGCACGCGGCGGCGCAGATCGGAGGCCGAGATCGGCAAGGACGTGACGTGGGCGATCAGGACCGCGCGCGGCGGTGGCCCGGTGCCCGGCCCCACGTGGGCGAAGCCGCTCTCTCCGATACCGATCTCCCGCAGCACCTTCTGCGCGGCCGCGCTCTGCGGATCGAAGGGGCTGCCGGCGCGCGGAATCACGACCAGGCGGACGAGCGCGGCGATACGGCGCGGCTCGCGCCAGCTCAGCAGATCCAGGAAGGTCTCGGACCCGATCACGAAGTACAGCTCGTCACCCCCCGTCGCCAGCTCCGTCAGCGTATCCACCGTGTAGGACGGACCGGGGCGGCGCAGCTCGAGGTCCGACACCGCGAAGCCTGCGTGTCCGGCGATGGCGAGCTGCACCATCGCGAAGCGGTGGGCGGCCGGCGCCAGATCGGCCGGGGCCTTGTGCGGAGGCACCGCGGCCGGGACGAAGAGCACGCGGTCGACGCCGAGGATCTCGAGGATCTCGTCGGCCAGCAGCAAATGTCCGTGATGGATCGGGTTGAAGGACCCGCCGAGGACGGCGACCCGCGCCAACGCTCAGTCCCGAATCTGTCCGTCGCCCTGCACGATGAACTTGGTCGTCGTGAGCTCGCGCACGCCCACCGGGCCGCGCGCGTGCACCCGCGAGGTCGAGATACCCATCTCGGCCCCCAGACCGAACTGGCTGCCGTCCACCAGCCGCGTGGAGGCGTTGACCAGCACCGCGGCCGCGTCGACCTCGCGGGTGAAGCGCCGCGAGTGGCCGAGATCGTTGGTGACGATGGCCTCGGCCAGCCCGCTGCCGTGGCGGCGGATGTGGTCGATGGCCGCCTCCAGGCCGTCGACCACCCGGATGGCCAGGATCAGGTCGAGATACTCCTCGTCCCAGTCGGCCGCACTGGCCGGCCGTGCGCTCGGCACGCGCGCCAGCGTCTCGGGGCAGCCACGCAGCTCGACGCCGGCTTCGCCCAGTCGCGCGGCGATCATGGGCAGGAAGCGGTCGGCCACCGCGCGATCCACCAGCAGCGTCTCCAGCGCGTTGCACACGCTCGGCCGGTGCGTCTTGGCGTTGTGCACGATCGTCGTCGCCATGTCGAGGTCGGCGGCGGCGTCCACGAACACGTGCACCAGGCCCTTGTCGTGCTTGAGGATGGGAATGCGCGAGTGCTCGGCCACCCAGCGCACGAAGTCCTCGCCGCCCCGTGGGATGATGAGATCGATCAGGCCGTCCTGCTGGAGCATCGCGCCCACCGCGGCCCGGTCGGTGATCTCCACGAACTGGATGGCGTCGGAGGGGGCGCCGGTCTTCTCCATGGCCTTGGCCAGCACCGCGGCGATGAGCGCGTTGGACTCGATCGCCTCGCTGCCGCCGCGCAGCACGACGGCGTTGCCCGACTTCACGCACAGGCCGGCGGCGTCCACCGTCACGTTGGGGCGCGATTCGTAGATGAAGCCGATCACCCCCAGCGGCACCCGCACGCGGCTGATCTCCAGGCCCGACGGCCGGCGCGTGGCGTCCACGGTCTCGCCCACCGGGTCGGGCAGCGCGGCGATCTCCCGCAGTCCGAAGGCCATCGTCTCGATGCGGCCGTCGGTCAGCGTGAGCCGGTCGAGGAAGGCGCGTGGCACCCCGGCGGCGCGGGCCCGCTCGAGATCGGAGCGGTTGGCGTCCAGGATGGCCCCGGTCTTTTCTTCCAGGCCCCGGGCCATCTGCGTGAGCGCCTCGTTCTTCGTGCGCGTGGAGCAGAGGGCCAGCGCCCGGGAGGCCGCCCGCGCGGCCCGTGCCTTCGTCTCCACCAGTGTCTTCACGTCCATGTCGGCTCTCCGCCCTACCTAGAGGATCACCAGGTTGTCCCGGTGGATCACTTCGTCGAAGCTCTTGTACCCCAGGCGCTGCTCGATCTCCCG